>ERZ795048.45-NODE-45-length-124417-cov-58.069917_pt1 | contig 124417 bp, 103 predicted proteins | sample MGYA00375132_ERZ795048 | MGnify/ENA primary metagenome ERZ795048 (study PRJEB30177, sample SAMN05720225) | activated sludge metagenome | isolation source: Anaerobic digester | place: Hong Kong | collected 2014-12-17 ...
AACGTCACCGATGCCTGCATCAACGTGACCCTGGTCTGCGATAACGCTGTGGGCCGGAACTTCACGAATACTCCGCTCCTGTGTATCGAAGGTTACAAGATCAACGACTGCAACGATTCCGGCATCCCCGGCTGGACCGTCATCCTGAACAACGGGACGGGTGAGGTCGACCGCAAGTCTACGGACGGCACGGGCAAGTACTCGTTCTGCGGTCTTGAGCCCGGCAACTACTGGGTCTGTGAAGATATGAAGTCGGGCTGGACTAACGTCACCGATGCCTGCATCAACGTGACCCTCGTCTGCGATAACGCTGTGGGCCGGAACTTCACGAATACTCCGCTCCTGTGTATCGAAGGTTACAAGATCAACGACTGCAACGATTCCGGCATCCCCGGCTGGACCGTCATCCTGAACAACGGGACGGGTGAGGTCGACCGCAAGTCTACGGACGGCACGGGCAAGTACTCGTTCTGCGGTCTTGAGCCCGGCAACTACTGGGTCTGTGAAGAGATGAAGTCGGGCTGGACTAACGTCACCGACGCCTGCATCAACGTGACCCTCGTCTGCGATAACGCCGTGGGCCGGAACTTCACGAATACTCCGCTCCTGTGTATCGAAGGTTACAAGATCAACGACTGCAACGATTCCGGCATCCCTGGCTGGACCGTCATTCTGAACAACGCCACCGGCGAGGTCGATCGCACATCGACTAACGCTACCGGCAAGTACTCGTTCTGCGGCTTGGCGCCCGGCGATTACTGGGTCTGTGAAGAGATGAAGGCGGACTGGACGAACGTCACCGAGACCTGCATCAACGTGACCCTCGTCTGCGATAACGTCGTGGGCCAGAACTTCACTAACACGCCTCTGCTCTGTATCGAGGGTTACAAGATCAACGACTGCAACGATTCCGGCATCCCCGGCTGGACCGTAATTCTGAACAACGGGACGGGTGAGGTCGACCGCAAGTCTACGGACGGCACGGGCAAGTACTCGTTCTGCGGTCTTGAGCCCGGCAACTACTGGGTCTGTGAAGATATGAAGTCGGGCTGGACTAACGTCACCGAGACCTGCATCAATGTGACTCTCGTATTCGACAACGTGGTGGGCTTGAACTTCACTAACACGCCTTTGTTGTGTATCGAAGGTTACAAGATCAACGACCGCAACGATTCCGGCATCTCCGGCTGGACCATAGTCCTTAGCAACGCGACGGGCGAGGTCGACCGCAAGTTGACGGACGGCACGGGCAAGTACTCGTTCTGTGGCTTGGCGCCTGGCGACTACCGGGTCTGTGAAGACATGAAAGCAGGCTGGAAGAACGTCACCGAGACCTGCATCAACGTGACCCTCGTCTGCGATAACGTCGTTGGCTTGAACTTCACTAACACGCCTCTGCTCTGTATCGAGGGTTACAAGATCAACGACTGCAACGATTCCGGCATCCCCGGCTGGACCGTAATTCTGAACAACGGGACGGGTGAGGTCGACCGCAAGTCTACGGACGGCACGGGCAAGTACTCGTTCTGCGGTCTTGAGCCCGGCGACTACTGGGTCTGTGAAGACATGAAAGCAGGCTGGAAGAACGTCACCGGGACCTGCATCAATGTGACTCTCGTATTCGACAACGTGGTGGGCTTGAACTTCACTAACACGCCTCTGCTCTGTATCGAGGGTTACAAGATTGAAGCCTTCAACGGTACCGGCATCCCCGGCTGGACCGTCATTCTGAGCAACGGGACGGGTGAGGTCGACCGCAAGTCGACGGACGGCACAGGCAAGTATTCGTTCTGCGGCTTGAATCCGGGCGACTACTGGGTCTGTGAAGATATGAAAGCAGGCTGGAAGAACGTCACGCCGACCTGCATCAACGTAACTCTGGTCTGCGATAACGTCGTGGGCCAGAACTTCACCAACACCAACAGGTCATGTCTTGGAGGCAACAAGACCGATGATAAGGGCGTGAAACTGCCTGGTTGGACGATCGAGGTCTACATCAACGGAACAGCGACCAGAGTCGGCGAGAACGTCACCAACGCCAACGGCGAATGGCTGGTCTGCAACCTGCTTCAGGGCGTATACGACGTCAAGGAATTCCTCAAACCAGGCTGGGAGCCTCTCGATCCTGCCGACGGTTGGCATCGCGGCGTCAAGCTAGGTGCCAACGAGACGAAGCTTGGCATCAACTTCAAGAACAACTTCACCGCCGTCCATTGCATCGAGGGTCATAAGTACGACCACTCCAACCATAAACCGCTCAGCGGCTGGAACATAACCGTCACTAACAAAACCGGCTGGGTGGTCGGAACCAACAAGACCGACGAGAACGGTTACTGGAAGATCTGCGGCCTGATTCCTGGCGAAGAATACACCGTCTGTGAGGAGGTGCAGGACGGCTGGACAGCTATTGATCCCCCCGATGGCTGCCATCACAATGTCACCGTGGTACCAGGTCAGAACCTGACCCTCGACTTCGAGAACGATCCGAGGAACATTACCATAACCAAGGTGGCCGACAAGTATGAGGTCAAGGGTGGTGAGGAGGTTACCTACACCATCACCGTCTGCAACAACGGCGGCAAACCGGTACACAACGTCACCGTCTGGGACGTCTTCGACAAGCGCGTGGATATCCTGTGGGTTTCGCACGCCCTCGGACCCGACGGGAAATGGCACTTCGATGTAATACCCAACGGAACTTGCGTAACGATCACCATCAAGGTTAAAGTTCCGGAGAGACAGGACTTTGAGTTCGGCATGGAGCAGGGTGTAAGTGGAGAAGGCTTCGTCAACGTCGCCAACGACTACAGCACCACCTTCAAGGAGTATCTCATCAAGAACTGCGCCTATGTGACGTCCGATTGGAACGGAGAGCCGATCTCCGCTTGCGCGACCGTGACCGTGGGAGAGGAGCTGGGCACCGAGCTCCAGACGAGAGAGTACGGCAGCGGCTACTTTGACAGCGAAGAGAGGGTGCAGATCTACACCGAGAACAAGTCGATAGAGTGGGAGGAAGACGTCTCTGCGACCTACAAGCCGACTACGATAGGGCTTTACAACAACAGGACCGTCACCTACGACTCCGCCTGGGTCAAGAAGGCTCGAGCCAAGAACCGCATCACAGGAACCACCATGACCGAGACCTATCACGATGCAGTCTGGCTGGACCGAGACTCTAGGATGTTCCTCGATAAGAACGAGTCGGTGATGGAGGTTGATTCCCAGTTTGATGGACGTGGTCATGTAGGATTCCTGAAGATGCCTTCGAGTTCGTCCACGCCTCAGGCGACTCCCATCTTTGAGGCCCGGGAGGACTACACTGGCAGCTTCAAGGTCCTGGAGCGGATCGATGAGTACGGGTCAGCCGTCAGCTCCGAGAAGGCCGCATCGGGCGAGGGTCTCGTGGTAGTGGACAAGAGGGTCGGCGACAGCCAGAGGAGCTACGAGTCGGGTACCGGAACCTACGACTCTGAGGAGATCATAGAGACGAACACCAACTACATCGCAAAGGACATAAGCCTCGTCCACTCGCCGATGAACCAGAGCCTCACCGACGACGTCTCCATCGATGCCTCCATGAAGTGGAAGGAGGGGATGTACTCCAAGACGCCGGAGACCAGCTTCATAGGCGAGGAGTACACGAGCATCACCGAACTCGACAAAGAGACGGTGGCCCTAGGCCTCAACGAGATGGACACTGAAGTCAACTTCTCGGGCCGGGCTCGGTTCAGGGCGATCCTGGAGGACGAGGTCGACGTCGACGACCAGTACGAAGGCGACTATTCCTTGGAGAGGAGGATCCTCTTCACAGGAGTTCCCAAGTACGACAGACCCCATCTGACCGTGACCAAGAAGCTCGAAAACATCACTGACGAGACGATATACGGCGCCAAGGAAACAACCCTGGTGGGCGAGAGCAGGAACAAGGTCATAAAGGTGGCGACCTACACGATCAGGATCGAGAACGACGGCAACAAGGCCCTTGGACCGATATACGTGAGGGACCTCTTCCCGCCAGGATCGATCTTCATCAACGCCTCGGCCAGGCCCAGTGAGCTGACCGAAACGTACGCCAACTGGACCCTGACACATCTGGCAATCGGCGATGTGTCCACCATAACCCTGAACTTGGAAGTGCCCACGTACTATCCGGACGAGCTTGTGAACAGAGTCGAGGTCTGCGGCGGATACAACGGCGACGAGTGGATCTGCGCTTCTAACTTCACGGCCCTAGAGAAGGTGTGGCTGACCTGTTGCTCCAACGAGACCGTATCAGTGACGAAGGTGCCCGAGCTGGACGAAGAGAACCCGAACGTTGTATGGTACAGGGTCGACATCAAGAACTGGGATGACGTCACGAGGGTTGCCACGGTGACAGATAATCTCCCCGAAGGCATGGTCCTCCTCGACTCGATGGTGCCCTTTGCCTCTTACGAGAAGAACACCGTCATCTGGAATTTGGTCGAGATCGGGCCGTTCGAGACTGCGACGATCGCCTACAGGGTAGAGGCCCAGCATCCCGGAAGGTTCGTCAACTCCGTCAAAGTCGATCCGAGGACCGTCGACGGTCCCGTGGTCCAGCCGGTATATGCGAACTCGGTCATCGACGTCGGCGAGGTTGAGGAGTGTGGGGCCACCTCCTGCAACGTGTGGAGCCCGCCCAACTGGGACTTCGAGTACGTCGGCTACCCTGCAGAGTTGAGCTGCGAAGAACTCGCATGTGACGAAAACTGCGGACTGGCGCCTTAGGGCGCCAGTTCTCGCATTTCCTTTTCGCCCGAAATTTAAAAGTCGAAGAGGGATCTCTGATCGTCGTCTTTTGTGGAGTTCGGGCGGTCTGGAAGCCTCACCCTCCCGTACTTCCCTCCGCCGCCGGGCTCCACCACTACGTCTTTCGACCTGAAGGCTTGGATCGCATCTATGACCTTCTCTTCGCCCTCAAGATCTGACAAGTCCGCCTCCACCAGAACTTCGATCTCGGTTCTTCCCTTAACGAGCTCGTTCCAGATCCTCTGGACCTTGGCGGAATAGACGTTCTTGACGCCGAGAGCCATGGCGATGATCTCGGCAAGGGGTATCAGATGGAGGTAGGGAGGCCGATGATCCGGATGGCGCAGCTGGGGCCGATCCGCCAGCATCTCCACCCTGTCTCTGACCCCCAGCTTGATCAGACCCCCGCATTCGCACCTACCCCTCCTCTCTCTCATCTCCTCGGGCGAGTAGAATCGGTAGCATCTGGTGCATGCGGTCCTGTTATACTTTCCCTCGTCAGGATAGAATCCGACGTTCAGAGATGGTCGGCATCCGTTTTGGCGGAGGATCGCATCTCTCAGATCCTCGAAGGAGAGGTCTCTCATATCCATCTGGTTGAACTCTCTTCCGAGCTTGTTGGGCCAGGGAGAGTGGGCGTCGGAGTTAGATAGAAAGGTCCTCTCTTCAAGCTCCGATATCCTGTCGGCGTAATCGGAGTCGGCGGAAAGGCCCAGCTCGATGTAGTGGACCTGGTCCGACCGATCCTTATAGCACTCGTCAATGGACTTATAGTGGGCGTACATCCCGGTCCAGGGGGTGAAGGCGTGGCTCGGGCCGATCAGGCAGCCTGCCTCCAGGGCGGCGTCGGCGATCTCGGGTGGGGTCATCCTGAGATTGGGCCTGCCGTCGGCGTCGAGGCTCGTGGCCCGGCCCGAGAAGGCCTCCGCCAGCTCCGACGCCTTGGATGGGTCGGGAACGATTATGAGATGGTGGACCCTTGAAGAGTCCTCCACCTCGGTAGTGAGAACGAAGGCCGTCTCGCCGAGCAAGAAGAGGCCGTCCTTCTCGGGAAGCTTTCTCACCTCCTCCATCCATCGAGGATGGAGACTGTCCCCGGTGGCCACGATCCTGATGCCCTTTTTGGCGGCCTCTCTGGCGATGGTGGCGAGGTCCATCTTATTCGAGGTGGCTGCAGAGTACTTCGAGTGGATGTGAAGATCGAGGTTAACCTTCATCGCCCGTTACCACCGACGGTTCAGGATAAACCATTTATCCTCTAGAATACAAGATTTCGGCGTTGACGTCGAACCTCAAAGAGATCCTGGAGAGATTCGCGAGGCAGGAGATCTCGCTGGACGCCGCTGCCCAGGAGGTCAATCTCCTATCCTATCGAGAGGTGGGGAATATGGCTAAGATCGATCCGAGCCGGATCGACAGGATAGGAATCCCCGAAGCGATCCTGGCGGAGGGAAAGAACCCCTCAGACCTGGTGGAGATAGCCCTCTCCTTTCTGGAGGCGTCCAAGGCGGTCCTCATCACCAGGGTATCGCCAGAACAGCTAGCGTCCCTGAGGGAGATCACCCTCTCTGAGGGGGCATCTATCAGATGGGAAGAGAGGGCGAAAGCCGCCATCGTTTCTAGGGGAGTTCCTCCGAAATCTTCTGGAGGAAAGGTCGGCATCCTCTCCGCAGGCACCGCCGACATCCCCGTCGCCGAGGAGGCGAGAGTGACCGCCGAGATCATGGGGTGCGAGACCGTTTCTGAGTACGACGTCGGAGTCGCCGGGATTCACAGGCTCTTTCCGTCCCTGGAGAAGATGATGGATGCAGATGTCCTGGTGGTGGCCGCAGGCCGGGAGGGGACCCTCCCCGCGGTGGTGGCGGGCCTCATGGAAGCTCCCGTGGTGGGGCTTCCCGTCTCGACGGGCTACGGCGCTGGCGGCAAGGGTGAGGCGGCCCTATTATCCATGCTCCAGTCCTGTTCTGTGATGGTCGTAGTCAACATCGATGCGGGGTTTGTGGCTGGCGCTTTTGCCGCAAGGATCGCCAACCGAGCAGCAAAGTGGCGAAATATGTAATATATGTTTTGAATTATTGGTAGGAAAACTATTTATACAATCAAACAGAGGGGTATACACGAGCGGGTAAACTAATTTTTCACTAACCCCCACTCCCCTACCCGCTCACACCTACTTTTACAACACTGTAACAAAGACAGGGCTCATCGCCCCTAATTGTATTCATATCCAGGTTTTTATCAATCAATGTATATATCTTACCCAGACAGTATAACATAGGTATAAAATAGCTGAAGATTGTGACCCTCGCTGCTCACTTATTGGTCTCAAAGGGTCCTGTCAAATCGGACCCGCTAGACGATCGTGGAAGGTCAGGTCTCCTTCCCACCGTCGGCATGGACCGGCTCCGATCGTCTCGTTTTCGGTGGGGTCTCACCGTTGAATACGACGACCTCGACCTCGATCCCGCTCTGTCTCCCGTAATCCTCGATGCGCTTTCTGGCGTGCTCCACCATGCCGCCGTTGGTGAGGATCAGAACTTCGTCTCCACATAGCGTTCTCAGGATCGCCCTGTCTATGACGTTCGAGGAGATGTCCGCAGAGATGCCGAGCTTCTCGGCGAAGGCCCTGCTCCTGGTTCCCATCACCCCCACAAGATCGATCTCCTCCAGAAGCCTCGTCAGGTCTTCGATGTCCTGGCGGTCCGTGTTGTAGACGACGACGCCCCCGATCCTGATCGATCTGGCGAGAGACTCCACCACAGCCCGGCCCCCCTCATGGAGGTGGATCACTTTCACCAGCCCGGATCGGGCAGAGTCAGTGGTTGCGTTCTTGGGAACTGCCGGTGAGATCGTCTCACCCACCTCCGTCCCTGGAGGAACCTTCATCCATCGGAGGTCCGGCGGAGTGAGGTGGCCGACCAGCTCTGGCACGCTCCTCGGCCTTTTTCCGAGGGATGCAAGCTCTCTTTTTGAGATCTCGTCGTAGACCTCCATTATAAGGGGCTGCCTAAGCCCGGACCCGCAGATAAGCCTCGAGTTTCCGAAGATCTCCTCGGGCCTTCCCTGATCTGCGATCCTCCCGTCTGCCAGGAGGTATACGCGGTCAGACCACCGATAGGCGAGGTCGACGTCGTGGGTTGATATGATTATCGTGGTTCCCCTCTCGTTCAGCTCTTCGAGAAGCTCCATCACCTCTTCTGAGCCCGCGGGGTCCAGGTTGGACAGCGGTTCGTCGAGGATCATCACCTCTGGGTCCATCGCCATCACCCCGGCGATGGCCGCTCTCTTCTTCTGGCCGCCGCTGAGGTGGTGGGGGGGCCTATCTTTCAGCTTCTCGATCCCCACGTACTCGAGAGCGGTATCGACCTTTCTTTCCACCTCTCCCTTCGGAAGGCCGAGGTTTGTGGGGCCGAATCCCACGTCCTGGCGGACGGTGGGAGCGAAGAGCTGGTCGTCGGAGTTCTGAAAGACTATACCAACTTTCTTCCTCGTCTCCCGGAGGGTGCGGGCATCGTATCGGAGGGGCCGGTCGTGGAGGAGGACCTCGCCCTCGGCGGGCCGGAGCGTCCCGTTCAAAAGGAGAAAGAGGGTGGACTTTCCCGAGCCGTTAGGCCCGACGAAGGCTATCTTCTCGCCCCTCTCGATCTTTAGGTCGACCCCCTGGATGGCAGAGGTCCCATCGGGATAGGAGTAGCTCAGGTTTCTCGTCTCAAGCAAGGTCATGGTTTTATCCTCAGAATATGGAGGCTCCTCGAGAGAGGTATGCGAGAGCTGCTATGAACGTGACATAGCCGGATGCGGCCAATAGCTCCTGGACCTTTATCGGCCGGCTCTCCTCGAAGAGGGTGAGCCTCCCGTCGTAGCATCGCGCGTCCATGGCGGTGTAGAGCTTCTCGCCCTGCTCCATGGTTCGCAGAAAGAGGGATCCCGCCATCATCGAGAAGGAATTGATGGAACTACGAAGCCCCTCGTATCCGAGCCTCGTGACCTGGGCATGCCTCATCCTGATCGCCACCTCGAGGAAGACGAAGATGTACCGGTAGATCATCATCGATAGCTCGACGAAGGAGTCAGGCATCCTCAATGCTTTGAGGACCACGAAGAGCTCCACCATCGGAGTCGTCAGGGCGAGGAAGAAGAGGCAGCACATGCCGCTCAGGGTCCTGGAGACGACGAGGACCGCAAGATCCGCCCCCTCGGCGCTCGCTCCGATCTGGTGTCCCAAAATCCCAAGGGAGAATATCTCGGGGCCGGACCCGAAGAAGAAGAGGATTATCAGGGCTCCGAAGAGGGCAAAGCTCAGGGGGGCTGTGGCCAGCTCTGCGTAAAATCTGGCCGGAACCTTCCCGAGGCGGATGGTGGCGAGGCTCATGGATAGGGCGATGAAGATCGGGGCCACGGGCGATGTGGAGGAGACGCCGACGAGAAGGGCTCCCGCCACAAGAGCTAGCTTCAGCTTATTGTTTTTGTTTCTGAGGGGGCTATTTAGGGCGTACTCGTCGAGGAGGGCGTGATGCAAGGCTCATTCCTCAGGTTGGCCTTTCGATTGTTTTCCCCGGTAGTAGCCGAAGAAGTATCCGATGATGATCGCTCCGATCGCAGCCTGGAGGCTGAAGAGGAGGCTCTCTATCTCGCCGCTTGGCGGCTCCCAGAGCGGCTCAAACCACGGCTCGTAGGTGCCCCCCGTCAGATCCTCGATGACCCCTTCCGCCTCGCCGTCGGCGCCGCCCCATTCTGCCCCGGTGTTGGTGGCAGCGACGTAGAGGAAGATGGCCGCGAAGACGACGATCACCAATCCAGCTATAATCTCTCCTTTCATGCCGAGATCACCTCCCTCAGCTTTCCGAGCCTCTTCTCATCGATCACCTTCAGCCTCACCATCACCTCGCCTTTCACCTGGATTATGTACTTGAATATCAGGGCACAGATGACCCCTTCCACGATGGCCAGAGGCACCTGGGTGACGGCGAAGACCGTCCCGAATGCGTAAAACGACCCGACGACACCTCCCGTCGCCGAGGGGAAGGCGAGCGCGAGCTGTAGGGATGTGACGAGATACGTCGCCCAGTCGGCGAGAGAGGCCGCTAGGAAGATCGATACGTAGAAGTTAAGGTTGGACCTAGTGCACCCTTTGTACACCAGGTAGGCGACCGCAGGCCCCGCGATCCCCATGGAGAAGACGTTGGCGCCCAGGGTCGTGAACCCGCCGTGGGCGAGGAAGAGCGCCTGGTAGACGAGGACTATCAGGCTCAGAACCGCCGTTATGGCGGGACCGAAGAGGATGGCGCCCATCCCGGTCCCCGTGGGATGAGAGCTGGAGCCGGTCACCGAGGGGAGCTTCAGGGAGGATAGGACGAAGATGAAGGCCCCGGCGAGGGCCAAGAGGGGGAGTGTCTCTCTTTTCTCCTTTACGAGCTGGTTCATTTTGTACATCCCGTAGACGACGACGGGGAGCGAGAGGGCGTACCAGACCTCCCACCAGGGATGGGGCAGAAATCCTTCCATGATGTGCAAAATATCACTTTCCTGTTCGCGGATCGGGTCCTCTCCCCGAGTTTGGCATCATGCCATATAAAGTTTGCTTGAGATGGAATCAATTAACTTTATTTGGGGCGGAGAGGTCGACGGGAACCTCGCCAATCAGCTCGACCCAGCCCTCTCGGAACCGGGAGGCGAGAGAGATCGGCTCAACGCCCCGGACCGCCGCCTCCCGGAGGGCGGCTCCGAAGGCTGGGTCGGTCTCGTCGTTGGGCATGAAGACCTCCGCGTCCTCCCTCTGGATGACGAAGATGACGGAGGCTCGATAGCCCTCCTCGACGGCTCTCACAAGCTCCAGAAGGTGGCGGCGACCCCTCTCGGTGGGGGCGTCGGGAAATAGGGCAACTCCGTTTTTAACGAGGGTGCAGCTTTTCACCTCCACAAGGCAGAGCCTGTCGCCTGCGAGGAGGAAGTCGAGCCTGCTTTTGCCAAACTGAGGTTCAGATTTGACGAGCTCATATCCTGAAAATCCTGGAACCTCTCCAGATCTGAAAGCCTCTCGCATGAGCTGGTTTGGAACTCGCGAGTCCACCACCACCGCGCGGGCATCGGCCACCACGGCGAAGACGTCGAACTTCGTCTTGCGCCTTTCAGCATTTTTTGCGGGCCGGAGGAGAAGCTCTGCTCCGGGAACGAGAAGCTCCTTCAACCTTCCGGGGTTTGGAAGGTGGCACTCGAAGCTTTCGACTTCACCCGCCTCGCCCGCTTCATCTGTGAGCTCGGCCAGGACCGAGAACCTGCTCGTTCTCGAAAGAAACCTGGCCCTCACCATCTCCCCCTCTATCTTCAAACGAGCAGCCATTTCTTTCGGCCTACGCCGACAGTCCTTAAATATGGTGCAGTCTTTTTCGTCTGTTATTGAACCGAGTATTCAACGTCAGCGAGCTGAACTCCAGGATCAGAGAGCGGCTGACCACTGACCTGCGGCTCTGTGACCTCTGGGCCCGGGGTGAGCTATCGAACGTCGTGAATCACCGATCGGGACACCGGTACTTCACCCTCAAGGACGGGGACTCTCAGATCTCCTGCGTCCTATTCCGCGGCCACAGCGGAGGCCTCGACTTCGAGCCTGAAAATGGGCAAAACGTCCTCGTTTACGGGGACGTCGAGTTCTACCGTCCGCAAGGTAGGGTCCAGATCCTTGTGAAGGCCGCCCGGCGCGACTCGGGCTTGGGCGGAAAATACCTGGAGCTGGAGCTTTTGAAGGAGAGGCTCGCGGCCGAGGGGCTCTTCGACGCTGAAAGGAAGAGGCCCATCCCAGCCTATCCGGCCTGTATCGGGGTCGTAACGTCCCCCGACGGCGCGGCCCTCAGGGACGTTCTGAGGGTCCTGGGGTCTTGCCCCGCCCGGATCGTCATATCCCCCGCCTCGGTCCAGGGGGAGGCCGCTCCCCAGTCCATCGCTTCGGCGATATCGGCCCTCCAGGGGACCGCCGACGTGATCATCGTGGGGAGGGGCGGGGGGTCGGCGGAGGATCTCTCGCCCTTCAACTCGGAGCTGGTGGCGAGGGCGATCTATTTGTCCCGCTCTCCCGTCGTCTCGGCGGTGGGCCACGAGACGGACGTGACCATAGCCGACTTCGTCGCCGACGTGAGGGCCCCCACCCCCTCGGCGGCGGCGGAGATGGTGAGGCCCGACGTCGAGGGGCTGAGGGAGAATCTGGTGGAGATCGAGGCGAGGATGATGCGGTCTCTATCGGCGAGCCTGGAGCGGAGGCGTCAGAGGTTTGCAGACCTCGGGAGGGCGCTCTCGGGGAGGAGGATGAGGGGGATCGTCTCCGAGCAGAGGCAGAACCTCGACCGGGCCCTCGATCGGCTCGTCTCGGCGGAGGATCGAAGGGTCGATCTCCTTGCCGGACGGCTGGAGGTGGCCGCGGGAAAACTCGACTCCCTGAGCCCTCTCTCGACCCTCTCTCGGGGCTACTGCATCGCCCTCACCGATCGGGGCCTTGCGAGGCGGGCCTCGGAGGTGGATGCAGGCGAGCTATTGGAGCTGATATTCGCTGACGGGGAGCTATTGTGCAGGGCGATCGAGAGGAAGGCGGATATGAGGTGGCGAAGGTGACGGAGAAGACTGAGATGACGGATGCGGCGTCTGACGACTTGAGCCTGGAGGGATCTCTTGCGGAGCTTGAGAAGATCGTCCGGGCGCTGGAGGATGGGGACCTCACCCTCGAGGAGAGCCTCAAAGCCTTCGAGAGGGGCGTATCTCTTGTGCGAAGGTGCAACGCACTTCTGGACGGGGCGGAGCAGAAGATAGAGATCCTGACCGGGGACCTCCCGGAGGATCTGTCAAGGTGATGTGACGGTGATATATATGTCGAGGCGGAATTAGCGTCTCGTTCTTCGTTTTGTCGGAGGTTTAGTTCTATGAGTTTCGCTGATCTTACAGAGAAGGACCTTCTCGTCGATGAGAAGAAGGTTTTCGGACGGATTATAGACATGTGGAGCCTTGGGACCCCTGAGGACCCCTACTCGAGCAGCACCGAGTCGAAGGTGATCAAGTACGCCGAAAAGGACGGCCTATCCGAGGAGCAGATCCTGGAGGTGCTGAAGTCCCTTGAAGATAAGGGCCTCATTCACAGGGAGCGAGAGGGGAAGAAGACGATCATAAAGTACAGGGTCGAGGCTCACCACATAGTCAAGGAGCTTCAGAAGACGACCTACGTCGACAGCAGGTACAAGTTCACCCCGCCGCACCACTCGGGCCCTGGATCGAAATGAGCGAAGAGGGCAGCGCGTTCACGAGGCGTACCGTCTCCCTCCTGGAGGCAGGGGAGCAGGTGAAGATAGTCGGCTTCGGCGACTCCATCACCGCGGGCTTTGCGGTCCGGAAGGGATTCGACCACTTCTGGCTTGAAATGCTCAGGAAAAAGTACCCCGAGGCAGAGATCAGCCTCAATAACGAGGGTGTCTGCGGAGCCACCAGCTTCGACGGCCTGGCGAGGCTCGACTGGTCGGTGATCGCCCACAGCCCGGACCTAGTCACCGTCAACTTCGGGATTAACGACATGTATTCGGGCATCCGGCTTGGCGAGTTCAAGGACAACCTGACCGAGATCGTCGAGAGAATCCTGGAGGGGTCAAAAAGCGAGATCCTGCTCCTAAGCTCCGAGCCGCTGCTTACGCCCCGGTTTGACAGAATAGTCCTCAGCTACTATCAGACTCTCGAAGACGTCGCCGAGGAGATGGGGGTGGGCTTCGTGGACGTCTGCGGCGCCTGGATGCGGCGGGTCGCCGATGGCGTCCCCCTCGAGTCCCTGATCCTTCCGGGCCTCGACCACCCGAACGAGCTCGGCTACAGAATCATCGCCGAGGAGCTGATGCGCTTCTTCTAACTCTTCCATCTCTTCCGGCCCTTGCGGCTCACGCCTTCACTTTTTCCCCTTCATCTCGTCGACGAAGGCGTTCCACCTCTTGACGTCGTTCACCTTCTTCTTCACGACCTCCCTGCCCACGTCGGTCTTCTGCTCCTTCTTCTCCAGGATCTCCTTCAGGTCCATCAGGGTCCTGATGACGGCGGCGGTCTCCTCGAAAAGCTGGTGGGCCTCCTCGGTGGTCAGCCGCTCCTCTTTCAGCCTCTCCTCGTCGCGGGTCTCCTTCGCCTTCAAAACCCGGATCAGCTCTTTTATCTCCGTCTCCTCCTTCTCGGTGAGGTCCTTCTCGTGGATCAGCCTCCAGATCAGGTGGCGGAGGTCGACGACCCCCTTCGCCGGGTGGACCTCGGGCGGGAGGTCGCTCGGCTTGATGAGGTCTTTTTCCATCTCCTCTCTCAAAAGGTCGGCGTCGATCTCGAGCTTGTCGGGGTCCTGGACCCCCACCCAGATCAGCGTCCGGTGGAGGTTAGCGAGGAGCTGGTTTCTCTCGTGCTCGGTGAGTAGGTCGGCGAGGTCGTCGCCTGCGGGCTCTTCGGGCTTCGGGGGATTTTGGGGCATGGTTACAGTATAGTGGTCTCCCTTTCATTTAAATACTTTTGAATCGTATCTGGCATTTCAGCTTTCGGCAGCAGGAACACTGTGTCCTCTTTTTGGGCGACTTCTCGTTGCTGGCTGAAAGATGCATCGAAAATAGCGTCTACTTAAAACATATTGGCGAAAAATGTTTATGCTACATTTACTTCTGGAATGTAAAGAACGTTGAAGCGGAGAAAAACAAGAAATGGAAAAAGATGGAATGCCTTCAGAGGAGTTCTCACCCAAATACGAAAAGCCAAAAATCTTGCTTATAGATCTGCCTGAAGATGTACTTGAAAGGGTTAAATCTGCGGGTTTTAATGTATCGGCTGGAACGTTTGGATCCCCCTACAAAGTATCAAAAAGCGATAATTATTATCCTGTGATATTTGAAGCTAAACTACCGAATTTTTCAGAACAGGAAATTATATTCATCGACCTCACGCCCCCAGAAATTCTTGATGATCCTGTGGGGGAGAAGTTAACATCGGAAGGTGAAATTGATTGGTGGGCCAAAGGGAGTCGAGGTAGAATCGATCCTCGTCCAAAAGTTATGCTAATGGTCAAAGATTCCTTTGATCGCATTCTTCAGTATGGCGGTTTCTTTGTAATTTTCGCTCAACCTCATCTCCACCAAGATTTAATTTTTGCAAAAAAAGAATTTCGCCGTGATTTAGTCAAAATGAAGGATATCGAATACGACAATTGGTCCTTCCTTTCAATTTTTTCTCGGCTCAAAGTTGGTGAAAATTTTGGTGAAGAACTAAATGTTATTGATTACGACTCCGATCTCCAACTTTTTAGGCTTCTTCGTAAATTCATTAAAGATTTTAGATATGAGGCCACTCTTCCATATTTAGATAAAACTGATTGGTGGCTTCCCATTTTAAATAACAAATTCAACGAAAATGTTGGTGGGCTATTAAGCTCTCTGGAAAATTCTACAGGTAGAGTCCTCATACTGCCACAAACATCGAAAAAGAGCGAAGTCGTTGTTGCCCTATTGCAAGATGTGTTACCAGAGATCTCGCCGCATCTTTTCCCTGACGCAGAAGGTGCCAGATGGGTAGAAAGACCTGAGTATGAGCTTGGTTCCATTCTTGATTATAAATCCAAAAAAGAGGCCGTTAAGCAAAGGGCTAAGCTAGAACTTGAAGAAATTGATAGGAAAATTGCCGAGAAAAGGGAACGACTTGGCTTCCTACATGGAATATTGACAAAAACTGGAGAAGAGCTTGTATCTGACGTCAAATCAGCGCTTGAATTCGTAGGATTTGATAAAATTGTAAACGTAGACGAAGAACTAAAAAGTAATGGAAATTCTGCATCAAAGCAAGAAGATCTACAAATACACGATAGATCACCAAAACTTTTGGTCGAGGTTAAAGGCATATCTGGATACCCAAAAGAATCAGATACCAGTCAAGTTGACAAATATGTAACTCGACGTATGAGAGAGTGGGATGTAACTGATGTCCGAGGAGTTTCGATAATTAATCACCAAAGAAATCTCCCCGCATTGGAAAGAGATAATGTACACGTATTTAGCGAGGCCCAGGTCAAGGATGCTGAGGATCGGTATATAACACTCGTATCTACTTGGGACCTGTTTCTTTTAATAAGAGGCATGATGAAATGGGGATGGGACCCTAAGGCGATTCAAGACCTATTCTATGCGAGTGGACGAATGTCTCGAATCCCAGCCGTATATAAACCTCTAGGGAAAATAGAAAAGTGTTTTCTAGATAAAGGCGTCTTGGGAATAGACTTATCTGAAAATATTACAAAGGTCGATCGGGTAGGTTATATAATTCAGGAAGTTTATTTAGAAGAAGATGTTTCGTCAATTCAGATTAATGGCCAAGATGTAGATGAAGCGACTTCTGGGCAGAAGGCAGGTATTAAAACAGAATATTTAGACAAATTACGAGAAGGAATGGACATTTATAAAATATTAGATATTTATGATGTAAAATGACAACACTACTATATGATCACTCAACCGAAAACCTCAGACGAGCCGAAAAAGAATCTGAAGGACGAAGATAATATGACCTCAATTGCGTTCGAAAAGCAGTATGTAGTCAACGAAAAGGGCGACCGGATAGGCGTACTCCTCAGCCTGGAGGATTACAAAAAGCTTCTCGACGAGCTGGAGGAGCTGGAGTCCCTTCGGGCCTACGATGCTGCCAAGGCCTCTGGCGAAGAGGCGATTCCTTTCGAGCAGGCCATAACCGAGATCGAAAAGGACAGAGATGACCTATAGCGTCCTCATTCTTCCCCGTGCCGCAAAGGAGCTGGCCAAGCTTCCGGGAGGGCACTACGAGCGGGCGCTCGATGCGATTCGGTCGCTCTCCGATGATCCGAGACCGGCCGGTTGCCTCAAGCTTAGAGGCCGTGGAGGGTGGCGGATTCGGGTCGGAGATTATAGGGTTATCTACGAGATCGACGAGGCGCAGCAGACGGTGACCGTACTTCACGTGGGCCATCGTCAAAACGTGTATCGGTAGGCGGGTGCCGAAGGGCTGCTCCGTCGGTCGGCGCCGAAGGCGGGGCACCGCGCCGGGTGGCCACACAACGACAGAACTTATTCTGACTCACGCAATCTCGAAGATGTTTATAGTAACATCCTGTCTAAAACGGATACCATGTCCCCCACCAAACCCCGCGTCCTCTTCGTCTGCATCGACAACTCGGCCCGCTCGCGAGAGTGCCGAAGGGCTCCTGCGCCACCTGCACGGCGATCGTTACGAGGTCGAAAGCGCCGGAACCGAGCCGACGGAGAGAAACGTCCTCGCCATCAGAGCGATGGCGGAGCGGGGCGTCGATCAGGACATTGCCGAGATCGAAAAGGACAGCGATGATCTTGTAGCATTCTCATTGTTCCTGAGCCCGCAAGAAAAACGTTTTCAACTTCAGAAGCCAAATCTCATCCATGAAGCTCAAGGTGACCCTCGAAGAGGCTGAAGAAGGGGGTTACATCGTCAGCTGTCCAGCACTTCCTGGCTGCCATTCTCAAGGAGATACTGCGGAAGAGGCCCTGGAGAATATCAACGAGGCGATAGAGGGCTGCCTTGAATCTCTTTCTGAAGACACGTTGTATAATCGGAATGAGCAAGACCGAAGATGAGATTGTATCAAGAGGCTCCGATCATATCCCCTCCCACAAAACCCCGCGTCCTCTTCGTCTGCACAAATAACTCGGCCCGCTCCCAGATGGCCGAAGGGCTTCTGCGCCACCTGCACGGCGATCGTTACGAGGTGTTCAGCGCCGGAACAGAGCCTACGGAGGTAAACCCCCTCGCCATCAGGGCGATGGCCGAGCGGGGGCGAAGAATAAGCCTGCTACTCCGGCCTCACGTAACGGACCCCCTCCGGCGCGGAATTGTCGACCTCGACGACGATCGTCTCCGAGAGGCGGTTGAAGAGCCGCTGGCCCGAGCCAGGCATAGCGATCCAGCCTATGAGGCAGTCCAGGGGGAGGAGGAAGGCCTTCCCGAAGCTCTCGATGGCGGCCTTGGGAAGATCGATCTTCTCGCCTCTCATGTCGGTGACTTTGAGGTTCAGGGCCATTTTTCCGAGGGACTGGCCCCGATACCCTTCCATCAGCGTCCAGTAGATGAAGAGGACCAGGGCGTCATCAGAGCCGAGGTCGACAAACCCGTGGTGGAAGAGAGGGCCATGGAAGCCGAAGATGCCAAAAGGCCCGGCAAGGCCTGCGATGCTCACCAAAATATCCCACAATATCCCCACCAGGATTAAGTCGATCAGCCAAGCTCCGACCCTCCGCCACCACGAGGCGATCTGAATCTCCCTCATCTCTCCGCTTCCTCCATTCAATTCATATTTTGATTTCCAATCACGGTTTTGCTTTGAGCTTTATTTCAACCTCGATCTCGTCTCCCTCCAGCTTCAATTCAAGCTTGATCGGAGACTCGGGATTGACGGAGACGGAGACGTCATCGTGGGCGATCTCCACCTCGCCTCCTGCCTCAATCTCCTGGGCAAGATCTCTCAGAAAAGCGGCTGCCTCAGGGTTGGTGAGGGATAACTTCTGTTTAAACTCATCGAAGCCCTTCTCCGAGCTGAATTTCATGGAGACTTTTCCTGGTTCGCCTGGTAATTTCGCCATGCTGATCTGTTTATCTTTTAGCTCCGCGCGTTAAAGAACTTTTGGACTCCCGGACGTCTGGCGGCCCTCCTCAAAATATCGAGCCTCGAAGCATCGCATCTCTAAAAATCGCAGGTTGGTACTGGAGGGCCGAAGGCGACGGGTCCGACCTCCGCCGCCGGCGCCCCCGCCTGCCCCCATCCCGCCCTGACCTGGAGGGTGGGATTCCTTCCACTTCCACCGCCTCAACTTCAATAGACCCGCTCGTTGTGCATCCTGGTGCTGTAGAGCCGGAAGTTGTCCGAGTTTTTATCCTGGAAGAATACGTAGTTGTACCGGGAGTCGGTCTTGTGGGCCTCGTACTCCTCTCTCGCCTCCTCGCGGCAGCGCTTGCAGGCGAATAGCGGCACGAAGACCCCAAACCCGCTATCAGACGATCCGTAACCCCTGACGGCGTCGGTGTCTATCGTCATGTAGCCCGGACAGCTCTTGTCGGGGCACATCTTCACCGACTCGGTCTGCTTCTCCCGGATGCCGTCGGTATCGTAGAAGATGTTCTTATGCCTCCGGAAGAAGGGCCCTGCCCTCTCGACAGCCTTGGCCGTCAGCTCCTCTCTCGCCTCCCAGATCCCCTGGAGGTACTCGACGGTCCCCACGATATTCGCCTCCATCGTCCTCGACATAGCAAACCTTCCGGGGGAGTAGTCCGGCTCCCGGACGTTCGAGTAATCGAGGCCGGCCATGGCGAGGATGATCCCTGTGTTCACGTAGGGGAGAGCGGTCTCGATGGCGTAGCCCCCTTCCAGGACGGCGATGTCCGGGGCCAGCATCTCGTTCAGCTTCGCGTACCCCTGGGCCGAAAAACGCATGTTTGCGAGGGGGTCTGTATAGTGGTTGTCCTGGCCCGCGGAGTTGACGACGAGCTGAGGCCTAAACTCCTTCAGGATCGGGAGGACCAGCTCCTCCAGGACGTAGAGGATACCCTCATCGGGGGTCTCGGGCGGGAGGGGTATGTTGATCGTCCTTCCGATGGCCTTGGGGCCGCCCTGCTCGTCGACGAACCCCGACCCCGGATAGAGGGTCCTTCCATCCTGGTGGAAGGATATGAAGAGGACGTCGGGGTCGTGGTAGAAGATCTCCTGGGTCCCGTCGCCGTGATGGACGTCGGTATCGATGATCGCCACCCGCCGGATGCCGTACTTTCGGCGGATGTACTCGACCATTATCGCCTCGTTGTTGACGTTACAAAATCCGCGGTTCCCGTGGGCGACCCTCATTGAGTGGTGGCCCGGCGGCCTGACCAGGGCGAAGGCGTTGGTGATCTCTTTTTTCATGTAGGCGTCGGCGAGGACGAGGGTGCTTCCCGCGGCGATGAGGTGGGCCTCGGTGACGAGAGACTCGACTGAGGGTATGCAGAAGTGGACCCGTGCGATGTCTTTAAGCTCTGCGAGGCGGGGCTTGTACTCCTCGACCTCGGGCAGGTCCATCAGACCCTCCTCGAAGATCTGGTCTTTGGTGTAAAGGAGCCGCTCCTCCCTCTCGGGATGGGTGGGGGTTATCGCCCAGTCGAAGGCCGGGAAGAATATGAGCCCCATCTTCCGCGCTCGGTCCCGATTCCCCTCTCTTGGATTCGTCATCTTCTTCCACCTCCCGTCCACTCGGGGATGAGCCCCGCCGGGATCTGCATGCTGACGTCCAGGATCCGGCCGCTGGTCGACCAGCCCCGGACCATGTTGAAGACCTCGCTGTGGGTCACCACCGCCTCTGATGCGTACTCTTTGATCCCCATCCTTTCAGCCAGCTCCACTATCAGCTTCTTTGCCATCGATTCTGCCTCCTTCTGGCCGAACTTTCGATCCCTGATCTCTCCGGTCGTCCCGTCCTCGGCGACGGTGTAAAAGCCTCGCTCGGTATCGGCCCTGAAGGTTAGGGTGAGGGTGGGCCTTGCCACGGCGGCTCCGATGGCGTTGGCGACGGTGGCGTTTTCTGGTATGATTCCACGGGCTCCGAGCCTCTCGGCCACCAGGGGGACGAGGCCAAGAGATCCTCCGCCGACACCGACGACGTTCTGGGGCCTGATCTTCTCCTTCTGGAGGATCTCCCAGACCCGATAGGCCGGCTCCAGCTCCCAGGCGAGGAACATACCGTTGATCTCACTGAGGAGCATATCGACGGCGGCGTCCACCACCTTCTGGGCTGCCTCGCCGGACGAGCAGCCTAGGCGGCGGCCGAGATCGGCCATCGCCACCTCGGCGAGGGACCGCTCGCCGATGGCGATCATGTTCAAGAGCCTCATGGCGTCGGTGGGGGTCGGTTCAGGCCCTCCAAGACAGTAGGCGGGACCCGCCCTCTCTGGCCCGAGGACGACCTCGTCGCCGGAGGCTCTCACCCTGCTGTCTCCTCCCAGGGCCACGGACTTGACGGCGAAGGCCCGGATGTGGGTGAGGTAGCTGTTCACCTTCGCGCCCTCCGAGGACATGAGGGGAACACCGTCCAGGATGAGGGCGAGGTCTGTCGTCGTACCGCCGATGTCAACGACGACGGAGGTCTGGCCCGGAGGCGTGAGGGCCATAACTCCCATGGTGCTGGCGGCGGGCCCCGAGAAGATCGTCTCGACGGGGTACTCGACGGACGTGGCCAGAGGCAGCGTTCCACCGTCGGCCTTGAGGATGTAGATCGGTGCCTTGATCTTCCTTCGAGAGACGGCCTCAGCGATCTGGTTTGCAAACTGCCTGTACCTCTCCTGGGCTGCGACCTTCAGCATCGTCGTCGCCGCCCTTCTAGGAAAGTTCAGCCGTCCCGAGGCCTGGTGGCCCATCTCCACCTGGGTGTCGGGGCTAACCTGCAGGACGATCTCGCGCATCTTCTCTTCGTGATTGTGGTTTCTTTGCCCGAACTTGCTCGCCACCGCCACCTTCCTGTACCCCCGCTCGGAGATCTTGGCCGCGGCTTTTTTGACCTGGTCTTCATCCAGGGCCTGGATCTCTCTTCCCCGGTAGTCGATGGCCCCCCGAACAATGTGGACCTCGTCACCAAGAGTATAGCCTTCGGGGTTCATCCCGGGTCCGGGCTCTATGATCAGGGCCACGGAGTCGGTCTTACCCTCGGCGATGAGGTTTGTTATGAGGGTGGTGCTGAGAACGACCCGTTCGATCTTCTCGGGGGAGACGTCCCGGACGATCTCGTCGAGGGCGCTCATCAGGCACTCCAGGAGATGGTCGTGGTCGGTCGGGACTTTTGACGTGTTTATTACCTTTCCTTCGTCTATTAGAACCGCGTCTGTAGTGGTTCCGCCGACATCGATTCCGATCAACATAATTTTATCGCCTTTGCCGACCGCATGATTAAGGTCATATATCGGGTTTTTGGTGAGGAAGCGCGCAGATAGCGGAAAAGAGAAAGAGAATCAGAAGAAAAATCAGAGGGAAAAATGATGATAAGGGGCAGGGCGCAAAAGTCCCCGCCTCAAGGTGAGGGTTGAGTCATCAGGTATCAGCACTCGGCCTCGTCGGTCTCCATGCCCTCGTCGTCGGCCATCTCAGACTCGGGCTCTTCGACCTCGACGGTCATCTCCCCGACCGGCTCCTCAACCGACTCTTCGGTCATCTCCTCGGCAGGGGGCATCAGGACCGCGTCGATGACGTGGATTACGCCGTTACTGCAGACGATGTCCTTCGCCGTCACGTTGGCGCCACCCACCAGCAGGCCCTCGTCAGTGACCTCGACGGTGATGTTTTCGCCACCGAGGGTTTCGATGGATGTCATGTTCACGACGTCTGCCGCCATGAGTACGCCAGGGGCGACGTGACGGTTGAGGACCTCGGTGAGACCCTCGATGTCGTTCATGTCGATCTCCATGCTGGCGAGGAGGTTGTCAAAGGCCTCGTCGGTGGTGGCGAAGACCGTAAAGGGACCTTCACCGTTCAGAGTGTCTGTAAGTCCTGCGGCATCCACTGCGGCCAGCAAGGTGCTGAAATTGCCGTCAGCGGCGGCTGTCTCCGTGATCGTCTTCATCTTTTCGTCCTCTGCTGCGGACATTCCGATCGACAGCATCGAGACGAATATTAAAGCTATGAAAGCTTTTTTCACCATACGTCTAACCTCCACTCCTGTAGGTTAACGTATCTTCGTTGTCCCATTATGACATATAACGTTTTCCGTCAGCCCTTCTCGATTCATTTGTTATAGTTATTCGTGGATATTTGGACAAAATACCTCAAGTCCGATTCGATCTTAGGGACAATCATGCTTAAAAATTGCCGGAAACATGAATATACATATTTATTTAAATTCATTTTTTCGAGCTTATCTCGTTTCATATCCAAATATTGTAAAGGCTTCTGGGGGTAGGCCGATCATTTCAACTGATCCCGACCGGATACGATCGTCAGATCTTGACGGTTTGTTCGATTTTCCATCGAAACGAACGTCTGAAATGCCTATCGGCTTTTCAATCGTACCTCCGCTTCTTCTGATCGTCGTCGCCATCTTCGGGGTTCGGGGCCAGCTGGAGCTCTGGGCGGGCGGTCCAGAGCTGAGACGACTTTCAACCCTATCTCCATCTCCAGAGACTCCAGGTCACTGGCTTCCCGTCCTCTTCGCCCTGTCAAACCTTTTTATCGGATGAACGCATAAGACAGCGATAGTTTCATGCCTGTGGCCTGGAGTGTCGCGATCTCTGGGTTCCATGATCTAGTTTCCGCGGGGGCGGAAAGACCAGGTCCGTCCGGCCCGAATCTATCCGCGGGCACCTGAGCCAATTACATTTACAAGAGGTGGAAAAAGTTGACCCTGATAAGCTTGGTGATAGCAGTTCTGATCGGAATCGTGGTCCTGGCCATGTTGATCGGCATCTTCGGCGTCTTCCTCTACGACCAGGCCGTCTCCACGGTGAAGTCGGCCATCTCGGCTGTGGGAAACCTCAAGGGCGGGCTGAAGAAGCCCTGAGCCTGACCTTCAGATCCGACAAAAATATTTTTCATTTCAGATTTGGCTTATCATCGCATTTCACCGTTGCCTCCATTTCATTTGAGTTCTGGACGACACGCCCGATGCTGCTCTGTGATCGGAGATCGGCCAGACAAAGGAATAAGAGGGATGTCTCTCAACAGTTTAGAAATTCAGTCATCAGATCCTGCCTTGTCGAGCGGGGTCTCGGATATCGGTGTAAGGCGGTGCCGGAGACGTCGTGCGGTGGCTGCTTCCGGCGAGGAGGTCGATCCTCATGGAGGTCGAAGACGGGTCCGAAGAGAATCCCAAAGGAGGAGATGAGGCAGGTTCAGTCGAGATCGCCGGGCGCGAGATCGGCATGAGAAAGGCGAGAGGAGGCCTTATCGCCATGGTGGGGTACCTTCTTTCGCCCGTCTCCTGGTGGAACGACCTCTTCGTTAACATACCGCTGGCCTACGCCTTCGGAGCCCTCGTCGGCCTCGTCTCCGAGGACCTCTTCCTTCCTTCCAGCCATGGTGATAGGCTACTGGATCACCAATATCCTGGGTTTCGTTCTGATGCACAGGGGCATAAAGGAGATCGTCTCCAAAAAGACTGATACGGGATATTCGAGGGGCGATATGATCAAAGACCTCACCGTCTCCATAGTTTATACGGTGATCGTGGTGGTCCTGGTGGCGGCGGGCTTTTTGAAGCTTCCTGCCGAGTACTTCCCATGAAGTTCCTCCCCCCCGATCCAGGGGCGGACCTGCAAAACTTCGGCCCCCTCCCAACTTCCCTCGTAAATTCCTTATACCTTCTGCGCAGTTTCAGGCTCATGCCATCAACCTGCGAGAACTGCCCCATCAGGCAGCGTGCCGAGAAGAGGCCAAACTCCCTCATCGCCAGAATCTGGAAGTGGCACACCGGCTGGTGCCCCGGCTGGAAGGCCTACCAGAAGTCCCTCGCCGAGAGGTAGGCGGCTGACGGCCACCATTTCCGCCAAGCATCGACCTTTTTATTACTTCGGGAGCGCGGAGGGTCACGAATACCCCGACCTTTAGGTCGGGGATGAAGTGAACCCTCGCCCGTTTTTCGTGCTCCTTTAAAAATCGAGGCTCTTCGCTATTCCGTGTGGGTACTAGATAGCCATTTATCATATCATGCTATCGAATAAAAAGTGTGTCAATCTCACAAGAGGATCTTTTCAAGCTGGCACTGAACCTGCAGCCGCCCTGGTATATCGCCTCAATCGACTTCGACTTGGAAGGGAAGCGACTCGACATTCAAACGTGGGATGAGAGGCTTTTTAAATGAATACCCGCAACATGCGGCGTAAGCAGCCAAAATCATTCGATCCGATCGACTGGGGCGACCGCCTCGAAGCGCCTCCCGTCCCTCTCCCGCTCGGCGAAAGTCCGATAGATCCTCTTCGCCCGTTCCCCTGCGCCGACCTCGCCGGCCTTGCCTTCGCCTACTGGACCAGCCCTCCGCCTTTCGCCGCCGATGCCGGGCCGCCGATTCGCACCCGTCTGCGATCCCCGCGGCGAAGCCGACGGGCCCGCCCACGCCGCTCGCCCCCCCCCCGGACGGCGGAGGCGCCTTCTTGACGGGCTCGCCTAAGGTTTGTTTTCCGCCTCTCGGTTACCATTAAATAGGTTCATAAGGAACTTTATAATCATCGCTGGAAATCCTGTATGCGATAGATATCTGGAGGGAAATAGCCGTGAAAGCGATAGGAATCGTGGGAAGTCCTCGAAAGAACGGCAACGTGGACAGGCTCGTCCAAGCTGTACTGGACGGAGCCGAAGAGGCTGGCCATCAGACTAAGAAATACCACCTCAACGAGATGAACTACTCGGGTTGCCAGGCCTGCAACTACTGCAAGAGCCACGAAAGCTGCAAGCTCGAAGACGGTCTCTCGCCACTGCTCGCGGATATAGCGGAGGCCGACGCGGTCGTCTTCGGGTCGCCGATATACTTCTACCTCTTCACCGGGCAGTTCAAGCTGATGGAGGACCGGATGTACTCGCTAATAGACGCAGGGTTTAACTCTCGCCTCGCGCCCGGGAAGAAGGCGGTCATCGTCACCAGCCAGGGCAATCCAGACCTTTCGGCCTTCGAAAAGGCGGCCACCGAGTTCGCCGGGATTTTGGAGCTATTGGGTTTTGAGGTGGCCGAGATCATCCGCATGGGGAACGGCGGCGCGCCGGACGCGGTCCTGGAGAGAAAGGACCTTCTGGAGAAGGCGAAGGCCGCGGGAAAGGCCCTCTGAAGCGGTAGGTCGAGCTGAAGAAAAAGGGCGGATCAGCAGATGCCGGGTGGGGGGGCGCGCCGAAGGCGGACGGCGCCGCCCGCTCCCCCGCCCGCCGCCGGGGTCAATATATCGCGTTCTGGTAGAGGAGGACGCCCCAGAGAACGCCGAGGACCATGATCGCCGCCGCCGACCTCCGGAGGCCCAGGTCGTAGTAGGTGATCCCCACCGCCACCATGATGGCGACGTTCATCATCGAGGTCAGGGGCTCGATGGCGCCGGTCTGGTTCACAAAGCCGCTCCAAACCTGGGGCAGGAGGGCAAAAGCCCCCATCACCGACCCCAGGGTGAGCATAAGGTCGTGCCACGTCAATGTCGTCTTCCTGTTTCCTTTTCGGACTCCAAAGCTGCTTTCTTTTCAGCTTTTATGGCTTAATCTGTCTGATAATCACATTCATATCAAGCTTTTCTGATATTCTGGTCTTCCACCATCAATATGTCAGCTATATGTCTTTTTCTACGGCTTTTCTGAGGCGAATCAGGTTATACCTGGAAACTAACCAAATATCGCCTTTAACCAATTAAATCACAATTTGAATTGTGATTGAAGATATACTAATCGGCTTAACTGCAATTCAATGAAGATAAATCTTTTGATCAGATATTATATCCTTTATATACGATTATATTTGATTAATTTTGTAATTTCAGATATTTATGATTATTTAACGACTTTAACCAATTAAATGTCAATATAAACCATATCGTCTCTTATTTTTCCTCATTAAACCGATTAATCCTATAGAATAAGAAAAAGATCGAGATTGTATCTCAACAAAACCAAATAACCATCAAAAAGAGCAGAAAAAGAGGGGAAAATAGCGGGAAAAGAGATGGAAGATATAGGGAAATAGGGAAAATCAGGAGAATCGCAGGGTCATCTTCCAAGCCTTCACGGCCAGGGGTCACCCCTTCACCCTCGACCCTCCCGGCGGCAGGAAGCTCACAATCAGATCGATGGAGGCGACGGACTTGAGGTACCTCCGGTCCTCCTCCTTTTCGGCGAAGGACCGATAGATCCTCTTCGCCAGATCCTCGGGGCTGAACTCGCCGGGCTCGACCTCGACGACGGGGTCGGCCTTAGGCTTGATCGCCGAGACCGGGCCGCCGATGAGCTGGTCGTTTGCGATCCCGACGGCGACGCCGACGGGGACGTCCCGGAAATAGCGCCGCTCGCCCCGGATGACGAAGGCCCCCTTCTTGATGAACTCGCCGGGTTCGGGGGTCTTGGTCACCTGCTCTGCTGCAACGAGGTAGCAGTCGCCCTCGAAGAACCCTTCCTTCCAGATGCTGGAGTAGCTGACGGCGAACTGGGCGGCCTCCTCCAGGGTCGATTCGGGGAGGGGCTCGCCCATCGTCTTGATAACCGTGAGGGGCGCTCCCGGCGCGTCGGTGTGAAGGGCGAAGTCCCGCTTTTCCAGGTACTTGGCGTAAATCTCCTCGTTGCTGGAAGCGTCCCTTCCCCCGATGACGAGAAACCCGTCCGAGGACTCAAACCATCTGAACCTCTCGTACCACTTCGGCTTTCGGCGGCGGAAGACCTTCCTCGTCTTCACCTTCTCGGGAGCGGTCCTTCTCGCGATGATTTTGATCGTCTCCTCCAGGGCCTTCTCCGCCCCCTCCCTCTTTTTCGCCTGCTCCTTCGCCCGGTCGTAGTACCGCTGGGCGTTCTGGGGGACGGTCAGGTTTGCGTTCAGCTCAAGCTCGGTTTCGCTGCCTTCTCCGCCCTTGCCATCTCCTTCGGCCCCATCGAGGCGGAATCGGAGCTCGCCCTGGTAGTCGAGAGAGAGGATCTTATCGGCTATGGGAAGCCCCGAGGTCCTGATCTTTGCCCAGATCTCAGAGTAAGAATACCCCTTATCCAGGGCCCCGGAAATGGCGGCGAGGATCGCCTCGACCTCGCCGTACCTCTCGTAGATCTTCTCCCCCAGGAGAGCGTACTCTCTCTCCTTGTCCCGAAACTCCTGGATCGACCGCTCCTGCATCTCCTTTCTTCGCTCAAGTGCTGTCTTAGGCTTCGGCCCCTCCGCCTCCTCAACGGAGAAGTACTCGTCTAAGGCTTTACTGAAGCTCTCAAACTCCCGCCGCTCGAGGTCGCCGTAGACCTCCAGGGGAGCGGGGACGACGTCGACGACCTCGCCCCCGTCGAGGACGAAGTGGGGAAAGGTCTGAGCGAGGCCGAAGACCTCCCCCAGGGCCCGATGGACCCGGTCGATCTCTTCGCCGGTCAGGGAGTAAGCCGGTTCCGTCTTGTTAAGCCCAGCCCGCAGACATACCTCCTCGGCGTAGGTCCCGCCCATGTTCAGGCCCCGGACGAGGGTTCTCACCAGCTCCGATTCCGACTGGGCCAGGAGGAGGGCGAGGTCGTTTCTCGACGCGGTCCGGGGGTCGAGCTGGTCTTCCCGGTACTGGTACTTCTCGCCGGCGAGAAGCTTTCTGTCCCGGAAGGCGAGAGGCCGCAGGGGCAGAACGATCCTCCCATATTCGTCGAGGAGGAGGATGTTCCCCTTGGGGAATATCTCTGCGATGAGCACGTACCGATCATCCCCCCGCTCGATCACTATCTCCGCCACTCGGTCGAAGCCGTGCTGCCGGACCTCCGCCACCCGGCCTCCGGAAAGGCGGCTTCGGAGCATCGTCGGAAACTGGGGCGGCATCTTGGGGGCCTCTCGCGGCTTCTCGGTGAGGTGAATCCGCTTTCCGGCCTCCAGGAGGAGGTCGAGCTTCCCCTGCCCCGGAGACTGGAAGGAGATCACCACCCGATCGGGGGCGAGCTGGTAGGATTTGCCGACGAAGCCTCCCACCAGCTTCTCCCGCAGCTCTTCGACGACCGCCGCCACGTCCACGTTGCTCATCGCCTTCTTCATAATGGCCGAAAAAGGGCGATGGAGAGATAAATAGTTGCGGACTTACCATCATGGTATGGACGAAGACCGCCGCTACCTCGCCGACCTGATGCTGACGAAGCTCGCCCGGTGGCTGAGGATGGCAGGCCACGACGTCTCAACCCCCCCGGAGGGGGCCGACGACTCCGACCTCATCAAGGTCGCCCTGGCGGAGGAGAGGACGCTCATGACAAGAGACAGGGTCCTTGCTCGAAGGTGCGAGAAATCCGGGGCGAACTGCCTTCTCATAAGGTCCTCGGACCTCGAGGAGCAGTTCGGAGAGCTTGTGGACGCTGGGGTTTCCCTGGGTCTCAACCCGCAAAGGTGCACCGTCTGCAACGGTCCCCTGGAGGAGGTGGGGGAATCGGATACCGGTGACGTTTCCGGCCGACCGGAGGAGGGATCGCCCCTCTGGAGGTGCGAGAGGTGCGGCAAGCTCTACTGGCAGGGCTCTCACTGGCGGGGAATCAAAAAGAGGCTGTACAGAATCGGGGATTGAGATCTGGCGCAGATCTAGAGCCGAGGGGCGATCCCGAGAAAAAAAATAACGACGAGCCCTTAAGCGAACTACTGGAGCTGCGCTCGGAAGACCCAAGAAGACCCTCGTTAGAACTCAGCGAGCATTTTTTCGAAACGCACAAACATCCTCCACGAGCATGCTGTAGGCGTCCAGGAAGAAGTCAAGCTCACCCAGCATTTCGGGATCTGCATCACCTCTAGAAACCATTGATGGGGGTGAAGTTCCTGATCCCAAGAGAGCAAAGCCCTCCCTTCCAGAACCCTCAGCTGATGGACGGAGGGGTCCGGGCCACGTGCCCGTTTCACCCTGGGGGTCTGAGGAAGGGCAAAGGCGCCGGCACCAGCGCCGATGTCCAGCAAGGCGCTTCCAGGGCGGATGAGGGAGGAGACCTTTTCAGGACCCCCTGCTGGTATCCGGAATGGTGTGAAGATCTCCTCGTGCATATCCGCATCCTCCTTCCAGAACTGGTCGTTGGTTGTCCCCCGTTCGTTCAGCATCTGGTAGCTTTTACGGATTGCTTCCAAAGCTCCCTCCACCGACTCATTGGGCTCAGGCCATCTCCACGTTCAGGAAGGTGTCGAGGTTGTATATCCCGTAGAGAGGGTCAGAGACCCATCCCTGCCAGTTGGAATTGTAAGGCGCTTCCACCTTGTTCCAGTATAGGGCTATTCCAGGCAGGTTTTCTGCATAGTAATCCTGCACCTGGTGGGCATAGCTTTCCAGTTGTTCCTCGGTGGTGGCGGCCAGTATGTCGTCACAGAGCTGCAGGAAGGACGGATCGTCCAAGACGTGAAGCACTCCTTCACCAGTCCGCCTGGAATCGAAGTATCCAGTGCCCCAATTGGCGTGCATCATCATCCCCCATGGGGTGGTACGGGTCACCGTCAGATCGTACTGATAGTCGTCCTTCATTTTTATCCACGTACTCTGGTCCACCGTCGTTATCTCCGTCTTGATCCCGATGGAGGCCATGTATTCCTGTACCAGCTCCGTTATCCGCTGGTAGTCGGACCGGGTCAGGAGGGTGAGATCGATCTCCTGACCGTCTGGGGTTTCTAGGAAACCGTCACCATCAACGTCTTTGTAGCCTGCCTCATTTAGAATGCGGTTAGCCTCGTCGGAATCATAGCTGAGCTGATCGGTTTCCTTGAAGTAGCCCATGCTGGGAGGCACGAATCCTCGATTGGGGATCTGACCGTAGTCCAGGGCATCCAACTTTAGTATCTCCTGGTAGTTGATGGCGTGGGCCAGAGCAGCCCGGAAGGCGGGATCGGCCATGGGCTCCTCCCTAAGGTTAAGTCCGAGGAAGATCAGCCCGGTGTTGTCCGTCTCTACGAAGTCGAAGTCTCCGGTCTCCTCGAGCTTTGCAAGGTTAGCGTACGGGTATGTACCGGCATATTTGTAGTAGGCATCCACATCGCCTTTCTCAAGGGCCAGAGAGAGGACGTCCATGTTGCCGTACATATGGATCTCCACACCGTCAATATTGGGCGCCTCGCCTTTCCAATGAGGATTCCCCTGGAAATATAGTACCCCTGCGGCGAGGTCTGTTTTGGATATCACAAAAGGACCGAAGCCGACTATGGCCCCCTCGTCAACATGCTCCATGGGATCATCAATATCCTTCCAGATGTGCTCTGGGAGGATGTTGTAGGTGGCGAACTCGAGGTTGAGCCGAGAGTAGGGTTTGTTAAGGGTAAATACCACCGCCGAGTCATCCACAGAGATGTCATCCACAGTGTTCTTGATCCATCCAGCGGGGGGATACTTTTCCCCAAGGTACTCGAAGGTGAATCTGACATCATCCGGCGTGACCTTCTCCCCATCGCTCCAGTAAAGGTCGTCGCGGATCAGGAACCGCCAGGTCTCTCCATCTTCCGAGACCTCGTAGCTTTCCGCCGTCTGACCCACCACCAGCCCTCCAGGGGTCATCTTCATCAATGGAGGGTTGGATAGATGGGCAAAGACGCTCATGTAGGTGTCACCAACAAAGCTGGGTGATTTTATAACGTTGGGAGTTCCGATCTTCAATACCGTCCCCTCGGCTTCTGCAGAGGCGCCTATAAAGGCACCTAACAGAAGGGCCACGAGCAGGATAGCCGGCGTCTTTTTGATATCGTATCTCATAGATATCCACTAAGTGTTACTAGGTACAATTTTAGCTTAAAAAGGTATTGCTATCGGCAAAAAAAACTTCATGACCAACGGTAACCCCTGAGGATGAGAGTGGAAAGAGCAAACATCTAAGGTGCCTTGGAAATCCCCGGCTCGAAAGATTGGAGCTATCGGGTGAATAACTCATTGAGCTTTCATCGGTCCAACCTCGCGTCAGCGCACCGGAAAGCAAGCTGCAAAGCATTCTGGTGGAAAAAGATAAAACCGCCCACAGATTGGGGGCAGCATCGAGAGCTTGAGGGATATCGCCCTTCTCCTCGGTCTGTTAGAGGACCAGCTGTTTATTGTAGCCGAGAACCTCTGCTATGGTATCTACGCCAGTTATCGATCCTGGGAAATTGGTGAATATCACGCGCTTTGCGTTTATGCCCCTGTCAAGCAGAGCCTCTTCGATTCCTTTGCCAAGCTCCCCAGACTGCATATTCTCGATAACGTAGGCCACATCTTCATACTTGTCGGGGTTGGCGATGATATCGTCTACAACTTTGTCTGCCGTCTTTGTTCCGTTCATAGCAAACTCAGGAGCAAAGTAATTGACGACGTTCATTCCGAGCCAGTTCTGGACCGGGCCCATCTGCCAGAGCATCACTATGACACTGGTCTGGTTCAGCTGCTTCCTCTCGGCTTCGCTCGGCTCCACGGCATCAAACGTCTTAATATATTCATCATACCGCTGCCCGTAATAGTCCCCGTTGGCCGGATCGTACTCTACCAGCCACCCCTCGACTTCGGCTGCAAGCAACTTGGCGGTCGGAGGCGTGTTCCATCCCAGGGAAGGGTCTGAGATCTTCTTCCACTCGACGGTTCCAAAGCCGTTCGCCTCCATGAAATCGTTAACGGCTGGCATATTGTAGTTTCTATCGTTGGAGTCGTTGTATGCCATGAACATGTCGGCGCTCTTGATGAAGTTCATATTGAGCTGTATTCGATTCGGGATGATGTCGGCCTGCAGGTGGGGGCAAAGGGTCGGATCGGCGATGGATATCGCTTCGACATTATCGCCTCCTATGAACGTTGCAGGGTCCATGAGAACGCTGGTAGTGCAGACGATCTGAATCTTTTCTGGGGCCTGGTCAGCGATAGATGGAGCGATCGAGAAGATCGCAAGCATCAGTATGATCAGGCTGCAAAACCGCTTTATGTCCATGGGGCCAAATAAGTCTTACGACATATATAAGATCTCTGTATTCTTCATAACATTTAGACATATAATTATAATTGTGACGGATCGTCACATTTTCTAATCTTTTCTGTAATTGATCCTCCTTTTAAACGACAGAATCACAGATACTGCGAAGACACCGGTGAGGAGGAGAGCTACCAGGGGTGCGATCGGCAGGGCGAACTTGAAACCCGCCCAGACGCCAAACGCGCTCACCGAGAGGGCGACCAGCGGAGCCACTACGAACATGCTCTTGACGTTGAAGCAGAATTGGCTGGCTATGGAAGCGGGCGTCACCAAAAGAACGAATATCAATAGTCCACCCACAATATTGATGGTAAGAGATACGGATATGGCGACTATAAACAGTAATATGTAATATATGAGCTTGACACGAACTCCAGAGGCCTCTGCTATCTTCATGTTGAACATTATGGCGGAGATCTCTTTGAAAAACACCAGGACGAATATGATGGTCAGGGCTGAGACCGCAGCCAGCGCATAAATCTCTTCTCGGTAGAGGGAGACGACGTTGCCGAAGAGGAGGTTGCCCGCTGTGAGGCCCCTGCCCGTACACTGCAGATAAGAGATCAAAAATATGGCCACAGCCATCGACATTGCGAAGAGCACACCTAAAGTCGCATCGGCGGCCATCTTGGCTTTGTCGTTTACAGGTCCGATGAGGGCAGCTACACCCAAGCTGAAGAATATGGCCGCTATCTGGGCTCTGATATCAAGGAACATTCCGATGGCAGCACCGGCGAAGGCAGCATGGGACATGGTGAAGCCGATGGACGAGAGGTTCATGCGGGAGATTATGACGCCAAGGATGCTGCATGCTATGGAGGCGAAGACCATCGCTTCGACCGCATGGCAAACTACGTTATTCTCAATTAGAAACCCCAGCATTTTAGTCCACCGCACACTCTTTGCGGATGATGGGTTCGACCTCTTCCGCATCGCATTCGTCGTCGTAGGTGATCTGGCCTTTGTTCATCACCACCAAGTGGATCCGGGTGTTGGGAAGGCCGTCGAAGGCATGAGATACCATTAGGATCGGAGTCCTGCTCCTCACAATCTCTTTGAATATTCCCTGCAGGTATTCCCTGGCATGGAAGTCGAGGTTGCTGAAGGGTTCGTCGAGCATCATCACTTCTGGCTCTTTGGCGATGTTGTGAGCGATCATCGTCTTCTGCTGCTGGCCACCGCTCAGCGTCCCGATCGTCTTTTCGGCCAGATCTTCGATGCCCACCAGTCGCATCGCTTTTTGAGCTGCCTTGAAATCCGATTTCGAAGGCCGTCTCAAAAGTCCCAACCTGCCATAGCGCCCCATCATGACCACCTGTTCTACGGTGAAGGGTGTGAAGGGGTCAAAATAAAAGTTTTGAACGACGTAGCCGACCTTTCTTCTGACCTCGTTTCCCGAACGGAGGAGGTCGAGCCCGCAGACGGTCGCGCTTCCGTGAGTGATCCTGATAAGGCCGTTTATAGACTCCAGCAAAGTCGTCTTGCCCGCGCTGTTTGGGCCCCCGATCACCACGTATTCGCCTGGGTTTACGGAGAGGGATAGACCCCTTATTACAGGTTTATCACCGCCCTCGTACGCTGTGTATATCTTATCTAGCTCAATTATGCCCAATTCTACCTCTCCAGCGGGATAAATATCATATGTTATAATCTCATACACGTTCTTATTTTCAAATTATACTGGTTGGCAAAGATGGAGTCTATTGTAATAAATATTTCGATAAAACTGGACACACGTCTGTCTTGTGATAAGATCTTTCATACAAATTCAAGATAAGATCCCGCTTTTTACTTGATAATTATTCAAATATCATATTTGATGCTAATATAAGCTCACCAAACTTATATCCGATTTCTTTGTTCACCATTTCAAAACCAGCAGGTATTAACTGATATATTGGCGGATGATAACGACAATAGTTAAGTAGTTCATGCACTAAATGCACTTTTCGTAAGATAATTCTAGAAAATGGTGATAAAGTTGCAAATGAAAACCATCGATCCGGTTAACGTCGCCCTTCGGGATATGATCGAGAGGGGCGCCGAGTTTCACGGCCATCTTGGGCCTTTTCTGGTCCTGGGCATAAGGATGGGGCTTTTGGCCCTCAAGGCCCTCGGCTCTTCAGGGCACAAAAACATAGATGCCAGGGTCAAGACCGGGACGACTCCGCCGGTCTCCTGTCTTGTGGACGGGATCCAGATATCCACCGGCTGCACCATGGGCAAAGGCAACATCGTCACCGAAGACTTGGGCAGGGCCGAGGCCACCTTCTCCGCCGACGGAAAGAGCCTGACCCTGAGGGTGAGAGATCAGGTGGTGGAGGAGATAAAGTCCGGGAAATACTCCTCTCTGGAGGATTTCTCCTGGGAGATGTCCAGGAGGCCGGATGAGGACCTCTTCGATCGGCTCTGAGAAGGCATGAAGCCCGCTCCCCGGTCCCCAAGGGACCGGAAATATTTCCATATTTGAAGACGACACGCCTCTTTTGACGGGGCTGAGATCTTGGGGGCATTCGCCCATCCTGTCACATGAACACTCCAAGCCCTGCCTACCAGTACTTCTCCTGCATGAGAAACATCATCGTCCTCGTGCCCCTCTTCGGCCTCCTCTCCAGTGTCTTTGGCATCCTCCTCTCCCGCCAGTGGGACCTGCCCCTGGGAAGCCCCATCGTCATCGTCAGCGTGGCGCTCTTTCTGATCTCGGTGGCCGCGTCTCCCAAGAGGTGGAGGGTATGACTTGTGAGTTGAAGGTGCGATAGCTGGCGGTCTGAGATCACAAGCCCATATCGCTACAATTATAAGCGATGGTGCTATCGCTACTAATAATAAATCCGTATTACTTTATCGGTTCTGATCCACGCGAGATGTTACTATCTCGCCAGATGATGCGGGATTACGAGGCGGAAAAATGAAGCGAATGGTCTGGGCATTGGTGCTGATGTCATGCATTTCGCTGGTGGTTATGCCTGCGGATGCAGCTGATTACACGTTAGAAATCTTCGGTAATGCGAACATGGACGATGAGATAGACGAGGATGACATAACGTATGTAGAGGGCATAGTCGAGGGAACAAACGAAGAGACTTTGCTTGCAGACGCCAATTTCGACAGCGCGATCGACGAGGATGATATAACACAGATCGAGCAGATAATTCGTGGTGAGGAGGGGGAACTTACAATCATCGATTCGGCTGGTAGAACCGTTACAGTGAAGAAGCCGGTAAAATCGATAGTCGTTCTTACATACCCGGTCCTAGAGGCCACAAAGATAGTCGAAGCCGAAGATGGGGTAGTTGGAGTATCAAAAGACATAAAGTCGAGGGAGGTGTTCTTTCCGGAACTGAGCAAGCTGCCCTCGGTCGGAGTGGCCTCGGCGCCCGACGTCGAGAAGATAATCGACCTGAATCCGGATCTGGTTTTTACCGGCAGGTTGTTGGGAGTTTCAGATGGCCTTGAAGAGATGCCCTCGGATAGCATAGCCGTCGTTCGTTGGGACATGGGCCGGTTGGAGATGATGACGAGGAATGTGAAAAAGCTCGGCTATGTTCTTGACGAAGAGGACTCTGCCGAAGAGTTCTGCGATTTCTATGATGAATATGTTGAAGAGACCATCAAGGCACGCATAGAGGAGATCCCAGATGAAGACCGAGAACGGGTGTTCATCGAACATCCTGTAGAATACAACACCTTCGTAACGGGCTCAGGCGGTCATGAGATATGTGTGGCGGCGGGCGGTATAAATATCGCAGCAGACTTTCCATCTTTATCTCCAAAGCCGGTGGTCAACGTGAATCCGGAGTGGTTGGTGGAGCAAGATCCGAATGTAATAGTAAAGACTGTGACTTGCACGCCCGGCCTTTGTGGCCCTGAGGCGAATAGCTCCGAAGAGATGGAAGGGTTGAGGGGGACCGTCATGAATCGATCTGGATGGAGCAACTTAACGGCGGTGAAAAATGGGCGGGTTTACCTCATCGATTTCGATCTCGTAGGCAGCACCGCGAATTTCGTCGGTGCCACCTATTTGGCAAAGTGGCTTTATCCAGACCTGTTCGCAGATCTCGATCCAAAGGCGATCCACCAGGAGTACCTGACAAGGTTCCAGCGATTGGATTGCGATCTTGACGAACGCGGCGTGTTTGTATGCCCAAATCGTTAGCCGAAATCGGCTATAACGCATATTTTTAGCCGAAATAAGCGCTCAAGAGATATTGGTGGTAAAAATGTACGTTGATGCAGATCGTAAGAGCTTTGTAGTCAACTCCATTGGTTATGTCGAATCGAAATATGACCACTTTGATGATGTACCCCATTCTCACGGGAACAGGAGTTGGGTTGAGGACGCCTCTACAGTAGTCCTCTACCCCGAACATGCCAGGGGGATAGAGGGCCTGGATGGTTATTCCCACATAATAGTACTTTATTGGATTCATAAATCCGATGAGTGGAAGATGCCAAAGCATCATCATAGGCCTCCAAATGTTAAGGTGTTTGCCACCCGGATGCCTGTAAGGCCCAATCCCATCGGCCTTTCTGTGGTGGAAATCCTTGATTTTTCTTCAGACAAAGGCAGGCTTTTGGTGAAGGGATTGGACGCGCTGAACGGCACTCCAATTTTGGATATAAAGCCTTACATCCCGAACTTCGACAGTTATCCGGAAGCCAGCTTGCCGGAGTGGGTTGGAAGGCATTTAAAAGAACATCATCACGAGCATCATCAATCAGATAGCTAAGCGAGGAAATATCGATGTAGCACTTGACGTTCTTGATCGGAGTGCCCTGTGGGGATTCAATTTAAAGTGAAAGGCCGAGGGCGAAAAGGCTCCTTTCAGCCTTGGGCCCTATCGCCGTCCAAAGATCGCAGAGGGATCACACAAGGCCGATCAAGATCCCTCACCACCACCGCCTCGACGCCGAAGATGGACCTTATGTTCTCCCTCGTCAACAGGGAGAAGGGGTCGCCGATGGCGTGAACCTTCCCGTCCTTCAGCATCACCAGGGTGTCTGAGTACCTCGCCGCCAGGTTCAGGTCGTGGATCGCCATGACGGCTGAGACGCCCGTCCTCTTGACGAGAGATCTGATCGTCTCCATCACCTCGAGCTGGTGTTTCACGTCCAGGTTGGAGGTGGGCTCGTCGAGAAGCAGTACCTCCGGCTCCTGGCAGAGGGCTCTTGCGATCAGAACCCTCTGCTTCTGGCCCCCTGAGAGCTCTGAAAAGTCCTTGAGGGCGAACTCCTCGACATGGAGGAGCTTCATCGTCTCCACGACCCGGTCGATATCCTCGTCCCCGACCCGCCAGCCCATATGGGGCTTTCTTCCCATCAGGATCGTGTCGAAGACGGTCGTCGAAAGAACGCCCGTGGCGGACTGGGGGACGTACCCTATGTACCTTGCCACCTCGCGCCTGCTCATGGATCCGACGGCGTTTTCTCCCAGGAGTATCGTCCCCTCGGGCTCGAGGATCCCGCAGATGCACTTGATCAGGGTGGTCTTCCCGCATCCGTTGGGGCCCACCAGGCTCAGCACCTCCGAGTCGCCGACGGCTATCTCCAGTCCGTCCAGGATCTTTTTGTTTCCATAGCTGAAACTGAGACCTTCTATGGTGATCTTCGACAATGATATTTCCTCACTTGGGGAATCTGACCCCGCGTTCCCGGCTCCCTGGCGAGAAGGAGTCAGGCAATATGCGAATTTGAGTCTCGCCAGAGAGCTTTCGGGGCAGGTGAGAAGTCGTTCATTCATCCTTACGTTTGTGGCGATCTTCCGGCCCCGCTTGTCACCCCGGCGATGATGGCGACGGGAGTGTTGAGGTGAACGAATTGCCGGGGCGTTTCAGGGACGGGGCCGGAAGCCACACCTCCGATCACAGCTCATGATGTATGAACTTAACGGCAAGAGGGACATATTAGATGCGATAAAGATCCATGTTGTTAGTACTGGAGAGAGGGCTCGGGGAGCCGACCCTGCCCAGAACGGCGTTATTGAGGAGGCGGATTTTAAAGGGTGGCCGATCCGAATGTCGTGGGTCTTGTTGAGATCCGTCGATCGAGGACCTCAGTCCCAGGCATCCGCCTGAGTGAGGAGCTAGTCGGCCAAGCAGGGAAGATCTCTTTTCAGTATGCAGTATCCGAGGATCATCGCCAGCCCCGAGCAGACGGCCAGTATTCCCATGATCAACAGACCGAAGGTCAGGCTGACTTCAAGCCCTGCTATTCGGGCGATGTTTGGGGACGCTATCAGGGCGATGCCAGAGAGCAGGAGAAATAGGCCGCATAGCAGCCGACTCTCGAGCCTGGCGTCTGGAGGCTCCTCTTTGGAGATGCCCTTCTCCAAAAGGTACATCCGCCTCTTGTGATCCAAATAGTACACAAACGCCGAAAGGGCCACCCCTTCCGTCACCAGCAACATCACCGCCAGATCTGTCACGTTTCCATCGCCCCAGTGGTTTCTTTGTTCGCATCGAAGTAGATAATTTTTTCGCAATAACGGCAAATTTTGTTATAATTTGAGTTCGATCATTGATAATTATTTTATTTAATAATACTAAAATCTATAAGATCGAAATATTTATTAACAAAATCAACAATGATCTGATAATAGAGGTATTTCATGTCGAAAAGATATGCGATTAAGATCCTTTGCATCGCCACGCTGTTGCTGCTGGCGCCGATGCCAGCGACAGTGGCAGAGGACGTTCGATTGGTGATGCCCTTCTCCCCGGGCGAGAGGCTCGATCCCGCCTTCGACTATGGCGGATGGTACATGAGGCAGGCAGGGGTGTACGAGACCCTCTTCAGCTACGATGAGGATATGAACCTAGTTCCCGAGCTTGCCACGGGATACGAGCTGGAAAGCGAGACGGAGTGGATCATACATCTCAGAGAGGGCGTGGCGTTCCACGATGGCACCCCCTTCAACGCCGATGCTGTAATTTACTCAATCAACCGGGTGAAGGATGATCCCGATAACCGGTGGTACGACCAGTACAGCTTCGTAGACTCCATATCTGCAGTCGACGACTACACGATAAAGATCGAGACGAAAGAGCCGTATGGTCCGACCCTTTCGACCCTTGCTGATGTCAGATTCGCCTCCATGGTGAGTCCCGCCGCAGACGACCTGGACAGAGAGCCGGTGGGCACAGGGCCCTTCAAGGTTGCGAGCTACGAGACGGATGTGAGCCTCACCCTGGATAAGAACGAGAACTACTGGAACGGGCCCGTCAAATCCGACGGCGCGGTCGTATACTACATATCGCAACCCGAGACCAGAGCTCTGATGCTCGAAGGAGACGAGGTCGACATCGCCTGGGCGATACCCGCCCAGTGGTACGACACGATCGAGGACGATCCCACAACGAAAGTCGTCTCAAAGGACACCATGCGGACTTACTTCATGTTCGTGAACACCGCGAAACCGCCCCTCGATAGGGTGGAGGTCAGACTGGCGATAAGTCACGCCATCGACCGCCAGGGGCTGGTGGACACCGCCCTGGAGGGGGTCGCCGGCACTCCATCAAAGGGCTTCTGGCCCTCAAACTACCCCTGGTCTGCTAACGACGATCTGGAAGGGTATCCTTACGACCCGGATAAGGCAAAAGAGCTCTTGGAGGATGCAGGCCTCACCTGGAACGGAGAGGCGTGGCTCTACGAGGGTGAGCCCTTCGAGCTATCGATAATCACCTACACCAGCAGGCCCGCAAACAAGCCATCGGCAGAGATAATCGCAGCTCAGCTGGAGAGGATCGGAATCAAGACGAAGGTGGAAACCCTGGAAGCCGCCGCCATAAGATCGGCCATGAGCGAAGGAAACTACGACCTCTCCCTCTACGCTTACGGAGTTGCCACCAACGGAGATCCCGACTACTTCGTATCCCAGCAGTTCCTCTCGACGGGCACGGAGGCGGGATATACCCGCTACTCGGGCATCGACGACCTGATCGAGGAGGGAAGAACGACCCTCGATCAGGACGACCGGAAGGGCATCTACGACGATATCCAGGAGCGCGTCCTGGAGGACTCCCCGGAGATCTTCCTCTTCTACGATAAGATGCTGGTGGGTATCAGCGAACGGATCAAAGGCTTCGAGATATACCCCAGCGAGATGCCGGTCCTGACCGAGAACGTCTACGTGGCCTAACCTTCCATCGGAGCGGAACGGCGAAAGGGTGGCCGGTCCGCTTTCATTCTATTTTAGATGTTATTTAATATTCTGCCACGGTTTTAACAATTTGATGATACTGTATTATTCTTATGTATGATTAAATCCTAATATACCAAAAGTTTTATCAACAAAACGGTAAAATAACAGTTTATAGTAGGAATAATGGCGATATCTGTTATATTCCATCTTACGACGACATGGTCCGTTGATTCGGATCACATTGATCTCATGAGATTGGGGTGAAGCGAAGCGATCGAGGGGCGGAGTGGGCATTCATGGACGCTAAAGAGACCATTTCAAAGTACTGGGACTGGAGAAGCCAGACCTACACCAACGGCATTTCCGGATTCGATGACGAGGAGAAGGCCGTCTGGAAGAGAGAGCTTCTGGCTGTCCTTAACGGCGACGGCGGCCTGAGGGCCTTGGACGTGGGGACTGGCCCCGGTTTTCTCGCCCTGATCCTGGCGGAGATGGGCCACGCGGTGACGGGCGTGGACATCTCGACGGGGATGATCGAAAGGGCAAAAGAAAACGCCAGGATGATGAACCTCGTGGCGGACTTCCGTCATGCCGACGCCGAGAGGCTCCCCTTCGAGGACGAGAGCTTCGACATCCTGGTGAACAGGCACCTCCTCTGGACCCTTCCACATCCCAGAGAGGCGGTGGAGGAATGGGCCCGAGTTTTGAGGCCGGGTGGGAAGGTCCTGGCGATCGATGGCGCGTGGTTTGATCCGTCCCCGAACGCTCGCTTACGGAAAGGTCTGTCAAAGGCGATGACCATCGTCGCCGAGAGGAGACTGCCCTCTTTCTATTCGGTCTTCGGCGATTACTACAACCCCATACGCCGGGAGCTTCCCCTCTACGGCGACTCTAAGCCGAAACGGGTCTGCTCCCTCTTCGAAGAGGCGGGGCTCTCCAACGTATCGTTTCGATATCTGATGGAGGCGCGGCAGTTTCAGAACGCGTGCGGCTCGTTGTCGTACAGAATCGCTCATAAGGACCCCACATTCCTAGTAATAGGCGAAAAAGTGTAAGTGGGAGTCAGAATTTGACGCGTTCTCCGGCTTTATGAGAACCTTGCAGATCTATTTGAACCCGAGAAGACTGTGACTGATAGCCCGAGAAGACGGTGACCGAGGAGCTAGAATGCTGGCTTACATATTCAAAAGACTTCTGCTGATCTTGCCCGCCCTCCTCTTCGTATCGATAATCAGCTTCTCCATGGTATATCTCGCCCCCGGTGACCCGGCAGAGGTGCTTCTTATGAGCCCCGAGGGGAGCCCCAGCCCCGAGGCGATAGACGCCTTCAGGGTCAGGATGGGGCTCGATCAGCCGATCTACGTCCAGTACCTCCGATGGCTAGACGACGTTCTCCACGGCGACTTCGGATACTCCTACATGTCGGATACGCCGGTGGCCGACGCCATCATAAAGAGCTTCAGGGCCACGCTCAAGCTCTCCGTTGTGAGCATGATAGTCTCGATCGTCGTCTCCATCCCCCTCGGCATTCTGGCGGCGGTGAAGCACAACACAGTAACCGACGACCTCTGTCGGCTGGGGGCCCTCATCGGCGTCTCCATCCCAAACTTCTGGCAAGCCTTCCTCCTCATCCTCCTCTTCTCCGTCTATCTCGACTGGCTTCCTGTGGCAGGATATGGCGGCGGCGACCTCGAACACATGATACTGCCGGCCGTCACCCTGGGGACCAGCTCTGCTGCCGTCACCACCAGGCTGATGAGGTCGAGCCTTCTGGAGGCGCTGAGCCAAGATTACATAATAACCGCTCGGGCGAAAGGGCTGCCCGAGAGGGTCGTGATAGGAAAGCACGCCCTTAAGAACGCGCTGATCCCGGTGGTGACGATGCTGGGCCTCAATCTCGGCTTTCTTCTGAACGGGGCTGTGGTGGTCGAGTGGATATTCGGTTGGCCCGGGATTGGAGACCTGGTGGTGGACTCGATTTACAAGAGGGACTACACCATGATCCAGGGCTCCATCCTCTTCATAGCGGTCATCTTCGTCACCCTGAACCTGATCGTGGACATATCTTACACTTATCTGAATCCGAGGATACGTTATGAGGTCGTGGACTAAAAACAGGAATATTCTGATAGGCTTATCAATAATTTCCGTTTTAATTTTTATTGCGGCCTTCGCACCACAGGTCGCCCCCCACGATCCGACAGAGGTGAACTCGAAGGTGAGGCTCCAGCCGCCGTCGAAGGAGTATCCCTTCGGCACAGATCATATGGGCCGCTGCATACTGAGCAGGATCGTCTACGGAGCAAGAATATCCCTTTCGGTCGGCATCGCCGTGATCTGCGGCTCGCTTCTTATCGGGGTCGTCCTCGGCACCGTCTCAGGCTACTTTGGAGGGCTTGCCGATGACGTGATCATGAGGCTCGTCGACGGCTTTCTCGCCATCCCCAGCATGTTCCTTGCCCTTGCCCTGGCCGGAACCCTCGGGCCGGGGCTCTTCAACCTCATGATGGCCCTCATCGCCGTGGAGTGGACGAGTTATGCGAGGGTGGTGAGGGGATCGATCCTATCCGTAAAGGAGCAGGAGTTCGTGGAGGCGACGAGAGGGCTTGGGGCGAGCGACCTCTACATCCTCGTCCATCACATTCTGCCGAACATCATATCGCCGGTGATCGTCATCGCCACCCTCGGGGTCGGCTACGCCATCCTCGCCGCCGCGGGCCTGAGCTTTCTCGGGTTCGGAGTCCAGCCCCCTACGCCGGAATGGGGATCGATGCTCGACGACGGCCGCCTCTTCATGAGAAAAGCGCCATACATAATGGTCTTTCCCGGCCTTGCCATAATGATCACCGTCCTCGCCTTCAATTTTCTCGGCGACGGCCTCAGAGACGAGATGGACCCGCGGTTCAGAAAGGAGATCCCGCATTGAGGACGAAATATGTGCAGCCTTGAGATCTCCAACCTGAGGGTCTTCTTTCCCACCGACGACGGCCTGGTGAAGGCCACAAACGGCGTGGACCTCAGGATCGAGGGGAGGGAGAACCTCGGACTGATCGGGGAGAGCGGGAGCGGAAAGACGGTGCTGGGGATGGCCATCCTCCGCCTCCTCCCCAGGGACGCGAGGGTGGAGGGAATGGTCACGTTCAACGGCCAAGACCTTCTCTCCCTGGAGGAGGACGAGATGAGGCGGGTGAGGGGCAAGGAGATCGTCATGATCCTCCAGAACCCCACGAGCGCCCTCAACCCCGCCCTCACCGTCGGAAGCCAGATAGAAGAGGTCCTCCGGCTCGACGAGGGGCTGGACCGGCCGTCCGCCAGGAGAAGGGTCGTCGAGCTTCTGAAGACGGTCAGGATCAGATACGCCTCAAAAAGGGCGAAGGAGTATCCCCACCAGTTCAGTGGCGGGATGAGGGAGAGGGCGATGATCGCCATGGCCCTGGCGTCGGATCCTTTTCTGATCATCGCCGACGAGCCGACCAAGGGGCTCGACGTCACCATCAAGAGGGAGATCCTAAAGCTCTTGAAGATGGTGACGGAGACGAAGTCGATGCTCTTCATAACCCACGACCTGGCTTCGGCGGCAGAGATCTGCGAGCGAATCGCCGTCATGTACGCGGGAGAGCTCCTGGAGGTCGCCAGGACCGAGGATTTGCTGAACGATCCGCTCCACCCCTATTCGAAGGTTTTTCTCGGCTCACTCCCTTCGAGGGGGCTCAAGCCCGTGCGGGGCACGTGCCCCTCATTGATCGACCTCCCCTCGGGATGCAAGTTCCATCCGAGGTGCGATCATGCGACGGCGATCTGCAAAAGGGAGCATCCACCGATGCTCAAAAGAGAAGATGGGCGACAGGTGAGGTGTTTTCTATATGCTTGAGGCGATCGACCTTGAGAAGCGCTTTTCATCGGGATGGATGCTGAAAAAAAAGTACGCTAAGGCCGTGGACGACATATCCTTCCGAATCGATCGGGGTGAGACCTTCGGCCTGGTGGGGGAGAGCGGATGCGGAAAGACGACGGCCGGAAAGCTGGCGCTTCGGTTGATCGAGCCGACCTCGGGAAGGGTCGTCTTCGACGGGATCGATATAACGAGGCTGAAACCGAAGGAGATGAGACGGCTCAGACCCCGGATGCAGATGATCTTCCAGGACCCCGACGCCTCCCTGGACCCGAGGATGAAGATCGAGAGGAGCATCGCAGAGCCCCTGAGGCTCAGAGGTGGGCTGAGCAGTAGGGAGATCGAGGGGAAAGTCGCTGACCTGATCGAGGCCGCGGGGCTGAACCCCGAGCACGCCCGCCGCTACCCCTACCAGATGAGCGGAGGCCAGAACCAGAGGGTGGTTCTGGCAAGAGCTCTGGCCTCAAACCCCGATTTCATCGTCGCAGACGAGCCGACATCAGGCCTAGACGTCTCCGTCCAGGCTCAGATCCTCAACCTGATGAACGATCTCAAAAGAGATCTGAAGCTCACCACCATGTTCATCACCCACGACCTGGAGGTCGCAAGGCACATGAGCGACAGAATGGCGGTGATGTACCGGGGCAAGATCCTGGAGATGGGAAAGACCGAAGAGATCTTCAGCCGACCGAGGCATCCCTACGCCCGGCTTTTGATCGCCCCCGAGCTGGAGGAAGGCCGCGACCATCAGGAAGCTGAGATCAACTGCAAAAATGGTGATTTTCCCGGCTGCGTCTTTTATCCGCGATGCCCCTTCGCCGAAGACATCTGCATCAAAAAGCAGCCGGAAATGATCGGGGTGGACAGAGATCATCAGGTTCTCTGTCACCTCGTCTGACCTTCAGCCGTCTATCTTCAGGCTGGTGGCGCTGATGGATAGGGCGCGACCAGGAGGCTGGGGCCCTCGCCCGTCTCCCTGGACTTGAAGCTGACTTTGTAGTCAGCATCGCTTACCGCTACCAGGAGGAAGGATATCCTGCCGCCCTCGGCCGCCTTGAGTTTCTCCGAAACGTCGAAGGCTAAAACTTCGTCGTCCCCGAAGTTCACTCCGATTTGGCTGAAGTCGGGATCGTCGGCGTTGGACATTATAAAGATTGCAGAGAGTATGTTCAACGCCAGGGCCGCGGCGCTCGAATTTTCGGACCATTCGGACGTTATCGGCACGAGGACCACCCCGGCCATGCCGTCGCTCGCCTTCTCGATCGACTCCGCCTTCAAGACGAGAACTGCAACGTCATCCTCCTGAATATCGTGGTCGGATACGTCGAACTGGACCATCGCCATCCCTGGAAATTCCTCCTCCCTGTACTGGTCGCCCGTCAGGTATTCGCAGACCAGGTGATCGTCGTTGTAGACGATCCCCTCCTCTGTCAGGTTCACGTACAAGTCCTCGACGGCTGGCAGGACCGTCATCGGGCTCGCAGCGTACAGATCCGCCCGGGGCATGGTGGCGAAGGGCGCCTCTGCGGGCGGAAGCCTGGTGGGTGTCGTTTCGTTCGCGGAGTCGTCGAGGACCTGAGCATCCTCGTCGACCGGACCGGCATCGTCGGCCACGTCCTTCTCGGTGACGTTGTCGTCGTCAACGACCACCACGCTTGCGAGATCGCTCGCCTTGGCGGTATCGTTTACTGTGAAAGCGCCGCCGGATGGTACGGTATCGTTCTCGGCCCCGTCTCGATCCGCCAGCACCGTTGGGGCTATCTCTGTGAGATCGCCCTCTGGGCTCGATGCCGAAGAGGCGGCCGCGCAGACCGAAAGGACGATCATGAGATGGAATAACGCTCTGTTGAACATATAATACTTCATCTCTCTCGAATTTGGATTATCTAAGCTTAACATGAATATGTTACTTTCCATAGAAAAACGATGGGCGGTAGAAGCCATCTCTAATTTGTCTCGAAAATGTCGCCGACCCGATCGATCAGAGCTGCGGGCGGAGTCGTCTTCTTTGATGCGAGAAAAGATCGATTCGATCCAAATCCTCCCAGTCAAGGTTCTTCCGACTTTCGGTGCGGGACGCCTGACTTTTTCGGGGGCCGGACGGATTAGAGCAACTAAACTTAAGTAAGATCAACTGCATTGTATCAAACACGCTTGCTATATGTTAAAGATATTTGATTTAATTTGTGCACCGAGGCTCGATATTCGCAAGATAAAAACTCCGGCTCTAGATCCGACAAAGATGCCCGTAGGCCGTCGTTTTCTGGGGCAAACTTCGATACTGATTCGAGAGGGTCTTCGTCGAGGATCGGCCGTCTAAGCCCCAGATCATCATGAGAATTGTCATTAAATTAAGATGGTTTGCTAACGCTCTCCTAATTTTAAGATTAAATCTGATTTAGAAAGGAATATATAGCAAAAAATGTCATGTCACAGCAGATAATAGCTGAAGATTCGGAGAAGGGACGAATATGAGAGGTGTAGGGACGATTACAGGAATCTTGGCGGCGCTCCTGGTGACGCTGATGGTAGTGGGCCCGTCTTTGGCAGCAGACAACCCGAATGGGTACTATCTGAAGAACGAGCAGAAGCTGGAGCAGGACGTGGAGGGAGAGGGCTATGTCATGGTCTACCAGAATGTGAACACCCAAACACTTCAGTTCCAGAATTACATGCACGGGAGCGGTAGCATGGACTCAGCAACTCTTTTAAGCTCTAATCAGAGCTGCAAGTCCTACTATCCCCAGGACAAGAACACCCACGTTTATCTCCCGTATAAGAAAGCATATTTCGGGAACATATCCTTCGTTGAGCAGAACGAGATGACCTATTCTCCGGTGGCCATGGCCTACGGGACCGGATACTACGCCGAAAACCCGATAGTTTACAACTCCAAACTGAAGGAGAAGACTCAATCAAAGAGCTATCAGGAGGGTGTCTCCATGCACCACCAGATCGAGTACGCCTCGGCCTTCGTGAAGGACATCGGCGTCGACCTCATGTGTAAAGACCCAATACCCGCGAAATCCACAGAATACAGCTCCTCACCTAAGAAGGGGATCGGCCTTACCAGAATGAATATCGAGGAGGAAGTGACCGAGGGGTCGGTACATGTAGGTCAACTAGTGACCAAAGCTGATCCCGACTACGGCTGGAAGGACCCCCTCATCGAGATCGACGAGAACTACATTGGCTCCTTTAAGATCACCAAGAACATGGAGGTCTGCGTCAGCAAGTCGGGAATGCCGGTGAGAAAGGACTGGCTTTCCTGCTGCATAGGCGGCTACGGTGAGATGGGAGACGACGATAAGGCGTGGGGTGAGGAGGAGATCTTCGACTGCACCTGTCGCGAGAAGGCCTGGGGCGACTCCTGGAACGACACCTCCACAGCACAGTTCCCACGCGAATAAGGAACATTCACGATGGTATACGAGAGGCGCTTGTTCCGAAGGGGGCCAAGCGCCGCTCCCTCCAACTTATTTTAATTCGGATGCTCAGCCCCGACCGGCAGAAATCCGATCTCCTCTACGATGGACTGACCCTCATCGCTCAGGAGAAAGTCTATGAAGGTCCTCTCCCCCTCATCGGGCTCGTCCCATGTCATGACGTAAAGGGGACGGGAGAGGGGATAGGTCTCGCTTTTTATGCTCTCGGTGGTGGGGGAGATCCCCTCGTAGGCGACGGCGGATAGGTTTCCGTCCTGGACGTAGTTGAAGCCGAGATAGCCGATCGCCTTGTCGCTCTTGATTATGGCGGTCTTCATCTCGGCGTTGTTCTGGGCGTAGGTATCGGCTCCCAGGGTCTCCGTCTTCAGGTCTCCCATAACCATCTCGTTGAAGAGGTCGCCAGTTCCAGAGCCCACCATCCTCGCCACGGCGTAGATCTCCCTGTCTGGACCTCCGACATCCCGCCAGTTCGTCACGTTCCCGTCGTATATCTCCCGGAGCTGATGGCAGCTGATGTTGGTGACGCCTGAGTCATATATCGATTTGCTGACGACGATGCATATCGCGTCGTAGCCTATCAGATATTCTGAAAAGTTGTCGCCGTAAAGCTCGATCTCGTCGGCCCTGACCTCTCGGGAGGACATCCCTATGTCGGAGAAGCCGCTGGCCACGTTCTTTATCCCCACCCCGGACCCGCCGACGCCGCTGACGGTCACCATGACCTCCTGCTGGAGCATGTTGAACTCCTCGGCACAGGTCTCCACCAGGGGCATAACCGTCGTCGACCCGGTGATCGTCACGGTGTCCAGGCCGTTCGAAGCCGCGCTGCTTCCGACCAGGGCGAAAAGTCCCACCATTGAGCAGATCAGCATCAAAGAGGGCAATTTGGTCATCAGATCACTCCCCGCAGTAGAACTACTCGTACTATATGATATTTGTTATGATATTACGATGGAAAGGACCCCCTCAGCGAGCCTGAAGGAGAAGAGAGCCAGAAGGCTCCTATTAGGCGTTGTGAACTCTGGTCAAAGGCTTCGATGGGCGAAAAAGGGCTAAAGCGAACCAGAATATCATACAACCCGGCCGTAGAGGGTCGTCCTCTGGACCGGAACCCTCCCGTTCCTCTCGATCAGATCTCTGAACTGATCTGGGGTCATACACTCGGCCTCGACGGCCCCCGCCGTCCGCGATATGTTCTCCTCCATCAGGGTCCCGCCGAGGTCGTTTGTCCCCCAAAAAACGGTCCGGCCCGCGAGGTCTCTTCCGAGCTTCACCCAGGACGCCTGGATGTTGGCGATGAGAGGGTGGAGGGCGACCCTGGCGAGGGCGTGCATCTTGAGGTTCTCGAGGTGGCCCATCATCGAGGACCAGGGCCCCAAGGGGTTATTACCGGGCATGAAGGGGAGAAGGACGAACTCGGTGAACCCGCCGGTCTCAGCCTGGATCTCCCGGAGGAGGAGAAGGTGGCTGATCCGATCCGCCAGGCTTTCGAGGTGACCGTAGAGCATGGTGGAGGTGGTGGGAACCCCCAGGCGGTGGGCGGTGGTGATCACGTCCCTCCATTCGGCCGTCGTCAGCTTTGAGGGGCAGATCTCCGTTCTCACCCGGTCCACCAGAATCTCGGCCGCAGTTCCAGGCATCGATCCGAGGCCGGCCCGCACCAGCTCCCTTATCGAATCGGCTGGTGTGATGCCGGAGTTTTCTGACATGTAAAATACCTCCATGGGGGAGTAGGCGTGAAGGTGCATCCTCGGGTAGTTCTCCTTGACCGTCTCCAGGATCCGGCAGTAGTCCTCCAGGACGAGGCCTGGAGCAAGACCCCCCTGGATGCAGATCTCGGTGGCAGAAAACCTCTCGGCGGCCTCCACCCGGTCCAGGATCTCCTCTTCGGTTAAAAAGTAGCCGTCGGACCTTCGAAAGGCGCAGAACCTGCAGCTTCCAACGCACCGGTTGGTGAAGTTGACGTTCCTGTTTATGACGAAGGATACCTCGTCTCCGCATAGCTCTTCCCGGAAGAGGTTTGCGAGCCGAAAGAGTCGGACCGGCTCGTTCCAGAGCGCCATGAGGGTGGCCCGATTCGTCCAGCTGTCCCGGGCCAGGAGGTCGTCATCGAACTTTGATGCCTCTCGCTCCCGAGATAACATCACTCGACATCACCGTCCGACGAGCAGGTTTTAGCACCCTCGTTCATGATCCTCCGCTCCTTTGGAAGCTGGCTGGCGAGCTCGCCTCTGACATAAAGGCCGCACCCGAGAACTTCACCCCGATAAGATACCACCACGTAGCCGTCCTCCACCTCCGCCTCCAACCTCTGCCGATCTCCAGCTATGAACTTTTCAGCCTCGTCCGCGGATAGGTCGACGGTGTTTTTGGTGGCGAGGTTGCCGAAGAGCTGGAGGGCGTAGGTGGTGGGCTTTGGGACCCGGCCCCGGACCGAGAGGAAACGGAGGCCCACCGACTCGCACCTTAGATCCGGGATCTCGGGGAGGCTGAAGGCCCAGACGTTCCGCCCCTTCCGATAGAAGCTCACGTCCTCGAAGGCGGCAGGAGGGATCCCGAACCGGGACTCCATAAGCTCCGCCACCTCGGCCCGGTCCAGCGGCGAGAAGGGCGACCTATTCTTTAATGAGCTTTGCGACAAAGAATCCTCCTGCATCGTTCTTGTGAGGGTAGTACCGGGCGCACTTTTCCATCTCGTCCCCGAACCTGGACCCGTCCCACTCGGTCAAGCCCGGGGAGCTCTCAAGCCCCTCGACCGAGACTTTTTCGAGGCTGACTTGAGGGACCCGTTCGGCGACCCAGGATACTACCGCCTCGTTCTCTTCGGGGGCGAAGGTGCAGGTGGAGTAGACGATCACGCCTCCGGGCTTCACGAGGTCCGTCGCCCTCTTGAGAAGGGCTCGCTGAAGGCGCTGGAGGCCGAGGGACCGCTTCAGGCTCCACCGGTCCAGGACGGTGATGTCCTTTCTCGCCATCCCCTGACCCGTGCAGGGGGCGTCGACAAGGACCCGATCGAACTTCGTGGACGGGAACCGGCGGCCGTCGTACCTGGTCACCACCACGTTTATGGCCCCCGCCCTCTCGCAGTTGGACCTGAGGGAGGCGACCCTGGTGTTGGCGGGATCGTTTGCCACCAAAAGGCCCCGGTTCTCCATCATCGAGGCGATCTGGGTGGTCTTGGACCCGGGTGCCGCGCACATGTCCAGAACCCTCTCTTTTGGTTTCGGGTCGAGGACGATGGGGGAGACCATCGATATCTCCTCCTGGACGTGGATGTGGCCCATAAGGTTCTCGATGAGGTTTCCGGGCTTTTCGACGTCGAGCTCGAGGCCGAGGTCGTACCAGGAGAAGGGCCGGAAAGAGACCTTCGACTCCGTCAGGCGCGATAGGAGCCGATTCCGATCGGTTTTGAGGGTGTTGATCCTGGCGGTGACGGGAAGGGGTCGCGCCATCGATTCGACAAAGAGCTCGAAATCCGGCACTATATCCCTGTACCTCTCGAGACCTTCCATGCCGCCGAAGTTCGCGTTTATAGGATATATTCTCAGCCGTTCGATCGAGACGCAGATCTCAATTTATGAGCACAAAGATTTAATAGTCGAAATGATCAGTGGACGGTGCGGCAAACTGTTTCGTGGTTTTTCGCTAAGGACGGTGAAGTGTTTGTACGGTAATGATAGAGGTTCTTTCCGAGGCGAGAGCTTCGCACCCTCGGCACCTGTTGAGGCCGGAAAGGAGTATGATGTTGAGATCGAGGACGTCGCAAAGAAGGGCGATGGAATCGCGAGGATCGAGGGTTTCGTAATATTCGTCCCGGACACCAAAGTTGGCGACCAGGTGACGATCGTTGTCGACCGGGTTATGCAGAGGTTCGCCATCGGCCACAAGGCCTGAGCGTTCGGATCATTCTCCCTTTTAACTAGGACGGTGAAGTATTTTGTACAGAAGTGATAGAGGTTCCTTCCGAGACGAGGGCTTTGAGTCCACCGCTCCCGTCGAGGTAGGAAAAGAGTACGACGTAGAGATTGAAGATATCGCAAAGCAGGGCGATGGGATCGCCAGGGTCGAGGGCTTCGTAATATTCGTCCCCGAGACGAAGGTCGGCGACCACGTCACGATCGCCATCGACCGTGTGATGCGAAGGTTCGCCATCGGCCACAAGGTCTGAAGGCGAAACCCCAAGACTGCATCATAACGATCGCGTCATGAAAGAGGTCAGCCCAAATAGGGCTGAATACCCCTATTTTATAGATTTTTGGAGAACTCAATCGTACTTCTTCAGCACGCCTTCCAAGTCTGTCAGGAATAGGTCGACGTTCTCGGAAGTCGTGTGAGGCATCAGGATAAGCCTCAAGGCCTTGGGGCTTCTGGTGGTCGAGACCCTCCAGCAGCACTCGAGAAGATCTGCCCTGACCTCCTCGGGATGATTCATCCTGAGGGTGACGACGTTCATCACCGGCTCGATGACCGGCTCGATGCCTATTTCTCTTGCGCCCGAGACCATCTGTCTGGAGAGGTTCATGCAGCGGTCGACGACCTTCGTAAAACCCTCTTTGCCCAGGTGGTTCATCACCGCCCAGGTGGCGGCGGCGATGGCTCCGCTCCTCGTCCCCGTCAGGGCCTTGGGCCTTGCCATAGTGAGGTAGGGGGCGTAGGCGGCGAGCCGCTCCAGGTCCTCAGGATGCCTGAAGAGGAGGCCGCCGCCGGGGATCGTCGCCATCCCCATCTTGTGGGGGTCGATGGTGATGGAGGTGACGCCCTCGGCCCTGAAGTCCCATTTCCAGTCTCCTTTCAGGAAGGGGAGGACGAAGCCTCCGAAGGCTGCGTCGACGTGAAGGTGGATACCGGTGTCGAGGGCGAGCTTCCCCAGCCTGTCGATGGGGTCCACCTGGCCGAACTCCGTCGTCCCCGCGATCCCCACGAGAGATACCGTCTTATCGTCGATGAGATCCTCGACGGAGCCAACGTCCACCTTCAGGTCGCGGTCGAGGTCCGCCTTCCTGATCTCAAGGCAGAGGAGGTCGCCGATCTTGTCGAAGGAGAAGTGGGCAGACTTTGGGACGATGATGTTTCCGTCCCTGAAGTTGTGGGCGTTTCGTGCGGCCCGGATCGCCTGGATGTTCGACTCGGTCCCACCCGTCGATAGATAGCCTGCGGCGTCGGGATGGCCCAACATCTCGGCGATCATCCTCACCGCCTGCTGCTCCAGGTCGGCGGACCCGGGGAAGAGGCCCGGATCGCCGAGGTTTGTCTCCTGGAACTTCTGGTGCGCCTTCAGGGCTATTGGATGGGGCGGGGTGCACATGGAGGAGAGGATCCGATCGTAGCTCAGATCCTTCGCCCTCACCTTCGAGAGGCCCCTCATGACTTCCTCTTCAGATAGACCTCGATCTCTCAAATCAGATACCTCGATCAGTTTCGTCTATCAGTTCCGGTTTGCCGGCGATCACTCCTCTCGGAGCGCCCTCAGCATGATGATCTTCTCGGCCCGCGCCACGGTCTCCCTGACGGTGGCGACGGCGTCGATGTTGGCGGAGATGCTGGTGATCCCGATCTCGACGAGCCTCTTTGCCATCTCTGGGTAGGACCCGGCCTGGCCGCAGATCGATGTGGTGACGCCGGCCTTGTTGCACCGCTCGACGACGTACTCGATGAGGGTCAGGACTGCCGGGTGAAGCTCGGAGTAGAGGTCGGCGACGTTCTCGTTGTTCCTGTCGACGGCGAGGGTGTACTGGGTGAGGTCGTTAGTCCCGAAGGATATGAAGTCGATCCCATCCTCGATGAACTCCTCGATGGTGAGGGCGGCTGCTGGCGTCTCAACCATGATGCCGACGTCGATCTTATCCAGGTTCAGCCCTTCCTCGATCATGAGGGCCTTGGCTTTTTGAAACTCGCTGACGTGCTGGACGAGGGGGAGCATGATCCCGACATTTGTGAGGCCCATCTCGTGAAGCTTCTTGAAGGCCCTCATCTCAATTCTGAAGTGGTCGGTGTCGGTCAGATCCCTTCGAATCCCCCTCCAGCCGAGCATGGGGTTGTGCTCGTGGGGCTCGTTCTCGCCGCCCTCCATACCCCGGAACTCGTCAGTGGGGGCGTCGAGGGTCCTCACCCAGACCGGTTTGGGATAGAAGGCCTCGGCCACCGTCCTCACGCCCTTCACGAGCTCGTCGATGTACTCCTCCTCCCTGCCGGCGTTGATGTAGTATCTGGGAGTCTTGCCGAGGCCGAGGATCATGTGCTCGATCCGCAGGAGGCCAACTCCGTCGGCCAGAGTCGCTGCGGCCATCTCTGCCGCCTCGGGCATGCTGACGTTCACCTTGATCTCGGTCGCGGTTATCGGCTTGGATGGGGCTGCGACGACGGCCCGGGCCGGTGCCTCTTCCTTTGCCTTCTTGACCTTCCCCTCGTAGACCTTCCCCTTGCCGCCGTCAACGGTGATCAGCATCCCGTCGGAGAGGGTCTTCGTCCCCCTCTTCGTCCCGACGACCGCAGGGCATCCGAGCTCCCTGCTGACGATGGCGGCGTGACATGTCATCCCGCCCTCGTCGGTGACGATGGCGCCAGCCCTCTTCATGGCCGGGACCATGTCGGGGGTGGTCATCACCGTCACCATGATGTCGCCCTCGGTGATCTTGTCGAGATTCTCGGGGCCCGTGACGATCTTCACAACGCCGGTGGCCACGCCCGGTGAGGCTCCAAGGCCTGCGAGGATGACTTTGCCGCCCTCCTTGGCCTCGACGACCTTGGCACTGTTTCCGATGGTGGTGATGGGCCGCGACTGGAGGATGAACATCTTTCCGTTCTCAAAGGCCCACTCGATGTCCTGGGGGATGCCGTAGTGCTTCTCTAAAACCTCGGCCTGGGCTGCGAGCTTAAGGATCTCCTCGTCGGATAAGACGAGCTTCTCCTTCATGTCGGCGGGAACCTTCTTGGTGACCGTCTCGCCGGTCTTGGGGTCCCGGACGATCATGATCTCCTTTGCGGCGATGAACTTGTTCAAAATCTTCTTATTGGCTCTGTCAATGACGTAGTTGTCGGGGGAGACGCTTCCGCTGACGACGGCTTCGCCCAAGCCCCAGGCCGCCTCGATGATCACTTCAGGCTCGCCGGTGCTGGGATGAGAGCTGAACATGACCCCGGACTTCTCGGAGCTGACCATCTTCTGGACGGTGACGGAGATGTTCACCTTCTCGTGCTCAAACCCCTGCTCCACCCGATAGAAGATCGCCCTGGCGCCGTAGAGGGAGGCCCAGCACTTCCGGACCGCTTCGAAGACCTGATCCTCGCCCAACATGTTCAGGAAGGTCTCCTGCTGCCCCGCGAAGCTCGCGTCGGGGAGGTCTTCGGCGGTGGCGCTCGACCGAACGGCCACAAGGACCTCTTTTCCCTCGCGTTTGCACATCTCCCGGTACCGGTCTCTGATGGCCTTCTCGATGTCTTTTGGTACCTTCGCCTCCAGGACCAGCTTCTTCGCCCTCTCCGCGGAGCCGTTCAGGGCCGCGGGGTCGTTCACGTCCACCTTCAGCGCCTCGAAGATATCGTCTGCGATTCCGGATCGGTTGATGAAATCTCGATACGCCTGCGCGGTGACCGCAAAGCCCCCTGGCACGGGAGCGCCCACGTTTATCATCTCGCCAAGGCTTGCACCCTTCCCGCCGACGACGGAGACGTCGTCTTTTCCGACTTCTTCCAGCCAAACAACAGCTGCCATTGGATAACCACCTTCTCCCGAGGAAACTATGCCTTCCGTTCTGAAGTGTTCTGAATGAGCTTGCTGCGGGAGATGCAGAGGTACTGTATATATCTGTTTTCACGGGATCGGTCGGATTCGGAAAATTGCGACACACAAGACGGAAAATTACACAAAGGAGGCGGGAAAGAGCCAAAGCCATGTTCAAAGAGCTGGCCAGCGCCGCCGAGTCCCTGAGATCCCTTCGGGAGAGGTGCGTGCCCGTCAACCGGGCCGAAGCGGTCCATCTCGCCGAGGCCCGGGGCAGGATCCTCTCTGAAGACGTGACCTCCCCCTCAAACCTTCCCGGCTTCAACAGGGCCGCCATGGACGGGTACGCCGTCAGGGCTGCCGACACCAGGGGCGCAACTCCACTAGCCCCCGTCTACCTCAAGATCGGCGAGACCGCAGGAGACGGAAGGTGCGTTCCCGTACGGACGGGGATGGCGGCTCCTCCGGGGTCCGACGCCGTTTTGATGATGGAGGACGCCCTCCTCCGAGGGCGAGAGGTGGAGGTGACAGCCGAGGTCCACCCTTACCGCAACCTCGCGCGGGTCGGCGAGGACGTCGCCGTCGGCGAGACGATTTTAAAAGAAGGCCACAGGCTCAGGCCGCCCGACATCGCCCTTCTCGCGTCCCTCGGCCTCACCAGCGCCCAGGTTTATGAGAAGCCAAAGGTGGCGATCATCCCCACGGGAGGCGAGCTCATTCCTCTCTTCTCAGACCAAAGACTGTTGCCCGGCCAGGCCCGGGAGGCGAACGGCCTTGTGTGCGAGATGTACGCCGAGATCTGGGGCGGATCGCCCCGGAAGACCCCCATCATAAGGGACGACCCCGACCTCATCAGGGCTGCCATCGCTGGGAACCTGGACGCCGACCTGATCCTCATCTCCGGCGGCACCTCCGTGGGGGAGGAGGACTACGCCCCGCCGATCCTGAGAGAGATGGGAGAGCTTCTTGTCCACGGCGTGAGGATCACCCCGGCAAAGCCCACGGCCCTTGGGATCATCGATGAAAAGCCGGTGATCTGCCTTCCCGGCTACCCCGTCGCCGCCCTCGCCGCCCTCTACATCTTCGCCCGGCCTCTGATCACCATGATGGCCCACCGGACCGACCTTCCTCGGACCGTCACGGCCAAACTCGGCGGAAAGATCGTCTCCCGGCCCGGCTACCTCACCTTCGCGAGGGTGAGCCTCAAGGACGGCGTTGCCACGCCCATCATGACCACCGGGGCCGGAATCCTCAGCTCTGTGGCTCGGGCCGAGGGGTACGTCCTGGTGCCTGAGGAGGTGGAGGGGAGGGAGAAGGGCGAGATGGTGGAGGTGAACCTGATCGAGTGATCGGGACCTTATAAAGGGTTAGAGGGGCGGGATCGACCAAGGCCGACGGAGAAGGACACCATAGCCGCGAAAATTAGGCCGATGCCATGGAGATGGAGTCTAGGCCGTCCAGAACGGTTGATGGCCACGGCGGGCGTTTAGACACGACGGTGACTCCTTCGAGCAGAGGGAGAAGATCGAGGGGTGGATGGCGGGTGAATTGAGCAAATAAGCAAAGATCCATAAGCCCCCGCGAATTAGAGAGCTATGGCTTGGTCTCCTTTGTCGCCTTTGGTGTGTAAACTTCCATTTTGCCTGCCCGATGTACATCTTTCAGAACGCGGTCTAGCGTTTCTACAAGCCGTTGTGCAGCCGCATGAGACATGTATATTCTGGTTCCCCTGAGAACCATCTTTCCATCCTTTTTTATACCAGGTGTGGCAAAGAAATCAATATACACTTCTCTAGGGGCAACTTGCATATATGCAAGATTCGAATAATGTTCTTCAGATATGTCTAAGACTAAATCACTCGCCTCAAAGCGATAAAGATCTGCTATGTCTACAGACACCTCCTTTGCTCTGGAGCTTGATGTCGGAGTTGCCTTGTTTTCCCTATGTACATCAGCGTTATTCATTCTGCAGTCGCTCCTGAAGAGATATGTACCACTTGTGAAGTAGATTCCGATACGATATAAGTTTCGACACCGGTTGACTTCTGATAATCCTCGCTAAATACAACCGTTATATTCTCGGTTACAGAAGGACCGTATATCAAATCGCAATAATCCTTTACGGCTACGGCCATGTCATCGTTTGCGTCCCTATCGTCGTTAACGGCATAAGCAAGAAATGTTAGTGCTATGAGTCTTTGAGATTCAAGATTTGCCCGATAAAATGGGCGCTGCGAGTCGTTAGATCCCTTCACCAGTAAGCCAAAAGATTCCAATTTTTGAAGAGATTCCCCGATCATTGGCGGGCTAGCTGAAGTTAATATCTCTAAATCTTTGGGTCTAAACTCGCGATAGGGATCTGCTACTATCTCCCTCAAAACCCTCATGAATACTGTATTGCCGAATAAACCTCCGAACGGCAGTTCGATACTCTTCCAGGCCTCTTCTAGTTCTTCTGGCAACGGCATCAGTTCTTCATCTTCCATAATTTCACCCCTCTGTATGTCCTCTGATCCAATCATAGGTTCAGTAATACAATGTATATTAAGTATTCCCTTGGGTAACCTAAAGGATTGTCGTCGTTATCACAATTATTTATAGTTTTTTTGTATGTCTGTGATGAGCTCGATCGCACCGTGATTTACGGGCCCACTTGCTAGCCCATGTTTTATCCTCTACCAATACTACTTTTTCGCCGTTTCTGTTCCTACGGAGGCTTATGCGTTCAGGCCCCATATCTTTCACAAATCGATCGATGTCTAAACCAACATGTTGGCCATATACTTCACATTTTTTAAGAGGCCACATATAACCTAAATTTTTAATCCATGCCAGAAATTCAGCCCCCTTCTCGCCAGGGTCTGGCATTTCGGCTATTTCGCCTTCGTATGCCCTCCTATTCTTTTTGCTGGGAGACATAATGCAAACATATTCAAACGTCGTAATAAAGATTGGGGCTTCCCGATATTGACACAATGTCAACACGTCTATGGCAGACAGCGATCACATAAATTTGCCTCTGTAATGTCTGGCCACTCGGCAACCCTGCTTTTCCGCCGATCAAGTAAAATTTACTTGTCTTAACTCTCCTAGCGTTGAGTTTTTATACCTCGCAGGACACCATATTGATCATGCAAGACTGGATCCACCCTCATTTTGATTACCAGCCAGAGCGGCCCCTCTTCCTCTGCGTCCTCTCCAACACCGACACCGGCAAGATCCCCGGGTTGAGCGCGGCGGGGGCATCGCCGGACCTCACCGATTACACCCCCAGCGCCGACGCGGAGCTGGTGGAGCTTCACAAGATCGTGACGATACCCGAGATCCCGGAATCCCCAGAGGGGGCGACGACCCCGGCGGTGGTGACGAAGGCCGCCCTCAGCCTCTCGGGGATCCCGTCCCTCTTTGTGACGAGCGGTCTGCGAAGAAAGCCCGCGGTCCCCTACGTCGACATGAACGGCTCTGCCGGAAGCGACATCAGGTTTGCGCCGGCGGTCCCCGACACCGCCGAGATCATGGACCGGGCAGCCCTTCTCGGAAAGAAGCTCGCCGCCTTCTCCGACTGCATATTCATAGGCGAGTCGATCGCTGGAGGGACGACGACCGCCATGGCCGTGATGCAGGCCCTCGGCTACCCCGGCAGGGTCTCCAGCAGCCTCCTGAATCACCCCATGGCGATGAAGCAGGAGATCGTCGACCAGGCCATGGACCGGTGCGGCGCCTCCTTTGGGTCCATGAAGTCCGATCCGCTTCGGGCCCTTCAGGAGCTCGGCGACCCCATGATGCCCGCCATTCTGGGGCTATTGAGGGGTATGGGGGGGACGAAGGTGGTCCTGGCAGGAGGAACCCAGATGGCCGCCGTCCTCTGCGCCGCCGACGCTTTGGGCCTGGCGGGGGGCGACGTCTCCATCGCCACCACCAGGTACATCGTGGAGGACAAAAACGCGAGCTTCGTCGAGACGGTGGAAGAGCTGGGGCGGAAATGGTATATGTCAGACCCCGGCCTTGAGAGGTCCAAGATACCGGCCCTCAGCTGCTACGCCCAAGGGAGCGCCAAAGAGGGCGTCGGCGCCGGCGGCGCGGTCCTCGCTGCGAGCCTCCGGGGCATCACCCAGCAAGAGATCGTGGAGGGGGCAGACAGGGTCCTGATGACCGTGGAGCTTCCAAAGCCGCGCCAGGCCTGAAGGCCGTTCTTGATCAGAAGGGGCTGACCGGAGGGGTGTGGTGGATTCGATCCTCCCCTCCACAAAGCTATTTATCGATTGATGGCCCAAGTCAGATCTGGGGCAGATTATTTGAATAAAGATCTCCGATGTCAGCTTGTCGAGAACGCCTGGATCCTGCTGCCCTTACTCTTCATCCTGATCCTCATAACCTACTTTCTCTTCCCCCTCATGGACGGGATCGTCCTGGGGGTCGTCCTGGCCTACGTGGCCAGGCCGATAAGAGACAAGTTCGGAAGGCGCAGACGCCTCGGCTCGATCGTTGCGACCATCGCCATAATCCTCCCCATCGTCCTCATCCTCGGCCTCGGCGGGGTCGAGGTCGTCTCCCAGCTCAACTGGGTGGTGGAGAACCAGGGAGAGATAATTCGCCGGGTCGGAATCTTCCTAAGAAACATCGAGATTCCTCACGAAAACTACGATATTCTCTCCGCAATCTACGATATCCCTCCTGCGATCTATGAAGACCTGACGGGAAGCCTGAAGACGATGATCGAGATCCTGGCGAGGATCCTCTCCAGCCTTCCGGTCTTCTCCTACGGCATGTCCCTGGTCCTCACGGCCCTCAACCTCGTAGCCTCGATATACGTCTGCTACTTCCTCCTCATGGACGGCGGAAGGCTGGCGAGGGGAGTAATGACGATCCTTCCCTCCGAGGACATATCGATCTACAAGAAGTACAGCGCTCGGATCGACAGCATCCTCTCCGGCATATTCATCGGCGCCATTTACACCGCCATCGTCAGCGGACTTATCTCAGCGATTGTCTTTTACGCCTTCGGCATACCCAGGCCCTTCGCCCTCGCCAGCATCGTATTCATATCGGGCATGATACCGGTCCTCTCCTCGTGGCTGGTGATAGTTCCCATAACTCTCTATAGGTACTTCGAGATGGGGCTCTTCGACGCCCTCCTCTTCTTCGCCGTCTCGACGGCCCTGATATACCTCCCATCGGACCTGGTCATCAGGCCCTACATAGTCTCAACGAAGTCGACGATCCATCCACTCCTCGTCATCCTCTCCTTCGTCGGCGGGGTCTTGGTGGCGGGGATCGGCGGCTTCTTCCTTGCCCCCGCCCTGATGGGGATAGTGGTGGGAGTCTACCAGGTCCAAAAAGAGGAGACCGAGTCGTCGAGCTCATTCGGCCAGGTGGCGATGGCTGAAGAGGCCGTCGATTGGTCGGGCGACGAAGAGGCCCCGAACGAAAAGGAACCTCTCCGAGAAGGGACTGAGACGGAATAGGAATGAGATTTTACCTGGAAACCTACGGCTGCGCTGCAAACCAGGGCAATTCAGAGTCCTTCAGTGCCGCTCTGATCGAAAAGGGGCATCTTCCCTCATCTTTGGAGGAGGCGGACCTCGTGATTGTCAACACCTGCATCGTCACCGGCAAGACCGAGAGAAGGATGAAACGACGGCTGTCTCAGCTTCAGGGCGAGAGGCTAGTGATCGCAGGCTGCCTCCCCTCGGCGATACACGAGGCGGTCCGGGGTATAAGCTGCCGCGAGGTGATGGGCATCCTCGATCGGCCGGCGGGCCTGGAGATGGGCGAAGAATTCCGTCCCGAGGAATCGATACCTCGCCGTCGACAACCCGCCCAAAACCTCTGCGCCATTGTCAACATCTCAGAGGGGTGCCGGGGACGGTGCAGCTACTGCATCGTCAGACGTGCCAGAGGCGCCCTTCGGAGCAAGACCGTCCAGGAGTTGGCAGGAGAGGTCCAACGCCGCCTGGCGGAGGGGGTGGTGGAGGTGCAGCTCGCATCCCAGGACGCTGCAGCCTACGGTTTGGACCTGGGTTCGAGCCTCCCGGAGCTCCTCGATGCCGTCGCTGGGATAGATGGTGACTTCAGGGTGAGGGTCGGTATGATGAACCCGGACCTGCTCTCCCCCATCCTTGACGATCTGATCCGATCGTACGAGAATCCAAAAATCTACAAGTTCCTCCACCTTCCCGTCCAGTCGGGTTCAGATGCGGTTCTCGCTGGCATGAGGAGAGGCTACTCTGCCCGGGATTTTCTGGATATGGTGGGCAGGTTCAGGGCGGCCTCCCCCGACCTCACCCTCTACACCGACGTCATATCGGGCTTTCCCGGCGAGACCGAGGAGGATGCGAGGGCCACAGAGGCCCTAATCCGAAGGGCAGAGCCTGACAAGGTCAACGTCACCATGTACTCTTCAAGGCCAGGAACCGAAGCCAGCAGCCTCGAAGATATGCCGTCCAGGTTCAAAAAGGACCGTTCGAGACGGATTACCCTGCTCTGGCAGGATATTGCAGGACGGAGGAACAGCCGGTATCTCGGAAAGATGATCGTTGCGCAGGTGACGGAAAAGGGAAAGGAAGGGACGATGATGGCGAGGTCGGAGAACTACAGGAAGATCGTTGTCTGTGAACCTATGAGTCTTGGAAGCGTCCATGGATTTAAGATCGTGAAGACGACGCCGTTCTACCTAACTGGGGAGGTCGCAAATCGCGAATAGTCTATTTACGATTGTGACCATCAATGTCGCTGTTTTTGATTTTCAAAAGATATATTCTCGTTAGTGTACAACATTTTTGTATCTATAATGATTAATAGGCCACTAACCTTATTAATCATGAAGATTACAGGGGACATGGTCCTTGCAAGCGTTCTCCATGCTCAAATAGAGAGAACGCTGGGCAGATTCTAGATGAATATCAAAAGATGTTGGTCAGAGCTGCCCAAGGATCTTAGGATAGAGTTGTACATTCGACGTTTGAATAAGGAGGGTTGGAAGTGGCTGGAGAAAAAGAAGAAAAGAGGAAGAAGACGGCAGCAATTTTGGAAGAAACTAGAATCTTTGAGCCGCCAAAGGACCTGGTGGAGAACTCCAACGTAATGAAGTACATGAAGGAGAAGGGGGTCAAGACCGAGAAGGAACTGCGTGAGAATTGCTCGAAGAACTACATCGAGTTCTGGGACGAGATGGCAAAGAAGTACATTGACTGGTTCAAGCCCTACACCAAGGTGATGGACGACTCGGAGATGCCCTACTTCCATTGGTTCACGGGCGGCGAGGTCAACATGACCTACAATGCCGTCGACCGTCACGCCAAAGGTGCCAAGAAGGACAAAGTGGCCTACATTTGGGTTCCTGAGCCCACAGATCAGGCCACTCAGAAGATCACTTACGGCGATCTATATAAAGAGGTCAACAAGCTCGCAAACGGCCTTAAAAGCCTTGGCGTCAAGGTGGGTGACAGGGTCAGCATCTACATGGCGATGATACCCCAGCTCCCAATTGCGATGCTCGCCTGTGCCAAGATCGGCGCCATCCACAGCGTGGTCTTCTCGGGCTTCAGTGCAAAGGCTCTACAAGACAGGGCTGTAGACTGCGGTTCGAAAGTTCTAATCACTCAGGACGGATTATATAGGCGCGGAAAGCCAGTGCCACTTAAGTCGAACGCAGATGAGGCTGTTGCTGGTTCTCCTGCTATTGAGCATACGATAGTCTATAAGCGTACCGGCATAGATGTGGACTGGAAGGATGGTCGCGATATCTGGTGGCACGATCTCGTCAAGGGCAAGTCCGAAGAGTGCGAGCCGGAGAAGCTCGACCCGGAGCACAGGCTGTACATCCTCTATACCTCAGGGACTACAGGAAAGCCAAAGGGGATCGAGCACGCCACGGGCGGAAACGCCGTCGGACCGACACAGACGCTTCACTGGGTCTTCGACCTGAAGGAGAACGACGTTTGGTGGTGCACCGCAGATATTGGATGGGTCACAGGTCACTCCTACATCGTCTACGGGCCGCTATGTCTGGGCGCGACTAGCTTCATGTACGAAGGGGCTCCGGACTATCCAGACTTCGGCAGATGGTGGAGCATGATCCAGGAACACAAGATCAGTGTCCTCTACACCGCCCCCACGGCGATAAGGATGTTCATGAAGCAGGGCGCGCAATGGCCAGCCAAGTATAACCTCTCGAGCCTGAGGCTCCTCGGGTCCGTCGGCGAGCCGATCAACCCCGAGGCCTGGATGTGGTACCGTGAGCACATTGGCGCAGGCAAGCTCCAGATCATGGACACCTGGTGGCAGACGGAGACGGGAACTTTCCTCAACTCACCGCTGCCTATCACACCCCTGAAGCCTGGATCGTGTACCTTCCCGCTTCCCGGATACAACATATCCATCTTAGACGAGGATGGAAAAGAGGTTCCGCCCGGAGAAGGCGGCAACATAGTGAGCCTAAAGCCATATCCATCGATGCTCAGGGCTTTCTGGGGCGACAAAGAGAGGTTCATGTCGGAGTATTGGCAGTTCTACTGGGACGTTCCCGGCCGCCGCGGCGTCTATCTTGCCGGAGACAAGGCGACGAGAGATAAGGACGGCTACTTCTGGATCCAGGGCAGGATCGACGACGTTTTGAGCATCGCAGGTCACAGGATAGCGAACGCCGAGGTCGAGTCCGCCATCGTGGCTCATCCTAAGGTCGCGGAGTCGGCAGTAGTCGGAAAGCCCGACCCGATCAAAGGCGAGACGGCTGTGGCATTCGTCATCCTGAGGGTAGGCGAAGAGGCGGCTGCAGGTCTCGATAAAGATATAATCACTTTCGTCAGAAAGACGATGGGACCTGTGGCTACACCTTCGGAGATTCACTTCGTTAACGACTTGCCCAAAACCAGGAGCGGCAAGATCATGCGTCGTGTAGTCAAGGCCAAGGCTCTCGGGAACCCCACTGGAGACATATCCACCCTCATGAATCCAGAGGCTGTGGACGGCATACCGCTCATCGTTTAGATGAGCGATACTCTTTTATTTTTGCGGTTACGCATGCGGCGTTCTAACTTTAGGGTGCGTATATTTTTCGATTAAGCTACCTTGAAACTATCCATAAACCGCTTATTGTCTATTACATATAAGTCCAACTCGCATATTTATGGTTATAGGGCGGTCGTGAGCATCATCCTTGTTACTTTCACCTAAAAGACGAAATTATTGCGAATGCAACGGAATTTGTAATTATCATTCCAACAGTTTACCTCTTAAGGGGGTAGTCCGCCACTTTAGCGAGAATATAAGATATATATCACTCATTCAATGAAAATAATATGACATATCATCCTAGATCAGTCAACAAGACCCAACTAGCATTTATAGATTTGAAATCGCATTGAGAAGATAAATTACAGATTATTGATAATTACTATACATATAATAAATTGAAAGCATTTTATACCAATACAATGAGAATCTGACCCGCCTTTGAGGCGGTATGTTTCTCAATTATCGTGGATTCAAATCCCATTCACAAAGGTTTATGTTATTGAAATATGCAAATACACATTCAGAATTATATTTTTTTGATATTCTTAATAATTGATCAAAATATATCATGATTAATCATTATAATATTCATTCACGATAGATTTATAAACAAAGGAAGTCAAGGGCTACCAGGTGTTTCGGATGCTTGCCCCAAAATGCGGAGGGATATGCTGACTGAGGCAAGCTGAGTGAGCCCAATTATCACAAAAGACCGAATCTAAACGTACATCCATCATAGGATAGATATTGGAATCGGTGTGGTGGGACCGAAACATCTCAATTTGATGGGTAAAAGGAGGATATTGAATGGCCGGAGAAGGAAAAACTGGAAAGACGAAGGTATTGCAGGAAGAGACCCGAATCTTTGAGCCGCCAAAAGAGTTGGTGGAGAACTCCAACGTCATGCAGTATATGAAGAAGAAGGGCATTAAGACCGAAAAAGAACTGCGTGAGACGTGTTCAAAGAACTACATTGAGTTCTGGGACGAGATGGCCAAGACCTATGCCGACTGGTTCAAACCCTACACCAAGGTGATGGACAACTCTGATATGCCCTACTTCAAGTGGTTCACAGGCGGCCTTATCAACATGACCCACAACGCCGTGGACCGTCACGTCAAAGGGGCCAAAAAGGACAAGGTGGCCTACATTTGGGTCCCTGAGCCTACAGACCAGGCCACCCAGAAGATCACATACGGCGAGCTGGCCAAAGAGGTGAACAAGTTCGCCAACGGCCTCAAGAGCCTCGGCGTCACGAAGGGCGACAGGGTCAGCCTCTACATGCCCATGATCCCCCAGCTTCCCATCGCCATGCTTGCTATAGCCAAGATCGGAGCGATCCACAGCATAGTCTTCTCCGGCTTCAGCGCCAAAGGTTTCGGCGACAGGGTGAAGGACTGCCAGGCTAAGGTGGCCATCACCACCGACGGCTTCTACAGGCGCGGAAAGCCGATGCCCCTGAAGGCGAACGCCGATGAGGCGATCGCCGATGCTCCGAGCGTCGAGCACATGATCGTCTACAAGAGGACGGGCATAGACGTGGCATGGAAGGAGGGAAGGGACATCTGGTGGCACGACCTGGTAAAGGGCAAGTCCGAGGAGTGCGAGGCAGAGAAGCTGGACCCCGAGCACAGGCTCTTCATCCTCTACACTTCCGGTACCACGGGTAAGCCCAAGGGCATAGAGCACGCCCAGGGAGGTTACTGCGTTGGTCCGGCACAGACACTGCACTGGGTCTTTGACCTGAAAGAGAACGATGTCTGGTGGTGCACCGCAGATATCGGATGGATCACAGGCCATTCCTACATCGTCTACGGACCGCTCTGTCTCGGCGTGACCAGCATCATGTACGAGGGGTCTCCCGACTTCCCAGACTTCGGAAGATGGTGGAAGCTGATCCAGGACCACAAGGTCACCGTCCTCTACACCGCCCCCACGGCGATAAGAATGTTCATGAAGCAGGGTCCAGAGTGGCCTGCCAAGTACGACCTATCGAGTCTCAGGCTCCTTGGGTCCGTCGGTGAGCCGATAAACCCCGAGGCCTGGATGTGGTATCGTGAGCACATCGGAAGAGGCAAGCTCCAGATCATGGACACCTGGTGGCAGACCGAGACTGGAACCTTCCTCAACTCACCGCTGCCGATAACTCCGTTGAAGCCAGGATCGTGTACCTTCCCGCTTCCGGGATTCAACATCACCATCTACGACGAGCTCGGAAACGAGGTACCCCTGGGAGAAGGCGGCAACATAGTGAGCGAGACGCCGTGGCCTTCGATGCTCAGGGCCTTCTACGGCGACAAAGAGCGGTACCAGAAAGAGTACTGGGAAATGTACTGGGACACCCCCAAGCGAGGCACCTACCTGGCTGGCGACAAGGCCACCAGGGACAAGGACGGCTACTTCTGGATCCAGGGCAGAATCGACGACGTCTTGAGCGTCGCAGGTCACAGGATCGCCAACGCTGAGGTGGAGTCAGCCATCGTGGCCCATCCTAAAGCCGCTGAGGCAGCAGTAGTCGGAAAACCTGATGAGGTGAAGGGCGAGTCGATCGTCGCCTTCGTGATCCTGAAGGTGGGCGTTGACCCAAGCCCGGAGCTGGCCAAGGACGTAATCACCCACGTGAGGAAGACCCTCGGTCCGGTGGCCGCGCCGACGGAGGTCCATTTCGTCAACGACCTGCCGAAGACGAGGTCAGGCAAGATCATGCGTCGTGTCGTCAAGGCCAAGGCCCTCGGCAACCCCACCGGCGACACTTCCGCGCTTGCCAACCCCGAGGCTGTAGACGGAATACCGCTCATCGTCTAGATGAGCGATCCCTTTTTTTATTTTTGGCATTCTTGTGCCAACACGCTTTTGAGATCAGAGCTTTCAAATCGCCACCTGAGCGACCTCAAAAATATCCATCAATTTTCATGACACTTCGTGGGCGAGGTTATCCTTCATATTTCATGCGGTATTGATCGGCTACGGGCATACTTCGGCCTCATATCGCTAATTATCGGGAATGTAATGGAATTTGTAATTATCGTTCCAGCAATTCAGACTATATGGAGCTTATTTCAAACAATTGAGTGAATCCAATTTATATACCAATCAGACAATGGAAATAATATGACTTGACCTGCAAGGCCGATCTGCGAGGATCAAACGACATTTAGGTATCCACTCTCACGGAGCAATAATAATTTGTATATTAAATATATTTATTATGATTAGAATGTGTAGGGTGCCTTTTTATACCAATATGATGGCAATTCTATCCGCACCGGGCGGGCGTGTTTCTCAATAATAACAGATTCGAACGCACATCATCAGAGGGTTTTGTTGCCGAAATCAAAAAATCTACATTTAGAATTAAGTTTTTTAGATATCCTTAATAATTGAGCAAAATACATCATGATAAATCATTATAATATTTGTTCTCGACAGATTTATAAACAAAGGAAGTACAAGGTTGCCAGGTGTTTCCAACGCAGCTCCACAGTGATGATGGGATTTGTTGACAGAGGTGAACCGTGTACCCTCACTTATCCCATAAGATCGCATCTAAATGTCCGTCTATCATGAGATAGATCTTGATATCGGGGTGGAGAAGCTGAAACATCCCAATTTGAGGGGTAAAAGGAGGATTTTAATTGGCTGAAGGAAAAACTGGAACTACCAAGGTTCTGATGGAAGAGACCAGGATATTTGAGCCGCCAAAGGCCCTGGCCGAGAACTGCAACGCCTGGCAGTGGGCCAAGAAGAAGGGGTTCAAGACCGAGAAGGAGATGCGTGCCTGGTGCGGTGAGCACTATCTTGAGTTCTGGGACGAGATGGCCAAGACCTACGCCGACTGGTATGAGCCCTATTCCAAGGTGATGGACGACTCCGGTATGCCCTACTTCAAGTGGTTCACCGGCGGCAAGATCAACGTCTTCTACAACGCCGTCGAGAGGCACATCAAAGCAGGAAAGGGCGCCAAGGTTGCATACCACTTCATCCCCGAGCCGACCGACCAGCCCGAGAAGGCCTACACCTACCAGGAGATTTACGAGACCGTCAACAAACTGGCGAACGGCCTGAAGAGCCTCGGCGTAAAGAAGGGCGACAGAGTGTCCATCTACATGCCCATGCTCCCCGAGACCGTCATGGCGATGCTGGCCTGCGCCAAGATCGGCGCTATCCACAGCCTGGTCTTCTCTGGGTTCAGCTCAAAGGGATTCGGCGACAGGGTCCAGGATTGTGAGGCGAAAGCAGTCTTCACCTCCGACGGCTTCTACAGGCGCGGCAAGCCGATGCCCCTCAAGCCCCAGGCAGACGAGGGCGTCAAGGACGCGCCCAGCGTCAAGAGCGTGATCGTCCTCAAGAGGACCGGCCTTGAGGTCCCATGGACCGAGGGGAGAGACGTCTGGTTCCACGAGCTGGTAGCAAGCCAGTCCGCCGACTGCAAGACCGAAGTCATGGACGCTGAGGACAGGCTCTTCATCCTCTACACCTCCGGCACCACCGGCAAACCCAAGGGTATCGAGCACGCCCACGGCGGATACTGCGTCTGCCCTGCTCAGACTCTCAAGTGGGTCTTCGACCTGAAGGAGGGCGACATATGGTGGTGTACCGCCGACGTAGGCTGGATCACTGGCCACTCATACGTCGCCTACGGACCGCTCTCCCTGGGCGTGACCAGCATAATGTACGAGGGATCTCCTGACTTCCCTGACTTCGGCCGCTGGTACAAGATCATCCAGGAGCACAAGGTATCCGTCTTCTACACAGCCCCGACCGCCGTGAGGATGCTGATGAAGCAGGGTGAAGAGTGGCCCGAGAAGTACGACCTCTCCAGCATAAGGCTGCTCGGATCTGTAGGCGAGCCCCTCAACCCTGAGGCCTACATCTGGTACAGGAAGAACTTCGCCTACGACAAGGCCCCCATCATGGACACCTGGTGGCAGACCGAGACCGGCTGCTTCGTCATATCCCCGCTGCCCATGACCCCCTGCAAGCCCGGCTCTGTCGCGTTCCCCCTGCCCGGCTTCAACACCACCATCTACGACGAGGACGGAAACGAGGTCCCCCTGGGAGAGGGCGGAAACATCGTCAACCCGACCCCCTGGCCCTCGATGCTCAGAGCCTTCTACAAGGACGAGGTCAGGTACAAGAAAGAGTACTGGGAGATGTACTGGAAGGTCAAGCCAGGCACCTACCTTGCAGGCGACAAGGCCACCAGGGACAAGGATGGGTACTGGTTCGTCCAGGGTCGTATCGACGACGTCCTGAGCGTCGCAGGTCACAGGATCGCCAACGCCGAGGTCGAGTCCTCCCTCGTGGCCCACAAGGCCGTCTCTGAGGCCGCAGTCATCGGCAAGCCCGACGAGGTGAAGGGCGAGGCGATCGTCGCCTTCGTCATCCTGAAGAAGGGCGTCAACCCCACCGACGATCTGGCCAAAGAGCTGAAGACCCACGTCAGGACCACCATGGGTCCGCTGGCCATACCCGCTGGCGTCTACTTCGTCGACGACCTGCCCAAGACGAGGAGCGGCAAGATCATGCGCCGTGTCGTCAAGGCCAAGGCCCTCGGCAACCCCACCGGCGACACCTCTGCCCTCGCCAACCCCGAGGCCGTGGACGGTATACCGCTCATCTGAAGGCGGCCCGGCCACATTCTACCTTTTTTATATTTTTTATACAATGAATCTCCTCTAGGCATGGTGGGGCAGCCACCATCGATGAAGGAGAACTGGCCCCCGAAAGGCCCACATTTAGCACTGCATCCGGGTTCACCCGCATATTTTTCTGCTTTATAGCGGCGGTGACGTCGATCTTTTCTCCGTTTAGTTATGACTGGTATCCGTTGAATAAGGCCAGAGGATCATGGGAAAATATCCGGGTTTTGGGATCTATTTTATTTCGCCATGATATGCGCTGAAGGATCTTGTTTTGCTGCGGCTGCTCAAAGGGAAACGTTTCCAGCGTTATTCGATATGAATGGTGCAGGTTATCCTCCACAATAAGCCAGATGACATCCAGATATTTTGCCCCGAAGATCGTCGAGGAAAGCTACTCCACTTTTTGAATTAAAAACCACCAATGTCTTTAACAATTGAACATCATATATCGTTATAATTCCTTATAAAAACACATTTTTCGACACATTTATAAACGAGAAGAGGGAGATCGCATCAGTGTTTCCGAGAATGCCCCAGATAAAAAGGAGTTCGCTTGCGGTCGGTCGTGGAAAGAGAGGCGCCAGCGGTTGCAGCAGGGCGGATGGGAGACGCGCTTTCATTCAGTGCATAACCGTCTCCAGATCGATCTCGTCGTTAGGATGGGTCTATTGCGGAAACGCTTCAAGCTAAAAGTCAAAAGGAGGTAGAAAAGTGGCTGAAGGAAAAACTGGAACTACCAAGGTTCTGATGGAAGAGACCAGAATTTTTGAGCCGCCAAAGGACCTCGCCGAGAACTGCAACGCTTGGCAGTGGGCGAAGAAGAAGGGGTTCAAGACTGAAAAAGAGATGCGTGCCTGGTGCGGCGAGCACTACATCGAGTTCTGGGACGAGATGGCCAAGACATTCGCCGACTGGTACGAGCCCTACACCAAGGTGATGGACGACTCCGCTAAGCCCTACTTCAAGTGGTTTGTCGGTGGCAAGATCAACATGTTCTACAACGCCATCGAGAGGCACATCAAGGCTGGCAAGGGCAGCAAAGTCGCCTACCACTTCATCCCTGAGGCGACCGACCAGGCCGAGAAGGCCTACACCTACCAGGAGATGTACGAGACCGTCAACAAGCTGGCGAACGGTCTGAAGAGCCTCGGCGTAAAGAAGGGCGACAGAATCTCCATCTACATGCCCATGCTCCCCGAGACCGTCATGGCGATGCTGGCCTGCGCCAAGATCGGCGCCATCCACAGCCTGGTCTTCTCCGGGTTCAGCTCCAAGGGATTCGGCGACAGGGTCCAGGACTGTGAGGCGAAGGTCGTCTTCACCGCTGACGGCTTCTACAGGCGCGGCAAGCCCATGCCCCTCAAGCCCCAGGCCGACGAGGGCGTCAAGGACGCTCCCAGCGTCAAGAACGTGATCGTCCTCAAGAGGACCGGCCTTGAGGTTCCATGGACCGAGGGCAGAGACGTCTGGTTCCACGAGCTTGTGGAGAGCCAGTCCGCCGACTGCGCGACCGAGGTCATGGACGCCGAGGACAGGCTCTTCATCCTGTACACCTCCGGTACCACCGGCAAGCCCAAGGGTATCGAGCACGCTCACGGCGGATACTGCGTCGGTCCCGCTTACACCAGCAAGTGGGTATTCGACCTGAACGAGGATGACATCTACTGGTGTACCGCCGACGTAGGCTGGATCACCGGCCACTCTTACGTCGCCTACGGACCTCTCTGTCTTGGCGTCACGAGCGTCATGTACGAGGGTTCTCCCGACTATCCCGACTTCGGCCGCTGGTACAAGATCATTGAGGACTACAAGGTCTCAGTCTTCTACACCGCTCCGACCGCAGTGCGGATGCTCATGAAGCAGGGCAACGAGTGGCCCGAGAAATACGACAGGTCCAGCGTCAGGCTGCTCGGATCCGTCGGCGAGCCCCTCAACCCCGAGGCGTACATCTGGTACCGCAAGTTCTTCGGAAACGAGGTCTCCCCCATCATGGATACCTGGTGGCAGACCGAGTCCGGGTGCCACGTGATTTCCCCGCTGCCCATGACCCCCTGCAAGCCCGGCTCCGTCGCATACCCCCTGCCCGGCTTCAACACCACCCTCTTTGACGAGGACGGAAACGAGGTACCCCTGGGATCTGGCGGCAACATCGTCAACCCGACCCCCTGGCCATCCATGCTCAGGGCCTTCTACAAGGACGAAGTCCGGTACAAGAAGGAGTACTGGGACATGTACTGGAAGGTCAAGCCCGGCGCCTATCTGGCTGGCGACAAGGCCACCAGGGACAAGGACGGATACTGGTTCGTCCAGGGTCGTATCGACGACGTTCTGAGCGTTGCAGGTCACAGGATCGCCAACGCTGAGGTCGAGTCCGCTCTGGTAGCCCACAAGGACGTCGCTGAGGCGGCAGTCATCGGCAAGCCCGACGAGATCAAGGGCGAGGCCATAGTCGCCTTCGTCATCCTGAACGAGGGCGTCGAGGCGACCGACGACCTGATGAAGGCCCTTAGGACCCACGTCAGGACTTCACTCGGACCCCTGGCCATACCTGCCATGGTCATCCCCGTCCAGGACGTTCCCAAGACCAGGTCCGGCAAGATCATGCGCCGTGTCATCAAGGCCAAGGCCCTTGGAAACCCCACCGGCGACACCTCTGCTCTCGCCAACCCCGAGGCAGTGGACTACATCCCTCTGATCTGAGGGACTAGCAACAAAACAGATCCGGCTCAGAGTGGGCAAAAGTCCCACTCTGACCCTTATTTTTAGCGTCGCAGCGATCTTATCCAGCCTTCAAAAAAGGATGTGGGTCTATCAGACCCTTTTGAGCTTTAAACGAAACTCAGTGGCCGCATCCACAGCCGCCGTGCTCGTGTTCGTGGCCGTGATCGTGGCCGCATCCGCAAGCGTCTCCCTCTTCGGGCCCCTGAATTATAAAGCCCCTTCCCAGCTCTTCGGTGTCCACGTAATCTATGATCGTCGGGCTGTCTCCCAGGATCTCGGCGTCTTCAGGGGTCATGTGGACTTTGATGCCGTTGCTCTCGAAGACCACGTCGTCTTCATCTGGATCGCCCCAGGCGAGGACGTAGTTTGCGCCGGTGGCGTCGGTGGCGGCCAGGATCATTCTGACCACCTTACCCTCTATCATATTGCCCTTCAGAACCTCGGCGGCCACATCAGTTATCTCGATCATCGTCATCACCAACCATACTCGCATTTATCTAATCGCCGTTCAACTAATATTTAACTTTGGGATCATAAAGACGGGATAAGGTCAGGACGGGCTGAGAAGGGCGGCAAAGCTCAGGGTTCAAAAGGCGGAGTTCTCATGGGAGTCGACTTGGGAGATCTCCTGGAAAGGGAGAGCATAGAGATAATGGAGCTGTCGGGGCGCTGGATCGCAGTGGACGCCTTCAACACCCTCTACCAGTTTCTTAGCATCATAAGGCAGCAGGACGGAACCCCCCTCAAGGACGGGTCTGGCAGGACCACATCTCACCTCTCGGGGATCCTCTATCGGATGACGAACCTGATGGAGGCCGGGGCGAAGGTCGTCTTCGTCTTCGACGGGGAGCCGCCCCGGTTCAAGAGAGAGACCCTGAACCAGAGGGCTGAGACGAGGTCCAAGGCCGAGGAGATGTGGGAACGGGCGAAGGAGGAGGGGCTTGACGGGTTCAAGTACGCCCAGGCCGCCTCCCGCCTCGGCGACGAGATGGTGGCCGACTCGAAGCGCCTATTGGAGGCGATGGGAATCCCGGTCGTCCAGGCGCCCTCGGAGGGGGAGGCCCAGGCGGCTTTCATGGCGATCAGCGGCGACGTCGACCTTGTGGGAAGCCAGGACTACGATGCTCTCCTCTTCGGCGCGCCGAAGGTCGTAAGAAACATGGCCATCACTGGAAAAAGGAAACTACCGGGAAAGAACGTCTACGTCGACGTCCAGCCGGAGGTGATCAGCCTTGAGAGGGAGCTTTTGCGCCTCGGGATCGAGAGGAGAAAGCTTGTGGAAATCGCGATAATGTGCGGCACCGACTACAACGAGGGGCTTAAGCGGGTCGGGCCCAAGACCGCTCTGAAGCTGATAAAAGAGCACGGCGACCTGGAGGGGGTCTTGAAAGCGAGGGGCGAGACGATCGAGAACGCTGCAAAGATCAGGGATCTCTTCCTCGACCCCCCGGTCACCGACGACTACAAGGTCGAGATGAAAAAACCGAGTGCCGAGAAAATCCTGAGTTTCCTCTGCGACGAGAGGGACTTCTCGCAGGAGAGGGTGGAGAAGGCGACAAAGAGGCTTGAGGAGGCGATGAAGGTTGGGCAGAGCACCCTCGACAAGTGGTTCTAGTTCGGAGCTTTTCGACCTAGACCTCGACCGCGCCCTGGAGCTGATAAAAAAGTCGGGTGCGAAGATCGTCGGTGTCCAGGTCCCAGAGGGGCTGAAGAGGATCGCCTCCGATCTGGCGGGAGAGATCAAGGAGAGGACCGGTGCTGAGGTGATCGTCTCCGGGGACCCGTGCTACGGGGCCTGCGACGTCGATCTTGACCTTTGCAGGGCGGCAGACCTGGTGATCCACGTAGGCCACTCGGAGATGCTGGAGGGGGACCCTCTTCACGACAAAGTCGTCTACATCGAGGCTAGGATGAGGGCGGACGTCAGGGAGGCCGTCGAGAAAGCGGCAGACCTTCTTTCCGCCCAGCGGGTGGGTGTCGTCACCACAGTGCAGCACGTCCACCGGATGGAAGATATTGTGGCAGTCCTGGAGGAGAAGGGGATCGAGGCCGTGGTCAGACCGGGCGGAAGTAGGACTCGCTATCCGGGGCAGGTTCTGGGGTGCAACTACGAGGCCGCCCGGAATGCGGACGTCGATGAGTACCTCTTTGTTGGGACCGGCCAGTTCCATCCCCTAGGCGTCGCCCTCGCCACCGGAAGGAGGGTGGTGGCCGCAGATCCTGTGGTCGGGAACGTCTCCGTAATCGACACTGTGCCGATGCTGAAGCGTCGCTACGGAGCGATAGCCAGGGCTGGTGATGCCGAACGGATCGCGGTTCTCGTCTCCAAGAAGCCCGGTCAAAAGAGGATGGTGCTCGCGAGGAAGATGGCGGCTCTCGGAGAAGAGCACGGAAAAAAGATGCTTCTCGTCTATCTGGACAGGGTGGAGCCCGATGCTCTTGTCAACCTGGGGGTGGACGCCGCCGTCTGCACCGCCTGCCCTCGAATCGCCCTCGACGACCAGGCTAAGTACCCGGTCCCGGTCCTAACGCCGCCAGAGTTCGAGGTCCTTCTGGGAGAGCGGAAAGGAGACTACCTCCTCGACGAGATCGAGTAAGTATCCGGAATCGGATCAGGCCCTGCGCTAGAGCTTTGCCATCAGCCGCTTTCCGTACCTGATGCCTGGATTTTCGATGAAATGGTACGTCCTTCAGGTCCAGCGCCGAAGCCATCGTCGATCCTACGACCCAACCACACATCACCATGAAACCGGCCTCGACGCAGATCCCCTTCTCACAAAACCCTCTTCAGCAACGGAATCCGCCTCAGCAAAAGACTGCTCGCAATAAAGCAGAGGGGGACCGCAATCGCCGCCGCCGCGCCGAACTTGACGAGCGGGTGCCACGCAAACCCCCGCAGAGCCAACGTGACCAGGATCAGGATCGGCGGATGAAAGACGTATACTGAAAAGTCGTTATCGGCCATGAACCGGGCGAAACTTCCGCCCGAGTTGAACCGCTCCCGAAATAGGACCACAAGGCCCAGGCATACCCCCAGGCAGAAGAACGACTCCCAGAGGGCGTAGGCAGCGCTCTGCCAATTGAGGCCGCCCGCGATCGTCGAGATGTCGCCGCCCGGCCCGATCCCGACGAAGAAGATCCCAAGCCAGAAGATCGTCCCGCCGACGAGGGCGGCTTTTAGCCAGATCATCCCGAAGGGATAGGGGATGCGGAGGAGCCAATTCTTCCGGCGGGCGACGATCCCCACGGCGAAGAGGGCGACGTAGGAGGAGAAGTAGGAGAGCTGCATGTTCAGGATGTCGGTCCCGATCGGCTGGACGAGGCGGATCGTGAAGGCTGCGGCTGCGATGACGAGGCCGAGCTTGACGACGTCTCGATGGCCGGGAAGCTCCCCGTCTCCATCCCTCTCTGCCTGCTCCGCCCGCTCTGCCTGCTCCGGCTTTTCTGGCTCCTTTGGGTCGGGGAGAAGAAGCCTGGCCCCGGCGTAGGCGGCGGAGAAGATCAGAAGGGCCAGGGCAAACCACATCGGCCCCGAGCCGCCGAGGAACTGCAGGCTGAGGACGTAATCGAGGAGATACCTTCCTGCAGGAGGGCGGGGCATCGTCCATCGGAAGGCCAGGATGTAGTAATTGATGGCCGTGTTGATGAAGAGCATGTATATCAGGGTCGGAACGCCGAGCCGGACCGTCCGGTCCCTCAGGAACCTGCGGGGGCCCTTCCGGTCGAAGGATGAGGGTACGAAGTAGCCGGCGATGAGGAAGAGGAGTCCCATGAAGTAGGCCTGGGTAAAGGAGAGGAAGATCCCGAATATGAGAGTGGAGAGGAGGCCGAGATCTGCAGGCTCCTTGTAGTACCAGTTCCCCATGTTCGAGTACGTCACCACGGCGTGGAGGGCGACGACGAAGACTATCATCAGCCAGCGGATGTTATCGACGAAATACAACCGAGCGGGTTTGAGTTTGGGGTTGGTTTTGGTCTCATCTTCCGGCATGTTTTTCCCAGTGCGCCGCCTCAGACTATGATCCTGTTAAATTTTCGAGTTTTCAGCATCTAGCCTTTCACTTCCGATCCGCTCCTGAAAAATAGTGCCAACAACAGCATCGACCCCGGCGCGGTGACGACCCACGGCAGACCGAGGAGGAGAAGCGTTGTGGAGAAGTGTGGATAAAAGTAAACTATGGCGAAGAGGGGGATGATCAGGCCGTTGGCCAGGAAAAACCGGCGGACCCACCTCTGCAGCCCCTCTTTCGCAAAGAGGGGGACGGCAAATAAGGTCGCAAAACCCAACGCTATGTACCCCAGAGCGTCCACAGTCCAGAAGAGGGAGTGAGGCGTCTGCACCAGGCCCGGGTCCGGGTCAGGATATGGGAGAACGGCCGTCAATTGAACGGCGTAGTTCAAGGTGACGTATGTGACGTACATCACGCCGAAGAGAACCGCAGCATGGCTCCAAAACCTCTTCACCTCCGGCGTCACTTGGTGGAGGGCGAGGAGCGCGAGCATGAATGGGGTCGCAATGAAAAGCGAAAATCCGTAGATGAGAATCTCGTCCCACGGCTTGCTGATGAGGCCCAAGATCTGCAGAATTTGAAAAACAGAGTAGCCGGCTGCTGCAACGAATGCGACGAGAGCTGTCCAGAAACCCACCCTATATATTGTTTTATCCATAAAAACCGCCCTCTTCCCATTTTCCAAACTTTTCGAGCATACGAACCATCATTTGAACTATACCTGATATTCGAACTATATCTAATTATTGGCTCAGTATTAAAACCGCGCCCAAAACCTCACCCTCTTATGCGGGCGAATTTGAGATTTGAGGCACTCAAAACCGTGGCGAGGTCGTCCTGGCCCCGCCATCGCCTGGGATCACGGACCCTCTTTCTCCTCGACCGCAAACTCCTTGACGTCCAGAAACCAGAGCCCGCCCCTCCTCGTCGCCTCGCTTTCTGTGATCTTCAGCCTCTTTTTGAAAGTCGGCCCATCGAGGACGAAGGTGTGAAACTCGCCGTTCTCACCGCAGGGGTCGATGGAGCTGTCGTGAGCCCGCAGATCTTTGATGAACTCCTCATCGATTTTGCGGCCCAGCCACTCCTCGCCCAAAAGGTCGGCCTTGACGCTGACCAGGATCACCTCAAACCCGGCGGCTATGACCTCGTTTATGATCTGCTCAGAATTCTGGTTCCAGATCGGCATGACCAGCTCGATTCCCAGCTCTCCGCAGATCCTCTCCACGAGATCGTTGTGGGTCTCGATGTGGCCGAAGACGGCTGAATCGATCTTCTCGCCCCTCTCGTTCAGGTCCAAAAAGATCCTTTTGAACTCCTCCTCGTACGACTCAAAGCCCGTTCGTATGAGGGGAAGTCCCATCGCTTCGGCCTGGGCGCTGAGGAGATCGGGGTTGACCTCGTGGGCCCCCTGCCGGTTCATGTTCCAGAAGCTCAGGAGATACCTGACGTTCCTTCCTTCCGAGATCGCCTTGTAGAGCGAAAGGCAGCCGTCCTTTCCGCCGGTCCACGATACGACCGCCACCTTCCCGCCATTGCTGCCCTTGATCGAACTTGATTCTTCGCTCATCCTCGTCCTCATTTCCATCATATTCTCCCTCTTTATCCCCCGCTTCCTATCTCTTTCAGCACCAAGTCGTCTAGAGCCTCGGCGGCAGATCGAAGCTTCTCGTCCTCATACCCTGCACCCGCCTCCTTCAGCCTTGCCAGGTCCCGCCGGAGTGGCCCGAGCCGAAGCTCTGCCTCTTCTCGACCGAGCCCCTCCGCCTCACGGGCGATCTCCTCCAGCCGGGCGAGCCTGTTCCATAATGGGCCTCTCGACTCCGGGCCCAGGGTGTCGATCAGGTTGGATAGGGCTTGGGCCGCCCTCTGGCCGTGTTCGGTCAGATCGAGCCTCCTAATCCTCCCCTCGGGCCGCGAGCTGATCAGCCCCTGCTCCTCCATCTCGGCGAGGATCTTGAGGGTGTGGGGGACGGTGGAGTCGATCGTCTTTGCCACCGCCGAGGCGTAGGCGGGGTCCAAGTCTCTTATGGCGATAAGCGCCATCGAAGGCTTTTGTCTCAAAAAGAAGAACTCGGGCCTCTCTTTCATTCCATCATCCCCAGTTGCTAATCTTCGTCTCGGCCCATCTTCATTTCAGAACTGAGGGACGATCTCGTCCTCCGGAAGGTCGGGGCGGAGGACGGGGGCGGCCGTCGCCTCCACCGGAAGGACCACCGCCACCGGCTCGTCGTAGCCGCCAAACCTCCTCACCTCCAGGGTCTCAAACCGGATCTCGAGGTTTTCGGGCGACTCGGGCGGCATCCTCAGAATTCCGGGCCCCGCCACGTAGACGGTGGATATCCTGCTTTCCGTCGGAAGGCCGGTCTCCTTCGAGACCCAGACGGTCCAGTCGAGCTTTGCACCCCTCTCGAAGAGGCCGTTCATCTCGATCATCAGGGGGATTCGAGGATCGACGGAGCTTATCTGCCCCAGCATGATCCCGTAGGCGGTGTCGTCGTCGGGGACTATCCGGAGCCTGTAAAGCTCCTGGCCCCCGACCTTCTCAGACCCCAGGGCGACCACCTCGGCCCTCTCGATCATCTCCATCAGGTGGGCCAGCTGATCGATCTTCTCGATCCCGTACTCTGGATCGGGCTGCAAAAGGCCGATCCACTCGCCCCCCATCTTCTGGTAGAGGGTCCCGTTTTTGAAGTAGACCTCGACGGTCTCCTCAGCGGTCTTGTTCCCGGCGAGGGTCGCCCTCCTCGATGTGGAGACCTCCGTCGAGCTCTGGTCGGTGAGGTTGATCTCCCCTGCCCACCGGAGGGATATCATCTCTCCCTCCTGGGATCCCTCGCCCTCGAAGTTCCGGAACTCCACGGTCTGGTCCATCTCGACCTCGAACCGATAGGACTCAAGGTCGGCGACGGCCGTCGCCATCCTCGCTTCGACCTCGCCGCCGCTCGGGCTGCGCTCTTCTCCGATACACCCGGCGAAGGCCGCCGCTGCCATAGCAATCACCAGCAAGATCCTCTTCATTATGTTCCCCTCTCCCCCCATCGGCCGCTATCGTCCAGCCTTCCTCAGGCAGAGCTCTTGAACTTCTCCCCGGTGATCATCTCGAAGAGCTTGATGTAGACCTTGCTCGTCTGACCGATCACGTCCTCGGGAAGGGCAGGTATGTCGGGCTCGGCCTCTTTTTTCTCCCGTGCACCGTAAAGCCGGTCCTTGTACCCGATCCTTCGGTAGTGCTGCCGGACGTACTCCTTGGATAGGTCGACGAACTCCCCCTCCTCGTACTTCGCCTTGTCCCAGAACCGGTCCTCGTCGGCGGTCCCGTAGACGTCGATGACCATCAGGTTCCTTTCAGCGTCGAAGGCGAACTCCTTCTTCCCGTCGACGTGGATGAGACCCCTAGGCTCCACCTCCCTTTTGATGTCCTCGTCGATCCTGAGGACCGTCTCGCAGATCAAATCGTACTCCTCGGGCGCGAGGCGCGAGATCTTCAACGCCTCGGCTCGGTCGAGAAGCCGGTCGACCCTCTCCAGCTTCGTTGAGACCTCGATGTATGGTTCGGGCAAAGGCTCGCCGTACTCGACCCGGTGGCCCTTCGTAAAGCCGAGGTCTTCGGGCTTGACTTTTCCGGCTCCGAGCCTGTCGTAGATCGATCCTGCTGCGTACCACCTGCATATGACCTCCAGGGGTATCAGGTAGTTTCCGGACCCGGGCCTGATATTCTCGGGCTGGATGACGTCCACCTTTTTGACCAGCATCCCGTTCGGGGGGAGAAACTTCTCGAAATGAGTTTTAATCCCCATCTTATTCGCCCGCGAAAACCAGTGGACCCCCTCTCTGCAGAGCGTCTCCCCCTTGTGGGGGATGAGGCTGGGGATGACCTTGTCGAAGACGGATATCCTATCCGTGAATCTGAACTCCAGCTCCCGGCCGAGGTCGTAGACCTCCTTGACCGAGCCCATCCTCAAAGGCTTCCGTTCCATCGCAGATCTCATCTATCGGCAGGTGGATAACTCTTTTGCTGTCGGGCCAGCTCGAGAAGATCGAGAGGAAAAAGCCGAAAGCCAAAATCGAATGCGCACGCAAGCTTAGGCTACGAAAAGAAAGTGACAAGGAGGGCGAGGCCCTCCGATTTTGAGGGTGACCGGGTCAGGCAAAAAATGAGCTGTCTGCGGTGCCCGATAGATGCTGACCGTCGAAGCCGATCGACTCGTAGCTTCCCCGGATCGATCCCTCTTCGATCACCAGCTCCAGAACGTAAAGGCGGGACCCGTCCAGCGGAACCAGTTTGAGCAATAGCTCGTCGCCAGCAACCGATCCGCTGGCACCCACCTGGCTTTTGACGCCACCTGCGGTCAGGCTCCCGGCCCCGAAGACGACGTCTCCGGATCGGAAAAGATCGAGGTCTATATTCCCGGTGACGTCGCCGAAGAGGGTCAGATCCACTCGGTCCCCGACGCCCGATTCGGTCGCCGTCTCTTCGACGATCCCGGCATCGTCGACGCCGTCTTCGCCGGTCACGTTCAGCGAGTCGTTGATCTTGGAATCTATCTCTTCGGCCTCGGCAGCATTATTCAGGACCTTCGCCCCTTCGGCGGTCGGGTCTGGGATGCCGAGATCGAAGCCGAGGTCGCCGGCTCCGAGCCACTCGACGTCACGGATCTTGGGGCAAAGCCCATCGGAAGCTCCCAATATGAACGAGGAAATCACTATAGAAAGCAATATCAAGCTTAGGTATCTCATATCGCTCGTAACTCCTATTAACCACGAAATATCGACCTACAAGACCCATCTGATCTCGTAACTTCAACAAATACCTTTTGGACTTTCGAAGTTCAGACCGCCCCAAGGCCTGCACCGAAACTGCCTGTGAGATCCGGAGGTGAGACCTCTTCGGTCTCCGCGGGACCGGGATACTCGCCCAGTGGTGCGGTTTTGTATCCAGAAACGGCACCGTACCCAGCAAGACCCGATGCCGAATAGGCTGCGTAGCTCCCCTGAATAGGGCTCGTCAAAAGGCCGAGCCTCAGCCTGTAGAGGGCCAGATCGCCAACGGTGACGACGTGAAGATCCAAAAGGCTGGACGTCGCGTATCCCGCCGCCGTGGCCAGGGTGGTGCCGCTCGCCGAGGTCATCGTCCCCTCCCCAAATATCTCGTCCTCGACCTGATAGAGGGCCAGGTCAAGCCTTCGAGTCTCCTCGCCTGCGAGGTAGAAGGTCCAGATCCCCACGACATAGGCCGAGGTCCCGGCTGGAAGACCGGGCTCGATCCACCCTGTCCCGTTCTCCCCTGTAAGGTTCATCATGCCGAGGATGTACCCCTCGGTATGATGCACGTCGACGATCCGAAGACCTCCGATTCCGAGCCATTCGTCTTCGGGCGATCCGTCCGCAGGCGTCGGATAGGATGCCGCCAGGAGAAGCGCCGGGATCATAAAAAGAAAGATCCTCATCACATTACTCCCAAAAGGTAAATAAAAATTTGTAAAGTATGCTCCTCCATCAGCTCATGGCGTTTCCGCCCGATACTCCTGCTCCTACGCTCCCGATGCTGACCGTACCGGAGACCTCGTCGGGTGCGCTCAGAGCGGTGGCGTAGAAGCGGCTTCCGTTGCAGTTTCCAGCCCAGGAGACGTTGTCGGAGGTGTAGGCGCTGTAAGTGCCGAAGATGCTGTTTCCGCTCACAGTGGTCCTGAGCCTGTACATGCTGTTTCCGCCGACGGTGACCAGGCGGAGCGAGAGGCTGGACCCTTCGATGGACCCTGCAGCTGTGATCTCTTGAGAGTTGGCCCCCGTGGTCATGACGCCCCTTCCGAATATCTCGTTTCCGTACTGGTATAAGGTGAGGTCGACGGACCTTGATGCGGTGTCAACGAGGCTCAATGTCCACCTTCCGACGACGTTTGCCCAAGGCGACACAGTGGTGGTCGGTGGCGTCGAAACGCCGCTCTCGTTCGCGACGCCGGGGCTCATCCCGGTGGTCGGGTCGATGTAAGCCAGGGACTCGTCCTTGAACGACTCTTTGAGTGACTCTCGGATCTGGCTTCCGGTCATGTCGTCCAGATTGAGGTCTTCTGACGCTGCGGGAAAGGCAAAAGCCGCCGCCAAGATCAGCGGCACCATCAACGCCTTTTGAAGTTTCATTTTCGCAAACCTCCTTATCGTTATGATGAGGACAAATTTAGCCGGGCTGATCTGCCCGGCTTTCTTAAGTTAGGCACCCCTTTTCTCCTCAACCCTCAAGCTGTTCGGGACCCGGTGACGGTTCCACTCCAGGTCGACCCGTCGCTCCCGTAAGCCGCGTAGCTCCCGGAGACTAGGTCTCCGGTCAGAGATAGGTCGAACCTGTAAAGGACGATGGAGTCGAGTGATACCAGGTCGAGCTTCAGATCGTTCCCGGTGACGGTGCCGCTGGCGGCAGCCTGGCTCGCGGAGTCGATGCCTGATGGCGGCTGGTTCAACCAGTCGATCATCGACTCGATCCCCTGGTCTCCCGAGGACGCGGCTCCGGCTGCAGAGCCGTCAGACGAACCCAATATCCCCTTGCCGAAGACTAGGTCTCCCGTCTGATAGAAGGCCAGGTTCAGGGATCGAGTGGTGCTCTCTGCCATCGCAAAAGACCATCTCCCCGAAAAGTCCGATGGCCCCGAGGGCTCGGCGGCCTCTGTGGCAGGAGGCTGAGCGGTTGTTACCGTCCCGCCTATGTTGTAAACCTCCCTTTCGGCGGCGGCTGGCGGGAGGGCCGCGAGGCCGTCGTCGGTGGAGTTTGTGATCGTCTTTTTCTGGTCGCTGCTGCCGGCCTTCGCCAGGTATTCGGCAGTGTGGTGTACGTCCGATATTGCCAGTTCGTTGCCGAGCCAGTCACCAGCCGTCGTGGAGACGAAAGCGATGAGGACTGCTAGTGATAACAGAGCTGACTTACAGTTGGTCATCTAATCTTAACCCCCGTTCTCCGATGATGAACTTCTGGGTATAAAACCGTTTTGTTCTCGGAAAACCGGGAACTGGAGAGTTCATTCTTCCGTCTCGAATAGGGATGAATGAGCCCTTCTGAAATCGGGGTCCTTCATCATGCATCCTTTGGGCTTTCTCCGCAGCCACCGATCTCGTCCCATCTCCTTCCAGATCTCCTTCAGGCTCTTCTCCCGGACGTTCCCAAAGGAGATCGGCATGTAGGCGCAGGGAAGAACATCGCCCGAGGCGTCGACGTGAAGCCACCTCCTCCCAGCAAAACAGCCGAACATCTCGGGGCCGAGGAGGCGGGGGAAGGCGGTGATACGAGGCCCCTCAGCCAATCGGTTCTTCTCTTCGTGAAACCGACAGAGCCGGTCTACGTCGCCCTTGCTCAGGACGTCGTCGAGATGGGACGACCACCTCCCCACGGCCACGATCTCGTAGAGGGAGAGCTCGTGGACCCCGAGCTCCGCTGCGAGGTTGTAGGCGTCCTCCAGGTCGTCGATGTTCATGGGGGAGGCCACCATGAAGAGGTCGACCAAAAGACCTCCGGCCAAGGCGTTTTTGATCCCCGAGAGGGCGTCGTTGAAGGCCCCCTCCCTTCCCCGGAACCGGTCGTGATCCCGGGGGTGGGGGCTATCGATGCTTATCCTCACGGCGTAGAGGCCGGCCCTCTTCAGGGACCTTGCCCGCTCCTCGGTGAGTCCGTAGCCGCTGGAGAAGGAGGCGGAGATCGCCCTATCGTCGACATGGGCCACGAGGTCTGGAAGGTCGCGCCTCAGCATCGGCTCGCCGCCGTCGAAGGATATCATGTAACTTCCGAGCTCCAGGGCCTCGCCGATCACCCTCGTTATATCCTCGGAGCTGAGGACGTCCCCCGTTCGAGACGGAGCGCTGCAGTGGAGGCAGTCGTTGGGGCAGGCGCGGATGATGGCGATCGACGCCTGGTCGGGGACCCTCCTCCTCGTCAGGGCCGCCACCTGGGCTGAGATCATTCGATCGAAGGCGAGGCTCGGGGCTGGCGGGATCCAGGTGGAGAAGATTATCTGATCCCGGCCCGACCGGATCGGCTTCTCGCTGGCGAAGGTCTCGTTGATCTTCTTCATGACTGGACCTGCCGCGAGAGAGAGGGGGCCGGTAGCCCGGAAGGAGATCCTGCCCCCATCGGTCTCGGCCTCTATCTTCAGCAGCGGTTTTTCAGCGACTTGCATTCTTCTCCCCACTTGTCGACTATGCTCAAGAGCCTCGCCTTGATCTTTTCGTCTCCGCCAGCCTCGGCCAAGGCCATCTTCGCGGCGCGGCAGTGGTCCCGGATCACCTCGGCGCAGAGGTCGAGGGTCGTCTCCGTCGAGTGGTCCCGGCTGTAGATCACGGGAAGGGTCGCGGAGGTCTTCTCCGAAGACTTCCCCTTCTCCATCCCAAAAAACTCGTTCAGATCGTCGGCGACCTGGTAGGCAAGGCCCAGGTGCATACCATACCTCTCGAAGAGGGCCGCGTCCTCGTCGGATGCACCCGCGATCAGGCATCCGATCTTGGAGGAGGCGGAAATGAGCGAAGCCGTCTTCTTGCAGATGCAGAGGTAATAGTCTTCAGGCCCCTTCCTGCTGGATAGGTCCAGCATCTCTCCTTCGGACATCTCCATGCAGGCCTCGGAGAAGGCCTCGACCACCTTCTGGCTGTAGCCGGACATGAGGCCGATGGACCTGGATATCAGGTAGTCGCCGCAGAGGAGGGCCGCCTCCATCCCGTACCTGTTAAAAGCGCTGGCTACGCCCCGCCGCTCAGTCCCGCAGTCGAGGATGTCGTCGTGGACGAGGGAGGCGGCGTGGACCAGCTCTAAAGCCAGAGCTGCGTCCATCGATTTGGCCGGGTCGCAGCCGAAGGCCTCCGACGAGAGGAGAAGGATTAAGGGCCTCACCCTCTTTCCCGGAGAGGTGAGGACGTACTTTATCACCTCGCCGAGGCCCGAGCTTGGCAGCCTCTCGGTAAGCCTACAAAGCTCCCCGTTTATCAGATGATACTCGTCCCAGGCCTCGAACATCTCGGAGTTGGTTGGCCGGATCCATATTTAGTTGTTGCGAAACGGAACCGACGGGTGCGCCTTTTTGAGACTCAAATGAAGGCTGAAGAAGTATCTATGCGGTTTTCTCAGAACATCTGGTTCATCTGTTTTTAGATCTTCAAAGGCCATAACGGGTCCAATCTCCCGAGATCTTCGGAAGAAGCCTCTTGAAGTTTCGATTGAATACACAAAAGATATTATACTTTATCTGCAGAAGTTCGACCGAGGAGAAAGCGTAAAATGAAGGCGATTTTGGCTCTATCTTCGGCTCTGCTCTTCGTTGTTCTAGGACTGTTGGGCTCTGTGGGCTCGCCCCAGACGCTGGCCACCTCCTTCGACGACGGCGACGGGGGATGGGGTTCAGATGGATGCGCACATTCATCGTGGCAGCGGTTTGGGGGCGATCCGGGCGGTTTTCTTCAGGCGGAGGGCGCGACGGAAGGCGGCTGGAGCTTCGAGTCGCCGAGGCACTGGTCCGGAGACTGGAGCCGCTACGTCGGAGGGATATTGAGCTTCGACGAAAGGCTGATCGCGGCCGAAGGGCAAAAGGCCGATGAGGGGCAGGTGAAGATCTCAACCTCCGACGGGATGATCCTCTCCTGGTCCTGCCCCCCTCCCGAGAGGTTTTGGACCTGCCGCGAAGTCGTCCTCAACGCTTCCAACTTCGGGGCTTCAGAGGTCGATTTCAGACGGGCTATGAGGTCGGTGGCCGGAATCTCCATCGGAGGCGAACGGATCGGACGGAGGGCGATCGTCGGGCTCGACAACGTCGTCGTAGCCCCGCCGTCGGGTCTGGATCTGGCCACCGACTTCGATGAAGGCGACTGCGGATGGAGGCCCGAAGGCGACGTCTTCTTCGAGTGGAGGGAGATGGGCGGAAACGGCGGAGGATTTCTCCTCGGCCGGGATCTAGGCGACGGCAGCACCTGGTACTACGCCTCGCCGCGGTCCTGGTCAGGAGACTGGACCCCTTACGTCGGAGGGGTTCTGAGCTTCGACCTGAAGATGATCGATTCAGGGATGGGCAAGCCCTTCGAGGCGGACCTGGTGAGGATCGTCGGGTCGGACGGGTCTGTCATCTCCTCTCCGTCCCCCTCGTACTCGCCGACAGGCGGCTGGACCCGGCAGCGGGTGGCCCTTACCCCCGCCGCCTTTGGTGCGAGTGAGGAGACGTTCGGAGGGGTCATGAGGTCTGTGGATCGGGTCATGATCAGGGGCGAGTACTCCGACAGAAGCGACGTCGAGGGGATCGATAACGTGATGGTGACCCTGCCGGTCACCACCGACCTCATGAGCACCTTTGATACCGGGAACGAGGGGTGGAGAGAGGGCAGGGACGTCTCCATCTCTTGGAGCGAGGCCGGAGGTAATCCGGGCGGTTTTCTCCTGGGCGAGGACCTGGGATCTGGACAGACCTGGTACTACGTCTCCCCCGCCTCTTGGGCCGGAGACTGGACCCCTTACGTCGGAGGCGCGTTGAGCTTCGACATCGTCGAGATCGATTCGGGGAACGGCAGCTCCACCTTCGGGGACGTGGTCCGGATAGTCGGGAGGGACGGGTCTTATCTATCCTGGTCCTGCGACCCGCCCGGGAAGACCTGGACCCGCCGCCAGGTCTCTCTGGTCCCTTCCAACTTCAGAGAGGCTGGCGGGAGCTTCGATTTGGTCATTAAAGACGTCTCGGAGGTCTGGATCAGGGGCGAGTACAGCAACATGAGGGACGTAGGGGGCCTCGACAACGTGATGATCACCCTGGGCCCCGAGGTTTAGCGTTCAAGACCAAACCGATTTGAGGTTCTTGCCTCCCTTTTCAGCCCTCTTCAAAGCGTGGTGGAGATCGGTCCAGGGCGACCTATACGTCGTCGGCCGCGAAGATCGGTCCCCCCCTCCGCAAAGCTTTTGGCATTTCGCGCCGATATATTTTCGATATGGTGGGAAGAATCAGACGGTCAGCTCTCGGACTGATCACCACAACCTTTGTTTTTTTAGCGTTCGTGTCCGGGGCATACTGTCAGGAGGACCCAAACGAGCCGAACGGCGAGCTTGGGTACGCTACAGGGATAAATTTTGGTGGGGCAGCTGGTGGGGATATCAGTCCGGCGGGGGATGTGGACTTCTACAAGTTCAGGGTCGACAGCCCAGGGATCATGGAGGTGAAGCTGATCTCCATTCCCGATGAGATGAGGACGAGGATCGATTTATACGGCAAAAACTTCAACTGGATCACCAGAGTTGACGCCTCTAACCCCGGCGACCTGGTGACCCTCACGCTCGACATCACAAACCCCGGCTGGTACTACGTCGGGATATTGGATCTTGCGGGCAAGTCCCACGACCTCGGGTATTCCTTCGACCTGGGCTTTGAGCCCGTCGTCGATTCGAACGAGCCGAACGGCGAGATCGGTGATGCCACCGAGATCAGCTTTGGCAATTCCGTCGATGGATACATCTTCACCAAAGGCGACGTGGACTTCTACAAATTTTACGTCAACAGCACCGGAATTCTGGACGTCATCTTTGAAGGCGTCCCCGACGATATGAGGACGAGGATCGACCTCTACGGCAAAAACTTCAACTGGATTACGAGGGTAGACGCATCGAACCCCGGCGACCTCGTTACCCTGAGCCTCGACCTCGCAAGCCCCGGCTGGTACCGCGTCGGGATATCGGACCTGGCGGGCAAATCCCACAACGTTGGGTACTCCTTCCAGGCAGAGTTTGAGCAGGTTTTGGACGAAAGCGAGCCGGATGGCGAGATCGGGGACGCGACGGTGATCGGTTTTGACAACCTTGCCAGCGGGCACATCTTCCCCAGGGCCGACGTCGACTTCTACAAGTTCAACGTGCCGAGCCCAGGGATTTTGGAGGTGAAGCTGACCGATTCGCCCGACGACATGAGGGCTCGGATCGACTTCTACGGCAAGAACTATAACTGGATAACGAGGGTAGACGCCTCAAACCCCGGCGACCTGGTGACGCTTAATATCGATATCGCAGACCCCAGCTGGTACCGCGTCGGGATATCGGACCTGGCGGGGATATCTCACAACACCGAGTACGCGTTCACACCCGCCTTCGAGCCGGTGGTCGACGGAAACGAGCCGAACAGCGAGATCGGGGATGCGACGGAGATCGTCTTCGGCGGTATCGTAGACGGCATAATCTTCCCGCGGGGCGACGTCGACTTCTACAAGCTCTGGGCGGCGAGCGGGAAGTTGGAGGTGAAGCTGACCGATTCGCCCGACGACATGAAGGCTAGAATCGACCTCTACGGCAAGAACTTCAACTGGATCACGAGGGTTGACGCCTCCAACCCCGGCGATCTGGCGACCCTGGAGTACGAGGTTTCCAGCCCCGGCTGGTACTACATCGGTATCGCCGACCTCGAAGGGAAGTCCCACAATGTCAGATACTCCTTTGCGGCGAGCGGAGAGGGCGTTGATCAAGGCGATCTCGGGGCATCGAATGCGTCAAAACTGTCGGACCTGCGGGGAACTCTCAACACCGATTCCAACTGCAACCTTTACGTTGCAGACTACGGCAAAAACGAGGTTAAGGCCGTCAACCCCGATGGTAGCGTAACCACTTATGCCAGCGGGATCGACCGACCCCGGTACCAGAAATTCGATTCTGCCGGGAACCTGTACGTTGGCTCCTTTGACGGAAATATCTACAAGATATCGACCTCGGGCGAGAAGACGGTGATCGCAAGCGGGATCTGGAGCCCGCAGGACATGGGCCTCGACGGCGCGGGCAACCTCTACATCGCCGGCGGCTACGACGGAAAAATTCATAGGATAGCCCCCGATGGGTCCAAGACCGTCATGGATTCCGGGTTCGCCCATCCCAAGCATCTGGCGGTTCTCCCTGACGGAAACGTTTACGTCGTCGATAGCGACGGGACCTTGATCGTCAGGATCACGCCGGAGGGGGGCAAAGCAAGCCTTGTGGATCTCGGCGAGACTATATTGGGCATGGCTACCGACGGCGAGTACCTTTACGTCTCCCACTCCGATAAGATCTCACGGATAGACGCTTTCGGTGAGGTCACCGATGTGGTGACCGGTCTTGATCAGCCAAGCAGCCTGGCGGTATGCGACGGCAGCTTTTTCGTTACCGTAAAAGACGGGATCGTCAAAACAGAGGGTGGAGCGGTTCAAGGCATATCGAGCGGAACAACGACTTCGAGCGGAACAACGACTTCGTATCAGGAGGCTACGCTCACTCATTCGGGATTTGATTTTTCCGAAGGTGCCGTCGGTGAGTATCCCACCTACGATGGAGAGATAATAACCTGGCAGCCTGGAGCAGCAGCCCATCCGGATTATCCCCGTGATAGCGATTACCTCTGGTGGAGAAACACCCATCTCGACGACGTCTCCTTCTCCAACCAGGTCAGGGATATGGGCGCTGTCGATCTGGCGACGGTGAGAGAGGTTCCGGGAGAATGGGACAGATCGCCCTCGATACCTCCTCTTCTGGTGGGGCACACCATCGTTGCCAAGTGCTATGACGGCTACGTCAAGTTCCAGGTGATATCGGTGGATCCCGCTGGCGAGTCGGCTCTCGTCAGGTACTCCTACTCCGCCGATGCCACTTTTGAAGCCTGATGGATGGATGCCGGGCTGGGCTGGCGCCGGGCGAGAGGCTTTTGCCTTCCGTCCCTCCCATTCGGCCCGGTCCATCCCGTTATTTTACGATTTTGCTTCTGGTCCTGGGCCCGGATATTCCGACTCGGTCCCGGGCTATCTTTTACTCATCGCCGAAAGAGCCCGCCGCCTTCAGAAGGCAGCTGGTGGGGCAAGCGGGAAATATTTTCAAGATGGAGAGGAAACTAAAAACTGCCGGCACGGCGGAGGCTCTGGGGCGAAACCACGTGAAACCCAAATCGCAATTCAGAAGAATGTCAGAAGAGGGTGCGTACATGAAAGAGGATGAGACGATGAAAAGAGCTCGGTTCGAAGACGAAGACGGGATCAAAATTCTGTACCTCAAAGGCAGCCCTTACGAGATGGGCTACCAGCACGGCCGCCTTCTGGCGGACAAAATAGACCTGATGGTGAGCCGGACCCTTCTCGCCACCGCCGCCTACGTCGCCGCCCAGACGAATTCGAACCTGGATCGGGCGGAGAAGATGCTGGAGATCGGCCAGAGGCGGGCGGAGCCGCATATCCCCAAGGAGCTTGAGGAGGAGATGGTGGGGATCGCCGACGGCGTCCGGGACGCGGGCGGTAAGGCGACCCTCGAAGAGATCCTCCTCTGGAATACCAACTACGACCAGTGGTGCATCTACTGCCATCCTCACTACTGGAGTTGCGACGGCGACGATGACGATGGCTGCGGCCACGGTGGCGAGGAGGGCGAAGTGACCTCGGGGTCGCCTCCGATGGCGCCGCCGGGGGGCGGGTGCAGCAGCTTCTCCGCCTGGGGCGAGGCTGCGGGCGGCGACGGCGAGCTGATCTTCGGCAAGAACGAGGACAACTTCAACATGCCCGAGCAGCTCGACTGCCGGATGATGGTGGTGGCCGATCCTGACGAGGGGTTCGGCCACGTCTTCATGACCTACCCCGGGATGATCGGTCTCGATGGCGGCGTCAACGAGGAGGGGTTTGAGATGATGACCCAGCTCAGCTCCATGCGCCACGAGTCGATGGCAGGATGCGGGATCGCCGTCTTCACCCGTCTCCTCCTGGCTCACGCGAGGAGCGTCGAGGACGCCGTCAGGATCTTCCGGGACCATCCCCGATGTGCCGGGATCGCCTACCACGTCGCCGATGCCAAGGCCAGGCAGGCGGCGGTCGTCGAGACATCGTCGAAGAGGATCTCCGTCCGCCGTCCCATGGAGGGCGTCGACGCCCTATGGCAGACGAACCACTCCAACTGCTATCCGGGCTGGATGGGCTACTCGGGGTACAACATGGTGAGAGATCAGGCCCCCGTCAACGAGCTTGACGACGTATCCACCGTTGAAAGATGGCAGAAGAGCCTCAAGGACCCGTACAACTTCTTCGTCCAGGCGCCGAGCAGGTTTGAGAGGTACAGCCAGCTGATCCACGAGCACTACGGGAACATCACCCCAGAAATCGCCATCAAGATCCTCTGCGACCGCTACGACCCCTACACCAGAATGACCAGGCCGGAGGAGTTTCCCTCATGGACGAACAACATCCTCTGCACCATATGCGCCCTCTACCCCGACTTCGCCTACCGGGCGAAGGAGCCGGTCGGGGCTTTCAAGGCCCACATCGCCAACATGTGGTCCCTCGTCGCCAGGCCCGCCACCGGGGATCTGTGGCTTGCGATTCGGGACTTCCCGGCGCAGCGGGGCGGGTACGAGCACTTCAACCTGAAGGACCTTCTGGGCCGGGGGCGGTGACCGGCTCCGCTCCTCCCCTTCTCCACCCCACTTCCTCCACCACCTCTTCCCTCGCCACCCGCCGTCGAAGAAAGGGATTTATGGCTTTCGCAGAAGATACTCCGGCCATGAGCGCCCTCCGAATTCCGTTCAAGTCTCCGATCTCCGCCTTGACCGTCATCACTGTCGTCATCTTCATCGTCTTCGTCGCCATCTCGACCATTCCGGCGGCAGCGGTCGGGGAGATCGGGGAAGCCGACGATGCCCCGGCCGAATCGGAGGGGTTCGCCACTGTAGGTGACACGCGGATGTACTACGAGATTCACGGCGAGGGAGAGCCCCTCCTTATGATCATGGGCCTCGGCGGCCACATCCTCGACTGGGGGTGGGTCCTGCCCGAAAAGCTGGCAGAGGTGCGCCAGGTGATCGTCTTCGACAACAGGGGCGCCGGGCGTAGCGACCAGCCCGTGGGCCCCTACAGCATCGCCGAGATGGCCAACGACACCGTCGGCCTTCTCGCCTCCCTCGGAATAGAGCGGGCGGACGTCTTCGGCGTTTCCATGGGCGGGATGATCGCCCAGGAGATGGCCGTCCGCCATCCGGAGCGGATCAACCGGCTCATCCTGGGGGCCACCAGCCCCGGAGGCGACGCCCAGATCCTCGCGCCCCCGGAGGTCCAGGCGTACCTTGAGCCGCGGCTCGACCTGACGCTCCACGAGGCGCTCTGGTGGTCCGTGCCTGCGGGCTTCCCTCAGGAGTTCATCGACGGACACCCCGACATAGTCGAGCGGAAGGTCCAGGCGAACATGGCCTATCCGAGCAGCCTCGAAGCATACCGGGCGCAGCTAGCAGCCTACCGGGCCTTTGAAATAGGCGACCGGATATCCGAGATCCGCGCCCCGACGCTGGTCATGGCCGGGGACTCCGACATCCTGATCCCGCCGGAGAACGGCCGGATCCTCGCCGAGAAGATCCCCGGCGCAGAGTTCCGCTCGATCGAGGGGGCGGGCCACCTCTTCTGGATCAGCCATCCGAACGAGACCTATTCGGCGGTGGCGGAGTTTCTGGAGGGGAACGAGACACTCGGATAGGTGGGGGATGGTGTGGTGGTGGGCTCGATAACTGAATCTAAACTCGTCAACTTTGGTGCGAAAAACTCATTGCTAGGATTAGGAGATTCTGAGGCAACACATCGTTACATGTTGTTCCATCTTTTTATTCTAGCTGTCATTTCATTCATTTGAGTATCTAAGTCGAGCATACCGCTGAGATTTTCTTTATTCAAATGTGGCCTAATTTCGTCGGCAAACGATAATTTATTTCGAGGAAACCTCTTTTTGCCTCTCTCTCCAGTATCTGTTTCTTTAAGGTGCTTAAGATAATCATCAAATACTTCGTATAATCCAAACCCCTTTTCAACTTTCATCTCATAATTCTCAGCAAGGGAATCGATAGCCGATTTTGGAATGTAATTTTCAATCTCTTTTCCTTTGGTTATCCAACAAAGACCACCTACGCTTTCGATTTCATTTTGTATTCGTTTCTTTGTATCATTAATTTCATCTGATTCGGACGTCTTATCACTATCAATCAAAATAGCGACATTTCTATTTGTGGACAATATTTTTATTAGATTTTGTTGATCTATCTCAGGATTCTCAGCGGACAAATGGTTTAGCAAACGACCTCCATAAAATATGCTTTGATAGTGCGCTCCTTCACGCAGTTTGATATCGTCAGACCACAATTCCATCCATCTATTTATATAAAGTCTATCTGAAGGTCCTTCGACCCAGATTATCCCATTAGATTGGAGTAAATCGCTCGCACGTACATCTAAATCATCTAGAATACCCGTTTTGTCAATATAATTAATTACAGGTGTCGAAATCGCTTCGCATCCATCATGTGTAATATGATAAATTTGTGCAGCGGGATCATTGCTGAATAAGTCGATTACGACATTGGAATGAGTTGTTAGGAAAAAGCGCGCATTTTCTTTTAACGCTAAATCTCTAAGATATAAAAACAGTCTTCGTTGAAGCGATGGGTGCAAATTGTTTTCAAGCTCTTCAAATGCAAATATATATTTATCTAACTCCAATTTTTCGTCACACGGTACAAGTATTGTGTATATTAGAACAAGTATTATTGTTTTTAGACCGCTGCCTGATTGTGATAGTGCTATACGTCCTTTTTGTTCTTCCTCCAAAAAGATCTCCCATTTACCCTCATCGTATTGTTGGACGACTATATCTTTGAAACTGGAATCTGGCTCAACAATTTTATTTAATTCTTGAAGCAATTTTACTTCAACGAGTTCACTTGGCAAATTTGCGTTATTTACAAAACGCTCAATAATATTTGTAGCTCCACCACCGTTCCCGTTTACATATACATTATTATTACTAGCCTTTTCCGGTTGGATATCTCTTTCGGCATGAAGCCGTTTAAACTTATTACCCTGAAATGGTAGTGTTATTCTTCTGCCAAGTTCTTCCCAATATCTTATTGTGCGATCCATATTCGCATCTGTATCACTATCTAAATCAGAGAAGTGTTTCTCATTACTATTAGTCATTAATATTGTTATTTTTCGATCTACAAATTGCTTGGCAAAAAGCCAATGATTACCGCTTATTTCTCCACCGGAAGTGCTTTCATGAAATACCTTCTTTAATTCGTCTTCCTTCAAGGGGAAGGCGACATATATTTCGGGTTCTCTTTTTTGGTGTCCTAAATTTTTTAGAAGACCCTTTAGATCTTTAGGCGGCATTATTACATATTCTATTAGGTCGAGTAAGCTAGACTTACCTGAATTATTTCGACCAATAAGGACATTTATTGGCTTAATTACATCAAATCCTTGTGGGTCATCACCAAAGCATTTGTAGTTCTTGATCTTTAGGGAGATATCTTCCATACAGCCTCCATTTAGGTGGGAATTATTCAACAACAGATGAATATATATAAGTTTCTCTCCCTTGGTAATAGACCTTTATCCAATACTTTGCTTAACCATTATCGGCTCGAAGCCCCGACCTCGCCACCCGGACCGCGAAGATCCAGCCGTCGCCGGGCCGTCCGGTCCTGGCGGCGGTGGCGATCGCCTAGGTCAGAATTTCTAGCGATCATTGGTCCATTTGTGTTTATACAAAAGCGATTCTGATATTGAATTGGACAATCTCGAAAATAACGCCGAAAAAAAAATCCGAACTAAAAGGAAAAGGAGGGCGGAGAGAGGGAAGCAGGAGGAAACCGCCCCTCCTACATCACTTCCTCGCCGGTTCTCACCCGCACGGACCTCGCCACCGGGATCACGAAGATCCTGCCGTCGCCGGGCCGTCCGGTCCTGGCGGAGGCGGAGATCGTCTCGATTAGCTCGTCGACACGATCGTCCTTCACGATCAGCTCGATCCTGATCTTGGGGAGGAGGTCGACGTTCATCGTCCTGCCCCTGAACTGGAGCTTGATCCCCTTCTGCTCGCCCCGGCCCGTCACCTCGCCGACGGTCATGCCCACAAAGCCCTTCTCCTCCAGGGCCTTTTTGACCTGGTCAAGCCTCTCGGGCCTGATTATGGCCTCAACTTTCATCATCGCAAATCACCTACCTGCACCTACCCGCCGCCACTAGGCGTAAGCCTTCTCTCCGTGCTGGGATATGTCAAGCCCCACGTACTCTTCGTCCTCGGTTACCCGTAGACCCATCGTCGCATCGACGATCTTTGCCAGAGCGTAGGTCACGACGAAGGCGTAGACCACCGCAGCGACGGCGCCGATCACCTGAGCGATGAACTGGTCGACGTTCCCCTGGAGAAGGCCGGAGTACCCGCCGACAGCCTCGATGGCGAAGATCCCCGTGGCGATGGCGCCCCAAAGGCCGCCCATGCCGTGGACCGCCCAGGCGTCCAGGCTCTCGTCAAGCCCCTTTCCGACCCGAAAGAGGAGCGCCATGTAGCAGAGGACGCCAGCGACCGCGCCGATCACGATGGCAGACATCGTGTCGACGAACCCCGCCGCCGGGGTTATGGCGACAAGCCCCGCGATCCCGCCGCTCACCATGCCAAGAGCGCTCGGCTTGCCCTTGACCCAGGAGGCGAAGAGCCACGCCAGTGCCCCCGCGGCCGCAGAGGTGTTCGTCACCACGAAGGCGTTTGCGGCAAGGCCGTTGGCCGCAAGAGCGGAGCCCGCGTTGAACCCAAACCACCCGAACCAGAGGAGGGCTGCGCCCAGCATCGTCATCGGTATGTTGTGAGGTTCCATGTCCTGGTCGCCAAACCCGATCCTCTTGCCGATGACCAGGGCCAGAGCGAGGGCCCCAAAGCCGGAGCTTATGTGGACGACGGTGCCCCCGGCGAAGTCGAGGGCTCCGAGCTGGCTCGCCCAACCGCCGCCCCAGGCCCAGTGGGCGAGGGGATCGTATACCAGGGTCGTCCAGAGAAGCCCGAAGACTATGAACGATCCGATCCTAACCCTCTCAGCCACCGCAGAGGTAATGATGGCGAGGGTGATCCCCGCAAAGACCAGCTGGAAGGCCATGAACAACAGGCCCGGTATCGTTCCATCTCCCGCGTCCATGCCGACGCCCCGAAGGCCCAGGAAGTCGAGGCCTCCTATGAAGCCCGCTATGTCCGTCCCGAAGGAGAGGCTGTAGCCGACCAGCACCCACTGGATGCTGACCAGAGCCAACGCCAGGAAAGATAGGCCGATCATGGAGACGACGTCCTTCTTTCTGACGAGACCTCCGTAGAATAGCCCGACTCCCGGCGTCATCAGCATGACCATCGCCGTTGCGACCAGGATAAAGGCCGTATCGCCGCTGTCTAGAACCATAATGCACCACCTTTAGATATCGCAAGTTCGTATTTTGGATTGAACCATCAATACTTGCAACTTATAACGAGCAGAATTGCCCTCATGTATTTATAAAGAGATTTGATAAAGTTTCATAGCGGTTACGAAAAGAGCTTACGCGATATGTTCCGATCTTATCCAAGAATAAATCGGCGTCTATTGCCGTCTCGGTCGGATGACGGCTGATCAGTTGAGCGATCTTGGAGACGTAACATCATGACCTCATGGGCATCATGACCTCATGAGCATCATGAGGTACCCACCACGCCACGGATCTGTGCTCACCAAAGGAGAACATACGGAACTGAAGCGACGAGGACGATAGCACGGATCTGAGGCCAGAACCTAAAGCAGCAAAATCGACCATCCGTTCATCCCTGCTGATCCCCAGCACCTTGGGATGGAGGATCGGAGCGCATCGGCTCTGATCGCCCTGCTTACGGAGCTTTCTCCTCCGAAAAGAACCTGACCGAGATCTCAGGATCCCCCCTCACCTCCTCTCGCCCTCCGACCAGGGTCCCGCCGCAGAGCGAGATCGACCGCTGCAGAAACCTCAGCTCAGCCTCCCGGAAAGGGTTGACCAGCTTCGGGCCGGAGCCCGAGATGCTGGCCGAAACTGAGTCGCCGGATTTGGAGGTCCTGACGGCGATCCTCTCCGCCCTTGCGGCCACGAGCCTTTCGAGGAGGTCTATGACCAGGTCGGAGAAACGTTCGCAGTCCATCAATACCTGTGGCAGGTCGTCGGTCCTCTCGAAGACGAGATCGGCCCTATCGGAGAGGTTCACGTGAGAGATTCTGGCCCTCAGGGCCCGGAGATACTCCTCGTCGGTCTCGGCCTCCAGGATCGCCTCCTCATCGTATGGCTTGCGCCTGAACGCCTCAAGGGAGGCGGCGACGACCTTGTTGATGTCCATCGGGCTGAGGTTCTGATAAGGCCGAAATCCCCTGTAAGTGACAGTATAATCGTTCAGCAGCCTCTCAGCCCTCCTCAAAAGGTGGTCTTCAAAGAGCCCCTCAAACCGCTTTCTCTCGAATATCCGCTCGAGCCTTCCGACCGTCTGCCCCGCCCTGTGCACCAGCTCTATGTCGAGGATCCCGTCCGCCCCGTGGCTTGAGAGGTGATCGTGGATGGTGGAGAAGAGCCGGTCGACGGCCGCAGCGTCCACCAGGGCCTCGGCGTCCCTGGCGGCGCCCTCCTCTTCCAGGTCTTCGAGAAGGCTCGAGACGAGGATCAGCCTGCCGGTTATGATGGTGAAGAGCCTCTCCATCTCCCGCAGGGCCTCATGGGAGTAATCCGCCGCCCGTCTCGCCCAGTCGTGATCGATGACGGCGATCTCGGCTAACGACTCCGTGTACCTCTGCAGCCTGACAAGGGTCGTCTTGACGGTCTCGACGTCCATCGGCTTGCCGTGGCCGGGGCAGCAGATGCGGATATCCCTCTCTTCCAGAATCCAGAGGGCCCTTCGAATCGATTTCATCTGGTCCTCCCGGGACCATCCGGGAATTCCCGCAACCCCAGGATTCGAGGCGAAGAGGAGGTCTCCCAAAATGAGGACGTCTCCGGCGCGGACGGCCACGCTGTCAGGGCTGTGGCCGGGGAGGTGGAAGATTTCGAGCTGATCTTTGGCGCCCATCTCCACCCTCTGGCTGTTTAGGATGAGCCCCTCGCCGATGTTTATCGACTCCGTCGCGTATTTGATGTTCATACCGTCGTCCAAGGTCAAAAGTCTCGGGCCCCGATCTCTCAGATCCTCCGAGGAGAGAAGCCTGATCTCCGGCGATATCGGGTCAATCCTCTTTCCGAGAAGCCGGGAGAGGGTCATATCAGGGCTCCCCCTCTCCAGAGCCAGAGCCCCTCTTTCCTGGACCGCGAGAGCGGCTTGCTCAAAGCCCTCAAAGAGGTCTCTTCGGTTGAGCTGGAAGGAGTGGTCGGCGTGGATGTGAGTAAGATAAACCACCAGGGGCCTCGGACTCTTGTCGTACAGATCGAAGAGCACCTCCATCAGTCGATCCGTCTGATCGTCGAGACCTCCAGGATCTATGAGGGCGAGCTGATCTTCAGATGAGATGATGTACGAGTTGGAGGACATCATATCGATCGCCCTGATGTAGGGGTAAGCCTCCATGCGCTCAGTTCTGCCGACGGGCTGTAAAACTTCTGGCTCCATTGAGATCACCTCAACTTTATCTGCCCTCATCCGTCCAGAAAGGAAAGTTAGGGTAGAGGATGTACTTCTCCAGCCAGCCGATCTCCTCATCAACTTTCCGAATCTGGTTTTGGTATCTCTTCAGATGGTGAGGCTCTCCCTTGAAGAGGATCATCTCCACCTCTGCACCGCTTCCCTCTTTATACGCCCGGTAGGTCGAGATGGCGCTCGCCGGAACGACGGAGTTGTCCTCCATTCCGTTCAGCATCAGGAGCGGAGTGGTTATATTTTCGGCATGGAACGCGCCCATGATGGGAATATAGGACTCGGGATCCTGGAATGGGGTCTGGTCAAAGTACATCTTCGTCATCACCGCCCCGTTTGTGTTCGAGAACTGGGAGTTCTGGTCGGCCATTCCAGCACCGGAGACAGCAGCTTTCAGGCCGTCGTAAGTGGTGATCCACGCCAGGGTCAGGATGCCGCCGTTCGACCATCCGGTCGTACCCACCTTGTCCTCATCGATAATACCTCTCTTTGCCAGATACTCGACCCCCTTCTCGAAATCATCAGTGGGGAGATCGTAATAATGCCCTCCCTCGATGGACTTTGCAAACTCAAACCCGTAGTTGCTGCTCCCATGGTAGTTTGCGGAGAGGGTGACAAAACCGGCGTTTGTTATCAGATGGTAGGGAAACTCCCAGGTGTCCCGCCAGCTGTCAAAGTCGGTGTAGGTGGGCCCGCCGTGGATGACGAGCACCAGAGGACAGGTGGTGCCGGGCTCGTAATCGGCCGGATATCTGAGCACCCCCTGCACAGTCTCGTTCTGGGCGCCTGTCCACTCGACGACCTCAGAGGAGCCCAGCGGCTTTTTGAGGAGGTCCTCGTTCAGGCTTGTGAGCAGCTCGGGGCTGTTTATGTTCTGGCCCGATACCTCGCCCTCATAAATCTGGGGCGGGACTGATGCTGTATTATAATTGTAGCAGATGGTCGATCCGTCTTCTGCGCTCTCAAGGGCGAATATGTTCCCCTGGTGCTCTCCCAAAAGGAGCGTCATCTCCCAGCCGCCGTCGGTCCGCGTATACTTTGCCAGCTTCGGGTTTGTCCCATCTGCGAGAAGGGCGTACAACCCGCCATTGAACGGCTCCATCTCGACGTCGTCGTTGAAGAGATCCTTTAGCAAATTCCTGGCCCAGTTCATCGGAACCTCTTCCAGAGCCTTTGTGGCCGGGAAATAGGCCACGATGTCAGACGTATACCGAACCGGATAATTGATGCCGCCGTTCCGCATCCTCTCGATGTACACCACAGAGCTGTCGGGGGACCATGCAAACTCGTTTTCGTCCTGATACCCCTCCACCAGCGCCATGAACTCGTCCTCGGCCCCGGAGTCTGTGTCGAGGATGACATATCTGAATGAAGGGGCCTCAAGCCAGGACTCTGGATATTGGGCCGCTTTATAGATGATATACCTGCCGTCGGTGGATGGCTGATAAGCATAGATGACGTCGCCATTTGTCGTCAGGGGCGTCACATCTCCGTCTACAACCGAGTACGATTTGAGTATCACAGGGTCGGGGATCGCGTCCATGATGACGACATCGCCCGGAAGCTCCTCAGCCGTTTTTCCGTCCGCAGCACCGGTGAAGACGAGCCGGTCCCCCCCAAGCCATTCGAACCCGCCCAGAAGCTCTTCAGGAACGTCGCTTCTCTTCTCCTTTGCGAGAGTCGAGAGGTCCTGAATCGTCAGACCGTTTCCGTTTCCCTCCCTGGACATTGACGCATATGCTATCCTGGATCCATCCGGCGAAACTGCCCAGGACGATACCGATTCGTTGGGATCCGAGAGAGGAACCTCCCTCTTCGTCCCGGTATCGAGCATCCGGAGGGTTCCGTTGTCCTCTGGGGGCAGGAGATCGGACCCGGTGGTGATCAGATAGACGAGCTTTGTCCCATCCGGCGTGAGGTGGAAGCCTCGCAATGTGTCCATCTTCAGGATATCGTCGTTTGTCAGCTTTCCTGTGCCTTCCGCACCGGCTGTCTGAAATCCAAGACCACTCGCCATGAGGACAGCCGCGAGTAAAAATCCGAGCATCTTTCCGGAATATCGCATGGGATCACGCCAATTTTTTAGTAGGAGTCCATTTTTCTGAGGGCAGCGCATGCCTCTTCAGAAACGCCCAATAACCTCATATATTTTCCCTTCTTTCAATACTATCGGACTTTATGTTATAAGAAAGGCGCCGATCGTTCGGCTTTAATTACATATCCCGATATATAAAAAATTTCGGCGGTATAAACCTTATCCGCCGTTTTAAGCTACCAAACCAATCCGCCGATTACATATGGCAGCATCCGTATGCCCATTCGCACCAGTTGTTACAGTCGCAGCTGCAGCAGACAGAAGATTTCGCGAAACCTTCGCCACAGTTGGTGGCTATACAACCAAGATAGCCGACGATAGATGAATTCTCTGAAGCACAAGTCTCCAGGCCCGAAGCGCACTCCTCTCCAATCACTGGCAACTGCCCCAGCATACAAGTCCACCAGCTATTCGCCGCCATTATTTCAAGTTCTCCAGCAGACTCTGCGACATAATATTCTGCAATTTGGGAGACGTTCGTCTTCGGAGCTTCAAGAACGAATGTGTACTCGCTCATATTTCCATCAGCGACTCTTACCACCGTTCGCCCAACAGCAGCAGCGTTCTCCGAATCGGTGTTTGAATACTCTTGTATCAAAAGTTCATAAGTCCCCTCGGTTTCCATCCCGTCTTTCAACCCCGCATAACTCTGCTTCAACCCGAAGAAATTATCTTTGGTGATCTCTTCGTTGGGCACGAATCCTTTTTCAGCGAGATATTGGTCGGCTTTTTGAACTTTGATATCTGAGCCGCGCAGTTCATCCATTTCTTCACTAACGTCTGATTCGCTTATCATTTCCACTTCGCCGATGACGTTAGTTTCTGTTTGTTCAGCATCCTCGCAAATCGCCGGGTAGGCCATAAAAATCAGGCCAAATAGCACCGCCATCCAAACAAATGTCCTCATCCTCATAAATACCACCCTTGATTTTGAGTTGTGGACGTATGACAGCAAAAGATATATCTGGAATTAGCCCCACGAATCACATTTATGGGACCTAAACGATTATATCCACTGGGTTTTGGTTTTCATTGCCTACATCCCCAACCGGGTTTTTAGAACGCTTGCGAAATATATGATCTTTTCGCTTGTTTGGTGCTGCACCTTCAACTGGTTTATATTCGGCATTTCAGGCGGCAGACTCTGCAAAAGGTTAATTTTAACGTGTGAGGATAAACATCGATGCGAACGTTATAGGAGGCGTACTATGAACAGAATCTTTTGGATCGTGGCGATGGCGGCCCTTATCAGCACCACTGCACAGGCGTATGATCTGACAGGAGACTGGGGCTCGGAAGGGGCGAACATCTACATCCGACAGGTCAACGATACCGTATGGTGGTATGCTGAGAATTCAGCCGAGAACCCGGCCTGGACGAGCGTCGCCTACGGCACCATCGAGGGCGACACCGTGAGCGTGACCTGGGTTGACGTGCCCAAGGGGAACGCGACCATAATGGGAACCGCCGTGCTGAAGGTCGTCTCGGAGGACGAGCTTCAGCTCGTGGAGGAGACGGGAGGGTTTGGCGACGAGCAGCTCAAGCTTTTGAGGATCAGCAGCGGTTTCTGATTCCAGGGGCGGGCTCCTTCGTGGAGCCCCACCACACTTTTTCGTCATCAAATCAACGATCGACGCGCAAGGGCCGCATCACAGCACGCACTCGGAGCAGTCCTGGCAGCTGCACTCGATGTTCGTGATCTTCCACTTCAGAGCCCACCGTTTCATCTCTTTCACGATCTCCACGATCTCAAGGCCGCTCTCCGTCAGGGAATACTCGCTTCTCGCGGGAAAAGAGCTTCCGTCGAAGCTGTTCTCTACGAGCCCCTCCTCCTCCAGCTCCTTCAGCCGCGCGGAGAGTACCTTTGGGGTGATGCTGTCAAGGCAGCTCTTCAGCTCGGAGAAGCGCCTTGCATGCCCCTCGCCCTTGTAAAGCTCCAGGAGTATCAGAAGGGTCCACTTCCGGGCGATGTACTTCACCGTCCTGTTGACGGTGCATCCTTCCTGCATGGTATCCTTGGAGAAACCTTCTGGTCTATATACGTTGGTATCTTAAATATACCATGGGCGGGCGAGACTGGCCTGGTCTTGCCCGACGAAACTCCCCGCCCAGAAGCGAGATTATTTGGGAAAAAATCGATATAGAGAAATGAAGATAGTGATTGACAGAAAGATGGACACAAAAAGGAGCTGGTAAAAGTGGCAAAAGACCTGATGGAGAAGGGAGCGATCCTCCAGAGAGATAAGGAGACCTACGCCATAGCCCCCCACATCGCGGGCGGGATCATCGACCCGGCGAGCCTGAAGAAGATCGCCGAGGTGGCGGAAAAGTACAAGGCAGCGGCTCTGAAGATAACCTCGGCCCAGAGGATAGCGATCGTGGGCCTGAAGCCCGAGGACCTGGACGGCGTCTGGGCGGACCTGGGGATGAAGCCGGGGGCGGCCATAGGCCTATGCGTCAGGAGCGTCAAGATCTGTCCTGGAACCACCTTCTGCAAGCGGGGGCTCCAGGACTCGGTCGGCGTCGGCCTGAAGCTCGACGAGAAGTACCACGGGATGGAGATGCCCTCCAAGTTCAAGATCGGGGTCTCGGGCTGCCCCAACTCCTGCGCCGAGCCCGCCGTCAAGGACCTGGGGCTGATGGGCACCGCCAAGGGCTGGACGGTTCTCGTGGGAGGAAACGCCGCCCGAAAGCCGAGGCTCGGCATCGTCCTGGCTGAAGCTTTATCCGACGACGAGGCCTTGGCCCTGGTCGATAAGGTGATCGGCTACTACAAGGCCAACGCCGAAAAGCAGAGGCTCGGCGAGTTCATCGACGAGATCGGCTTTGAGAAGTTCAAGGGAGCTGTCCTCTGAGCTTCGAAGATAGGGCGGAATTTTGAGCCGTCGATGGGGAACTACGGTCGGCGGGAAAGGCGAACGAGAGGGGGCGATGGACCGATCGGCCGGGGATCACCAGACCCCGGCGACCTCCTCGCCGCACTTCGGGCACCTCCCCTCGACGACCCCGTTTCTCGCCACCCTGAAGGCGAACCGCTCCACCAGCGGCTCGCCGCAGCTGGCACAATTCGTGTTCTCGTCCTCACCGGGGATGTTTCCTCCGTAGACGTACGAGAGGCCTGCATCCCTTCCGATCTCCGCAGCCCGCCGGATCGTCTTGGCGGGGGTGGGCGGGGCGTCCTTCAGCTTGTAGGTGGGGTAGAAGGCCGTGACGTGCCAGGGCATGTCGGGGCTGATCCCCACAAGAAACTCAGCGATATCTCGAAGCTTCTGGTCCGAGTCGTTATAGCCCGGTATGAGCAGAGTCGTCACCTCGACCCATATCCCGAGGCTCCACATCAGCTCGATCGTCCTCTTGACCGGATCGAGCCTCGCGCCGCAGACCTTCTTGTAAAAGTCGTCGTCGCCCTTGAGGTCGACGTTTATCGCGTCCAGGTATGGCTCGATCGTCCTCGTCGCCTCCTCGCTCATGTACCCGTTGCTTACGAAGACGTTCTTGAGCCCCCTCTCCGCCGCGAGCTTCGAGACGTCGAGGGCGTACTCGAGAAAGATCGTCGGCTCAGTGTAGGTGTAGGCGACCGACTTGCACCTCGCGGCGAGGGCCTCTGCTATCACCCTCTCGGGCTCGACCAACTCTCCCGATATGATCCCCCTCTCGGCGGGCATCTGGGATATGTCGGCGTTCTGGCAGTGGAGGCACCTGAAGTTGCAGCCGACGGTGGCGATGGAGTAGCTGAGATGGCCGGGCATGAAGTGGTATAGGGGCTTTTTCTCTATGGGGTCGACGTGCATGGCGATCAGCTTCCCGTAGACCAGGGTCTCCAGGTTTCCGTCCCTGTTCTCCCTCACGCCGCAGATCCCCCTCTTTTCGGGCTTTATCCTGCAGAAGTGATTGCAAAGCCCGCACCGAACGTCTCCTCCTTCCAGCTTTTCGTAAAACATGGCTTCGGTCATCGCGAAACACCGTCCAGCGTTGCAAAAAGATCTCTCTAAATAAGTGGTGATAATTCCTTATAATTCTTATTCCGGAAAGAGTACGATAGGATGCGGCCAAGGAACGTGAGGAGAAAGTGATGTGAGGCGGAAAGAATGCAATTGTCGCGCCTCTGATCTATTGTCGGGTTTCGACGACGACTTCCCTGTAGACGATGAACCTGAGGGGGTTTTCGGGCAGCCCTGAAGAGGCGTTGATCGAATTGTTGACGGCCTGGTCCGCCGTCCTGATCCTTATATCTCCGAGGAGTGGCAGATCGTCGTCGGGCCTGAGGACCAGCTCCTCCTCGTTCGCCATGCTGATCGTCATAGTTCCGGGATCGACATCCTGGACGGTCATATCTCCGTACTCGTCCCCCTCCTCGACAGATGCTGTCTCGTCAGAGATCTGCCAGATGGCGTCGACCTCCGCAAAGCCGTCGTCGCCGGCAGAAAAGGCGCTCCGAAAGTGGACGGCTATGACGACCATGTCGTCGGCACCACCGACACGCCTCTTGTAGAGGTAGGTCTCATCCAGAAGATCGGCCCCGGCCCTCGATGGCTCGATGACCTGAGAGTCCATCAGAACCCCCTCCTTGAAGAGCGCGAGAGAGACCTTCTCCCCACCCTCGTCGACGGACTCGAGGGCCAGCTTGTACCCGTCCTCCAGGCCCAGGGGGCTGTCGGTGTCGAAGGTCTCTCGCCGTTCGTCGTCGATGAGGACTTTGACGAGCTGTTCCTCGGCGAGCTGGTTCGGCTCTTCAGACTCGTCCGAGAGGAGGCCGTCGGCGTACCCTGCAAACTGGGCCTCACCCTGGAAGGCGATGGTCCAGAAGTCACCCCAACCCTCGAACTCCATCCCCTTTCTCTCGCCCCTGGCGACGTAAACGGCGCCTGTGTCCTCCTCAAGCCCGCCATCGGCGATCTTCAGGGTGATGGACTCGTCCCCCAGCCCCTCGTCCAGATCGTAATAAAAGCCCCCGAAGCTGGTGGAGTTCCAGGTCCAGGTCGAGCCGTCGACGACCTCTCCGGGACGGCCTCTCACCTCGTAGCTGCCCGGTTCTTCGATCTCTCTATAGATCCAGAACCTCAGGGGGTTTTCGGGCCTTCCGGTGGAGGCGTTGACGGCGTCCTCGACGTCATCCTGATCGGCGGTTTTTATCCCGATGTCTCCCAAGAGGAGCCTGGACCTGCCTCTGGAAAAGCCGATCGTTCGGTCTTCGTTCGTCATGGTGAGTGTCATCTCGTCGGGGTCCACATCCTCGACGGTCATCTCGCCCCACCTGTCCCCCTCTCTGATCCGGACCGTCTCATCGGAGATCTGCCAGAGGCCGTCGACGGTGACAAGAAAGTCCCCACCGCTGGAGAAGGCGTTTTTGAAGTGGACCGCGATGAAGACCACGTCCTCTCCTCCGACGGGCCTCTTGTAAAGGTAGGTTCCGCCGGGGGACGTGCCGTTCTCACTAGACAGTTCGACAACCGCCGAGTCGACCCTATCCCCGTCTTTGAAAAGCTCCAGGGATACCTTCTCTCCCTCGGGGTCGACCTCCTCGACCGCGAGCTTGTACCCCTCTTCGAGCCTCAGAGGAACATCCCTTTCGATCGTCCTCTCCTCGTCGTCGTCGATGAGGACCTTCGCGATCCGCTCGTCTCGGAGGAGGATCTCGCCCCCGGACTCGTCGGATAGATGGCCGGAGGAGTAGCCTGCGAAATGAGCCTCGCCCAAAAAGCCGATGGTCCAGCGGCTTCCCCAGGCCGAAAACTCGATCGGCTCCTCCTGGGCTCGGGTGGCGTAAACCGCCTCCGAAGCCTCGATCTCCCCGTTGGAGATCAAGAGGCTCAGCCGCTCATCTCCCACGTCTTCGTCCAGGTCGTAGTAGAACCCGGCGAAGTCCTGAGAGCCCAAGGAGTAGGTCGCGCCATCGACGACCTCGGCTACTGGACCCCGAATCTCCATCCCGTTTGCTGTCACGACGAGCAACGTCGCCGCGAAGACGGCTGACAGAAAAGGCGAAAATGACAAGCGGTCCACTATCGATCACCAATGGTCCTGGTAAAATATAAGGTAAATATATCTTCATATATAAAAACATCACCGAAAACCCGCTTAGTTCTGGGCAAACTCAAAGTTACAAGGGAGAAATCAGCAGAGAACAAAGCGGGACGTATAAAGGAAAATATGGAAGAGCTTTTGGCTCTTCCGAAGATGGTCTTACTCTCTCTTCCTCAGGACGAGGTAGGAGACTGCCAGAAGGCCAGTTATGGCGAAGACCGCCTCGAATCCGGGGATTCCACCGGCGGGCTCTTCAGCAGCGTGTTCCTCAGCTGCAGGCTCCTCGGCTGCGGGCTCCTCAGCTGCAGGCTCCTCAGCTGCAGGCTCCTCGGCTACGGGCTCCTCAGCAGCGGGCTCCTCGGCCACGGGCTCGACAACTGCAGGCTCAGGGGCCTTGACGGGCTCGGGGACTACCTCCTCTTCCATCTCGGCCTCTATGGTAGCCTCCTCGTAGATGTAGAACCTGAGGGGCTCCTCAGCGCTGATGGTGTCCTGGTCGGCGGTCTTGATCCTGACGTTCTCCATCAGGAGCTGGTCCTTGTTCTTGTTGAGGGTGATCTTGTTGTCCTCATTGTTCATCATGATGGACAACGTTTCAGCGTTGACGGTCTGGATCGTCATCTTGTCGTACTCGGTGTCCTCCTCAACGTCGGTGTAGGTGTCGGAGATCTGCCAGATGCCGTCGACGGTGGCCAGGTCCTGGTCAGCGCCGCGGAAGGCGTTCTTGAAGTGGACAGCTATGACAACGATGTCCTCGGTGTCGCCCATGTCCATGGTGTATGTGTAGGTCTTGTCTGCGATGGTGGCGCCGTCCTTGGAGGGCTCAACCACAGCGGAGTCGACAACTGCGCCGTCCTTCATCAGCTGGACGTAGACCTTGTTGCCGTCGAGGTCGATGGCCTGGATAGCCAGCTCGTAATCCTCCTCAAGCTTCAGAGGCGTGCCGGTGGTGAAGGTCCTCTCCTCGTCGTCGTCAAAGAGCACCTTGGAGAGCTGCTCGTCGACCATAAGGTTGTCGTCGGTGGAGTCCTCAGCCAGGTAGGCGGTCTCTCCGTCCTCAACATAGGCCGCGAAGTACTCCTCAGCCAGGAAGCCGATGGTCCAGTAGTAGCCCCACTCGGCGTAGTCGAAGTCGTTCTGCTGAGCAGTGGTCTCGTATACGATGCCGTTCGGCTCTTCGAGAGCGTCACCGGTGATGGTCATGGTGATCTTCTCAGTGCCGAGAGCGTCGTCGATGTCGTAGTAGAAACCGGCGAAGGATGAGACGTCCCACTCAACGGTAGCGCCGTCCTCTACAGCCTTGACGGTTCCCCTGATCTCGTAGGTGCCGGGCTCGGTGATCTCCTTGTAGAGGTAGAACCTGAGGGGCTCCTCAGCGGAGATGGTGTCCTGGTCGGCGGTGATGATCCTGACGTTCTCCATCAGGAGGGTGTCCTTGTTCTTGTTGAGGGTGATCTTGTTGTCCTCGTTGTCCATCTCGATGGTCAGAGTCTCGGCGTTGACGGTCTGGATCGTCATCTTGTCGTACTCAGTGTCCTCCTCCACGTCGGTGTAGGTGTCGGAGATCTGCCAGATGCCGTCGACGGTCGCCAGATCGGTGTCAGCGCCGCGGAAGGCGTTCTTGAAGTGGACAGCTATGACGACGATGTCCTCGGTGTCGCCCAGGTCCCTGGTGTAGGTGTAGGTCTTGTCCTTGATGGTGGCGCCGTCCTTGGAGGGCTCAACCACAGCGGAGTCGACGACTGCGCCGTCCTTCATCAGCTGGACGTAGACCTTGTTGCCGTCGAGGTCGATGGCCTCAATCGCCAGCTCGTAGTCCTCCTCAAGCTTCAGAGGCGTGCCGGTGGTGAAGGTCCTCTCCTCGTCGTCATCGTAGAGCACCCTGCTGAGCTGTTCGTCGATCATCAGGTTGTCGTCGGTGGAGTCGTCGTAGAGGTAGGCGGTCTCAGCATCTCCCTCGACGTAAGCGGCGAAGTACTCCTCGGCCAGGAAGCCGATGGTCCAGTACTCGCCCCACTCCTCATAATCGAAGTCATCTTTCTGGGCCACGGTCTGGTAGACGACGCCCTTCGGCTCGTCAAGAGCCTCGCCGGTGATGGTCAGAGTGATGCTCTCCTGTCCAATGTTGTCGTCGATGTCGTAGTAGAAACCGGCGAACTGCTGTGGGCCCCAGGTATAAGTTGCACCGTCTACGACGGTGGCCACAGGACCGCGGATCTCCACCTTATCGACTGCGCTTACTGCCATCGCTGACGCGAGCAGCAATACAAATGCGGTAAGCGTAATCGCGGTCACTTTCTTCATAATTTCGTTAACCTCCTACTTTTCCCCTATGGGGTAAGGTTCATGCAGCATACAGTATGATTATTCTTAAAACTATTGCCCACACTGATCTCCCCGCCACTGCGGCGCGACCAAACTGCGCCATCAGGTGCTGTTTGGCATCAATATGACACTGTATAGCTACATCACCCTCCCGATCCCGTTGGGACTATGGGAATATGATAGAGAATTTCACCATATATCTTTTGTGGTCTCTCTTTCGAGACATAATCCCCCTGCACCCGAATTTCCCGATGAAAGACCGATCGATCGAAGAGATTTCACCAGGTCCGATCCAGAAAAATGTCCACACAAATATAAACTCTGTCGCGCCAAAACTCCGAGGGGAGATATGGGAGTGATATGGAACAGGGAGATTTAAAACGGCTCAGAAATGGTTCTAATCGGTTTGTTCGAGGAAAAAGCCTTTGCGATCCAGGCAGAGAACCACAAGGCTCCTGCCAGATCTCAGGGAAAACTGTTTCTAGGCCAGAGTCGATAAAGAAAACCATATGGTGCGAACTGGCCTAATATATCATCCCATCTACCTGGAGCACGATACCGACGGCCATCCCGAGAGGAAGGAGCGGCTCATCACCGCCCTGAAGAAGATAGAGGCCTCGGACCTGGACCTGGAGCTCATCACCCCGAGGCCTGCCACCCTCGAGGAGGTGGGAAGTGTCCACTCCTCCGGCTACATCGACCAGGTCAGGGCCATGTCCGAGCGGGGAGGAGGATACCTGGATCTGGACACCGTCGTCTCCCAGAGATCCTATGAAGCTGCCCTCATGGCGGCGGGCGGGGTCATAACCGGCATCGACGAGGTGAAAAACGACCTCGACAACGCCTTCGCCCTGGTGAGGCCGCCGGGCCACCACGCCCTCCCCAACAGAGGCATGGGATTTTGCATCTTCAACAACGTGGCCATAGGGGCGAAGTACGCCCAGAAGATGGGGCTTGAAAAGGTCTTGATAGTGGACTGGGACGTCCACCACGGGAACGGGACGAGCGCGATCTTCTACGACGATCGGACCGTCCTCTACTTCTCAACCCACCAGTTCCCCCACTATCCCGGGACGGGAAGGGTGAAAGAGCTGGGGATGGACGGAGCCGAGGGGTTCACGGTTAATGTCCCTCTTCCTTGGGGGACGGGTGACTCCGGATACATCGCCGCCTTTGAGGAGATCCTCAAGCCTGTGGCGCTCGAGTTCGACCCGGACATCGTCCTCGTCTCCGCTGGCCAGGACCCCCACCTTGGCGACCCCCTCAGCGGCATGAACGTCAGCACCGAGACCTTCGGATCGATGGCAGCAGCGGTGAAGGAGATCGCAGACTCCTGCTGCAAGGGGAGGCTCGTCGCTGCCCTTGAAGGAGGGTACAACCTCAACGCCCTCGCCGACTCGATCGTTGCGATCCTGAGGGCCTTCAAAGGGGAGACACAAGCTTTGATCGAGATCGAGGAGGACCCACGGGTGGCCGAGAGGATAGAAGAGGTGAAGAGGGCGATGAGCCCCTACTGGAACTGCTTCAAGTGAAGTGGAGGAAAGTAAGGCTTAGATCAGGAGACCTTAGATCCACTCTCGCGCCGAAAAGTACCGGGCAATGAAAGCTCGAAACTCCGGGTCTTCGACCTTCAGGATCTCCTCTCCCCCATATACCTTGTATCCGCGCCTCAGCTCGGGGCCGAGATGGCGTCCGAGGGAGAGGCCAGACACCCGGGCACAGAGCAGCTCTCTCGCCTCGACGAACTTTCGGGCCGTCTCCACCACCACCCGGCCGTCCTCGACGTAAGGGCCTGAGAGGGGCTCGGGGTGGCTTGATACAAACTTCTTTGCGTGCTCCGCCTCCCAGACCGGGGGGCCGACCCTTCGTTCGACACGTGGAAGGGTGGCGACCGAAAGCTCGAAGAGCATCCTTATAGCGCCGCAACATCCCGATTTCTCCGGGATGCTGCCCTCGCCCGTTTCAGCCGAAGCGGCCCTGTGCCAATCGGCGTCCGACCGCAGCACCGAAAAACCGTTCCGCTCCAGGAGGGCGCAGACCGACTCCTCGGCCTTTCTCAGCTGGGGGAAGACGACGTCCTCCACCAGGTCCGGGGCTGCAAACTCGATAAGAATCATAGTGCTTTTCCGTTTCGCCATCTCCTCGCGAAGCTCGTCGTCGGAGAGGGGCGAGATCGCTTTTGAGAAGAAGAACTCCAGGGCCGGCTCCTCCAGAAAGAGGCGGCCCGCGGCCACAAACTTGAACATCCTGTCCAGGGCGAGGGCCGCGGCGACGTTCCGGCCAGGGTCGACGGGGTCGACGACGACGAGGGGGTCCTCATGGTCCTGGGAGGAGTGATCCGCGAGATCGATCACCTCGCCGGGACGCCAGAGGGATGCACCCTCCAGAACGGCTAAAAACGAGCTGTACCTGATGACGAGAAGCTCTGCGAGGTAGCCGGAGAAGCCGCCGACCTTCAGCTCCGAGCCGTAGACACCGACCCCCTTCATGAACTGCTTCAAAAGGAGGACCTCATCTTCGAGCCCTTTTATCCTGCTGGAGACGTACCTGTTATGAAAGGGGGTCCTGTCGACGGCGGAGATGATCCGGGAGGCGTCTTCCACGAGATAGCACGGTACGAGGTCGAGTTCAAACCCCTCGAAGAGGGCGTGGACGTAGGCGTGCTCTGCGTACCGCTCCTCAAACTCGGGGGAGATGCGCCTTGCGATCTCCAGGGCGGGAGCGAGGGGAGACCCTTCGGAGACGCCTATGAAGACGTCGAGGTCATGGTCTCCAGAAAGCCACGTGCCCCGGGCCGCAGACCCCACCAGGGTCACATCGCATTCGACGCCTTCGGCCCCGGCCAGCTCCTCGATCCGCGATAAGACCTTTCTCGCGACGGATTTGAGCCTCTCTCGCTCCTCGAAGGAGGGCCTGACCCTCGATAGGACCTCCTCAAGGACAGGTGAGTGGGAAGGCTGCGACGTTCTCGTAGATGGGGCCTCCGGGGGTGAGGGTGCTCTTTTTCAGGAGAAACTCCGACGCGCTGAACTCGCCGAGGTCGATATTTTTGAAGGGGGCAAGCCTTGCAGATAGGATGGAGGTCGTCTCGGGGCTGGGCCTCCCCACCCGAGCGATGGTGGCGTGAGAGGTGAACTTGCGCCTTTCCCGCTCAAACCCCAGGGGGGAGAGGACCGCCTCGACGGCGCGGAAGAGCCCCTCAAACTCCCCCTCGGCCCCGATCCAGACGACCCTGATCGACCTGCCGGGAAAGGCCCCGATCCCCCCGACCCTGGCGGTGAAGGCCGGTCGTCTCACGCCCTTCAGGGACTCGACGACCCGGTCCACCTTCGGGAGGGGGACGTCGCCGAGGAACTTGATGGTTACATGGATGAGGTCGGGATTGACGAGCCTCACCCCCGGCAGGTCGATCTCCTCCTGGACCTTCGCGATCTCGTCGCGCATCGAGGCGGGTAGTTCGACGGCGACAAAAGACCTGATACCCTTCTCTGATCCGGCGTGCTTCTGAGACCTGGGGGCCTTCTGAGACATCTTCGACCTACCTGAGAACGCCGCCCCGGCTCGCGGAGGTTACGGACCTGCTGTATCTGGCGAGCATCCCCTTCGCCACCTTCGGCTCGGGCGGCTTCCAGGCGGCCTTCCGCCTCTCGATCTCTGAGGGGTCCACCAGAAGATCGATTCTTCGCGCATCGATGTCGATTCCGATCTCGTCGCCGTCCTCCACGAGAGCGATGGGCCCGCCCACCGCAGCCTCGGGACAGACGTGGCCTATGCAGGGACCTCTCGTGCCGCCGGAGAACCTGCCGTCGGTGATCAGGGCGACGGAGTTTCCGAGCCCCACGCCCTGAATCGCTGATGTGGGGGATAGAGTTTCCCTCATACCGGGGCCACCTTTGGGACCCTCGTACCTGATGACGACGACGTTTCCTGCGACGACCTCGCCTCCGACGATCCCGGCCAGGGCCTCCTCCTCGGAGTTGTAGACTTTCGCGGCTCCGGCGTGCTTTCTCATCTCCTTCGATACCGCCGTCTGCTTGACGACCGACCCCTCGGGAGCGAGGCTACCCTTCAGGATCGCGATCCCGCCCTCGGAATGGACCGGATCGTCCAGGGTCCTGACAACCTTTGCGAAGGTCTCGGGGTTCTCCGGCCTGAACTTCGCGATCTCCTCGCCGAGCGTCCTTCCTGTGACCGTCAGGGCGTCGAGGTTCAGCTTCGACTCAAGCCGCTTCATCACGGCTGGGATGCCCCCGGCCCGCTCCAGGTCGAGGATGTGGAAGGGCCCGCCGGGCCTGAGGTTGACGAGGTGGGGGGTCTCCCGGCTCAATTGATCGAACTTCTCGAGGTCCAGGTCGATATCGAACTCGGAGGCCACCGCTGGTATGTGGAGGGTGGTGTTGGTGGACCCGCCGATGGCCATGTCCATTCTGATGGCGTTCTCAAGGGACTTCGGCGTCACGATCTGCCTTGCGGTGATCCCCTTCTCGATCAGCTCGACGATCTTCACTCCCGACTTTTTCGCGATCCTCATCTTCTTCGCGTCCGCGGCGTGGGCGGTCGCGCAGCCGGGTAGACTCATCCCCATAGTCTCTGTGAGGCAGGCCATGGTGTTCGCCGTAAAGAGGCCGGCGCAGGAGCCAGCGCCGGGGCAGGCCAGGTTCTCCAGGATCTCAAGGACCTCGCCGCCCTTCTGCCACCCCTCGAAGACGTCGATCAGGTCCAGCTCCTTATCGCAGGCGAAGCCGGGGTACATGGGACCGCCGGTCACGGCTATCGCGGGAACGTCGAGCCTGCCCGCCGCCATCAGGTGGCCCGGCACGATCTTGTCGCAAGAAGATATCAGGACCATCCCGTCGAGCTGGTGGGACTCCATCATCACCTCGATGGTGTCCTCGATGATCTCGCGGCTGGGGAGGGAGTACCTCATTCCCTGGTGGCCCATGGCGATCCCGTCGCATAGGCCGATGGTGTGAAACTCGAAGGGAACGCCTCCCGCCATCCTGATCCCGGCCTTGACCGCCTGGGCGATCTTGTCCAGGTGGATGTGGCCCGGTATGAACTCGTTCCAGGAGTTGACGACCCCCACGAAGGGTCGGCCGATCTCCTCTTCTATGAGGCCGGTGGCCTTGAGGAGGGCCCGGTGAGGTGCCCTCTCGGACCCGACCTTGGTGATATCGCTTCTCATGGGAAGAACCTCTGAACGATACTGAGGTGTCGTCTCCTTAAGTCTTCCGCGGTTCAAAAGGGGACCGGGCGTCCCTTCCGCCTCTTTGGGAGGAAGCAAAATATGAATCGAAAAAGGGCGCACAAATAAAATGTGTCGGCAAAAAGATGTGTCGCCAAAGGTCATAAGCGCCCCTGGGAGCGTCGGCAGAATTATCGCCCCTCCGTTCCGGGTCGAAAAATCGCGAATCTCATCCCTTAAATATTCGCGATTCATCTGAAAGAGAGGTGACCAAATGGATTCCTATCATCTCTTCCTTTTGCTTTTGGGCCTTTACATAGCGGTGCTCATCGGCATCGGCTTCCGATCATCCCGGGGGCAAAGATCCGTGACCGACTTCTGGCTCGCGGGCCGGGAGATCGGAGCCGCCAACATCGGCCTCTCGGCCGCGGCCTCGTGGCTGACGGCTAGCGCCCTTCTTCTGGCGACGGGCCTCTTCCTCTTCATCGGCGTCGGGTCGGTCTGGGTCTGGGTATTTCCGAACGTCGCGGGCCTCTTGATCATCGCGGCGATCGCAAAGAGGGTCAAGAATATCCCGGCGATGACCCAGCCTGAGCTTCTAGAGATCAGGTACCACCCTCACGTCAGAGCCCCCGTGGCCCTGGCCATCGCCATCACCATGATCCTGTTCGCGGTGACCGACTTCATCGGGTTCAAGCTGGTCCTGGAGGCCTTCTTCGGGGTGCCGCCCCTCTACGCGGTTCTGATAATGGCCGTCGCGGTCTCCATCTACGTCAGCCTCGGCGGCTTTCGGGCCGTCGTCTGGACCGACGCCGTCCAGTTCGTCTTCCTCGCCTGCGTCGCGATCGCCGTTGCTGGCCTTGCGACAAGGGCCTCTCTTGACGCCGGAACCACCCTCGCGGCAGCCTCGGCATCCCTCGGAGCCGACTGGTGGAACCTCTTCATCCTGGGCGGGGTATCCGGAGCCCTCGTCCTCCAGCTGGCGCTCCTCCCCGGGTGGGTTGCAGAGCAGGACCCCTGGCAGAAGATCTGGGCGGCCCGCGACGAGGGATCGGCAAAGCGCGGCCTCATCCTGGGAGCTCTCCTCCTCGGCGTCGTCTACCTCGCCTGCTTTGTCACCGCCGTCGCCCTCCGGGCGATCTATCCATTGCCCGCGGGCGAGATCGAGGCCGAGATGCTCTACCTCACCTTCATTTTGGAGAGCCTGCCTGGAGCCCTGGTGGCCTTATTCGCGATAGGGTTTGCCGCGGCCTCCATGTCCTGCGCTGACACCTTCGCGACCTCCGGCGCCTCCTGCATATCGAGGGACATCGTCCAGAGGCACATCAGGCCCCAGGCGAGCATGAAGGAGATGCTGGTCATAAACAGGGTCCTGGTCATAGTCATGATCGCGATCTCCGCTGGCATAGCCCTCAGAGTCGATAGCATCGTCGAAGCCGTCATCATCGCGACGGTGATTGGGACGACGTCATACTTCTTCCCCATCATCGGCGGCCTCTTCTGGAAGCGCGCTACCCGATGGGGCGCTCTCGCGGCGGTGATCGTCGGCGGCGGAACCCAGATCGCCCTCATATCCTACGAGAAGTTCTTCCTTCGGGCACCTCTGGAGACGGCAGCTCCGAAGCTTGCGAGCTACGGCCTTCTGGCGGAGCACGGCGTTCTGATCGGCCTGTCCCTGAGCGCCCTCGTCTTCGTAGGGATATCCCTCGCGACGGCGAAGCCGGAGGCCGCAAGGCTTGCGCCCTTCTTCGCGGACGTGGGAAGAGAGGTCTACGGCGACGGGGCCTTGGCTGCCGACCGGACCGATCCCGAATATGGGAAGGTAGCATCAAGGATAGAGGAGAAGGTCTCGGGGGATAGGGCCCACCTCCAACTCCGACTCGACGTCGCGCCAATGATGGCCGACGGCGGCAAAATTGATGATAGGCTCGAATGGAACGAGTTTCTGGAGAGGCTGGAGTCAAAGCACAAGGCGTGGTTTGAGCTCACAGGCAAGGACACGATTTACAGGCTAACCCAGGCCGACATGCTCGCCTCGGTGAAGATGGTTCGCGCAGATCGTCTCTCGATCTGGCTCTCGGCCGAGCCTAGACGGGACCAGATCGAGAGGCAGAAAGACGAGATCTACCTCTCCTATCGGGAGATCGAGGAGACGCTCATGGGCCTGGGCCTCTCGGCGACGCCTTCCAGGTAAAAACCGGGGATGACGGAGATGAGAACCGATCGGGACAAAGTCGACGTCGCGGTGGTGGGCGCGGGCCCCGCCGGCTCCACGGCCGCCGAGGCCGCAGCGAAGCTTGGTGCCAATGTGGTCCTGATCGAGAGAAAGAGAGAGATAGGAACGCCGGTCCAGTGCGGCGGCTTTCTTCCCGAGATAGGAGAGCTCCAGGCTCTCCTCCCGAGGGCGAAGATCCCCGAGACCCTCGCCGAGGTGCCCGAGCGGCACGTCCTCCACCGGACCCGTCTCCAGAGGATCTACGCCCCCTCGGGGAAGGCGAAAGAGTTTTTCGTATCTGGAAGGGTCGTCGACCGGAGAGGTTTTGATCGCGCCCTCGCCTGGAGGGCGGCGAGGGCGGGGGCGAGGGTTCTAGTCGGAACTCGCGCGGTTTTGGATGGCCCCTCCCTGAGGCTATCGGGCCGAAATTCCTGCGAGCTTGATGCGAAGGTCGTCATCGGGGCCGACGGCCCCAGCTCCGCCACCGCCCGGGGCGCTGGAATGGCCCTCCGGCGGGAGGTGGGAGTCTGTCTCGAGTACGAGATGGCCGACGTCGATATCGACCCCGATGCCGCGGAGATGTACTTCGGGACGAGGTGTGCGCCCGGCGGGTACGCCTGGATAATTCCCCTGGGCGAGGACGTCGCGAACGTCGGCGTCGGCACTCGATCCGCCTACCTCCATGGAAAGGGCCTTAGCGAACTCCTCGACTCCTTCATCCGCGACCACGCAATCGCGAAAGAGAAGCTCCGGCGGGGCGAGGTGACGGCGGTGATGAGGGGGCTTGTCCCGGCAGGCGGAATGCCGCCCGCGATCCAGAAAGGAAACGTCCTTCTGGCGGGAGATGCCGCAGGGATGGTGATGGCGACCTCCGGCGGCGGCATACCCCTCGCCATGGTGGGGGGCCAGGCGGCCGGAGAGGTCGTGGCCCGGCACGTGAGGGGCGATGCAACCCTCGCCGATTATCCGTCGCGCATCGCGACGGAGATGGGCCGAGAGCTTGAAAACTCCGTCCGGATCCGGGAGGTCGTCGACAAGATGATGAAAAGCGACCGGCTGATGGACGCCCTCTTCGCGATGCTCCCCGCTGACCAGATGAAGGCCATCATGAGGGGCCAGATCCCCGGTGCCCTGGAGAGGGCGCAGGACCTCGTCGCGAACCGATGAGAACGCCTTCCTTCCCTTTTCTCCATCCGAGATTTTTTCGCGATCCGCGACTTATAAGGCCGATACCACGGCCATGGTGACCAGGATCAGAGACGCCGTTCCCAGAACGTCCATCACGCTCGTGATCATCGGTATCGTCACGTTGTCGGGGTCCACGCCGATCTTGACGAAGAAGTAGGTGAAGTAATAGGTGACGAAGATGGCCAAGAGGGTGGTGAAGAGCCCGGCCACGAGACAGATGAAGATTATCTCGCCAAACCCCAGGGCTTCCATCCCGAAGGCCTTCGATACGACGTAGGCTAGAACCCCCAGGGTGGGGAAGATCAGGATGGAGAGAAGAAGGGTGCAGCTGAAGTTGGTCCTCGTCTCGCCCTCGGGCCTTCGGCCCATCTTGATCATCCCCAGGTGATAGGCGGAGGTGAGCCGGGAGGAGAGGATTCCGCCGAGGTTTCCCCCCTCCGCGTTGAAGACCGGGATCAAAAGCAGGACCGTGGAGAAGGCTATCAGCATATCCTCGGTCATCCCCATGAAGACCCCGGCCACGGTGGCGAGGACCGTGGAGACCACCAGCACCGGCAGGGACTGTCTCACGATCCTGACCATAATCAAATGGCTCGAGCCGAGGCTGTAGACCAAAGCCGCGGTGGAGAACATTATGAAAAGAAAGGTCGTCGCCCTCGCCAAAGGATAGCTCATCATCGAAACCAAGATCGCGGAGGCGAAGAGCAGTGGTATGGTGATCACGTCGCCGGCGGCGGTGATCAGGGGGACGGATATGTTGTCCGGGTCCCACCCCTTCTTGAAGCTCTGGTTGATCATCACCAGGGTGAAGGCGAGAAGAACGGCTCCAGAGAGGAGGCTGCTGACTACGGCGATGAGCACCAGGTCGTAGATGCTCATCGTCTCAAGCCCCGCGACGAGGCCGAACCCCTTCACCACAAAGGCGAGAACCAGGGGCATGAAGAGGGTCTGAACCGCAACCCCGCCCACCTGCTGGCGGAGGCCCTCAGACCGGCCGAGAGGTGGCGATATCTCGCCGGTGTGAAAGCTTGTGCCGAGCCTCGCTCCGAAGGAGCCGAAGATGTTGCCCCGGAGATTTATGGAGCTTGGTATCAGGATGATCAGGCCCGGGTACAGGGCCAGAAGGTAGGACATCTTGGCTATCGAGAAGCCGGCGAAGATGTCTGCTGCCGCGCAGATGACCAGGGCAAAAAAGCTCTGTTTTACGATTTTCGAGACTTTTCCGAGGGTGGAGGCGAAGTTATCGTTCGCCTCCGATGGCATGGCCACTAAAATGGACTGGTCTGCTCCCGACCAAGAGAGCAAAGACAACTCCTCTGCCGCCTCGAACTCCACCATGGGTAGCACCTCGTGAAGATCCGGGCGGCGGATCTGGCTGATGAGCCTCTTCTGTCATGCCAAACTCCTCCGAAACCTCGTCTTGGGTCGCCCAAGATCTCCGAACCCCCTCGAAAGGCGATTTTTCAAAGACCCTCCGCACGGATGCGATGTTCTCTTTCCAGCGCACCGATCCTTCCCACCGAATTTCTGCTGGGGCCTCTTCGCCCAAGGCGTCCCGTATCGGCCGTCTCAAGCGAATCGCCGCCTTATCCGCCGTCGTCGCGAATCGAGGCGATCTTCAAGATGAAGTTCCGATTTCGAGGGGCTCATTCAGAGGGTGCCGCTCCCAGCAGCTCTTCCACCGGCTTTGAGCCGCGCTCTGCGATCTTGACGTTGATCTGACCGACGTCAGCCGATATGTCGCGACCGTGGACCGACTTCCTCTTCCTCCGTCCCTTCTCTGAAGGGTGGTACCCGGTTCCGCTGGCGATCAGGATCTTCCTCCGCTTGGGCCCGGGAAGGTCCCGACGAAGCGGAAATCCCTCGCGATCGCTTCCTCCAGTGATCTCCATCGAATAGCCCGGCATGCCCACGGCGTCGCCGTCTATCACATCGCCGATCTTTAGGCCGAGGAACTTGTTGGCGGCGGCGTCCTTCGCCTCCACCTGGTAAGCTTTCCCGCTCTGGGGATCTGAAATAACGACTCTGAAGTCCATTTTTTCTCCTCGCAACTGAACAGGGCTCCACTAGGCCCCATCAACATATAAAACCTTATCCGGGACCAATCTCCTACGAGATCGTCCGCATCATCCGCCAGGCCTCGGCGACTTCTCCCTCCCCGTCACCGGTCCGACTTCTGATATGGCGCGATGAGAGGGTATCTCTTCCAGGTACGCCCCCTCGATCAGGGGCCTGTCTACCACCACTGCGTAGATCCTGTAGACGGTCCCCTCCTCGACCTCGCATCGCGTAAACCACCGGCCTTCGCTGTTCGGCTCCACCCTCTTCATCGCCTGGAGTTGATCGTCGTCGCGCCTGAAAAGGACGTAGACCTGCTTCTTTGTGCCGCGGACCCTGCTGGATTGACCCTCGACGAGGCCTGCCCACTTGTCTTCACCGTCGCGGGGAAAGCTGATCTTAACCGAGGTGGTGAGGCGGGATCGAGCCCAGGAGGCGATGCTTCCCGATCCGATCAAAAAAGAGAGGATAGCCACCGTGATGAGAAACTTTCTGTAGTTATCCTCCCAGAAATCGTCTCCAACAGATGGTGGGGACGTTGCGTTTCCAGAGTGGTTCTCGTCGACAGCGGGTTGGATCTCCTGTGACGACGAAACGTCCTGGACCATCTCCGACTCGTTTGTCGCGAGAGGGTGCCTGGGGGCGAGGGTGATGGGGATCGTTCTGGTGCCGTCAGAGAAGTCGACGACGTTGAACCAGTTCCAGTAGCCGTTGAGATAAACCTCCACGAGATGGCTCTCAGGCTCTACCGTCGCGATGAAAGGGGTGACGCCGTAGAAGATCCCGTCGATGTAGACCTCGGCACTGGGCGGATCTGAGACCAAGAGGACCCTCACATATGGGGGCTTTTCGTCTTCGTTCTGGATCGCAGCGATTTCGGATCGGTCGAGGCCGTTGTCTTCAGTTGGGACATCTTGAAAAAGATCCGCGCCTCCGGGCTCAGCTGGAGTGGCGGACTGGGGCGCCTTCTCGGATGACGTGGGTTGTGACAACGCCGTTTCAAAGACTTGACCAGAATAGGTCGGATGGTCTTCGTCCTCCACCGAGTTCGTAGAGCTGATTCGTGCCTGCTCTATCAGCTCGTCTATATCGACAGGGCCGCCACCAGAATAACCGATCCTGTAGATGGAGCGCGGCCCCGATCCGAGATTTACGATCTTGGAACTTTCGGACAGATCATTTTCTGCGACGCCAGCACAGATGGCGACGAAAGCCGCATCGAGTATCATCAAGAACGCCAACATAAGCTGTGCTTCGCGAATCAACATCCCCACAACTGGCCTTTCGGCATAACAGATCTTATACCCTATGGTCAGATTCAACGGAGCTCTTTCATCCTGCTGTAGTCTTGAAGAGAAGAGATGGGCATAGTCTTGATATCGATTCCCAGCTCTTCGGCCGCCAACACGGCATTTACCCCACCGCAGAAAGCGATGCCCACTTTCCCAGAGCCGACGGGGCACCCCATGTTCGGCTCTCCGGGCTCGCTCATATTCGTCAGGCCATCGATCCCGGCACCTTTTGCCCGGTCCAGCAGATCCCGAGCCTGGTCGACTGCAGCCACCGGAATTTCCCTCAAGTTGGCCAGCACCTTGCCGTTGCCTGTGCTCACCGCCTCGTTGACTTGAGTGGTCTTTCGCGACATGAAGACCCTCATGGGATCGAGGGACGAGCCTGAGTAAGCTATCAGGTCCATGAACTCCGAGAGGATACCATTTTTCACCTCAACGACGCCCGCAAAGGTGGTGTTAACCGGAATTCCGCCCCGAAGTAGCATCCCGTCTACGGTAATGCTGCAGACTGTGGAGATGCCGAGAAAACCTCTGGGTATCTGCAAAGCTCCCATCTCCTCGCCCTCTTCCTGAATCAAAACCCTTCTGCTCACAGCGAAACCGGCATCGAAAACCCGTCTCATTATCTCCAGTGTCCTCTCGTAATCCCTCTTATCCAGAAGGCTGGTGTTGACCACCACCCCATTAGTCTCGGAATCGGGATCGAAGCTCGACCGATACATGTACTCCTCGATCCGGGTGTTGACAAAGCCTATCCTGTCGTCCACCAGTGCGTCGGAGAGCTCCCTATTTCCAAGAGATGTGAGAATCCGGCCGCTGTAGCCCTCTTTTTTGGTGAACCCCAGCTCGTCCATTATCTTGAGGTTGTACCTGACGGCCCGCTCCCCCACCTCGTATCCCCTGTTGGAGAGTTCGTCAGATATGGCTCTAGCCCCGATGGGCTTATCCGACGCCTTTATCACCCTGAGGATTTCTATGAGCCTCCGTTGGCTCGTATGGGGCTTTGTCAGCAGCTTCATCTGAGACCTCTGACAGGGAAGCGAATATATATCTTATGCAGATAGACCTGCAGATCGCGCTTCAAGCCCGAGGGCGGCGAGGAAGTCCCGTGGGGTAGTGGTCAATCCTGCAGGCCTTTGGAGCCTGGGACGGTGGTTCGAATCCGCCCGGGACTATTCCGCCCTCGGGTTTTTTGCGGCAGCCCAATTCGGAATCAGAAACGTACATATAGTGGGCCAAAGTTTGGAGATGGTGTCGCTCCGGTAGTGTAGTCCGGCCAATCATTCCGGCCTTTCGAGCCGAAGACCCGGGTTCAAATCCCGGCCGGAGCATGGTGCTATTTTTTTGTTGTCGACTTCCAGCTTAGATCTACGGGCCGCCCTTATGTCGGTTTTTTTGGCCGAAAGACTTATCTTCATAGCTTTAGAACCAGGCTCAGACGTGAGTTTGTTTTTTAAGAACAGACTGACGAATAGATGCGAACACAGGAGGGAATTCCCATAAGGAGAGAACTAGCTGTTTTGTTGGTCCTCGGCATGGCCCTGGTGGGCATGGCGGGCGCAGCCAACTACATGTATGAGAAGGCCAACGTCAAGGGCGTCGGCTACAAGAACGTCGAAACGATCATCCAGACCCAAGACGGCCTTGCCGGAAACAAGCTGGTCGAGAAGGAGTCCGGAAGCGGAAATGTGATCACCGAGAGGACGGAGATCGAGGCTGAGAGGGACCCCGCAAACTTGATGCCTTGGGATGCGTGGAAGACGAAGTCTACATGTTGTCCCGACTACATTAACTTCTCCAAGGAAGCCGAGTTTGAGTACATGCCTGTGAGCTACCAGACCGGCACCTACGACCAGAAGTGGATCGAGAAGCTCTGCGTCCAGAACTACTACATCGGAGCCGTAGTCGTCGAGATGTACACCCACGCCGAGCACCTCCAGAAGAACACCGAGGTCAAGACCAGAAAAGACTGCGGATACTACAACAAATGTGGTAACTGCACTGGCGCTCTCGAGGCGAACTTCAACTCCAACGTCATCGGTGTCGCTCACATCGGATGGCTGTCTAAGGACGTCAACACCAACTCCAAGGGCAGGCACTACGAGTGGGGCCGAAGCGTTGAGGACCTGACTGGTGTCTTCTCCATCGAGAAGTTCATCCAGCTCTGGGGCAACGGCACCTGCGGCGACGTCCAGGTCGACTGGCTGCCCTGCATCTGAGCGCGGAAGTTCCCGCTTCCTTTCTTATTTTTTAGATTTTTCTGCTGCGATTCTTCCGCCGTAAGCCTATAATGCCCTTTCAGGTTCCAGTTTCCGTTTCAGGGTTCCTTGGGGCAGATACTGAATTCTCAACGAGTGCGCCCCAAAAGATCTGACGAAAAAGCTTAACTACTGGAATGGAGACTGGAGTGTACATCGCACCTTCAGATGGCAAGTCCATGAGGCGGTGTGAGATCTAGGGCGGGCTATGTTGCCAGCGAGGTTGGCTTGCTGGGATATAAGCGCCGCAGTTTATCGATCAATAGTATAGGTGGGAGAACAACGAGGAGAGAATTAGCTATTTTGTTGGTAGCTTGCATCGCCCTGGTGGGCATGGCAGGCGCAGCCAACTACATGTACGAGAAGGCCAACGTCAAGGGCGTCGGCTACAAGA
>ERZ795048.47-NODE-47-length-123179-cov-55.152692_pt1 | contig 123179 bp, 113 predicted proteins | sample MGYA00375132_ERZ795048 | MGnify/ENA primary metagenome ERZ795048 (study PRJEB30177, sample SAMN05720225) | activated sludge metagenome | isolation source: Anaerobic digester | place: Hong Kong | collected 2014-12-17 ...
GAATCTTAGAGAGCTGATGACATTTAAGCTACCTATTCAATGAAGTGCATACACGGCCGGAAATCTCAAGAACTTCATAAAGGAGATCCGATCCGAAATTTGCTTTTCAGTCTCGAGGTCGCTCAACCCATACCACTGCTGGAGCAAAAGAACCTTGAGCATCAGGATAACATCAAAGTTAGGCCTTCCGCCTCTCTCGGTTTTATTATGATACATCTCTTCAAGAATAGGTCGAAATGGTTCCCACTCGATTAAGTTCGTGATCTGTGAAAGCCTATCTCCCAGCTTCTCTACATTCTTGTAAGCTTCTCGAAGGCCCCAGGCAGTAAAAGAATTCATATATTGATTATGTAGTTATTAGTATATAATAATTTCCATAGACTTGTCTGGTTTTTAGGAGTCCTCCAGCAGCGCCAATTCTGATCGGTTGTGGAATGGCCGTTGGGTGCGAAGGAGGGGTTCTCCGTGCAGATCCTACCGGCAAAGGGCATTTTTCCCTCGACAAACGCCCGCATACCCGAAATTTCTTTTGAACATAATGTTTAAATAGTATAAACCCCTTGTAGTAAGTTGCCCGCCTGTGAAATGTGCCTTCGTGCAGGTCAGAACGTGGCAGCACGGCCAAGCTCGATGGTGCCAAGGCATTCTTGAAGGTGGCCTGGCAAAGATGCGAAAGGAGTAACGTCCTTTTGCTCCCAAAAACGTTAAAGGGCTTGGTTAAAGCCTATGAGCAGGTGGGCGCAATACGACTTTTCAGCTCACTTGGTGCCATCCTTTGGAGAATGCTGAACTTTAAAATTTATGTGTGAGGGCAGAGCCCTCACAGATTCCAAATCCAATCTCCTCATCCCGTGATCGCCATGAGGATCGTGTTGTTCTGGGACAGAAGCTCTTTTGTGATCGTCCATCTGGCAGTATCGCCCTCGACGAAGGGTGTGTTGGCGGTGAGGATTTCTTCCGGCATAGTCAAGGTTATCGTCATGACCACATCGTTTTTGTCGGCTTCCACGATCTCTCCAGGGCTGAAGACCCGTTCGAGAGATAAATGGAACTCGTAGGATCCGTTCTCCGCCTTCCAAGTCGCGCCCCGGATGTCGGTTACGGGAACCTTCTTCTTTGCGGTCCACTCGTAGACCATGTATTCTGTATAATCCTCCTCAAAGGTGTAGTTCCTACTTTCATAGTTGGTGTTCAACTCCGGTATCAGCTGCTGGACCTGCCAGGTGAGCTGAGAAATCTCCGATCCGGCCTGGGATTTATCGGCGATGGCGCTGAAGTTGACTGAGGCCATCCCTTCCTCATCGATGACGATATCCTGGCTGGACTGGATGCATCCGGAGAGGATCACAGTGCAGAGGACGAACGCCAAGAGCGAAGCCGTTTTTTTGCGATTGAGATCCATTTTTTTTACCCTCCTCTGATGATCAATAGGTTGCGAAGATATTAGTTCGTTTTGTATCGTATAACAAACAAAATATATTATTTTAATATGTCTATTGTTGCTACATGTCTCTATTGTTATTACATAATGGAATTGTCGTGCGAAAGGATTATTTACGGGAACCCGAATACGCTAAGATGGGTGTGAAACCGTGACAGATTGGCCCGTCCTACTGCTGATTATGGAAGGCATACCCTTCCTGGCCTTCGTCTACTACCTGGACCACAAGAAGAAGATGTACATGCTGGAGAGGAGCGGGGCGGAGCAGGTCAGAGAGGAGCCACTGGAGCTCAGGCTTGAGAGGCGTCTATCCAGCGGCCTATTCCTCTCCCTGACCGGAGCGTCCCTGATCGTCTCACCCGGTTTGGCCGGGATTTTGGGCCTTGAAACCGCTCTCACCTTCGAGCTTCTGGTCATGGGGATCGTCGTCCTCTGCGCTGGGCTGGCAATGCTTCTTGGATACGGTATCATGAAGGGAAGAGATCTCTACTCCACCTCCGACGGCGTCTTGGAGTTCAAGTGAAGCGGGACCACATTCCAAAATTCTCTTTTATCTTTTGAGGTTAAAAAAAAGCGAAATGGGCCGGGAAGAGGCGCAATTCGGGGTCCAGTCCCGTTGCTTTTTCCGGATCGACTTGATGCGGAGGCGGATCAGGTCGAAGTCGAAGCCAATCTCGGACCTTCGGCCTCTTCTGCCGGACGAAAGCCGTCAGCAGTCCCATCTTCGAGCTTGCGTGGACAGATCGGCCCCGCCGTACCCGTGCTCCGAAAGGGTGGAGCTGGGGAGGCGGGGTGCAATCCGATAGCCGAATTTACATCATCCCTGGGGGCATCCCCATGCCACCCATGCCGCCCATCCCGGCGGGCATGCCGCACATTCCGCCGCCGGGCATGCCGCCCATGCCACCCATCCCTGCGCCGGCAGGAGGCTGCTCGGTCCTCTTGGAGGCGATGACGTCGTCGATCCTGAGGATCAGGTTCGCGGCGTCGGTGGCAGACTTGATCGCCTGGGTCTTCACCCGGAGGGGCTCGACGACCCCCATCGCCCACATGTCCACGACCTTGCCGTCGAGGGTGTTCAGGCCGCCGGTCTTCATCCCAGCCTCGTGGCTGCTCTTCATGTCCGTCAGCTTAGTTATGGCGTCAAAGCCGGCGTTCTCGGCGAGGGCCTTGGGGATTTCGGCCATAGCCTCGGCGAACTTCTCGACGGCGAGCTGCTCTCGTCCCTTGAAGTTTGCGGAGTACTCTCGGAGCTTGAGGTAGAGCTCCACCTCGGGAGCTCCGCCGCCCGCGACGAGGGTCTCGTCTTCGACGGCGGCGGCGACGGCGTGGAGGGCGTCGTCCAGGGCTCTCTCCAGGCTGTCGACGACCTGCTGGGTTCCGCCCCGGAGGAGGAGCGATACCGTCCCCTCCTTGGCGAGGCCGGTGACGAAGGTCATGTGGGCTCCGCTCACCTTCTTCTCCTCCACGAGGCTCGCGTGGCCGAGGTCTGCGGGGGTCATCTCGTCGAGGTTTGTGACGATGTTTCCACCTGAGGCTCGGGCCAGCTTCTTGAGGTCGGTCTTTCTGATCCTCCTGAAGGCCATGATCCCGGCCTTGGCGAGGTAGCTTTGGGCCAGGTCCTCGATCCCCTTCTGGCAGAAGACGACGTTGGCGCCGGTGGCGATCACCTTGTCTGCCACCTTCTTGATCGCCTCCTTCTCCTGGTTGGCGAAGATCTTGAACTGGTCAGAGGATGTGATGGAGATCTCAGCCTTCGTCTCGGTGTCCCGGGCCTCGATGGGGGTTCCGAGGATCGCAATCTTGGCGTCCTTGACCTTCTTTGGCATGTTGGAGTGGACACGCTCTTTATCGATGATGATCCCCTGGAAGAGCTCGGTTTCCTCCATGCTCTCTCCGGCCTTCTTCTCCACGATGACGTTCTTGAGGGAGACGACCTTCTTCCCGTCCTCGGTCTCCTCGGTCACCGCCAGCACCATATCGACGGCGTCCTTTGCTATCTTGACGTCGGGGTCTCCGGCGAGCTTTCCGGTAATGGCGGTGAGGGCGATCTTCTCCAACAGGTCCCTGTCCTCCGTTGAGACCTTCGTGGCCATCTCCTCCAGAACCTCGATCGCCCTGTCGGCGGCCATCCGATAGCCCTGGACGATCATCGTCGGGTGGACGCCATCATCCATCAGCTCCTCGGCCCTCTTGAGAAGCTCGCCGGTCAAGATCGCCACCGTCGTCGTACCGTCGCCGACGACGTCGTTTTGGGCCTTGGCAGCCTCCACCAGCATCTTGGCGGCGGGGTGTTCCACTTCCATCTCCCGGAGGATGGTCACGCCGTCGTTTGTAATCGTAACGTCTCCGATGGTGTCGACGAGGAGCTTGTCCATGCCTCGGGGCCCGAGGGTGCTTCGCACCGCCTTGGCCACGGCTCTTGCTGCCATGATGTTGTTAGACATGGCCTCTTTTCCCCGCTCTCGTCGAGAGCCTTCTCTGAGAATCAATATCGGCTGTCCGCCTAATCCTGCCATAAATTGCCTCCTTCTCGGGATCAGACTATTTGATCTTCTATAAAAGGGTTTTTCCACTTGGGGCTTTGCACCTAAACTCGTGTTTGCACCTAAAGTCAAAACCGAGTATAAATATACTAGGCATTTTTACCCCTGTTTCTATTATTTCCCGTTGTATTAATGCATTTGTTTCAATCATTATAAATAATTCCATCATTATATCATAAGCTGCATAACATGAGAGAATTAAGCCGAATTACTGTGGCCCATCTTTTGGCCAAATAAGTATTATTACTTGGGTTAAGCACTATAATCAGTTTTAGGCCGGACTCGACGCTCTCGCCGCTAGTCGGGGACGGATTCCTAGGAGATCGAGACATGGAGTTCGCTCTAGGTCTATGGACGCCGAGATCTCGCCGGAGCGGTGAGGACCACCTGGTTCGAGAAAATTGGAGACAGAAACCGGCCAGGCTGGAGGACGAGCTGAAGCCCCTTATATGATGCTTGGATGCCATGGAAACTCGCTTATCTTTGGGCCATAGGGATTTTAGACGTCCTTTGCCAGACCGCTGCAGAGCCGTTGCAGCGGGACAGAGATATCGTTCTTTTCCAGAAGCACCTCCAGTATACAGAGCTCATCATGCCCTCTAGCCTCGTTCAAGGCGTCGTACAGTTCTCGTTCGGTACGGACGAGAAAGCCCCTTCCTGAGTCGATGACTTCAGGAACCCTGCTATACCTCCAGAAGGCCACGTCGTTGAAGGGTCCATCCAGCATGGGCCGCTCAGTTCCGTAGCCTTGATTGTTGAGGACGATCACGATCGGATTGAGACCGTATCTGGCCGCTGCCGCCAGCTCCATCCCTGTCATCTGGAAAGAGCCATCTCCGGTTAGGATTACGGGCCTGAGGTCGGGACGAGCCGATTGAACGCCGATGCTGGCCGGAACGGCAAATCCCAGGGATGCATAGTAGGCAGGAGATACGAAGGTGTTGTGCCGGCAAATCTCGATGCCCCCAAAAAGAGCATCTCCGACGTCTGCGATGAGGATGTTGCCGTCGTCGAGAAAGGCGCCAACTATCTGAAAGAGCCTTGTGGCGGATATCTTCTCGTCAGAGGGGCTTTCCTCACCAAAGGGCTTCGGCTTTTGGGGATGGGGGACGTATCCCGGCTCATGCCAGCGCAGATCTGCATCGGACAGCTGCACCAGAAGGTCCATCCCGGAGAAGGGGTAGCGATGGTTGCCAAGAGCCAGCCCGTCGCTCGTCATGTAGATCATCTTCTCCGGGTCCAAGTGGGCGGTATATGCGCCCATATTCAAATCCGAGAAGAGGACGCCGATCAGGATTAGGCAGTCGCTCTCCTCGACGTAAGCCCTCACCAGATCGTTGCTGAGGGCTCCCGCATAGATCCCCATGTACAGGGACTCGTCCTCTGGGATGGCTGACTTGCCCAGGATGGTGCCGCAGATGGGGATGTTCGCCCTCCACGCCAGCGCCAGCATCTGGTCTGCCAGACCGTACCTCGACACCTCCACCCCTTCGATGATCACCGGCCTTTGAGCGGCGTTGATCATGCTCGCCGCCTCATCAAGCACCTCCACGGGCACCCTTGAGGGCTGCCCGCCGGGGCCCTTTCTGCCCGATGGTTTGGGGTCCTCTGGGACGGCCAACACCATGTCACGAGGTAGCTCGATGTAGCCTGGTCTCTTGCTCTCCCGGATCGAGGCCAAGACGTGGTCTATCTCCGAAAAGGCATTTTCGGCATTTTTCAGATACGCAGATGCTGATGTGATCCTCTCGAAAATCTTCAGCTGGTCGTCGTAATGGTGAGCCTTGTGATGGAGCATGTCATTGATGTGTCGCTCAGCCTCCCCCGGTGCTCCGCTGATGACCAGGACTGGAGACTTTTCAGCGTAGGCCTGGGCGGTCGAGTTTACGAGCTTCAGCCCGCCTACGCCGTAGGTCACGCAGACCACGCCAAGACCCTCCAGCCTGGCATAGGCATCGGCTGCGAAACCTGCTCCCTGCTCGTCGCAGGTGTTGATCACCTGAAGAGAGCTATCGCATAGCTTGCTGAAAAAAGTCAGAACGTAATCCCCGGGGATGCCGAAGACATGCCCGACCCCCTCTTCAACGAGTCGCTTTATTAGATAGTCGCCAACGCTGAGACCTGCCGTAGGAGCCGTACTCATTATCGCACCCGAATAGAGCAGGTCATGTTACCATTATAACTTTGTGGCTGTGTTTCGACGATGGGTCGGGCAAATCTGCGTTTCCGGTAGCGAGCTTGAAAAGGCCGCCAACCGCCAGCATAAGCGCCACCAAGAGGCGAAAGCCGATGTTGGTATGGTACCTAAAAAAGCTTCTTACGTCGTCTCGGAGACGAGATCAACGATATATGGTAGGCATTTTAGAGATCTTCGAATAACTTGGATTTCAAAAACGCTATTTGTGCAGCGCCCCTAAGAACTCTAAACGAATATCAACCGAATCAGAGAGAACCGCCGATGCATCATATCCCCTGGTTTTTGCTCCTGAATACCCCTTGCCAGCATGTCGGACTCCGACTTCTTCTGCCAGATCTAACTTGCTGTCATGAACCCGACGCGGTGATCGTCGCGACGATACATAAAATTTTGCATTATATAATTTGTTTTCGAAATCCGGTCGTGGGCGCAGGCCATTGAAACATATCTCTTGAACTGGTCTCATGCGATTGATTTAGGTGATCTCGATGAATGAGCCCATCGTTTGCGACGTTCAATGGCCTGCAGTCACGCCCGAAATCCTCATGGACAGTTTTTGTCTGGTTTTGGCCGTCAGGTCGAACATACCTTGATGGTATAGCTCTGCCCGCTCTCGAAAAACTCGTTTGACGTGCAGGTTTGCCCCGAGCCGTATACCTTTATCGTGTGATGCATGTTGCCCAAAACGGCGGTGGAGTAGACGCCGTCCCGCAGATCTCCACCCCGACCGTCGGCGCCGACGTAGGACCCGTCGACGTAGACGCTGTAGCCCTTCAGGCCGGTGGACTTGAGGGTTACCCAGGCTGACCCGTAGCCTGGCGGCGAGACCGGCCAAGTCCCGCTTTTCACATCCACGATAACGGCGTTGCTCATACCCTCGCCTGCCGAAAAGAGCATCACGTATCGGCCCACCTCTTCTGCGTGGAAGGCCAACTGGCTGTAGCCCGGATAGAGGTTGTAGCTCCTCTGGACCATCCTGTTGGCCGGCGTTATCTCGTAGAAGTCAGCCCAGCCTCCGGATGAAGAGTGAGCAAGAAGCCTCAGATAAGCGCCCTGCGGCACAACAGCGTACCCAGTCCTGCTGCCGGTGCCGAGAATCCAGAGGCCGTTACCCCCGGCATAGGCGAGCTGATGAGCCGACCCGGTGGGCTGGCCACCGGGTCCGCCGACGTAAACTTCCGGGGCTCCCGACGCAGAGTATCTCTCAACCTCCAACCCGCCAAAAGATGTCATGCTGAAGTACTCCGAGTACGTGGAGAACTCCGAGGTCGAGGGCCAGGTCGCATCCTCCTTGGGGACCTCCCCGTACATCTCGGGATGCTTTTCGCTTATTATCCAGGGACCGCCGAGCCCCAGCTCGAAAAGCCGCTCAGCCTCTCTCTCGCCGGGTTCGTATTCGAGCTGGGCTGAGGGGAGGACGACGGCGAAGAGGAGGAGGAAGAGGAAGGTCATAGCCAATGGTACGCGTTTTGTGGCGAAATTCCGCTGAACGCCTCTCTTGGCAGATCTTCCTTCCTCGCCTCCTTTTAGTTCGTAAATTTCAAACATCAAACACCCACTCCATCATTGAGGCCGTTATGGCCACGCACATCGACCATATTGGCCTGGGAAAATATTTAAGAATAGCGCGCTAGGCTTGGCAGTTTCCGCCTTCACTGACGATCGGAGTCGACAGACCGAGCTGGTCTCAGCGGTTCGAGACGGGATGCAAGGTACTTTGGAAGGATAATTCAACTTAGCCTTCACTTGAACAGTTTCGAGACGCTCCTCCAGCGATAACTATCCGTTTCGACAACGGCTCTTCGGCTGGAGTTTCATCCCTTTGACGATCGATTCGACCAGGGTACTTCTTGAACTTGAGCCCGCTTCCGCAGGGGTAGGGATCGTTACGACTCGGCTTTGCGAACACTGTTACCACTTTTCCCTCGTGAGACGCCGTGTATTTTTTATTAAGATTTCCAGGTTTCCATTAGAGGTCACAACCGATGTTTTCGATTTATATAATTTGGCGGCCCCGGAAGCCTCCTCTCCGACTCGGCGGAGATTTCCGGGGCCAAGCTCCATCCCAGCGTCGAACGGCTGGTGTATTTGAGGCCGAGGACTGTGAATCTTTTTATAGCCTCAGCACCAGTTCAATTTGAGGAGGCAGGCACATGACGAGACCGGTTCCGGCTCTGGCGCTGGCGGCGCTTCTGCTGCTGGTGGCGGCGGGCGCGTCGCTTGGCGCGTCTGAGGACTCGCGCAAGGTGGTCCAGGCCAGCGAGATCCTGGCCGCGATCGAGCGGGGCGAGCCGGTCGATTACGATGGGGTGATCGTCGAGGGGGATCTGAACCTGAGCGGGTTGGATCTGCCGACGGAACACGTGGAGAGGACTGAGGATGAAATCGAGTACTGGGGTCTGGCTGAAGAGGTGAAAGTAGTCGAGTCTTCGATAAAAATTACTAACTCCGAAATACTAGGAAATACGATTTTTAGCAACATGATCTTCCAGAAACAGGTCAATTTCGAAAATACTAATTTCACCGGATATGCCGGGTTTTCGGGATCAAATTTCGGCGGATATGCCGGCTTCTGGGATGCGGTATTCTCTGGCGGAGATGCCGACTTCAATTATGTGGTGTTCTCGGGCGGAATTGCCGACTTCGAATATGTGGTATTCTCGGGCGGAAATGCCTTCTTCACGGGAGCGGTGTTCTCAGGTGGAGGTGCAAACTTCTACGGAACGAAGTTCTCGGGCGGATATGTCGACTTCTCGGGTGCTGAGTTCTCGGACGGATTTACCGACTTCGGAAGAGCGGAGTTTTCTGGCGGAGATGCATACTTCGGGCGTACGATGTTCTCTGACGGAGATGCAAACTTTGTAGGAGCGGAGTTCTCTGGCGGATTTGCTGGCTTCTGGGATGCGGTGTTCTCTGGTGGAGATGCCGACTTCATGGATACGTTGTTTGACGAAGGCGCTTATTTTAACGACGCCCAATTCGACGGAATAGCTGACTTTACCAGCAGTTGGTTCAAAGAAGATGCTCTTTTCGAGGATACGACTTTTAGAGACAAGCTTTACTTGACAAGGGCCAGGTACGACAAACTATTCATCCGATGGCATAATATTGATGGCAAACTTGTTTACGACGATGCAGCCTACTTATCATTGCTGAAGAACTTCAAGGAGCTTGGCTACTTCGAAGACTATGACAGCTGCTATTTCGAGTACCGAAAGGAACGCCGAAACCAACCCTGGCCCCTTGTAGGCGATTTGGAAGAGACACTAATAAGGAAACCCCTCGATTTGTTTCTTCAGTTAGCATACGGCTACGGGACAAAGCCCATCAACGCGCTGTTATTCTCACTGGGGATCATCATCGGATTCGGCGCATTCTGGCGATCAATCGGCCTGGGCAGACCAAATGAGGCGCTCGACGAATATATCCTTCCAGACGCCGAGCACGACAGCATTCTGGAGGTCCTCGTCTTCAGCGCCACGGTCTTCCTCTCCGGGACGAGGCTCTTCATCGAGCCGCCACCTCTACCGAAGATCGGGGGAAGGTCTCGATCTCTGATAAGGGGGGCCTTCATCTTCGAGAGGGTTCTCGGGGCGCTCTTCTCGATCCTCTTCTTCCTCGCCATCAGCGGGACTGTGGTGAGGCAGCTGTAGCCGGGTATCATCTGATGAACTTGCGCCCCAGAACGACTACGAATAATGCCATGAACAGATAGCCGAGGATCGCCTCGATCATGGCTACAGTTCTAAGCCATCTTCCAAGCGTTAGGTTATCCGGATCTCCGCCGGTGAACGTCATTACGCTGAAATAGAAGCTTTCAAAAAGCGATTCTGAGCTGGCCAAAAACATGAACCCTCCGATGACGACGATACAAAGCATGCAGATAATGGTGTGAATCGGGCGAACACCATATCCACATGATATCCAGGAAGCAATATCCAAAAGCTTTGACGAATCCCAGCAATTTTCTTCGTCATTCAATCTCTTACGATCCTGGCTCACCTTACGGTATTGATAATAGGAATCATCTGCATCGACGAAGCGCTCTATTATTTTGAAGTTTTTTATTAATGCTAAGTATGTAGGACCGTCATAAACCAGGTTATCTTTAATTGAGGTCCACGATATATATAATTGGCTGAACTTTAATTTGCAAAAGTCCAATTCTTTATCAAACAGCGTATCGGTAAATATGGCATCGTACCCGAACTGAGCATTAGAGAATTTAGCACCCCCGTTGAACTTAGCTGAAGAGAAGTAGCCATTGCTGTCGAACTTAGTTGAAGTGAAACGTGCATTGCAGATGAACTGAGCTAAAATGAATATGGCATTGCCGCTAAACTTAGCTGAGGAGAAGTAGACATTGCTGCTGAATTTAGCTGAGACGAAGCGGGCTTCATTGCTGAACCGAGCTTTGTAGAAGCTGGTATTGCCGATAAACAGAGCATCGTTGAATATGGCATCGCAGCTGAACTGAGCCCAAGAGAAATCGGAATTGACTTCGAACTTTGCACCCTCGAACACGACAGTTCTGGTATTCTGATCACCCAACTTTGCACGGCTGAACTTGGCATTACCTTTGAACCGAGCATCTGTAAAATCGATGATGTCTCCACCGACGAATTTGGCCTTCACGAAATTAGCATTGAAACAAAACTCAGCCTTACTGAAGTTAGGAGCACCGAGCTTAGTTTCAGAGAAGTCGGCATCCTTTCTGAAACAAGCGCCGCTGAAGTCTATGTTGCTTTTGCCAAAAGTGGATCCCTTAAAACAGACTGCTTCTTCGAATATAGCGTTGCCAAAGTTCACACCTGGACCGATAGCCAAGTTCGTTATCTCAATTGGAACGGGGATATGGACGCGGCCCTCATCGTCCTTGAGCTGGTCCAAGTTCAGATTGCCATTAATAGGCCCATCTTCGATACCATATTTTACCGGCTTGCCAGCCAATATATCGGCCAGTATGTCTTCAGCTTTTACCAAGTCTGCCTCTCCCTCCGAACTTATCTCTATATTCGCTTTTTCACTTCTGGGCAGATTCTAGATAGAGGTATCTAATGCATTGTAGACTAATTAACGCTTTGTGAATTAACTCATTTTTGATCCGCTCTAGCTTGATTTAAGGATTGAACAAGTTGTGATGAGACGCCAATATATCATCGAAATATGCAGACCGACCCGCTCGGGTACTTCAGACTTGATAGGGAAAACTCTTTCAGAAAGAAAAGCACCATAAGTTGTGGGATTTGGCCCCCAGGCGCCCTATCGTCGCCGGGGGCAGACGATGGCGATTCGAGGCGGTGGTGTTTATTGGCTGAGATCAAGGTGGACTGCAGGGGCCAAAACTGCCCTGTGCCCCTGGTAGAGACGAGAAAGGCCCTGAAGCGGGCGGCTCCTGGCGACGTGGTGGAGGTGACGGGGGACCATCCCGCCTCCAAAAAGGAGATCCCGATGGCTGTGAAGGCGTTGGGCCTTGAGCTTCTGGAGGTCGAGGGCGAGGAGGGGGGAGAGTGGCGGATCAGGATAAGGAGATGAGGAGATGAAAGAAGGGGCGGATAAGGTCACCATAATCGTCCACAGCGGCGACCTCGACAAGATCTACAGCGCCCTCATAATCGCCAACGGGGCTCTCGCCATGGGGATGGAGGCGTCCCTCTTCTTCACCTTCTGGGGCCTTCAGCGACTGAAGAAGGGCGGCCTGGAGAAGGGCCCCCTCTCGAAGATGAATATGCTGGGCCTGGGCCGGTGGATGGTGTTGCGTCGGATGAGGGCGGCGAAGGTGGCGACCCTTGAAAAGCTCCTCGCCGACTTCAAGGAGCTGGACGGCAAGATCATCGCCTGCGAGATGACGATGGAGGTGATGGGGATCAGAAAGGAGGACCTCCGCGCTGACATGATCGACGAGTACGGGGCCGTCGGGACCTACGTCCAGGAGGCGAGAGGGTCGGCGATCAACCTCTTCATCTGAGGTTGGCTTTTTGGCTTTTTGATTTTGGATCGAAGAGAGATCAGGAGAAATCAGGAGGGATCAGGAGGGATCTGAAGAAGATGTTCGAAACTTCCGTTTATCTTGACAACGCCTCCACCACCAGGCTCGACGAGAGGGTGATGGAGGCGATGAAGCCCTACTTCTTCGAGGTCTACGCCGTGGCGACCTCGGAGTTCGGCTACTCCATGGGGATCGAGGCGAAGGAGGGGCTGACCGCGGCGAGAGAGAAGCTCGCCGGGATGCTCTGGGCCGGGCCCGAGGAGGTGGTCTTCACCTCCGGGTCCACCGAGTCGAGCAATATGGCCCTCAAGGGCGTCGCCCTCGCCCTCGGCAAAAAGAAGGGCCGCCACATCATAACGACGAAGATCGAGGACTTTCCGGTCCTTCACAGCGCCCGGGCCCTGGAGCGGGACGGCTTTGAGGTGATGTACCTGGACGTGGACGGGGATGGGCTCGTCGACCCCGACCGGCTCGGTGAGTCGATTAGAAAGGATACGATCCTCGTCTCGATCCAGCACGGAAATCAGGAGATTGGGACGGTCCAGGACGTGGAGGCGATCGGCCAGATCGCCATGGACAAACACGTCCTCTTCCACACCGACGCGACCCACACATTCCGGCGTCTTCCCATCGACGCTGATCGGGTGCCAGCAGATCTGATCACCATCTCCGCCCACACGATCCACGGTCCGCGGGGGACGGGCGGGCTCTACATCAGAGAGAAGACGCCCATCGCCAAGTGGATGGACGGCGGCTACCAGGAGTTCGACCGGCGGGCCGGAATCGAGGACATACCCGGAGCCGTCGGGTTTGCAGCGGCCGCAGAGCTCGTCACACCTCAGGAGAACGATCGGCTGAGGTCCATGCGAGACCGGATCCTCGACCGGGCCCTCGCCGAGATCCCCCAAACGACTCTGAACGGTCACAGGGAGAAGAGGACGCCCCAGAACGCCAACGTCACCTTCCACCTGGTGGAGGGCGAGTCGATCACCCTCCACCTGGACATGAGGGGCTTTGCGGTGAGCACCGGCTCCGCCTGCTTCTCCCGGTCTCTTGAGGCAAGCCACGTGATAGCCGGTATCGGCGGCGACCACGAGCGGGCCCACGGGTCGGTCAGGTTCACCCTGGGTAGATACAACACCATGGAGGAGGCGGACGCCGTCGTCGACGCCATCGGTGAGGTGGTGGAAACCCTCCGGAAGATCAGCCCCCTCGGCAAGGGTGGGAGTGGTTGACGGAGGGTTGATAGAAGGATGGTAGAGGTGGGAAGGCAGAGGGAGGAGGATTTGATATGAGCAAGTTTCCTTACAGCGACCTGGTTCTCGAGCACTTCAAGCACCCGCGGAACGTCGGCGAGATCGAAGACCCCGACGGCAAGGCGACGGAGGGAAGCCCCGCCTGCGGCGACATGGTCTCGGTCCACATCAAGGTGGACGAAGCGACGAAGACGATAACAGACATCAAGTTCCAGTCCTACGGCTGCGCCTCGAACATCGCCACCGGCTCGATCATCACCGAGCTTGCCAAGGGAAAGACCCTGGAGGAGGCGAAGAAGATCACCTGGAAAGAGGCCTCCGAGGCCCTTGGGGGCCTCCCGCCGATCAAGGCCCACTGCTCGGTCCTGGCGGTGGAGGGGCTCAGGTCCGCCATCCGGGACTACGAGGAGAGGCACGGCCTTGTGACGGAGAAGGTTCCGACGACCAGGGAGGTGGTGGAGAAGCGGCTGAAGAAGGTGATGAACCCCCTCTCGGGCCTCGATCTCGTGAGGACGAAGCTTGTCGAGGATATCGAGGTGAAGGACGGGAAGGTGAAGGTCGTGATCGACCTTCCGTCAAACCACCAGTTCGCGAACTCCATCAGAGAGGAGGTCGTCGAGAAGATCGAGCCCCTCTGGGACGTGGAGGAGGTCGAGGTCGTCTTCACTGAGTAGTTGGATTGAAAACGCCTGAGATTGGCTGAGATAGGTATATCTAAACCGGCCTCGCTGAAACCTGAGCGATGAAGATCGATCTCGGTCAGATCCTCGCCCTCGCAGGCGACCTGGAGCAAAAGGACTCAAGAAAGAGGTTTCAGAGCTTTTTGGCAGAATTGGCGAAGGACTCGGACTCCATCAGGGAGCTGGCTGCCTCGGCCATGAAGGTCTCCGACCTCCAGCACCGCCTCGCCCTCCAGGACATCGTCCTGAGCCTCGGGATCCAGCTCGGCTTTGAGCCGGGCCTCTCCTTCGGGGGGCACTGGCGGTCCCCCTCGGGGGTCATCTTTCTTCTGAAGCTCGTGGCCGGGGATGAGCCCCTCGACATCGCCGCCCTCGTCGGCAGGGCCGAGGCCGCAGAAAAGGAGGCGCTGAAGGATAAGGTCGGAGCGGCGGTGGACGGGGAGGATGTGGCCGAGGATGAGGTGAGCGTCCTCGTCCTCCTCGTCGTCGGGGATTCTGAGATCCTCCGGGTCGAGGACGCCATCATCGAGGGGGACGAGGAGGGGCTCGCTAGGGCGATTTCGATCTCAGCGCTCCTGGTACTCTCGAAGATGGTGAAGGATTACCACCTCACCCATGATGACGTTCTCTTGCTCCTCCTCACCTCGGGCCCCTCCGTCGACCCCGTCGTCGACCTCATCGCCCGGATCATATCCCAGTGCGAGGCCGAGACCCCGACCCTGGAGGAGATCGCCCTGATGCTGGGGCCTCTTGGTCGGGGTGGAGAGTCCACCCCTGAGGGTGCGCTCCAGGACCTGATCGACCAGAGCCAGTACTATGCCTTCGGGAGCCGGGGCGCTGGCCGGAGACAGACGAGGCTTTGAGGCAATTTTTGATCTGGCGAGATGGAGCCCGGGCGGCGCAAAAAATGGAATTTGCTTGATCACGAGGTATGGATGGGCAGATCCTGCCTTCGGGCCGATGACTATATTAAAGTAGGTCGGCTCTTTTGGGGTCTTTAGAGGAATCTGCCGCCGCCTCAGCTCGCCTCTCGGCCCGGACCGGTCTCTTGGTGCGATGCGTGAGGGGGATGCAAGCTTTAGAGATCTGCATCAAGGGGTGTATGACCAATCATGTACACGATAGATCAGTTGTTAGATACCATCCGTGATAGGAACGTCGAGTTTCTTCGGTTGCAGTTCACCGACATCCAGGGGCTAGTGAAGAGCGTCTCGATCCCTGCCGCGAGGCTCGGAAAGGCCCTCGACTCGGGCATCGCCTTCGACGGCTCCTCCATCGAGGGATTTGCGCGGATCCAGGAGTCGGACATGGTCCTCCGACCGGACATCTCCTCCTTTGCCCTGCTTCCCTGGAGGGCGAAAGAGAACAAGAACGTAGCGAGGCTCATTTGCGACGTCTACAAGCCGAACGGCGAGCCCTTCGATGGCGACCCGAGATACGTCCTGAAGAGGGCCATGAAGAAGGCCGAGGAGATGGGCTACACCATGAACGTCGGCCCGGAGCTGGAGTTCTTCCTCTTCAACATGGAGAACGGAAGAGCCACCACCAAGCCCCACGACTTCGCCGGCTACTTCGACTTCGGGCCCGTGGACCTGGCTGAAGACATAAGAAGAGAGATAGTCCTCGCCCTGACGGAGATGGGCTTCAACATCGAGGCCTCCCACCACGAGGTGGCAAAGGGGCAGCACGAGATCGACTTCACCTACGGCGAGGCGCTCAAGACCGCCGACAACGTCGTCACCTTCAAGTACGTCACGAGGACGATCGCCATGAAGAACGGGCTTGCCGCCACCTTCATGCCGAAGCCGATCTACGGCGCGGCAGGCTCCGGGATGCACGTGAACATCTCCCTCTTCAAGGGTGAAGAGAACGCCTTCTTCGATCCTGAGGCGAAGATGCAGCTTTCAGACCTCGCCCGCTACTTCGTGGGCGGCCTTCTGGAGCACGCCCCCGCCATCACCGCCATCACAAACCCCCTGATCAACTCCTACAAGCGGCTCGTCTCCGGCTTTGAAGCCCCCGTCTACATCGGCTGGTCCGGCCCCAACAGGTCCTCCCTGATCAGGGTTCCCAGCGGAAGAGGACTCAGCACGCGGCTTGAGTTCCGGTCGCCAGACCCCTCCTGCAGCCCGTACCTCGGCTTCGCCGCGATCCTGGCGGCGGGGCTTGACGGCGTCAAGAGGAAGATCGACCCCGGAGACCCCGTGGATCTGAACATCTACGACCTATCCGAGGAGGAGCGCGACCGCCTCGGGATCCAGACCCTCCCCTCGAACCTCCGGGAGGCCCTCGACTTCCTGGAGGAAGACAAGGTCGTCAGGGACGCCCTCGGCGAGCACGTCTACGCCAACTTCAGCAGGCTCGGGTCCCTGGAGTGGAAGATGTACAACACCCATGTCCACCCCTGGGAGGTCGAGAGGTACATCAACACCATCTGAAGGGGTCTGGAGGCGGCGGCTGTGGCGAAGTTCGGCCCGGAGAGATCAGGTCGCATACGGTGGCCAACTCTCTCCAAAGCCGAAACGTATTTAACCAGCATCGTATATGGAAAGTCCGGGCCGGTAGCTTAGTCAGGCAGAGCGAAAGGCTCTTAACCTTTAGGTCGGGGGTTCAAATCCCTCTCGGCCCGCTTTGAGGGGCTGTGGCCTAGTCAGGTATGGCGACGGGCTCCAGCGGTATGATTGATGATGAGCAACGGGTCTGCTGAGGCCTCTCGACGGGGAGGCCGTTGATGATCCGTTGGAGCACTGAGAGAATCGCTCTCGGTATCGGAGAGACCCGTCGATCGTGCGTTCGAATCGCACCAGCCCCACTATTTTTGATGACGATAGCTCTTAAATATCCCGATGCGAGATAAACGGCGGTTGGTGAAGATGTACGAGAATGTCGTTACCATGTGCTGGTCCATAAGGGAGGTCAACAAGAACCTCCAGGACAGAGAATCGATGACAGACTACTCGATAGAGTACCTTAAGAAGGCCTGCTCGGACCTGGCCAAGATGATCTCCTCCGGGAAGAATGCAGACCTCAAAGAGGAGATCGAGGTGGTAAACCGGGCGGGCGAAGCCACGAAGTTCACCATGAGCGAGGTGGCGGAGATGCTGGGCGACGCCAAGAAGATCATCGAGTTCAACCTCATCGACCACGTCGACCGGTGGGCCAAGTCCAAGGCGAAGAACGTCCCTTCCCGGTGATCCCGGACGGGCTGAAGTAAGATCGGGGTCGAGAGGTCCCAGGCGCCTCAGGACTCATAGGGCTCATCACAAAATCAGCTATCTTTTTTCCTCATCGGAGCCGGGGCGGCGGCCCGAAAGGCCGTCATCCTCTCTCCATCGCCCTCTCCGGGAAAGTATAAAACGGTTCTCAAAAGAGGGTCTCTTCGAGAATTTGGCCCGCGACCCTGACCCCGCATATTATCTCTGCGAGATCAGATCATCCCGTGGGCAGCGGATTCAGGAGGTCTACGATATGGTCAAAGTCGGGGCTCACGTCTCCATCGCAGGCTCCATCGATCGGGCGGTGGATAGGGCCGAGGCGATCGGATGCGACGCGTTCCAGATATTCTCTCGAAACCCCCGGGGCTGGAGGTTCAAGGAGATCTCTCTTGAGGTGGCCGAGGATTTCAAGAGAAAGCTGAAACGCTCCGGCATGTACCCCCCCGTGGACCACATGCCGTACCTTCCCAACCTCGCCACCCCCAAAGAGGATGTGTACCAGAAGTCGGTGGAGGCCCTGGCCCTGGAGCTCGACAGGTGCGAACTCCTGGGGATACCGTACCTGGTCACCCACCTCGGAAGCCATCTGGACGCAGGAAAGGAGGGGGGGCTCAATAGAACTGTGGAGGCGATCGTCGAGGCCCTTTCAGCCTCGGAAAACGACGTGACCCTTCTTCTGGAGACGACCTCCGACTCGAAGAACAGCGTCGGAGGATCTTTCGAGGACCTGGCAGAGATAATGAGACGGGTGGACCGAGACGATCGGGTCGGGGCCTGTTTTGACACCTGTCACGCTTTCGTAGCGGGATACGAGGTGAGGTCCGAGGCGGGGCTGGAGGAGACGATGGAAGAGTTCGATCGGACGATAGGTCTTGATAGATTGAAGGTCGTCCACCTCAACGACTCCAAAGGCCCCCTAGGCTCAAAGCTGGACCGCCACGAGCACATAGGCCTCGGCGAGATCGGTGAGGAGGGGTTCAGGCTGATCCTCGGCCACCCCGCCATAAGAGCTCTGCCTCTGATCCTGGAGACCCCGGTGGACGAGAGGAGGGACGATCGGGGGAACATAGCAAAGGTCCGAGAGCTGGCGGGAGAGGACTAGATGAGGATGATGAAGATTTTTGCCGAAGGGCCCAGGGGGGACGTAGCTGTCGTCGCGATCCTCGCCGCCTACGGAACCCTAGTTCTCGCCGCCTTCTGGGATTCGCCCTATCTTGCAGCCCTTCTTCTGGTGCCACCGCCGATAATACTCGGGTTGAGGCTCGGCGACCCCAAAATGGCGGCGGCGATGGGCCTCGCGGGCGCGATCCTCGGACCCCTGACGGAGATGGCCTGCGTGAAGGGAGGTCTTTGGACCTACGCCAACACCGGATGTCTCCCTTTCGTTCCGCCCTGGAACTTCCCCATATGGGCCTGCTTTCCCCCGGCCATCTGGCTTCTGGCAAGATCGCTTCTGAGGACGGATGTTCCGCGGATCAATTCTCCGAGGGCTCTGATTATGGCCCTGGCGGGGCTGGGCGCCGAGATCGCGGCCTTCGTCACCTTCGGCATGAACCCGCCTCAGGCCCTGGTGGGAGGAGCTGTCCTGGCCGCGGCCGTAATTTTCGCCTTCCGAGAAAAAGTGACGGTGGTGATGATGGGGGCGGGCGCCGTCCTGGGCCCCTTATGCGAGTCGCTCCCCATCGCCGCCGGTGCCTGGTGGTATGCGGCCCCCTCAGAGATCTTCGGGATGCCGGCCTACATGATCCTCGCCTACGCCATCTTCGGCGGCCTTGTCGGCCACGCCTCCCAGGCGGCGGGAGCTTTGCTCGTCGGCGACGGAAGAGATTAACGAAAACGATAGAGAAGCAGCATGTATGTGGTCGGGCCGGTCCGCCTCCTGCATGAGAAGAGCGTTTGGGGCAAGAGCAGGTAGCGGAACGCAGGTTTGAGCTCCATCAGGTGAGGATGCTCAAGATCATGAGAAGCTCATCTTCGGATATCGGCTTCAAGAGATAAGTGACCGCGCCCAGATCATAGCTCTTCTGGATGTGCTCAGATACCAGGGAGCCCGTCAGCATCACCACCGGTATGCTGTGGAACTTCGAGCTGGTTTTCAGCCGCTCCAGAAGCTCCATCCCGCTCAAACGGGGAAGTTTGATGTCCAGCAAGATCAGATTTGGAAGGACAAAGCCCTGTTCATAGATGGACTCCAGACAGCCCAGGGCTTCTTCGGCATCTGAGGCCAGAAAGATGTCTCGGTCCAGACAGATTCTTCGGAGCAGCCTTTTGGTGAGCTCAGCGTCGTCGGGATTGTCCTCTACGAGCAAAATTTTTAATTGTTGGCAGGTTTCGTTCACGTTCACCTCCGAGCTTTTCGGTTCTTGAATCTTCGCAGACATCAATCACAATCTCCATCTAACTTCGCGATATTTCTAATAAAAATACTTTTCCCGTTGATCACGATGATTCCACCACATGAACGAACTATTCATACAAAAAATGGTGGAGATCATACTCAGATGGCAACATTCTATTAATTGGTATGCGGCATCACGGCCCGATCATATCCTGCGCGCTGCCCCGAGAGAGGAGGGCGACTCTGCTGAGGGGTACGTGGTTTTTTAGCTGGTATCCCAGGATCTCGGATAGGGCCCTCGCGAACTCCATCACCTCTTCATGGGTCGGCATCGAATCCCTTCCGAGCCGGTTTCGGGAGCTACCCAGGTGCATGTAGGCCTTCACCTCGACGAAGTCCGGCTCTGCGATCTCGATCAGCTTCGCATAACCTTCGGGGTCTTGCATGTTCAGGTTTTTTGCCAGGGTGAGCCTTGTCACCGTCCGCGAGGGAGAGTCTCTCATCCTCTCCAGGCTCTCCAAAAATCGACTCCAGAGGTTGGCCTGAGGGTTTGAGACTCTGAGATAGGTTTTCTCGTCGGGGGCGTTGAGGCTGAGGTATAGCTGGGTCGGTCGGACCTCACCGATGACTTCAGGCATCGTCCCGTTCGTCACCAGAAAGGCTGTCATGCCTCGACTCTTGATCTCATCGACGAGCTCCTTTATCATCGGGTAGAGGGTGGGCTCTCCCATCAGGGAGACGGCGACGTGAGCTGGGCTTTTGGCCTCTTCGAGCCTGGCGAGGTCGGTCGTCTCTGGGGCACCGCCGTAGCCGGATATGAGCCTCTGCTGCTCAAGAAGGATGCCGTCCAGAAGCTCTGCGGGCTCGATCCAGTCCCCGGAGGCAGCGGGCATCTCGTCGATGGGCCTCCAGCAATGGAGGCAGCGGTGGTTGCAGAGGAGGGTGGGGGTCATCTGGACGCACCGGTGGCTTGCGATGCCGTAGAAGTGGTGCTTGTAGCACTGGTCGCCTCCGCGGATGCTCCGCCGGAGCCACAGGCAGGGCTTGACCGCGCCGTGGGCCACCTGGTGATATCCTTGCCTTTTAAGCCTCTCTGAAATATGGGGGGGGAAGCGCTCCATAACGCTTGATCAGAGATTGACGACCTGTTATATAGTTATTCGAGAGGGTGATGTGAAGAGCCGACTCGAAAAAGCTTTTTATAATCCCTGAGACGGTCGTAACAATCGAGAGGGAGATGGAATGATCACAAAAAATGTCAAGCTCGCGTCTGGGGTCGCCCTCCTCGCCATCCTGATGGCTGTCGGGATGGCGCAGGGGGCGGCCACCCTGAACGTATGTGAATGCAAAGTCTGCGGCTGTCATTACCTCAGCATCCAGGAGGCGATCGAGAAGGCCAGTCCCGGAGACGTCATCCTGGTGAGGAGCGGTACCTTTCACGGAAACATCAACGTATCAAAGTCGATCACCCTCAGGGGCGAGAGGTGGCATGGTGGTGACCTTCCCCTGATAAACGCTGACGGGAACGGCAGCGCCATAACCGTAAGCGCGAATGAGGCGAGAGTGGAGTTCGTTAGGGCCACCAACTCTGGCAACGAGTCCGGCGACGCCGGGATCAGGGTCGTCTCAAATAACGGTACCATCAGGGGCAACTTCGCCAATGATAACGGCGGCTCGGGCATAATCCTCGAGGGGGCCAGAAACTGCACCGTCGAGGCCAACTTGGCGACGAACAACATTCGCGGGATCAGCCTTACGAACTCCGAGGGAAACGTCATCTTCAATAACAGGCTCTACAACAATACGGAGCTTGACGCCTTTGACGACGGCATCAACCGGTGGGATGACGGATCTTCTGGCAACTACTACGGCACCTTCAACTGCACCAATGAGGACAACGATACGATCTGCGATTTCGCCTGCAACATCTCGGGAGGCTCAAGCGTCGATGCTCTTCCCCTGGTCAGTTGAGCAAGACTCAACTTCATTTTTTTAGGCCTGATATGCTCGTCGGCATAATTCTCGGCCCATCCTTGTCGGAAATCTCTCCGGACGAAGATCCGTCGACGGTGCGATGGACGAAGCCGCCGGGGCCGTGGTCGAGAGTTGGGTGCAAGACCGACGTCCAGGAGGGTTAAAGGCAAAAATGCCGTTACAGAATGAATTGCAGCGGCCCTAGCCCTAAGGGAGCATCTTTAAATAGTCGTATGCTTCTAGTCAGGATAACGAGGAATTGAAATGGTTACTGGCACAGTGAAGTTCTTTAACAGAACGAAGCATTTCGGCTTTATAGCCGGAGACGACGGGACTGACTATTTTGTTCACTCAAGCGGTCTGAAGCCGGGCGTTTCCATAGATGAGGGAGATAAGGTCAGCTTTGAAGTGGTAGCTGGCGACAGGGGCCCCAAAGCAGAAAAGGTGGAGAAGACGAAGTAAGTCCTATTTCTGAACTGGCATATTTCCAAAAGAAGAGCGACCGGACCCGTTCCGGCCTATTTTTACTTCGATTTCGTTGTATACCGTTGGATTGGTAGCGCCTTATAGCAATATTCACCGTCTGCAAATTTGCTAGTTTCCCCGGCCTCTCTACCTCTTCGGCCTCGGACGAAGTTGCCGTTTCACCCAGCGGACCGTCTGGCCGACGAAGACCGCGGGCGAGGTCTTGGTGCCGTCGATCTCGACCCGCCCGGCCCGGATCGCTTCGAGGACGGCTGAGACGACTCCCCCATCGTTTCCGCTGTCGTCCTCGACCTCGACGATGGTGACGCCGAGGCCGACGGTCTTCGCCATGTGGGCGTCGCTGCCGGCCACCATCGGCAGGCCGAGCTGCTCGGCCTTTCTTTTCGCCCACCAGTTGGCGATCCCGAAGATGTACTTGGAGTTGTAGACCTCGACGGCGTCGCAGGGGGGTATGCGAAACATGGCGTGCCTGAAGAGGTGGTAGGGGTGGGAGACGATGGCGATCCCGCCCCGCTGGTGGACGAACTCGATCGTCTCCTCGGGGCTTCGCCCCTTGAGAGGAAGCTCTCTTATCCCCAGAGCCAGGAGGTGGCCGTCGGAGGTGGAGACCTCGACTCCGGGGACGACCAAAATGTCGAGCTTTCTCTCCTGCACGATCCTCTCGGCTTCGAAGGAGCCCTCCAGGCTTTCGTGGTCGGTGATGGCGATCCCGTCGAGCTTCTTTGTGACGGCGGCCTCCAGGATCGCCTCCACTCCGTCTCTCCCGTCAGAGCAGCTCGAATGGACGTGGAGGTCGAACCTGAGACGCCTTCTTTCGCCAGGGCTCTGAACTTTGCCACTGCTGGATATATCTCTCTCTTCTCCAACGTCCTTTCGGCCCAAGGCCCTCAGGCCTCCCTCGGGTCTCTTATCTCGCCCTCGATGGCCGTCGCCGCCGCCGTCGCCGGCGATGCGAGGTAGACGAGGCCGCCCTTCCCCATCCTGCCAGGGAAGTTTCTGTTGGCGGTTGAGAGGCAGACCTCCCCCTCTCCGATGACGCCCATGTGGGCTCCGAGACAGGGGCCGCATCCCGGAGGTCCGATCATCGCCCCGGCTTTGACCAGGGTCTCGATAATCCCGGAGGAGAGGGCCCTGAGGAGGACCTCTCTTGACGCCGGGATGACGAGAGTCCTCGATTTGACCGTCTTTCCCTTGAGGATCCTCGCTGCGACCTCCAGGTCCTCGTACCGGCCGTTGGTGCAAGTGCCGATGAAGACCTGGTCGACCTCGGTTCCTGCGAGCTCTCTGACGGGCCGGACGTTGTCGACCCTGAATGGGGCTGCAACCTGAGGCTCCAGGTCGGAGACGTCAAACTCCATCTCTGAGTCGTAAGATCCGGGGTCGGAAGAGACCGGCCTGTAAGGCTCTCGCGCCCTTTCCCTCAGGAAATCCTCGGTGACCTCGTCGGGGGGGACGATGGCGGCCTTCGCCCCCATCTCGACCCCCATGTTGCAGAGGGTCATCCTCCCCGCCATGGAGAGGGCCTCGATCGTCTCACCGACGTACTCGAGAGCCCTGTAGGTGGCGCCGTCGGCCCCGATCGCCCCTACGAGCATGAGGGTGAGGTCTTTTGCGAGGACCATCTTGCCGAGCTTTCCGGATATTCTGACCCCGATCGTCTCGGGGACCTTGAACCAGAGCCTGCCCCGGGAGTAGATCTCGGCCATGTCCGTGGCCCCGACCCCCGTCCCGAAGGCGCCGAAGGCACCGTAGGTGCAGGAGTGGGAGTCGGCCCCCACCAGCAGCGTCCCCGGCAGGGCGAACCCCTCTTCCGGGAAGACCTGGTGGCAGATCCCTCGCCCACCCTCGTAGAAGTGGACGATCCCCTGATCTATTGCCCAGGCCCGGACCTCTCTCTGGAGGTCGGCGGCGGTGCTGTTGTTGGCGGGGACGATGTGGTCGAAGGGGACGACGATCCGGTCAGGGTCCCAGACCCGCTCGGACCCCATCTCTCGAAAGGCCTTGATGGCGAGGACGCTCGTCCCGTCGTGGGACATGGCATAGTCCACCTCCGCCTCGACGATCTCTCCCGCCTCGGCTCGATGGCCCGAGGCGCGACTGAATATCTTCTCACTGATGGTAGCCAAGGTCAACCTCTCCATAAAAGAGGGGCCGGCGGAAGAAGGGCCGGCCCGGTTATCCAGCTCGCCTCACTCAAAATCTGGGAGCATGTAGGCGATGTCGTCCTGGGGGTGGCGGTAGAGCCTCGACTCGAGCCTCTTTTGGTCCAGGATGTGACCGATGATCCCTATGCTCCTCCCGAGGGCGAAGAGCCCGTTCAGATAGCCGTACTTGATGACGTCGTCGATGTCTCTCTCGTCGAAGACGTCGCAGGAGCTCATCAGGTCTATGAAGAGGATCCCTATGCAGCCGTCGACGTTCAGGATCAGGTTCCCCTTCTTGGCGGTGGTGATCTCCTGGACCTGGAGGGCGTAGTCGAGGAGGTCGGTCCGGGCGAAGTTCTCCCTCGCGTAGCCTATGAGAAGCTCGACCCTCTTGTCGGGGTTTTTGACGCTCTTGATCCGATGGCCGATCCCTGGAATGTTGATCCCCGCGGACTTCATCTCTCTTACGAACTGCTCCGGCGAGAGGCCCGAGTCGCGAGCCCTCTTGAACTCCCGGGCGGCGTCGTCGATCGCCCCGCCGAACCTCGGCCCGATGGTGAGAAGGCCGCTCGCGAGGGACGATATCAGGTCTTTTCCGGCACAGGAGGCGACGATGGCGTTGTGGGCCGCCGAGACGGCGGGGCCGTGATCCGCCACGATCTGGAGGACGAGCTCGATGAACTCTGCGGCCCAGGGGGGGATCTCCTTTTTGAACCAGAGAAGGCCGATGACGCCGCCGATCCCCATCTGGTCGTCCATCACCCGGCTCAGGGGCTTTCCGGCGTAGAGAACCTCCTCTCCCCGATCGTCGGATATGGTGCAGATGAGGTTTGTCGCCTTCCGGACGATCCCCTCGGAGCTGGCCTTGGCGAAGTCCATGGGGATCTTGGGGATCTCGGGCTCCGCGACATCTTTGACCTTCCCCTCGGCCTTCAGCCTCTCGTAGACCTCCCTTATCTTATCGCCATAGCTGTCGAAGGAGTCGGGGACGACGGCTCCCGCCTCTTTGAGAGCCTGGTTCTTGGCGTCGGCGGTTTCGAGGTCCGTCTGGGCCTTGGCTCCGGCGTGGCCGAACTGGACGCTTCCTGGGAGGACCTTGGAGCAGGTGCCCGTGACCCAGATCACGAGAGGCTTTGTGATCTTCCCCTCCAACAGGGCCTCGACGATCCGATACTCGTCGGTCCCGCCCACCTCGCCGAGACAGGCGATGATGGCGACGTCGGGGTTGGCCTCAAACCGGAGGATGTGGTCCATGAGGTTGCTACCCGGGTACCGGTCGCCCCCGATGGCGATACCTTCGACGACGCCGCTGGAGTTTCTTGCGATGATGTTGAAGGCCTCGTTCAGCATGCCGCCGGACTTGGAGACGAAGCCGACGCAGCCCGGTCGGTGGAGCTTCGACTCGATGATGTTCTCGATCGTCCCTGCGGTGTTTCCGATCCTGAAGGCTCCGGCGGCGAGCCCTCCGACGGTGGAGGGGCCGATGATCGTCTTCTTCATCTTCTTGGCGGTGGCGGCCATCACCCTGGACATCCTCTCGGGGACGCCCTCGGCGATGATCGCCACCGTCTTTATGCTCGGCGAGGCGAGGGCCTCCATGGTGGTGTCGAAGGCCGACCGATAGGAGGCGAAGTTGACCATCACATCCACCGTTGGGTGGTCTCTCACCGCCTCGGAGATGGAGGTGTACATGGGAAGGAGGATCTCCTCGGTCCCCCAGAAGACCTTGTGGATCCCGGCGCGGTTCGGGTTGATGATGGCGGCGACGCTGGGGGCAGACCTTCGGCAGAGGTAGTCGAAGTCCAGCATCCTCTGGATCGCATTCACCTGGTAGCCGTAGACGAAGGCCCTGGTGTTCTTGTCAAAAAGCGTGTAATCCTTCATCGTCATCACTCTCCCCCTCCGAGGGCCATCGATACGATCCTCGTCATGTGGGTCTCGGGGCCGTAGACGTGGATCGGGACCCCAAGCCTCTCGCCGAGCTTTCTCATGATCCGGAGGCCCTCTTCGTAGTTGGGCCCGCCCCGCCGGACGAATATCTCGACGCCCGTCTCACGGAGCCGTTCGCGGTAATCTTCGAGGGCCATCACCACGCCCTTGAAGGTCTTGGCGACGTCGGTGAAGTTGGCGATCCCGCCTCCGATGAGGAGGTACTTCGTCCTTCCCTGGGGGTCCTTTTCTCTAGTCATCAGGTCGAGGACAGTCTTGGTGTACTCGTAGGTGTCCTCGGTGGAGGGGTCGCCGCTGTACTCGCCGTAGTTGGCGAGCTCGCCGCCGAAGCCGAGGTCGCAGATGGTGTCGGCGTAGATGACGCTGGCACCGCCTCCCGCCACCATCGTCCAGACCCTGCCTCCGGGGTTCAGGATGGTGAGCTTCAGGGAGGCTCCCGTCCGGGAGTCGATCTCCTTGATGTGGGCCTCCTCTTCTGTCATGGCTCTGCCGAAGGGCTCGGGGAACTCAAGGCCCATCCAGCTTCCCCTCTGCCAGAAGGCCTCGGCGTCGTCGAGCCGGGCCACCAGGTCCAGGGGGATGATCTTGCCCTCGTGGAAGACGAAGGGGTTGATCTCCAGGTAGGCGAAGCCCAGGTCTCGATAGAATTGATAGAGGCCTTTGATGAAGTAAGCGATTGCCGTTCGCCTCTCCCCCAGCTTCGCCGGAAGCTTGGACTTGAGGTCCATATCCTCGATCTTCGCCAGGATGGGGACGGTGATCTCGGTGACCTGGTCCCAGTTCGCCTCGACGTCGATGCCTCCCTTCGGGGAGAAGTAGATGACGTCCCCTCCGTAGTCGGACTTTATGGCGACGTAGAGCTCGTACTTTTCGTCGTGGGGTACGAAGGGTTCGATGAGAAAGTGGGTCAGAGGTCCAACGACGGTGCCCACCAGGGTCTCTTTATTCATCCTCTCCTTGATGTACTCGCAAGCCTCTTCCCAGGTGGCGTCGAGAAGGATCAGGCCGTGAGCTCCCCTTTTGCCGAAGAGCTGGTCTGGCTTGACCACCAGCCTTTTCTTCTTGACCCAGGGGTTTTCGACCGCCACCACCTCCAGATCTGTTTCGGGGGCGACAAGGACGATCTGACCTTCATAATCGAAATCATCAACGTAATTGGGAAGGCGTTCTGCCAGCATCTTCTTGGCGTCGTATTCCCTAATCCCTCTTTGTGCCATCTTCAAAACCTCCTCCCCATGCGCAGCGTCCTTTTTGTTTAGAAATCTTTCTACGAAACGTCCGCGAAATGGTCTTGAAACTCGCCGGGAAAGGCTGAAATAGGGACCCATTTCTACGAGGTTTCATGGTCCCGCATCCCCGAGATGGCGAGACGGTCAGGCCTGCAGAAGAGATTTTGGCCCGTCTGAATGCGCTTTACATGGCGTGCCCGAAATGTCCGGCAGAGCCCGCCCTCGATAAGGGAGCGAGCTTCAGAGATCTCGCCGCGAGGATCGGGGGGCGGAAGCGTTGTTCCGGCTGCGGCAAAGCTCCGCTGGACCTGGTGATGGTCGAGGCGATGGAGGTCCTCGTCGACCACCGCCTGAGAAGCCCAACCGATCCCCTCCGATCGATCGGCTGGCCCCTGGTGGAGGTGGGCTACCCTCTGGCGTACCCGCCGAGGCTTGCGCACAAGGAGCTCATCATCGTCGGCGAGCATCTGACAAAAGAGGCCGCCGCCGAGATCGTCGCCAAAGTCCCTGAAGTCAAGGGCGTAATCAGTGGCGGCGGCGTCCCCGGCGTCGCAGACCTCCGGGCCGGGCCCACCCGCTGGGAGCTTCTCGCCGGATCGGACCTGCGGTGCGACGTCGTATCCTCCCTCATCGGCGAGCTGGTGATCTACAAGCATCAGTCGAAGATTCACGTCGAGTTTCCCCGCCAGGCAGCCCCCAAGATGAAGATCCTGGAGGAGCTTTACTTCCGGGGTAAGCTCACCAGTGTCGCCGACGTCCTCTGCGGCCCCGGAACCCTGGGCCTTGTGGCCGCCCTCGCTGGCGCGGAGCGGGTCGTCCTGAACGACGCGTGGCTCCCGGCGGTGGAGGACGCGGTCCTGAACCTGGAGGCGAACCGGTCGATTCTGGGGATCGAAAAGATCGAGCGGCCCGAAACCCCGGCGGGCGAGGTCGGCGCGGAATCGGTCCTGGCGGCGGAGGCCTGGGGTGATTCCTGCAAAATCGAGGTATACTTCGGCGATGCTGAACGGCTATTCTCGCGGGCGAAGCCTGTTGACCTCTGCCTCGTGGACCCCTTCCCTGGAATGAACTTCGACCGGATCGTCGAGGCTTGCAGGGTCTGCGGCGAGATCGTGATCGTGTAGGAGCTTATCGGCGGAGCGATTCCAGGTTCTTCCGCACGGTTTTCGTCTTGGGGTGATCTTCACCCAGACGTTTCCGGAATATCTCCAGGGCCCGCTCGTAACTCTTCTTGGCGCCAGCCAGGTCGCCCAGGTCTTCTAGGACCGAGCCGAGGTTGTTGACGTCTCTGGCCACGTTGGGATGGTCGGGACCGTAGACCTTCTCGTCGATTTCAAGAGCCCGCTCGTAACTCTTCTTGGCACCGGCCAGGTCGCCCACTCCCTGCAAGACTAGGCCGAGGTTGTTGACGTAAATGGCCACGTAGGGGTGGTCGTTACCAAAGGCCTTCTCGCCGATTTTCAGGGCCCGCTCGAACGCGGACTTTGCACCGGCCAGGTCTCCCATGTTCCGCAGGACCTCGCCGAGGTTGTTGACCCTGATGGCTACGCTGGGATCGTCGGGACCGTAGACCTTCTCGTCGATTTCAAGAGCCCGCTCGAAACTCTTCCTGGCACCGGCCAGATCTCCCATGTTCCGCAGGACCTCGCCGAGGTTGTTGACCCTGATGGCTACGCTGGGATCGTCGGGACCGTAGACCTTCTCGCCAATTTCGATGGCCTGCTCATAACGCTCTTTAGCTCCGATGAAATTTCCTCTAGACTTTAGCACCGCGCCAAGGTTGTTGATGATGGAGGCTACCTCATTATGTTCTCGCCCGAAAACATTTTCTGCGATAGGCAAAGCCCGTTCATAAAGGGTCTCCGCCTCTTTGAATTCGGCGCGTCCTAATAAATATAATCCGGCTTGATTCAATATATGCTGTGTTTCTTTCTGGGCCACATCAAGTTCCTCTGCATGTTTCACCGCGCCGAGGGCGTGGGGCAAAAGAACCGAGCACACGTCCCAGGTCCGGACGTCGTCGCTGTCATAGGGGAAGGCATCGTTCACGAGCCGGACCGCAGCCTCAGCCCACTGTTTACGCTCCTTGTCGGATAATCGGTCCCTCGCCACGGCCTGGACCAATCGGTGGACCGAGAGGGAGTCGTCGGCGATGGTCATCAGCGAGTAGCGCTTCAGGGCGGCGACGGCGTCATTCAGCGCCATCTCATCGGCCACGGTCGAGGCCAGGGGCTCGGGGAGGTGCTCAACGCCGTCGGTCAGGAGCGACTTTGGGATGTCGTCAGGAGCCAGGAAGGCGCAGAGGTTTAAGAGATCCGCGCTGGCGGGCACCTCCTCGCTCGCCTTCTGGAACGAGAGGTCCCAGGTGGTGGCCACGGTATCCGGGTAAGCGTCAGGTTTTCCGCGGCTGAGAAGCTCTTTCTGCCGTTCCTGGAAGAGTTTAAGGTAGGCGGAGAGGGAGATTCCCGTCTCTTGGATGTACGCCCCCGCCTGCTCCAGGGCTAGGGGCAGATTTCCGAGGGCCTCGGCGAGGGCTTTGGCCGCGTCCTCGTCGTCCTGACCTGTGCGCCTCCGGAGAAACTCGACCGATTCGGCGGGTGTGAACATATCGACAGGCAGCATTTTGGCAACACCTCCCCAGGACTGATTCCGGGAGGTTATGATCACATGGCCGGAGCCAGTCCGAGGCAGGTAATCTTCGAGGTCTTTGAAGTTCTGGGCGTTGTCGAAGACGAGGAGCCAGTTTCCGTTCTGCTCAAGCCAGCACCTCACGGCCTCGACGGTGACTCTCTGATCCTGAAAGCTCTTCTCGGGGAGGTCGAGCCTTCCGGCCAGGCCCGCGTAGTCGGCGGTCAGGGTGGCGGGCTCCTCGGACCGGACCCACCAGACGACCTGGTATTCGTCGGCGTGGCGGTAGGAGTATTCCAGGGCGAGCTGGGTCTTGCCGACGCCGCCGAGGCCGGTGATGGCCTGAGTCTGGGTGAAGGCGGCGCGCTCTCCGGAGGCGAGGGCTTCATGGAGACGGTCCAGCAGGTCCACGCGGCCAGTGAAGTTGGGATTGCGAACGTGGGGGAAGTTGGAGATCTTGCCGAGAGGTTTTTCTGCTACAGTTGGCTCTTTTGGGCTGGAATACGTGATATTTACGTCACGAATTTGACCGGCCTTTATTGCCGGGCTCTGATTATCAAAAGAGATTGCGCTGTCTTTCACGTTCTCGACGATGTTACCGCCATCATCTGACGGGACTTTTTTGCCCCTTCTCCGGAAAAATGCGTAAAGCACTGTTAGACCAACTGATATGCCAACTAATTTGTCGACATTATCAAGCAGATCTCTTTCCTCTTTGCTGGGAATATCTGCCTTCGCAATTGGAGCCACGGTTTGATTAGTGCCGTTCTCGTCTTCCTGCGCCTGGGCCAGCGCGGTGAAAGCCAGCGACGGCATCAGCAGCGCCAGGACGATGAGCGGCCTTGATCTCGTCGGAGACTCCTCCAATCATGCAAGTTCAATCTCAATCTACAAAAAGCTTAGGTGAGTTCCTCACGCTTCCGAGAGCCCAGCCCATCACCGCCGCCCGGAGCGCGGCGAACTGGCCCCGCGCCCCCGTTGCTGGAAAGGGAGGGTCGCGCCGGGGGGGGGGGAGCCGACGATGGAGCGCCGGGGCCGATCACGGCAGCGCCGTGGGGTTGTATATAAAAGTATTTAAAATATCCCAAATCTCGTCGGGCAGAAAGAGGGAGAGGAAGAGGTTGGCAAAAAACCCGACGAAGATGGCGATGCTGAAGCTGAGCAGCGTTCCAAATAATATATACTCCCCGGTTATTCTATTCGTATTATACCTGAAGATCGATTTTGCAGCGATCAAAAGCCCGATGGCGGTATATTGCTGAAATATTATGAACGTCAAAATTAAAAAACGTTCGAGATAGCCGATATATCTGCCCGCGCTCTCCAGGCTCCTTCCCCTATCGCCCTTATTTTTATCATCTTCCTGAATCTTATCCCGCCAGCTTCTCGTCATCTTTGATACGAAGATCCCCGCCGGCTGGAAGATCACTGTATAACTCAGCAGCACCACGGAGATGGAGATCAGCGTCGGCTCCGAGAGGTGCCTCTGAAGGGAGGATAAGTCAGGATGAAATAATGCCATCCACACCAATATTATAATTATCATATGGGCCGCCTGGTCGCCGACAAATGACCTCACCGTATCTTTGCATCTTGACTTCGCGATATCGATCGCCAGATGCGACGCGAAAAAGGTCGTGAACACAAGAGCGGCCGTAAAGAGACCGAGAAACGCCCAGGCGACCGACCCCGCAAGAAGAGCGACGACTAAGACGTGGAGATAAAGGTACCTCGACCTCCATCCAGCCTCATTTTTGCTGTCGACCCATCCGTTCGGCTGCAATACGAAATCCGCCAGTATATGCGAGAAGACCAATAGAATCAGGAAGAACAGGCCCGAGAGGCTCGAAAGGCCTGAGAGTTCTGGGACCGCTGTCATGCTACCTGAACCCCTGGATCTTCATCCGATTCATCCGACCCCTCATCCGACCCGCGCATCTCGACCTTGTTTCTGATGATATCTGAGTATCGCTGGATGATCAATTCGACGATCTCGTAATCGGTCTGGGCCAGTCGGTAATGAACAGCAGACCCGTCGATATTCAGCATCTCGCCGATTTCGTGCAGAGTATGGCCCTCAAGCCTGTGCATTACAGCTTCACACTTCTTCTTCGTCCACCTCTCTATCAACCGATCGATCATCCTGCAGTATATGTCCAGCTCCCGGTTCGTCTCCTCCCAGGGCGTTTTGACGGCCAAGTTCTGTCCCTCTTTTTTTATACGGTCCAGCTGCAGCCCTGAGTACTCAAACGCCTCGCCGTTCATCTCGCCGAGATCGGCAAGACCGCCGAGACCGCCAAGATCGTATCCTTCATCCGGTAGATGATCTATCTCGCCCACCCCGATCGAAACTCTGGCGTCGATCCGGGGGCCCTTCTCCTCGACTTTAAAGCCGGAGATCAACCGCAGCCGCAAGAGGATCGCATCTTTGAGAGCAGATTCGGGCTCGCTGGTGATCCCCTGAAAGCTGTCGCCTCTGTAGATGAAAGGCGGACGCCGGTATCCCTCCCCCACATATTCTAGAGATTTATTAAGAAGTTCAATGTACGAAATCCCGCCGCTCTTGAGCTGCCGGGACCCGATCAGATCGCCGGTTAATACTGCATATAATTTTTTGCCCATATTATTGCCATTCTCAGATTTTTTTTATTCGTCTCTCTTCAGTTAAGCGTTATATAGCTTTTCGCCATCGCGACCGAATCTGATCGGCACGCTGCCCACTTATCCGTTCTTTCTCCGTGGGTTTTTCGAGCCCATCCGGTGCCATACGGCGGCGAAGCTGTGGCACGTTGGAGGTTTGATGGGATCGGCTCAAAGAGCGATGATTTGAGCATATCTATTCAAATCCCAAGGATTTGAGTATATTTGTTCAAATACAGCCTGCCCACACTTGTCCATTCCCCTCATCTATTCTCCGCCCTCAGTGCCGTTCTCGTCTCCCTGCGCCTGGGCCAGCGCGGTTGCTGCCAGCGACAGCATCAGCAGCGCCAGGACGATGAGCGGCTTCGATCTCGTCGGGGACTCCTCCGGCTGAAAGCCTTCGCTCCAATTCGCAAAAAAGTTTTGGGTGGAAGGGGAGAAAGTCGAATTTTTGGACTTCAACCGTGAAAATTGCTTTTCAGAAAACCCTTAGTGGGACAGCGCGGATTTGAACCGCAGTCCAAGCGTCCCAAACGCTCGAGGATCGACCAGGCTACCCTACTGTCCCGCAAGGTGGCCTTGACGCCCTGATGGTATTTAACTTTATTTCAGATCCCGGCATCAGAGGAGCTTGCCGAGGCCGTTCTGTTGTTCTTATCCCTCTCGATCCGCCTCATAAGATGGACGGTGGAAAGGCCCCCCAGAAGGGCGAGAAACCACAGCTGGACCAATCGGATGAGGATGGTGACGGCGGCGGCATCGTAGATCGATATCCCCACGGCACTGAAGAGGGCGGTCATCAGGATCTCCACAAGGCCAATCCCGCCGGGAAGGCCCAGGGGCAGGGTCTGAAAGACGATGATCACCGAGTATACGGCGAATATGGCGAGGAGGGATACCTCGACCCCAAGAGACCGAAAGGCAGCGAAGGCCACAATCTCGAGGCAGAGCCACCCGGCGAAGGCCCATATCAGGCTGATGAGGAGGGCTCCGTTCCTCTGCCTCAATAGTTGCATGCTTCTCATAAACCCGGAGACTGCACCGGTGCAGAGCTCCCGGTCCAGGTCCCGACGAAATATCCTCTCCAGAGGGCTTATGACGGCGCCGACCATCCTCTGAAGCCACCTCTCTTCAAAGCAGATCCCGACGAAGGCGGACCCCACCGAGACGGTGAAGATTATCATGGCAAAACAGGTGGTGAGGGCCCAGGCCGGAACCTGGCGCAGAGATGTCAGGTAGGCGAGGCCCAGGACCATGCCGAGGACGAAGGGAACGGCGGTGATGATCCGGCTCGCGGCGACGGATGCAAAGCTGACGTCAAAGCGGGAGGCAGAGGCGCCCTCGACTTTGCCCACCTTGCCCGCCCTGCCAACTTTGCCCAAAAAGTAGATCCTGGCCGTCTCTCCCGAGAAGCTCCCCGAGGGGATGAGGTTGTTGAGGAAGATGCTGGAGAGGTAGATCGTGAAAAGGTCTCGAAAAGACGCCCCGTAATCCAGCTCTTCTGCCACCCTCTTCCACGAGAGGGCGTTGAAGGCGACCATCAAGAGCGAGAGGATCAGGGCCGCTAAGAAGAGCAGGGGGTTCACGTGATCCAGGCTTTCGGCGACCTCGCCGAAGCCCAGGTGTCGGAGGTAGGCGAGGTAGATACCAAGCCCAAAGAGAACGAGAGCTGTGGACTTGCTGACCTGAATCCTCGGAAGGCCTATCTCGCGGTTCACGCTTGGCTTGATGGCGTGTCCCGTTAAAAGAGTTATCTCGGAAACCTCTGCCTCCGGTCCCGTCCTGGTCAGTCCTAGTCAGTCCCGGTCAGTCCTAGTCGGTCCCGGTCAGTCCTAGTCAGTCCTGTCCATTCCGGTCCCTTCCAGTACGGTCTTGGTCCTCATCAGCAAACCGGCCCCATGCTCCTTTCGCGCCGTCCCTCGAAAGCTATTTAAGATCGATCCGGGTAGTTACGGCTTATGGGAAAGACAGGAAGCGTTGAATGGACCAAGATTAAGGGAAGAAAGGGACAGATCAGACAGGTGCCTAACGCCGAGGCCGCTCACAAGAACCCCGGACCGCTCCAGAAGTACACCTCCTCCGGCGCCAGGAGAAGGAAGATAGCGCGGTCCGCAAAGGCCATAGCGGCTCGGTCCTAGGGCTAGAGGCAGGTCTAGGCGAAGGCCGGTATGACCTCTTTCGACTCTGTCCTGGTCAGGTACGGCGAGATCGCCCTCAAGGACCCCTGGACCAGGAAGAGCTGGGAGAGAACCCTCGCCTCCAACATCGTTTTCAACCTGAAGGAGGCGGGAATAGACCACGCATTGTCCCTGGAGAGGGGCAGGATCTTCGTTTCTAGTTCTGACCCCAGGGCTCCTGGGGTCATCGCCGACGTTTTTGGTGTCGTCTCGACTAGCCCCGTCTGGACTGTAGAGCCAGACATAGCGGCGGTCGAAAAGGTCGCATCGGAGATCGCCGTCGAGCGGCGCCCGCAATCCTTCGCCATCAGATCCCGGCGGGGCGGAGGCGAGATCTCGAGCACCGAGATCGCCGTCGAGGTGGGCAGAGCCGTCCAGGAGAGGACGGGGGCGAAAGTCGACCTGACGAACCCGGAGCTGGAGATCTTCGTCGAGGCGAGGGAGAAGAAGGTTTTTGTCTTCACCGACGTCGTCCGGGGGGTCGGAGGACTTCCCCTCGGCACCCAGTCGAGGATGCTCGCGCTCATCTCCGGCGGCATAGACTCGCCCGTCGCCGCCTGGATGATGATGCGGCGGGGCTGTCCCATCTCGCTCCTCTATTTTGACCCGCGCCCTTACGTCGACGCCCTACCCCAGGCGAAAAAGTCGGCGGAGGCCCTGCGGCGCTGGACCTCGGGCCGAAAGATCAATTTCATCCAGGTTCCGATCGGCGACGGCCTTGCGAAGATAAGCGAAGCCGAGCCTCGGGCCACGTGCCTTCTCTGCCGGCGGCTGATGTACAGGATCGCCCAACGGGTGATGGAAGAGGAGGAGGCCTTCGGCGTTGTGACCGGCTACTCCCTCGGCCAGGTCGCCTCCCAGACCCCGGCGAACATCATGGCGGAGCAGTCGGGGATCGACCTTCCGGTATACCATCCCCTCATCGCCATGGACAAGTCGGAGATCACCGACCTCGCTCGGAAGATCGGGACATATCGCGCGACGGCGGACGCTGGCTCATGCTCCGCCGCGCCGAAAAAGCCGATGACCAGGGCTAAGGCCGAGGAGATCCGGGCGATGGAGGCGGAATTGGGGCTTGAGGAGATGGCGAGGGAACTCTTCGAGAAGAGGGAGAGGATGAGGATCTGAATTTTGGGGTCGGGTCCTAAATCCGAAGAATCGTTTTTGCCGAAGAAAAAAGAGGATGAAAGGACGTCCGGGATCTCGTCAAATCTGCCCCGAATTGGTCCCAAATCGGTTTTGATATTCAGCTCGCCCGATCAGTAGTTCTCGGCGAGGAGCTCGAAGTAGGCCCTCTCGTGAGCGCAGGCCGGGCACTCCTCGGGAGCCTCGGCGCCCTCGTGGATGTAGCCGCAGTTTCTGCACCTCCACTTCACGACGCCTGGCCGCTTGAAGACCTGGCCGGTCTCGATGTTCTTTTTGAGCGCGAGGAACCTCTTCTCGTGGCCCATCTCGGCCTTGGCGATCGACCTCATCGTCTCGGCGATCTCGGGGAAGCCCTCAAGGTCGGCCTTGTCGGCGAACTCGGGGTACATGGAGGAGTACTCGTGGTTCTCGCCGGCGGCCGCGTCCCGGAGGTTATCGACGGTCTTCCCGATGACCCCGGCGGGAAATGCTCCGATGATCTCGACCTCGCCTCCTTCAAGGAACTTAAAGAGCCTTTTTGCGTGCTCCTTCTCGTTGTCGGCGGTGTCGGCGAAGATGGCGGAGATCTGCTCGAAGCCCTCCTTCTTGGCCTGGGAGGCGAAGAAGTTGTACCGGTTTCTCGCCTGGGATTCTCCGGAAAATGCCGTGAGGACGTTCTTCTCGGTCTGGGTTCCTTTCAAGCTCTTCAAATTCTCACACTCCATGGGTATATTGTCTCTGGGGATTGATAAACGGATCGGAGGGGTGGGGGCTGCGTCTGCAGGCGTCGCGGGAGTGGGAACGGTTTGGCCCTGGGTTACACAAGAGCTATCAACAGGCTGACGATGGAGGCGAGGCTCGCTGCCCGCTCGAAGATCGTCTCTTTCCGAGACCTCTTCAAACCATCCAGCTTTTTCAGGATCTTTTGACTCAACTGGTCATCACAGCCTTTGGCAAGCATCTCCAGATCCGTGATGAGTCGGGGCATTTGTGAATTCAGCTCCATAAGGGCCTCCTGCTGGGAAACATCGAGATCCTCCAACCTCCTTTCCAATCTATCAAAATCCGATTTAATGTCCTTAACCTTATCAAGCTCCACTTTTAGTGCCCCCAGACTATCGGAAGCATCAGCGGATCGTATCTTAATTCTGAAAATATTATAGTTTATGTTATCGAGCCTAGTTATTACTTCCTTCCTAAGATAATTTATCTGATCATCCCTATCCTTAATTTCTTTGGACAAGGACTCTATCTGCAATATAGAGTATTTAACGGCATTTTCGAACGATCGTAACTTATCATCAAATTGAAGCTCTTCCCAATCTCTAAGTTCGTATTCAACTGATTTCCTAGTTCCTTCAGGCAAGAATCGGCACATAATCCGAACGATTTGAATCACTTTGTTCATCATTCTCTCCGCTTCTATTTCGTACTCGGCATCAGCTAGCCCTAGGGTACTTTCATGAATCTCTCGGCCCAGGGACTCAAAGGGCGTCTGCCAGGTGGCTTCACGCAGTTTGCTGCTTTCTTCCTCAATCTCCCTGAGCGAAGCCTTAATACGGCGGCCTATTATGGGCAGCCCTCTGCGTAGGACTTCAACCGCAATCGGAGCACTTTTTTCTGCCTGGACCAAAAGGTTTGCAGCGTTATCGCAGAGAACTCGGCATTCATTCAGATTGATCTGTCCCTCCTCCCAATTTTGAGCGCTCTTAAGTGCTCCGGCCAGTTTTTCCATTGCCTCTATAAGCACATCTCTGCTCTCAGACAACCTTATCGCTACCCTGGCTTCTCCCAGGTACCTCTCGATTTCAGCCTCGTTATCACCATCGTTGAAAGTAACAGCACAGAAGGAGTTGTAGAATGGGAGACAAAATTTGGAAGGATTATAAGATTCACTTGCTTTAGCTGCAGATATCTCAAAGAATCTCAGAGCTTTTTCCATTTCATTTTTGAAATCATCTTCGCTATTTGCTTTTGCCGCTTTGAATATAGATGCTCTACCCAGAGAATGGTTCGCGGATACGCACAACATATTATCTTCGTTGCTAACGAAATGGTGCAAATCGGACCAGACTCGGGCCTTATCAGGAACATGGGGAAAAGCTTGCCCTAGTGCTTCTATTGTCTTCCATTTCACGCGGTTATCGTCATCTTCGGTAAGCAGCCGATGCAAATCATTCCAAGCTTGTTGCTTATCTGGAAGGTACTGAAAAGCTATTCCGATAGAACTAGCAGCCCACATCCGCACAAATGCTACCACATCGTCTGTTAGGCCATGCAGATCCTTCTGAGCCAGTTCTTTGTCAGGAATGTAAGGAAAAGCCGTACATAATGACATCGCAATCCCCTTTCGCACAGAATCATCATCGCTTTCAGTAAACCGATGTATATCGACCCAGGCGGGCTTTTTGTCAGTAACATGGGGATAAGCTAAGCCCAAAGAAGTTGCAGCAGCCCCCCTCACTACTTCTTGACTGTCTTTAGTTAGCCGCATCAGAGTTCCCCAGGCAGCTTCCCGATCAGGTATGTGGCGAAAAGCCACCCCCAATGCTGATGCTACACTCCATCGAACTCCGGAATAACCGTCTCTCGTCAGCCGATGCAAGTCTCTCCAAGCCATCTCTTTATCCGGAAGATCTGAAAAAACCTTACCTAATGCCCATGCACATCCTCGTTTTACCCAATCATCATGATCCGCCGTCAAGAGATGCAAATCCTTCCAAGCTTGTTCTTTATTTATATTCAGTATGTGGGGAAACGCATAACCCAATGCTTCAGTTACTCCCCTGCGCACCCAAATGTCTGCTCGTTTTTCTGTCCGTTGATGCAGATCGTTCCAAGCTCGCTCTTTATCGGATACGTGGGGAAATGCTCTGCCCAGCGCCCTTGTAGCATCCATCCGCACATTTTCGTTATCGTCTCCACTCAGCCGAAGCAAACATTTCCAGGCCCTATTTTTGTCTGGTATGTAGGAAAATGCTATGCCTATTGTCTCCGCCGCCCAAGTTCTCACATTACTATTTTCGTCTTCGACCAAGCGGCGAACATCATCCCATGCTTGATCTTTGTCGGGAAGAACAACAAAATTCACGCAGATTTTGCGAACTGCTTTTACACGTTCTCTGGGGTCGCTGCTCAGAGTTTCCTCGTGTATTACAGCCTGGTCAACCAATTCCCGACACCAATCGTCCGATGGTAAATACGAACTTAAAATTGTTTCCAAAGGTTCCTTATTTCCGATCTAATAGCTTATCGAAGAGATCGTTATCCCACAATGACCAAGGTATATAAAATTCCAACGCAAAATAGTCGATAGATGCAGGCCGTGCGTGATACAGTAATCGAGATCCTGCGAGAGAACGGGGTCAAGAGAGCGGCCTTCTTCGGCTCCATCGTCAGCGGCGAGATGGACGAAGAGAGCGACATCGACATCCTGATCGAGTTCGAGGGAAGAAGGAGCCTCCTTGATCTCGCCCACGTTTCTCGCTTTTGTTCTTGTACGTCTCCTCAAGTAGCTCGCGAACAGGCCTCCAGTCTATGATATCAGCTATATCAACTATCTGCAAGATCCGGTTCGCGGATTTCTGCTATTACTGTAAACTTCTCAGATAGCTCAGGCTGCAAACGTATTCACAGCGGCGCACCCCACTGCTTGCTGCAGGCGCTTGATGTAAGGCGTGTCGCTGCAACTTGCCTCCAAAAGATATCCAGACCCAGACCACGGCAACGATTCCGAGCACTTCGAGATAGCTCCGGCAAAAGGATGTCGGTGTTGACGCCCAGGGGGACCAAATCGTCCATCAAGAGCTTTCACCAGGTTCGAGTCTCTTTCTGACGGTCGACCTCTCCAATCCCTGTCGAAAGGTTGAACTAGATGGCCCCTTTTGTAGCTGGCTGAACGAAGGTGGTTCCCGTTGCAGTTGCTCTTAATCCACTCTGATTACATCGAGTTTGAGGCCAAGAGGCCGACCCCCGTCGCCGAGAAGGTGGAGGAGGCCGAGAAGTCGGGACGGCTGGAGGAGGCCCTCTGCGCCTTCATCGCCGTCGAGAAGATGGACGAGGACGACATTCAAGCGGTCGTCGCCGAGGGTGCCGAAGAGATAGCAAAAGTCGCCGAGCAGGTCAAGACCAAGAGGATCATGCTCTACCCCTACGCCCACCTCAGCTCCCAGCTCTCCTCTCCCGCCGCCGCGGTCGAGATCCTCCATGGGATGGACGAGGCCCTCAAGGAGAGGTACGAGGTCGCAAGAGCGCCCTTCGGATGGTACAAGGCCTTCAAGCTAAGCTGCAAGGGCCATCCCCTCTCGGAGCTCTCCCGGTCCATCAGGCTCGGCGAGGGCGCTGGCGCTGCAGCGGCCGGAGGCGCAGGTCCGTGTGGTACCGCCGTCAAGGTCTCAGAGCGGGAAGAGGTCGTCTCCGAAGCCCTCAAGGCCGAGGAGAAGGCGGTCTCCATCTGGAGGGTCATGACCCCCGAAGGGGAGATGGTCGAGCCCGAGAAGTTCGACTTCAAGGGGCACGAGAACCTCAAAAAGTTCGTCAACTACGAGATATCCAAGAGCAGGGCCGTCGAGGCGGTCCCGCCCCACGTCGAGCTGATGCGAAGGCTTGAGCTCGTCGACTACGAGCCGGGCTCGGACTCGGGGAACATGAGGTACTACCCCAAGGGGAGGCTCGTCAAGTCCCTTCTGGAGTCTTACGTCCTTGAGAGGGCGGCGGGGATGGGGGCGATGGAGGTCGAGACCCCCATCATGTACGACATGAACCACCCCACCCTCAAAAAGTACCTGGACCGGTTCCCGGCGAGGCAGTACTCCATCGAGGCCGAGAAGAGGAGCTTCTTTTTGCGGTTTGCCGCCTGCTTCGGCCAGTTTCTGATGAGCCACGACATGACCCTCTCGTACCGGTCGTTGCCCCTCAAGATGATCGAGATGACCCGCTACTCCTTCCGGCGGGAACAGCGGGGGGAGCTTGTGGGCCTTAGGAGGCTTCGGGCCTTCACCATGCCCGACATGCACACCCTTTGCGCAGACATGAATGGCGCGACCCGGGAGTTTGAAAACCAGTACAAAGCCTCGATCTCGGTCCTGGAGGAGGCGGGCCTCGACCTCGACGACTACGAGGTGGCGATCAGGTTCACAAAGGAGTTCTACGACGAGAACAGGGAGTTTGTGGAGGGGCTCGTCAGAATCGTGAACAAGCCCGTTCTCATCGAGATGTGGGAAGAGCGGTTCTTCTACTTCGTCCTCAAGTTCGAGTTCAACTTCGTCGATGCTCTCGACAAGGCCTCCGCCCTCTCGACGGTCCAGATCGACGTCGAGAACGCCGAGCGTTACGACATAAACTACACCGACGCCGACGGCTCCCTCAAGCGGCCGATAATTCTCCACTGCTCGCCTTCCGGCGCCATCGAGCGGCTGATGTTCGCCCTCCTGGAGAAGGCCCACCGTGTATCCCAAGAGGGGAAGGTTCCGATGCTGGCAACCTGGATCTCGCCGACCCAGGTGAGGGTGATCCCGGTGGCAGAGCGCCACCTGTCCCGGGCCGAGGAGGTCGTCAAAGATCTGGGCTTCAGGACCGACATCGACGACCGGGACGAGACCGTCGGAAAGAAGATCCGTGACGCGGGCCGGGATTGGGTCCCCTACGTCGTCGTCATAGGTGACTCTGAGCTGGAGTCGGGAAAGCTCGCCGTCACCGTCAGGGCCGAGTCCGAGCCGAAGAAGCCGAAGAAGGTCGAGATGACCGCGGAGGAGCTGAAGTCGAGGATCGCCGCCGAGACTGCAGGAAAGCCCACCAAGCGGCTGCCTCTGCCTGTGAAGCTCTCGGAGAGACCCCGTTTCATCTGAGGCTGGTCTGGGACAAAGTCCAGCCTCAATACTACCATGAAAACATCACCATGAAAGCATCCGGATAAGGGATGATGCACGGGGCATCCACCCTCGGCGAGTGAATTACCACCCGCGTTCAACGACGCATTATAGCGCTCACGAATAGCGGGCCAGTTTTTTGGCGGGTTGTAGCCCAGATAGTAAAAACGGCCTCCACTGCCCATACCTGGGAACCATGTGTATTCCAAGGCTTTCGTCTTTAGGGCGCGAATCAGCTATTCATGGACAGTTTTTTGAGATGAGCGCAATATTTTTAGCATCAGGAGAACCAATTACCAGGGGTTGGACCGCTGGCCGCAGGCTGCAGGAGCGGTCTATTATGGGGGACTGGGAATCATGAAAATCTGCTCTATTCTGATTTTGATGCTGGCGGCCTTAGGGCTTGCCGCACCGGCGGGAGCCGACGGGATCATCATCGTCGACCCGCCGCCGGACGTTCCGATCGTGAAGCTCGACGAGGCCCTCGCCATCAAATACCATCGGGTCGAGGTGACGATCATCGACCAGGTGGCCACCACCAGGGTCGACCAGGTCTTCGTCAACGACAACCCCTGGGCCGCCGAGGGGACCTACATATTTCCCCTGCCTGAGGGGGCTGGCGTCAGCGACTTCGTCATGTGGGTCGACGGCGAGCCGGTGAGGGGCGAGATCCTGGAGGCTGACGAGGCCCGAGAGATCTATAACGATATCGTGAGAAGGATGCGCGACCCCGCCCTCCTGGAGTACGTCGATCGAAAGGCTCTGAAGGCGAGCGTCTTTCCCATACCTCCGGGGGAGGAGAGGAGGATAGAGCTGGAGTACAGCCAGGTCCTGCCCCTGGACAACGGCCTCGTCCATTACGTCTATCCCCTCAGCACCGAGAAGTACTCCTCAAAGCCTCTCGAAGAGGTGGTGGTGGCTGTCGAGGTCGAGTCGGAGGTTCCCATCAGGACGGTCTACTCGCCGAGCCATTCGGTCTTCGTCGAGAGGGATGACGACTTTTCGGCCCTTCTCAGCTTCGAGGAATACGACGTCCTCCCCGACCGGGACTTTGAGCTCTACTACTCGGTGAGCCCCGAGGACGTGGGCCTCTCTCTCCTCAGCTACAAAGAGCCCGACGAAGATGGCTTCTTCCTGCTTCTGGCAGCCCCCAAAGTCGAAGTCGAGCCCCAGGACGTGGTGGCAAAAGACCTGATCCTGGTCCTGGACGTCTCAGGAAGCATGGAGGGCGAGAAGCTCGACCAGGCGAAGGACGCCGCCGCCTACGTCCTCGATCACCTGAACTCCGAGGACGGGTTCAACGTCGTCGCCTTCAGCACGGGGGTTCGGACCTTCAGTGAAGAGATCGAGCCGGCGTTAGGCCGGGATGACGGAAAGGAGTTCGTCGAAGGGCTCGAGGCGATGGGAGGAACCGACATAAATAGGGCCCTTCTCGAGGCCGCAAAGACGGCTGATCCCGACCGGCCCACCACAGTGATATTCCTCACCGACGGCCTCGCCACGGTGGGGGTCGAGGACACGGGGAAGATCCTTGAGAACGTCGCGGAAGCGGCTCCCGAAGACGTCAGGATCTTCAGCTTCGGGGTGGGGGACGACGTCGACACCGACCTTCTCGACCAGCTCTCCATCGACCACGGGGGCGCAAGCACCTACGTCCGCCCCGGCCAGATGATAAACGAGACGGTCTCCGCCTTCTACGCCAAGATCAATAGCCCCGTTCTGTCGAACCTGGTGGTTGATTTCGGGTCGATCAAGACGGACCAGATCTATCCGGAGAGGGGGCCCGACCTCTTCGCAGGCTCCCAGCTCGTGATGGTGGGCAGGTACAGAAACGGCGGCAAGACCACCATAACCCTATCGGGGACGGTGAACGAGAGGAAGGTCTCAATAGTCTACCCAGGTAACAACTTCACCGAAGTGGATGGGGCCGAGTTCATCCCGAGGCTCTGGGCGACGAGGGCCATCGGCAGCTACCTCACTGAGATCAGGCTTCACGGCGAGGACCCCGAGCTCGTGGACGCCATCGTCGCCCTGAGCATCCGGTACGGGATCATCACCCCTTACACCTCTTTCCTGATCGAGGAGGACGACATATTCTCAGAATCCGGGAGAGAGGCCATCAGCCGGGAGTTCAGAGAGGAGCTGGTCGCCGATGCGGCCGCCCCATCCTCCGGATCGGCGGCGGTGGAGAAGGCCGCCTTCCAGGGCGGGATGGCGGCGGCAGAGGCGCCTCTGACAAGCTCCGTGACACTCTTTCCGACGTCTACCGGCGCTGATGGAGGTGTTTCTAAGGCCGAGCCCCGTGCAGTGAGTGAGGTCGTAAAGCAGGTCGGGAGCAAGACCTTCGTCCTCCGAGACGACGTCTGGACCGACACCAGCTTCGACGAGTCCGGGATGGAGACGGTTCGGGTAGAGTTCCTTTCTGAGGAGTACTTCGGCCTGATACGAGAGAGCCCGGTCCTCGGCGACTACTTCGCCCTCGGCGAGCGGGTGATCGTCGTCTACGACGGGACCGCATACGAGGTCGATGAAACATAGAGGATAGAGGAAGAAAATGGTGATGATGAGATGAGGACCATTCCGACGATGATCTGCCTTGTGGCGGTCGCCCTTATCTGCATGGGCCCCGCCCTGGGACAAAACCCGCTCCTGCAGCTGGGGCTGGACCAGGTCTGGGGAGACGATGACAATGACGCCGACTGGTACAGTTACGATGCTCCAACCTCGCCCGAAGGACTTGCCGACGAGGGGCCCCTCTCCGGGAGGGAGGAGGCCGGTGGCATATGGATCGTCGACTCCAGCGGCACGGAGAAGCGCACGAGCCTGGAGATCCCCATGGGTGCCTGGGCGAGGGTGATGCTGGCGCCTTCCGAGAGCGGCGAGCTGAGGCTTTTCTGCCGATACCCAACGGGAACCGAGAATCAGCTTTTGGCAGAAGAGGTGGAGGCGGGCCACGGCTATAGCGCCTGGTACCAGGCCGAGTGGCCAGGGGATTATGAGGTCTGGTATAGCCTGGAAGGTGCCGAGAGCGACGTGATCCGGTTCACCGTCCAGGAGGGATGGATCGCCGAAGAGGGGATGGCCGCTCCAGGGATGGCAAAGTCCGGCGGATCCGGCGGAACGGGAGTCGGAGCACCCGTCATGCAGAGCTATGCCGCCACTCCCGCACCAGTAAGCCCGTCCATCGGCCTGGCTGCTGGCGGGGCAAAGGACGTGGAGAACTTCCGGGAGAATATCGAGGAGGGGTACCTGCCCCTGCCGACGGACGTGACCTACGAGGGGCTCTTCTACGACTACTACTTTGAGACCGGACAGATAGAAACGTGCGAGAAGCTCTTCTGCCCCTCCTACAGCACCGCCATATCGAAAGATCCCATATCTGGCGATGCCCAGCGTTACCTCTCCGTCGGCCTCAATTCGGGTATCACCGATTTCTCAAGAAAGAAGCTGAACCTGGTAGTCGTCCTCGACTACTCCGGCTCCATGGGCAGTCCCTTCAGCGATTATTACTACGACCAGTTCGGAAATAAAGTCGAGGTCGGAGAGGATGAGGGATCGAGCAGGACGAAGATGGAGATCGCAGACGAGACGGTGGTGGACCTGCTGGGCCACCTGGAAGATGACGACCGCTTCGGCCTCGTCCTCTTCAGCGATGACGCCTACATCGTCGAGCCCCTGACAAAGATCGAGGATAAGGACCTCCCGACCCTGGAAGACACCATCCTCGATATCGAAGAGTACAGCGGGACGAATATGGAGGCCGGGATGGTGAAAGGCTCTGCCGCCTTCGGCAAGTACGTCGAGATCGACCCCGCGGAGAGGGAGAACAGGATAATCTTCATCACCGACGCCATGCCGAACCTCGGCGAGACCGGGGAGGGCGGCCTCCTGGAGATCCTCGAAGAGAACGCCGACAAGGGGATCTACACCACCTTCATCGGGGTGGGGGTCGACTTCAACACCGAGCTCGTTGAGAAGATAACGAAGATCCGGGGCGCCAACTACTACTCGGTCCACTCGGCGAGCGACTTCAAAGAGAGGATGGACGAGGAGTTCGAGTTCATGGTGACGCCGCTCGTCTTCGACCTCGTCCTCCAGCTCGACAGCCCCGGATACAGGATAGAGAAGGTCTACGGGTCCCCGGAGGCGGACGAGGCGACGGGGGAGATCATGAAGGTCAACACCCTTTTCCCCTCCAAGGCCGAGGAAGGGGAGGTGAAGGGCGGAATCGTCCTCATCAAGCTGGAGCAGATCTCCTCTGACGGGAACATCACTCTCGTGGTTAGCTACGAGGACAGGAATGGGACTGAGGATGGCGACGAAGCCGCCGTGGTCTTCCCTGAGGTCGAGCCCGACTTCTACCAGAACGACGGCATCCGGAAGGCGATACTGCTGTCCAGGTACGCAGACCTTCTGAAAAACTGGATGATCGATGAGAGAAAGGCCCTCGAGAGCGACGAACCGGTCCAGCCCTCGGTCACCACCGCGGACGGAATCCCGGTACCCGGGCCGGTAGAGCTGGGGGAGTGGGAGCGGCAATCGCTGCCCTTGACGGTCTCAGAGCCCTATCGGAACCTCTTCGAGGTATTCGGATCGTACTTCGAAAACGAGAGCGACGCCCTGGGGGACATCGACCTCCAGCAGGAGGAGATCATCCTCGACGTGCTCAGCGGGCGCGCCGGGGAGGTGATGATTGAGGTTTCTGGATCGTGATCGGTCCCTAGACCCGTCTTCCTGCAGGATGATGAGGACCGCTACAACCGCAAAGAACACAGATTATGGAGGCCGGCGTCATGCTTGCGCGGCCAATGCCGCGCCACCGGCCTCCTCGCATCCGCTTGTCGCTTCTTCAGTCGCCTGATTCGGAATTAAAAGGTTCGAAGAGCTTGTCTTCGTCGACCCCGGCCAGCGCCCTTTCGCATATATCCACGTTTTCCAGCAGAAGGGCGCCGTACCAGGTCAGGTAATATCTTCCGTCCACGAGCTTGACCAGGTCCAGGTTTCTCATGGATATCAGCTCGTGGTTGAGCTTGTTTCGGGTCAAACCGGTCTCGGCCTGGAGATCTCCAAACGCGAGGCCGCTCCGGCCATCGTACAAAATTCGAGCGATGTTCTTAGTGCTGTTCTTGTACAGTTTGCCCATGGCCTTGGATACGTCGCACGTTTTTCTTCCCGCAAGGTTGAGCCCCGCGCCCGAGAGATCTCCGACCACCATCAGCAAAATCGCCAGTATGAACTGACCAATACCTCTCATTTTAAATCGTCCCCCTGAACAAAATTAACGATTATTTTCCTGATCGACTATATAATAGTATCGGATGATTTGACATAGGGATATTTGCAACATTAGATCATTAGACAACCCGATAGGCTTAAGTATCTGGACCGACTATATTCTTCGTAAAAGTAATCCGGGGTGATAAGAAGAAATGCCAGATATCCGACCGTCCAGGGCCATCATAGAGGCGATCGACCCAAACCTGCTCGTCTCCTTCGATACGCTAGCAGAGAAGCTGGATAGGTACCCGGGAATGCCGCTGGATCAGGGTGGGGGATCGATCACCTCCACGCTGGAAGACGGCGAGCTGAGGACGATGCTGACGCTGATATTTTTTTACATGCTGGAGGAGAAGATGTCCCGGGGCTCTCTTCGAGAGATGGGGATCGCTGGCATCATTTCGCTGGTTGAGCAGATGGTGAGAGAGACGCTTAATAATTTATGATTTTTTAAATTAATTTTTTAAAAATTTTGGGCCTGCATTCGAAATGTCCATAGGCACACCCCCCAGATCTGCGTATCACTCGATAAAATAAAGGGCAAATCGAGGGAGATAGTTAACGCGAAATGCCGGAAATAGGCACAATAACGAGCAAAAATGACGCGAATAGATGGATTTGGGCCAGGCCGCACTCTTGCGACGAGTAAATCGAAATATTCTTCAGTTTAAAGCATATAGAAAAAAAGAAGGAATGGATTACAGGCCATACACACTGCAAGGAGGCGGAATTGGCCCTCGTACCCCAGCTCCTCCGCTTTAGCGAAAGCCTCCTCAGCTTCTGATGTCCTGCCAAGTTCCTGGAGGATTTCCGCTTTCATGTGCCACAGCCCCGCTAGGCTCTCATACGAATAGCCCTCACAAAAAAAAATCATCACCTTCTTCCAAACGCCGATGCCCCTCATAGCATAGAGATCCGCATCCATTCACCACGAGATCTGACTGAGGCTGAGCCTGATTCGGACCGCTCCGATTTCGGGGTGGAAATCTGCGAAAACCCGTACTTATCAGTCACACAGTTCTTCAATCCCGGACGCCGCCCTCGACATAGACATCACCCTCGGCCGTCCCCAGGCCCCCGAAGGAGGCCCTCATCTCGTAGACACCGTCCTCCTCCCAGACCTTCTCAAGCACAAAGCCCATCTTCTGGAACATCCGGAAGATCTGGATGTTGGTGGATAGAACCTCCGCCACAAAACCCAGGAGCCCCTGCTTTTTGGCGAGGTAGGTGAGATAGCCTAGAAGCTCTCCGCCCACCCCCCGATGGTGGTAGTCGTCTCTTACCACATAGGCGACCTCGGCCATGTGGGTCTCGCCGGTGAGGCCGTACTGGCCGATCCCGACGATCATCTCCCCCTCCCCCTTCCCATCCTCCACGACCGCCAGGATCACCATCTTCTTCGAATAGTCGATGACGGAGAAGTCCTGGAGCCATCGGTGAGATAGCTCCTTTCTCGCCGTCATGAACCTGCTGTAGAGGCTCTCGTCGGAGAGGAGGTGGAAGAACTCCTTGAGGAGCGGCTCGTCGGTGATCTTGACGGGCCGCAGAAGGATCGGAAGCCCCGATTTCGTCGTCCTCCTGATCTCGAGGCTCTCGGGGTAGATCCCGGCCTTGCCGGGGACGAAGGCCTGATCCGGATAGATCAGGTTCAGCCTCTTCGCCTCCTCGATAAGCCAGGGGCGGTGGTCGGGGTGGGCGATGGCGATCAGGTCCATCGCCCTCTCCCGGACGTTTTTGGCGTGGAGGTAGGCGATCCCGTACTCGGTGACGACGTAGTGGACGTCGCCCCGGCTCAGTGTCACGCCGGAGCCGGGCTTGAGGAAGGGGACGATCCGCGAGGTCCTGCCCCCGTCGGCGGTGGCGGGGAGGGCGAGGATTGACTTTCCGCCCCGGGCGAGGATCGAGCCCCGCATGAAGTCGGCCTGGCCACCGATCCCGCTGTAGTGGACGCCGCCGAGGGATTCGGCAGTCGCCTGGCCCGTGAGGTCGATCTCGATGCAGCTATTTATCGCCGTCATCTTCCGGTTTCTGGCGATCACCAGGGGGCTATTCGTATAGTCGATCGACCTGAACTCGACGAGGGGGTTGTCGTCCAGGAACCGATAGGTCGACTCAGCCCCCATGCAGAAGGAGGCTACGGCCTTTCCCCGATCGATCGTCTTTTTTGAGTTGTCGACGACCCCCGACCTCATCAGATCAGCGAGACCGTCGGTAAAGAGCTCGGTGTGGACGCCGAGGTGCTTTTTGCCCGCGAGGTTCGATAAAATCGCGTTGGGGACCGACCCGTAGCCCACCTGGATGGTGGAGCCGTCCTCGACGAGCCTTGCGACGTACCCGCCGATCTTCTGGGCGATCTTCCCAGAAACAGGGTCCTCGTAGGCCAGAAGCGGCTCGTCGAAGTAGACCAGATAATCGACGTCCTCGACGCTGATGAACCCGTCGCCGTGGACCCGCGGCATCCGGGGGTTGACCTGGGCTATGACGATCTTTGCCCCCTCCACCGCCGCCTTGACGATGTCGACGCTGATCCCGAGGCTCATGAGGCCGTGGCCGTCCGGGGGCGAGGTCTGGACGAGGGCGACGTCGATGGGGATCGCACCTTTGCGGAAGAGGGCCGGGACCTCCGAGAGGAAGATCGGCGTGTAGTCGGCGTCGCCCCGATTGATGGCGGATCTGCTCCGCGACCCGACGAAGAAGGAGTTGAGCCTGAAGTTCTCCCGGAACTTCTCCTCGGCGCAGGGAGCGATCCCCAGGGTCCAGACGTGGATCATCTCGGCACCGAGGAGGGAGTTGGGCCTCTTCTCGACGTAGCTCTTCAGGGCTCCGACGAGGTGCTGGGGCTCGCCGCAGCCGGTCCCCACGAAGATCCTGTCACCGGGGTGGATCTGATCGAAGATGGCGATCTCCGGCCAGAACTTCTTCTTCCACCTCTTCTTCATCTCGTCGAGCTCTGAGCTATTATCGTCCGGATTCAACGCCCTCAAACCCCAAAAAGTCTGATCAAAAGGCCCGGCGAAAATCGAATGCGTGCAGCCTTTTAGCTGGAATTATTGGTGGAGGTGATATTTACCGGTGTTGGTATAAAAATATCTCAATTAATAATGAAGAACAAATGGGGGCCTCTGAAAACAGACAAGTCTATGGAAATTATTATATACTAATAACTACATAATCAATGTATGAATTCTTTTACTGCCTGGGGCCTTCGAGAAGCTTACAAGAATGTAGAGAAGCTGGGAGATAGGCTTTCACAGATCACGAACTTAATCGAGTGGGAACCATTTCGACCTATTCTTGAAGAGATGTATCATAATAAAACCGAGAGAGACTGAAAAGCAAATTTCGGATCGGATCTCCGTTATGAAGTTCTTGGGATTTCCTGATTCCATACCTGATTCCATACCTGATTCCATACCTGATTCCATACCTGATTCCATACCTGATTCTCTGCTGGGACCTTCGACCTGCAACCTTCGGAGGTCGACGTTCGGGCCAAAATGGAGGCGGCGTGGAGCGGATGGAGGCATGATAATGCCCCCCATCACCTCATCGGGCCAAAGGCCCCTCCACCTTCGCCATCACTCAGTAGCCCAGAGCCCCGCTCAGAACCTTGACGTCGGTCGTTTCCGACTCGGCGGTCGTGGCGTTCGAGGGAGACATATAGCTAATCTTTGTCGCATTACCGGTATCGAGCTTTGTTGATGCCTGGCTGAGGGTGCTGAGATTGGCGACGTTTTCAGTGTCTGGTGCTCCCAGGACGTTGCCCAGAACCCTCACGTCCATCGGTTCTGCACCATCGGTCGCGCCGGACGCCTGCGATCCCTCGCCGAGGGTGCTGAGATCCGCCACGGTTTCAGCGGCTGGCGCCCCCAGGACGTCTCCCAAGACCCTCACGTCGGTCTCTTCCATTCCGGCCAACTCCACCACATCAGTTTCGTTTGAGGGCGGCATGTACCTTATCACCGTTACATCGGCGTCATCTGCTGTTTCGGACCCTTTGTCGAGGGTGCTCAGGCCGACGACGCTCGCGTCCACTTCGGTCACGTCCACCGCTTCCACGTCCTCCATGTCCACTGCCTCCACGTCCAAGGCCTCAATGTCCACGTCCTCCACAATCACGTCTTCGGCGAACGATTCATTGGATGGTTGGTCGGTCAAGTTCAGGGGGGTGACGTTGTTCACCTCGCTGACGTCATCTGTCACCAACTCTTCATCAGCCAAATCGAAGGCGCCCATATCCGCCACGTTTTCGGCGAATGATTCATTGGATGACTGGTTGGTCGAGTTCAGGGAGGTGGCGTTGTTCATCTCGTCGACGTCGTCTGTCATCGACACTTCATCAACCGCATTGAGGCCGCTTTCGTCTACCGCGCCCTCCTCAGTCGCTGTTCCCACCGATATCGAGGCGGCGGCTGCCAGAAGGCAGACCATCGCCGAAATCATCAAAGATTTGCGTATCATTTTCTTTACCTCCTTTCGAGGACGGACCCGCCGAAACGGGTGGGTCTCGACTTAGATAATCGTTCGTATAAAATACATATCACAGGCGATCGCGGGCAGATCCCATCCCGCGTTCCCGGCCCCCGGCAAAAATGTGGAGGGACGAACCGAAAGGGATGGATACATCGCCGGGGCGCTCTCGGGGCGGGCCTGGAAATAATCTCGGTCGGGTCTCTTTTTAGACCTCTGTGCTGCAAATCCATCTTCGATCAGATACATAATCACTACACCGTCTCTCAAATCTTCGGGCTGAAGGGTTTCACGAGACCCGCAAAACCGATGCGAAGGCGACAAGGCCGATGGCCAATAGCACCGGGTTCACAAGGCCGTGCCTCACCCCGTACCTTCTCAACGTGAACTTGGCGCTGATGAGGACGTGGACCAGGAAGAAGAAGACCAGATAGAGGTCCAAGCTCGTATGCCAGTACATCGCCTCGCGCGGGCTCATTATTATCCGCTCGCTCCAGGCGTATCCTGTCACGATGTATGCGATCATCAGGACCAGGAGGGCCCAGGCAGAGATCCTGTTAACCCTGATCAACAAGCGGTTGGATTTGATGTCCATCATTTTCACGCCTCGTTTCAAGGGACCGAACCCGGCTTCGAGCCCGCGGTCCCGGCTCTCTGGCGAAGGAGAGGAGGAAAACCGAAGCTGTATCTCGCCAGAGAGCTTTCGGGGCGGACCCGGAGATCCTGAATTTTGGGCCTCCTCCTTTTCACTCCGCCCGGAGGGCCTCGATGGGGTCGAGCATGGCCGCGTTGTTTGCGGGATAGATCCCGGCGACGGTGGTGATCAAAACGCCGAATAGAAGGCCGAAGGCCACAGACTGGAGGGTAACCTCCTGGGGTATCTTGGCCACAGAGCCGACGAAGTCCGAGACGAGCGTTCCCAGCAGTATGCCCACCAGGCTGCTCGCAAGGCCGAGCATCCCCGCGTCCAGGAGGTAGAGGGTCCTGATCTCCCAGGTGGTGGCTCCGATCGCCTTCATCACCCCGATCTCGTGGGTCCTCTCCTTCACCGTCAGCATCATGACGTTGGAGATCCCGATCGCCCCGACGATCAGCGATATGGAGCCTATGCCCGCCAGAGCGTACTTGATCATGTTCAGCACCTCCAGCATCGACTCAAACCTCGTCGTCATAGGCTCGACGTTGTAAGCCTCGTCCCTGTGAACCCTGGCCAGCTCCTTTTCGATCTTCTCGGCGACGCCGTTCACCTGGGCGGAGTCTGCGGCCCTCACCGTGATGCTGGCGTAATGGTACTCATCGACGTCGAGGAACTCCTCCATCGCCCTGTGAGTTATGTAAACGCCGGTATCGGACCCGTAAGACGGGTCCTCGTCCTCCTCCAGGACCCCGACCACCTTGAAGTCCAAATAGCGGTCCTCTTCGTTCTGGTAGAGCCTGATCTGGTTTCCGGGGGAGATCTTCATCCTGAAGAAGTCCAGAGCTACGTCGCTGCTGACCACCGCCGCCTTGTAGTCGGAATTGGTCAAAAACCGACCCCGAGCCACCACGTCTTTCAGGTCGTCATGCTCGTCGGGCGAGATCCCGATGACGCTCACCGAGGCGTTGTCGCCACGGAATGAGAGGAGAGCCCTCGAAGTCTTGATCGGATAGACCGCCTCGACCCCCACGACGTTGTCGATGATCTTCACGTCCTTCTCGTCGAACTCGGCAGGCTCCTCCGGGGCGGATGCGGGCCGCTCGCCGGGACCCATGCCCATCCCCGATCCGGGCCTCACGCTGATGAGGTCCATATCGAGGTCACCGAACCGCTCGCTGACGCCGCCGTAGAGCCCCTGGCCCACCGACAGGAGGGCGATTATCGAGACCACCCCGATGATGATCCCGAGGCTCGACATGAAGGCCCTCCTCCAGTCGGCCCTGAAGCTCAAAAGGACGTACTCCAGCATGTCGTCCGGTCTCAAGAAAACTCACTCCGAGGCTCCGATCTCGATGTCGAGAATTGGCGTCAAGGTCTCTTGGTCCTCCTGCGCCAGAAGTAAGCGCCGCCGATCACCGTCGGCAGAAGAATCGCGGCTGCGGCTGTCGTCGTCCCGACCCCGGAGCTTCCCTGCCCTGGCGGACCCCCGGCTCCGTTCGAGGCTTCGGCACCGCCCCTCAATGTAGTGGTGTAGATCTCGGACTCATGCCAGGTGTCGCCGTTCTTGAACTTGGCCCCGAAACCGAGATCAATGGAGTCGGCGGGTGACGCCAACTTGAGATCGAAGTCGATGGTGAATATCTCGTCAGGCTCCATGGTGCCGATGTAGTACTCTTTTGGCGAGAACTCGACTCCTTTTGCCTCGGGAACGATCGTCACCGCGTTCAGGGTGTTCTGCCTCGGGTTTGCAACGTCCAGGCTCGCGCTGGTTGAGGTCGGAGCTTCGGCCTGGATCAGCAGAACGTCAGAGGAGTCCACCTTCACCGGAACCTTCCGGTTTGTCTCTTCTGGCGCCTCCTCGTATCCGCTGACGAGCAAGACGTCCAGGAAGTGGGTTCCGTCGGTCGTATTCTCGTCGGCCTTGATGTTGAAGTAGACCGTAATCTGATCGCCGGGCCCGATCGTCCCAACGTTCTCATAAGGCTCGGTCAAAACCTCCAGGCCGTCGGCACCGGCGATTTCGACCCGGTATATCGGCACTGTGAAGGAGAAGTCCTCTCTCTGGTAAGATACGACGTACTGATCGGCAGAGTTCTCGATCACGATCGATACGATCCCGGTGTCGCCGGGCATAAGAACCTCTGGAGAGACCGAAGACTCGATTATGATCGTCGGCTCAGGGCAGCGGTACATGTAGCCGTAGGGGTAGGCAGAAGCCGACGGGAAGAGGGATAGGGCCTGGATCAGCATCAGGACCATCAGGACGAAAGCGAGAATCGACATCGAGCCAGACTTCGACTTCAAGATGCATCCTCCTGCACTCGACCGTCTCTCATCCATACCACGCGGCTGCAATGTTTTGTCGTTTCAACGTCGTGAGTCACCATGATAATCGTGCGGCCTTCTTTGTTCAACTCGTTCATGATATCCATAATTTCGTTTGTGCTCTTCTGATCGAGGTTTCCTGTGGGCTCGTCGGCGAGGATGATGGATGGATCGTTGGCCAGAGCCCTTGCGATCGCCACCCTCTGCCGCTCTCCTCCTGAGAGGTTGGAAGGGCTGTAGTCGAGCCTGTGTCCGAGCCCAACAGATTCGAGAAGCTCTTTCGCTCGACCTCTCCTGACATCCCTTGCCATCTCCTGGAGGGTCATCGGAAGCTCCACGTTCTTCAAGTTCGACATCCTGCCTATGAGGTTGAAGGTCTGGAAGACAAACCCGATCTCGTCTCTTCTTATCCGAGCCAGCTCTCGGTCGGATAGCTGGCCCAACTCCTGCCCCTTCAGGAGCACTCTGCCTTTCGATGGCCTGTCGAGGCAGCCGAGGATGTTCATGAGGGTGCTCTTTCCGCAGCCCGAGGGTCCCATCAGCGCCACAAACTCGCCCTCGTCTATATAGAGGTCGATTCCCTTGAGGATTGGAACGTCCAGTTCGCCCACCTTGTAGCTCTTCTCAAGGTCGGCGATCTCTACCAGGGACACGGTTCTCCTCCTGGAACGGCAAGGGTCTGGCCATTTTGGTCGGTCTCGGGCAGTGTGGGCAGAAATGTCAGCTTGTAGCTTGTGCTCTGGTCGCCCTCGTTCAGAGTCAGGTTCCCCTCGCCCACCTGGCCACCGTTCATCTCATAGCTTTTGATGGTGATGTGGCCGATCGTCCGATCCTCAGCGCCCCTCATCATCCGTTCGAATTCCAGCAGGTCGGCGTCGAGGACGGAGCAGTTGCCATCGAAGGTCTGGTTGATGTTTGTCAGGATGTATCTGCGATCTCCCAGGATCATGCCTCCGCGAGTGGTTGTAGGCGCATCGGACTTTGAGATCTCTTCCCTTATCTCGTTAAGGCTCCTGTTCTCTTTAAGCAGGTCTCTGGCAAAGGCGGGAGGAATCTTTTTGGTATCGATCAGCCATATCTGGAGGAAATAGGTCTCGCCCCTCTCCAGAGCGACCCCCTCCGCTCGGAAGGGGCCGCCCGGGGGGTGGCCGTCTTCTGCAGCCCCGTATTCGAAGCGAGGTCCCGCGGCTTCGAGATCTGGCGGGAGGGGTCCGGTCGGGGTTTCCATCCCCGTCTCGAAGAAGGGCCGACCCGCCGAGGCCGGGACTTCTTCAAAGGGGTAGGATAGAGCCGTCGTCATGAAGGATATCACCATTGCCAAGACGACGGAAATGCTCACGATCTTCACGAAGATCAGTCCTCAAGGTAAGCGTCCAGATGGACCTTGTACCTGCCGCTGAGAGTACCCTGATTTATCATAAGGGTTCCTCTTGCATCCCCGATCCCCTCTTTTGTCTCTATGCGCCCGACGACGTCGCCTGCAGCTTCAGATGACCATATGGCCTCACGTCCCCACCGAATCTCGGCGAGATCTGCCTTGAGGACGGTCTCGGAATCCATGGATCTTAAGTCGACGTCCACAAGCCTGTAGCTCTCACCGTCAAGCTTCATCTTGCCCCGGTATATGAAGGAGGGGTTTGCCTCCTCTTCGATCAGCATCTTGATCTCCTCGATGCTCTTTCTGTTCTGCAGGAGGTCTTTGATCTGGGCGGGGCTCAGAAGCCTCATTCCTTCGATCTCTATCCTGAGGGGACGGGCCGACTTGAAGAACGATCCCGCCGGTCCCAGGGCAAAGCCGCTCTTTACCCAGACGGTCTTTATCGGCGCGGCGGATGAGCCCATCACGGATTCAGGAATGGTCACGTTTTTCATCATCTAGAGTCACCTCGGGTCTCGGAGCCGTGGGCCTCTTGGCCCACGACCCTTCGAGACGCAGAGTTTGACGATATGGTGTCCGTCGAGTCGGGTCGGGGTCTTGCAGGCAAGGCCGATCACAAACCCCCAAAACCCGAGTCTCATAATAGGATGTTCGGCTTGTCGCGTCTCCTCCAGCTCACCGCTGTCCGCCGAAGCCGGGTCCGGTCATCTGATTATCAAACGCTCCCCTACCCTGCTGCTGCATGCTGGCACCAGCCATTCCGCACTGGTTCTGCTGGAAGCCCTGTCCGCCCTCCGCGCGGCAATCGCCGGCACCAGCCATTCCGAATTGGCCATCCTGATTGCCCTGACCCATAGGTCCCATCATGGGGCCCTTTCCAAGGCCGAGAGTTCTGCAGACCTCCATCTGCTCTTTCAGCTCTGCGATGGTCATGTTCTCCATCTCAGCCATCCTCTCTTCTTTCAGAGCCTCGATCTCTGCCAGGGTCATGTTGTCCAGCTCGTCGATCTTCTCCTGTTTCAGGGCCTCGATCTCCGCCAGGGTCATGCCCTCCAGATCTTCAGCGGTCAGGTCGGTCACGAGGAGGCATGCTCCGCCACCGAGGAAGGGACGGTCAAACTTATCCTGTCTCTGCTCCTTCAGCTCGGCGATGGTCATGTTCTCCATCTCGGCCCTCTTCTCTTCTCTCAGAGCCTCGATCTCCTCTGCGGTCATGTTGCGGAACTGGTTCATCTTCTCTTCTCTCAGCGCCCTCAGCTCAGCGAGGGTCATGCTCTGCATCTCCTCTTCGGTCAGGTCATCCATGAGAAGGAATGCTCCACCGCAACCTCTGCCCATCTGATCTTTGTTCATGGGGCACTGGTCCATCTGGCCGTTGTTCATACATCCGGTTCTGTCAGCCTTCCCGCCTGAATACGGCATCGAGAGGGCCGGCACTGCCAGAAGGCAGACCACCGCTAAAGTTATCAACGATTTCGCGTGTCTCATATCCTATACCTCACTAGAGGACGGCTTTGCTGCAGCTTCGGCAGCGCCGTCCTCACCAAACTCCTTCTCAGTCCGAACGATAGTTAAAATTAGAGCCGAACGAAACCGAACGTTAACCGTTCAGAAATTGTTCCAGCCATCTAAGAACGTTCAGTTTTAGGCATAACGGTGTATGATTGTTCCATATAATCTGAAAATCGGCTTTTGTTTTTATTTTTGTCTTCAGAACCGTTAAATTCCGTCTAGATCTGGAACTCGGTGGAGATACCGGCGGCACTCGCGCCGTCTCCAGATGGGGATCGTGCGAGGTCGAAGCATTCGAGGCGGGGTGGACAGGGCCGGGTTTGGGAAACTGCTGGAAAAGGCTATCGGGAATCTTCAGCCACTGCCCCCTTTTTGCCCTTTTTCGCCTCCGACGTAAGGCTCCAGGTGGACCACCACGTCCACCACATCCGAGACGTACTCGATCAGCCTGCGCTTCACCTCCTCGGAGATCTCGTGCCCCTCCTCGACGGTGAGGGCGGGATCGACCAGGACATGGAGGTCGACCTCAAGCCCCGACCCGATGTGGCGTGTCCGTATGGCGTGAACCTCCTGGACTCCGGGGGTGGCGAAGGCCAGCTGCTCGATCCCGAGACAGATCTCCTCGGGCGCTCCCCGGTCTACGAGCTGCTCTACCGAGGGCCGAACTATCTTCCATGCCGCCTGGAGGATGAACATCGAGACGACGATCGCTCCCAGGTGGTCGAGGAAGGAGAGGCCGGGGACGAGGGCGGCTCCGGCGACGGCCACCGCCGCCGGTATAGAGCTGAGGCCGTCGGATCGGTGGTGCCAGGCGTTGGCGATGAGGGCTGTGGACTTGATCTCTCTTCCCACCGAGATCGTCCAGCGGTACAGCAGCTCTTTGGTGAAGATGGACAAGACCGCGGCGAAGAAGGCGATGGCTCCGGGGGGCTTTGCGTGAGCCTGGTGGAGGGTCGAAAGGGCGTTGTAGCTCAGGCCCAGGGCGACGGCAGCCAGGAGGAGGCCGATGAGGATCGTCACCAAAAACTCGATCCTCCGGTGGCCGTAAGGGTGGCACTCGTCCGGGGGCTTGGTCCAGAACTTGACCCCCACCAGGACCGCGACGTCGGTTGCGGTGTCTGAGAGGCTGTGAACGGCGTCCGCCACCACTGCTTGGCTGTTTCCAAGAATTCCCGCCGCAAACTTCAGGGCGGAGAGGGCCACGTTTATGACCAGGCCGATCAGGGTCACCCGTCTCACCTCTGATACCTGGCGTCTGTTCTCGAAATCTTGGATCGAGGAAGCCCAAGTCGTCTTCTCAGCCATTCGGATCTCCTCCTCGGGAAATGATCAAAGGGCTACCCTCCGGTATTAGAATTGCGGTTAATCTGCTCGCTTTTCAGATCGAGATCGGCTGCGACCGAAGAATTATGACGACGAGAACCGCCAGCATCAGAAGCCAGAGGGCCATCGCCACTATAGACGCCCTCTTCGCCCTCTTCGCCTCCCGCCACCCGAGGGGCCTGATCCCCTGGGCGAGGAAGGTCGCCACCCCCGAGAGGTTGACGGAGATGAAGTTCGCGACGAAGAGGAGCATCGCGCCCCAGGCGAGGCTCTCGTGGCCCGACCCCATCAGAAGGCCGAAGGTGACGAGAGGCGGGAGGAGGGCGACGGCCACCATCACCCCGATGAGGGTCGCCGAGACGCCGGTGGTGAAGGCGAGGGCTCCCGCGCTCCCCGAGGCGAGGGCGAGGGCCACCTCGCCGAGGCCCACCACCGTCCGGGAGGCGATCTCTGGGGTGGTGGGGTCCACGGTCAGTACCGCACCTAGAAGGTATGAGATGACGACGGCCGTCCCGATCCCCACAATGTTCGCCTTGAGAGCTCTCCTGGCGAGGGACCCGTCCCCGAGGATTGTGGCGAGGGAGAAGGAGACGTTAGGCCCCAGGAGGGGCGCGATCACCATCGCCCCGATGATGACGGCGACGTTGTCCCTCAGAACTCCGATGGCAGCGACGATGGAGGATAGGACCACCATGAAGACGTAGATCCGAGAGAGGCCCGTGGTGTAGGCGAGGTCCGCATAAAGCTCCTCTCTTCCGATCCGCCTGCTCTTCTTCTTCGGCTTCTCTTCGGGGAGGGTCTTCTTCTCGGGCTCCTCCTCGGCCAGCTCAGGCCTGGGGAGAGACGCCGCTACGGGAAGGACGACGAGCCTGCACCCCTCAGTCCGGTGGAACTTTTTTTCGAGAAGGTCGATGACGGCCTCCGAATTCGCCGTGGAGACGAGGATCTTCACCAGGATCTGCCGTTCTGTGAAGGTCTTCTTCCAGACCCCGCCCACGGGCCGCTCCCATATGCCTTCCAAAGGCGCCGTCCAGACCCCGAGGACGGCGAGCTTGTTTGAGGTCAACAGCCTCTCAAGACCCTCTTTCTCTTCCTCGGGGAGGACCATCTCGATCATGCGGAGGACCATATCAACACCACCCTGGCATTTTCCATCGCCCGGATATTTTCCATCGTCCAGATCTCATTTGACGGCTTCAAAGCCATCCCCTCCTCCTGAAGTAGAAGAGCATGACCAGTCCTGCGACGAGCATGAAGAGAAGGACCGCGGGGTAGCCCCAGTGCCAGCGGAGCTCGGGCATGTAATCGAAGTTCATCCCGTAGATCCCGGCGACGAGGGTGAGGGGTATGAAGATGGTGGCGATGATCGTCAGTACCTTCATCACCTCGTTCATCCTGTTGCTGATGGAGGAGAGGTAGATGTCCAGCATCCCGGAGAGGATGTCTCTGAAGGTCTCGATCGCCTCGATCACCTGGACGGTGTGATCGTAGACGTCCCGGAGGTATATGGCCGTCGACTCCTCGAAGATCTCCGACTCGCCCCGCGCAAGGCGGCTTATCACCTCTCGGAGGGGCCAGACCGACTTTCGGAGGAATATCATGTCCCGCTTCATATCGTGGATCTGCTGGGAAGTATCGGAGGTGGGGCTTTTTACCAGCTCGTCCTCCAGCACCTCCAGGTCCTCGCCCACGTCCTCCAGGATCAAAAAGTAATTGTCGACGACGGCGTCTATCAGGGCGTAGGCGAGGTAGTCCGCCCCCCGCTTCCTGATCCTCCCCTTGGACTTTCGGATCCGGTCCCTGACCAAATCGAAGACGTCTCCAGCGGTCTCCTGGAAGGATATGACGAAACCGCGGCCTACTATCAGGCTCACCTGCTCCGACCTGATCTCCTCCTCCCCGTCATCGATCTCGACGCTCGCGAGCATCTTCAGGACGATGAAGACGTAATCGTCGAAGTCCTCCATCTTGGGCCGCTGTTCAGTGTGGACAATGTCCTCCAGGACGAGGGGGTGGATACCGAAGCAATCGCCGATCTTCTCTATCACCTCGGGCCGATGGACCCCCACCACGTCTATCCAGGTGATGGACGGTTTGGCCTTGAAGTCGAGGCACTGATCGATGGAGGTGACGCAGAACTCCTGGAGTTCGACCTCGTCGTAGTCCAGGATGGTGACCCGGACCGGCTCGGTCCTCTCCTCGCCGACGTGGACCAGGGTTCCCGGCGGCAGGCCCACCTTCTTTGTCCTTATCTTGAAAACCCGGGCCATATGCCGTTCACCTCACCGAACTCTTCGTGCTCGCCTCCAGGACTCTTCATGATCGATCCGCCTCGGAACTTCAGCTTCAGCTCACCCTCGTTTCGCCTGCGTTGCTCAGCTGTTTTCCCTAGCCTTTTTCGAGGGTCGTCATCCCCATCTCCATCTTTCTCCCGCCGAGCCTATCTTCAGGAAATCCGACGATGTCGATGGTGGTGGAGGCGACCTTGATCTTGTCGGACTTCTCGATCTCGTCCAGTATCATCCGGCTCAATTTATTTTTCGTCAGCCTCCTCTCCCTCACCACCGTCATGTATCTTATGTTGAAGTTTATCCAGTTGTCTGTCAGGGTTATGAAGACGGCGGGCTCCACCACCCTCCGGGGAAGGTAATACTTTTCTTCCAGGGTGGAGAGGCTTTTTTCCGCCGAATAGGCGACGTGGTCGGTTTCTCTCCTGACGACGGAGAGGATTTTGGTGACCGCCTCCCTCCAGTCGCTGTCGTAGGTTATGGGGACGCTGATGTCATCCCAGAGGAAGTCGTGGTCTTTGGTGTAGTTGTTGACGCTGCCCGAGAGGATGTAACCGTTCGGGATTATCGTCAGCCGGCCTGTGGCCTGATCACCCGACATCCACTCACCCATCTCCATGAGGGTGGTGTAGAGGATGTCGATATCGATGACGTCCCCCTTCCTCGAGTTTATCTCGACCCTGTCGCCGACCCTGTATATCCCGGTCACGAAGATGATGATCCCGCCGACGAAGTTTTTGAAGAGATCCTGGAGGGCGACGGCTAGGCCCGCGGCTATGATCCCGTAGGAGACGAGGAGGCTCTGAGTATTCTCGACCCAGATGTTGATCACCACCGCCACGAGGACCACAACGTAGACTATCGAGACCGTCTTTTTGAAGGAGTACCTGGTCTTGGAGACCTTGATCCTCTTGATGAGGACGTCCTCGAAGAGGTGCTTGAAGAGGAGATGGATGATGGCTATCGCCACGACGGTGTAAAACGCCTTCTGAAGATCGATATTCGGATAGGCGTAGTTAACGATCCAGAGAGTAGCCGCCAAAGCGATGAGGGTGAAGAGGGTCAGAAACCTCTTGAGCATACCGAATTATCTTCTTCGAACCGTTAAATATTTTATCTCTCTATCGATCGCCCTCTCAGTAGAGGCCGAAGAGCGTTCCCAGAAAGAAGATGTAGAATATCACCAGCATCCAACCCTCCCATAGGGTTATCTCCTTCTCCCAGATTACGACGAAGTAGAGGAGGGTGGCGACGATCATCATCGGCATGACGAAGCTTGTTATCGTCTCGGGGATCACCAGGGTCCCGAAGAGGGCTGATATCCCCATGATGCCGAGGGCGTTGAAGATGTTCGAGCCCAGGATGTTTCCGATGGCCAGCTCCGGCTTGTTCACGGCGGCGGCCTTGACGCTCACCACCAGCTCCGGAAGGGAGGTCCCGAGAGCGACGGCGCTGGCGGCGATGATCTCGGTTCCGATCCCCACCATCTCCGAGAGCTTAACCACCGAGACGATGGTGTAGTTGGCCCCGATGTAGAGGAAGAAGACGCTAAGAAATAGCGTCAGATAGACCTTCAGATCGAGCCGTCTCTTCTTCGGGTGCTCGACTCCCGCCGCCCCCATCGCCTCGTCGGCGACCCTCTCGACGCTGATGGCGTAGAGGAGGTAGACGAGAAAGAGGGCGAGGCAGAGGAAGGCCTCGGCGAGGCTGTAGGCCCCGTCCACGACCATCAGGGAGAGGAGGACCGCCGAGCCGACGAATAAAGGCAAATCGACGTTGGCGAGCTCGTAGCTCGTCACCATCTTCTTTCCCACGATGGCGGAGAGGCCCAGGATTAAGAGGATGTTCGTGACGTTTGAGCCCATCACGTCCCCGACGACGATCTCCGAGGAGCCCTTCATCACCGCCAGAATCGACGAGACCAGCTCCGGGGTCGATGTCCCCACGGCTACGATGGTGACGCCGATGATGAAGGGCGAAATCCCGAAGGCGATGCCGATCCTCTCGGCGGAGTCGGTGAAGTAGTCTGAGGCCTTCACCAGGACGGCGAGGCTTGCGACGAAGACGAGAGCCCAGAGGAGGACGGGGAGCATTGCCACCCCATCAGCCGGCAAGGTTAAATCGTTTTCTCAAAAGTCTACAAATTTGTGTGGTCCTGCGTCTTCTCTATATGGGCTTATGAAATGGGATGCAAAGATACTGCCTACGGCCTCGTGATGATCTCCAGATAGCGCGTCTTGAAGCGGCCTGAAAAGTTGGGTGCGTGATGTAATAATAGATGCAATGAAGGGAGGGCAAAAGTCGCGTGTGTAGGGATTTGAAGGGAGGGAGGGAGGGAGGGAAAAAGTGCGGTCGACTTTTGCCTATACCAGGTACGTCATTCGTCGAATATAAACCTTTCGGTTTGCCCAAGCCGAAGGTCTGCACATCGACGAAGTCCTCAGCCTCGATTGGAGGTGATCGACGATTGGCGGCGAAATCGCCATCGTCATGACCTAAGCGTTCTGGCAAATCGGACCTGAGGAAACGGGAACGATACGGTATACCGTTCAAATGTGGGGGGACAGAAATTAATTTCTGGAGGGCTCGTACCAGGAGAGAGATGGTCGGTATCCATGACTTCGGAGATCGTGCTGATAGGAAGGTCAAACGTGGGCAAATCCACCCTTTTTCGTCAGCTCACGGGTAAGAAGGTGAGGGTGGGAAGAAGGCCCGGAGTTACCGTCGGCCCCGCCAGGGTCCAGGTGGGGAACGTCGTATACGTCGACATGCCGGGATACGGCTACATGAAGGGCGCAGATAAGAAGGTCCAGGAGGGCACAAAGGACTTCATCGTCCGCCGCTTAGAGGAGAAGGCCGAAGAGATCCTCCTCGCGATACAGGTGATAGACGCCGCCAGCTTCGTCGAGATAGCCGACCGCTGGGAAGATAGGGGAGAGGTGCCCTTGGAGGTGGAGTTATTCGAGTTTCTGACCGACCTGGATCTGGCGGTTGCCGTGGCTGCAAACAAGATGGACAAGGTCGTTAATCCCGACGCCACCCTGGACGAGATCTGTGAACGGCTTGGGATGCTCCCGCCCTGGAGCCAGTGGCGAGATCGGATCGCCCCCATCTCCGCCAAAGCTGGTGAGATCGGACCCCTGAAGGAGATCATAAGGTCTAGGCTTCAAAGCCGAGACTCCTGATCCTCCTGAGCGGCATGATCCTTCCGCATCTCCTGGGCCTCTTCTGCCAGCAGTTCCACATCTGTTTGACCCGACGAAGGGCCTATGGGATCTTGGATTATGAGGTTTCTGTATGGGTAAGGGATCTCTATCCCCTCCTTGTCGAACCTCTTCTTGATCGCCTCCCGGATGTCACAGGCAGTGGTGTAGGCCACATCCCTGTTCGGAACGTCCACGGCAAGCCGCATGTTAACTGCGAAATCCCCAAGCTCGGTGACCCTCACAGTTATGTCGTGATTTTTGAGGACCAGAGGGTGTCTCTTCGCAGCTTCCAACATGATACCTCTCGCTCTCTCTATATCCGCCGTATAGGCGATCCCGACGTCTATCCTCCAGGTTATGACCGGGTCGGTTATCGACCAGTTGATTATCGGCTGATTGCCCATGATGCTGTTGGGAACGAAGACTCTCCGGCCGTCCCAGATCTTTATGGTGGTGTGCCTCAGGGTCAGATCCTCTATCTGGCCATACTCACCATTGAAATCGATGTAATCGCCGACGCGAAAGGGGTGGAAGATCGCAAGGAAGATGCCGGAGATGACGTTGGAGAGGGAATCCTGGGCCGCAAAACCTATGGCGAGACCCGCAACACCGGCACCAGCGAGCAGGGTCACAGCAAGCCTGTTGAGGGGCGGTATCTGATATATGACCATGATGACGCCGAATATGTATATCGCCACCACCAGCAGCCTGCTGATGAGGGTCCTGAAGGTCATCTCGGTCTCTGAATCGATGCCGACTTTGCCGCCCCCGACTATCTTGGGGAGGTGAACGTTGACGGCCCGTCTGGCCATCTTTGCAGCAAAATACGTTACAACAAGGATGAAGATGATTCTGGAGATGGTTCCGAGGATGGATATGAGATCTATTCCCAGGGCCGAGTTCAGGTATTCGATGATCGAGGTCAACGTCGACGGGGCGCCCTCGCCCGTAAGCTGGGTGGGCACTTCAGAAGATAGCTCTCTTGGCAGGTCTGTCGTGATGTTCGATATATTCGAAGACAAATCAAGACCATCTGGGCCGATGTCAGAAGGGACGGTGTACTCGTAAAAAACGTCCTCTTCTACGGATACGATCTCGACCTCTTCCATCAAAAAAAGTGCGACTCATAGATACTTAATGATTTCGCTGGCTACCGATCGAGGGACAACCGAGTCGATCGGTGCAGCAAGATCAGACCCAAATACGTCGTTTATCGATTTTTGGATGATTAAAAAAGCTTTTAACGCATAAGCCGGATTATACCCATTGAAAAGGGGATGGTCCTATTCTCAGAAACGGCATCTGCAAAAAGGTCTTTGTGGCTTCGGTGATCATCCTCGTCCTCTCGGTGGGGCCGACTTTTGGAGCTACCTATGTGGTCTCTCCGGATTACGACGACAAATTCATCCAGGCCACCATAAACCGCGCCAGCGACGGGGACAGGATCATCGTGAAGAGTGGTCAGTACCGCGAAAACCTGAATGTGACTAAGAAGATCGCCCTCGTCGGCCTGGACACCGGTAAGGGGAGACCTTTGGTGGATGCTGGGGGTTTTGGCAGCGCCGTCGTCATCTCTGCCGACGAAGTTCTGGTTGAGGGTTTTGAGGTCACCAATTCGGGCAGGCTGTGGAAGGACGCCGGGATAAAGGTAACCTCAAAAAACAACGTCATCAGAGATAACAACGTCACCGGAAACGAGTACGGGATAGTCCTCGACGGCTCCGCCAGAAACAGCGTTATAAAAAATTTTGTCTGCAATAACGACGTGGGCATCTCTCTTTACTCCTCAGAAAAATGCACGATAATGGAAAATGACGCCTGCAACAACACATTTGGCGGCATACTGCTGAGCAAGGCGAGCAACAACACCATAAGAAACAATAACGCAAACCTCAACCAGTGGGCGGGTATAATTCTGGGCGAGTGCAGCAACAACACCGTCTCCAACAACATCGCCCGCTACAACGAAAATGAGGGGATCTGGCTTCTCCGCTCCGCCGGGAACACCATCAGGGGAAACAAGGTGCGTTACAACTACATATTCGGGATCCGCCTCTTCTACTCCAATAGGAACGCCATTACCAGCAACACCATCCGAAATAATCTTGACGGCATCAGCCTTGAAAACTCCAACGGGAACATCCTCGCCGGAAACAACCTGAGCATCAACGATTACGGAGTCTACGTCGACAACTCCTTCAACAACAGAATTTACATGAACAATCTGATCGGCAACCTCAACAACGCCCATTCCTGGAACTCCACTAACTTCTGGAATTCGACTGACCTTTTGAGCTATATCTACAACGGCGTGGCGTACAAGAGGCATGTCGGCAACTACTGGAGCGGGTACTTCGGACCCGACCCCTTCGGAGACGGCCTCGGGGACCGGGCCCAAACGGTCTCAGAAAAGGAGAAGGATTACAACCCCCTCAAGAAGCCCTCTGAGAAGTACACCTTGCGAGCATGAATATTATTGGATGTTCAAATTTAGCTGTTGAGGATGGGTGATGGACGAAAGTCGTGCCGATCAATATGTTTGCAGATACCGTTCTTCATGAGAAAAGCTGAAGATCCAGATGCTTTTTCTTTATTCTGGACAGATCGATTTTCAGATCTGTCGTGCTCATGGTAACGTTTTATATCAGCAGTTCTCACTAATTGGTATCAAATAGTTGGAGGTGTAGAAGGATGCGCAAGCTGTTAGTTGGGAGTGCTGTTGCATTGATCATAATCATTGCAGCGCTGGCTGGAATGTGGATGGAGTTCAGCTCCTTGCAGGCCTGCAAACCCAGCATTCAGGACCCGGAGTCTCTTGTAGGCTACTGGTGCTTGCCAACAACACTGAAGATAACGCCATCGTTCTGGCCTGGTGGGACTATGCAGCCGGGTAAAAGGGGTCGGCCACAGGAAACCAGTGATAAACGAGTCATCTGAAAACATTTAAGCAGACGATAGCGGGCTATTCTGCGCCGGGAAGGCTGTGGAGGAAGATAGAGTACGGGCTTTGGTATCCATACGAGCCTGAGGAGAGGGTCAAGGACGTGGCCACCTTCTTCGTGGCACAAAATGCGACCGAATCTAAAGATATCGCTGTAAAATACGGCGCGGATTACGTGCTGGTGTTGTACGCCGACGATCTACGAAAGTTCTCTGCCATAATTTTGGGCTCTGGTGAGAGTCCAGATGATTACATAAACCAGAGCTTTGATCCAAAAGACTCAGAACTGGGCCTAAAAGTGCAGACGATAGGGACAGAGCTGATCAACGGCAAAGAAGAGGTAGATGGCTTCGAGAAGGCCTTTGATAGCGGCAAGGTGAGGATCTACAGGGTGCTGCATTAGAAAGCAGCTCGATGGGCTTTTGCGTCTATTTGCAAATTGGGTGAAGTGCATCATCTCGACCGATGATCGTCCTCCCGGGTCCACCAGGTGGCGAGGATCGGGCCAGAGATGTTGTGCCAGACGCTGAATATGGCGCCCGGGATCGCCGCTGCCGGGTTGAAGTGGGCCATGGCAAGAGCCGCGGCGAGCCCTGAGTTCTGCATTCCCACCTCCACGGCGATCGCCCTCTTCTTGGGCTCTGCGGCCCCTAGGGCGGACCCAGCACCGTAGCCGAGAAGCAGGCCCAAAAGGTTGTGGAGGATCACCACGGCGAAGATGGTTAGGGCCGCCGAGAGGATCTGGTCGGCGTTTGCCCCGATGATCGCCCCGACGACGGCCACAATCGTTGCGACGGAGACGAGAGGAAGTACCGCGATCCAACGGGCCGCCGCCTCTTCAAAATAAATGTGAGCCGCCAGGCCCATAAGTACGGGTATCAGGACGATCTTCACGGCTGAGACGAAGAGGCCCCCTGCCGGAACGGGCGCCCAGGCCCCGGCGAGGAGGAGGGTGAGAAGGGGCGTCATTATCGGGGAGATCAGGGTCGAGGCGGTGGTCATGGCCACCGAGAGGGCGACGTCGCCTTTGGCTAGGTAGGTGATGACGTTGGAGGCTGTGCCTCCGGGACACGCGCCCAGGAGGACGACGCCGACGGCCAGCTCCCCAGGTAGGCGGAAGGCTTCGGCGATCCCGTAGGCGAGAAGGGGCATGATGGTGTACTGGGCGACGACCCCGACGGCGACCTCTTTCGGCTGGGCTAGGATCTCCTTGAAGTCGTCGACCCGGAGGGTCATCCCCATGCCGAACATGATGATGCCTAAGAGCAGAGGTATGTGGGGCAAGAATATTTGGAATGTCTTAGGGCGCAGGAGACCGATGACGGCTGCCAGGAGCACCCAGATAGCGAAATAGCGGCTGGCGATCTGGCTCAAGGTCTTCAAGGCGCTTGGAACGTTCATGATTTTCTCGGTTATGTCGGTAGCCGATTTCGGCTGCTTTTTCTCATTTCCTCTTTCGGTTTCTGTAGATCTCCCTCAAAACTTCCTGGTGCATCGAGGCCACAGCGTCTCCGAGGATGCCCATGAAAAAGAGCTGGAAACCGACGATGATAAAAAGGGCCGTCAGGATCGTCAGGGGGATATGCTCTGTCCGAGCGGCGAGCCATTCGCTGGCGACGTAGAGGCCAAGAGCGAATCCGGCCGCGCCGAAGAACGAGCCCATCAAGCCGAAGTAAAATAGCGGGTTGTGGGTCTTGGCCATTCTGTAGATGGTGATGATGATCCTTGCACCATCCATGACGGGGTTGAGCTTCGTCTGAGTGCCTTTGGTCCTCGAACGGTAGGTTATGGGAACCTCGGCGATATTGAGCCCTTTCTTGACGCTGTCGACGGTCATCTCGGTCTCGATCTCAAAGCCGGTCATGGTAAGGTCGAGTCTTTGGACCCCGTCGCGGGTGAAGGCCCGGTACCCTGTCAGGATGTCGTTCAGGGGAACTCCGTAGATCAGCCTGAAGAAGAAGTTGATAAGCCGATTTCCGGTCGAATTCAGCCTTGTTAGGGCACCTTTTTGGAGGTTTCCGAACCGATTTCCCATGACGTGGTCGGAAATTCCCGCGAGGATGGGGTCAAGGAGCAGATGGACCTCTGAGGGAAGATAGGTCCCGTCCCCGTCGATCATCACGATGTACTTCGATTCGATCAGGCTGAAGGCCTCTTTGAGGGCCTGGCCTTTGCCCTTTCCGCTCTGGACGACGACCCGCGCCCCGGCACCCCTCGCCCGCTCGACGGTCCGGTCCCGGCTGTGGCCGTCTATCACCATGATCTCTTCAAAGCCCATATTATTGAACTCGCCGATCACCTCGGCGATGGCGTCCTCCTCGTTGAGGGTTGGTATCAGAACGCAGACGTCTTTGAGGGTCAATTTTGATCAGCTCGGTCTCGACATGGGGAGGATAATCGGTGGTCTCTCTTTTCTGTGATCGGTCCCTTTTGCGGCTTTTGTCACTTCAGGGCCCCTTTTATGAGCCGTTCGAACTTATTCACCAGCTCATCCTCGCCGCTTTCAGCGGTCTCTACGTATAGCCTGATAAGGGGCTCGGTGTTGGAGGGCCTGATGAGGACGCTGTAGCTTTCGGTGCATATCTTGAGGCCGTCGGTGGTGTCGGGCTCAAGAGGTGCGAGGTCGCCCTCGAGCTGTCTCATCACCTCGGCGGGCGACCCCTCGATCCTGATGCTTTTCTGGATGTAGGGGTAGTCGAGGATGGCGTCTGCCAAATCCGAGAGCTTTTCGCCCCGCGAGACGACCTCGCCGAGGGCGAGGCTCATGGCGAAGGGGTCGTCGGAGTATTGGAACTCCGAGAGGAAGAAGTGGGCGCTCCGCTCGACGCCGAGGACTGCGCCCTCGTTTTTGACCCGGTTGGCGACGTAGACGTCTCCTACCCTCTCCCTGATCACCTCGATCCCGAGGGGCAAAAGCTCCCGCTCGAGGATCATGGAGCAGTCGAAGCCCGCCACCACCTTGTCGCCGGGGCCGTACCTCTCTTTGGCCAGGATCACCGCCACCTTCTCGGGGGCTACGATCCGTCCCCGATCATCGATAACCAGGCCCCGGTCGGCGTCGGGGTCGAAGCCGACTCCGTAATCGGCACCGGTTTCGACGACCTTTTTCGCCGCCTCTTTCAGGGACTCCTCGGTGGGGGCTGGGCCGCGGCCGGGGAAGAGGCCGTCAGGCTCGCCGTTGATCACTCTACCGTCAAAGTCTAGCCTCTGGTAGAGCATGAAGGCGCCGCAGGCAGAGCCGTTCCCCATGTCCAGGACGACTCTGAGGGGTCGCTCGAACTCCAGCTTCCCCTCGACGTAATCTGCATACCTTTTGATCGCATCTTCAGGGGCGCGGTCGGTCTTCTTCCCGTCGCCCTCTCGAAAAGCGCCCTTCTCGTAGATGTCCATCATCTCGGTCTGGTGGTAGAGCATCCCGTAGCCCCCGGCGGTCCTGAACCTGATCCCGTTGTACTCGGGCGGGTTGTGGGAGGCTGAGATGTAGGCTGCGGCGTTATAGCCCCCTTTCCAGGTTTCAAAGCTGATGATCGGTATCGGTAGAACCCCGTAGCTCTCGACGTTGCAGCCTGTGGATAAAACCCCCTCCAAAAGGGCCCTCTCTACCGAGGGGCCGCTCTTCCTGGTGTCTCTCCCGAGGGTGATCCTGCCGTCGGGAAGGTACGAGCCCAGGGCTTTTCCCACCTTTTTCGCGATATCCTCGGTGAGCTCTGTCCCGTAGACGCCTCGCACGTCATACGCTCTGAAGACTGTCACGCTTAAGAGTCATCAGTCGATCTAAAATAGTTTTCGAAAATAGTTTCCGAAAGCGGCCTGCTCTTCAGTCCGCGGGAGCCCCGATCGCGTGGCCGGATCTTATCGATTTTATCTTAACCCGCAGCCTATCGCCAACTTCTGTTCCGGGAACGAAGATCTTGAACCCCTCGACCTCGGCGACGCCGTCTCCGGACTTGCCGATGCCGACGATCTCCAGGTCCAAGACGTCCCCCACCTTCACCGGCGGCAAAAAGAAGCCCTGGCCCACGACGTACATCTCGGCGCTCTCCTTCCGGGAGGCGGCCGGCGAGTGGGACTGAGCCCTCCTGAAGGTCTCCCTCACCTCCGAAAGGTAATCCAGAAAGGTGTCGCCCTGGAAGACCTTGACCAGGAAGTTTCCGCCGGGCTTGAGGACCTCCTTTGCCACCCGGAGGGCCGACTGAGATAGGTCGATGGACCTTGCGTGGTCGAGGGTCCAGTTTCCCGAGAGGTTCGGCGCCGCATCGCAGATCACCACGTCGGCCAGTCCGCCTAGAGCTTCCGTGATCAAGTCCAGGGTCTCGGGGGCTGTGATGTCGGCCTTGATCGTCGTCACTCCCTCGATCGGCTCGATCGGCAGAAGGTCGACGCCGACGACCCGGCCGCTGGAGATCTCCTTTGCCACCTGGAGCCAGCCACCGGGGGCGGCTCCCAGGTCTAGGACGGAGTCGCCCCTCCTGATCAGCCTGAACCTCTTGTTGATCTGCTGGAGCTTGAAGGCTGACCGGGCTCGGTAACCCTCGGATTTGGCTTTTCGGTAGAAGTAGTCCTTTCTATCCCTGGCCATCACCGAAGATTTTCAGTCCAAGGTAATAAAGGGCTGCGGTTCAAACTAATCGATGACGAAGGAAAAAGTTTTAGAGGCTTCAAACCTCAGATATCCGCGTGCTCCCCATATCCCGCCGCACAATTTCGCGCTTCATCACCGCCTCAGCCTGCCTTATTTTCGTCGTGTGGGGATACAGCGATTACAGCAACGGGATTATGCCTTATAACCAAGCGGTGGGTTTCCTGATCGCTTTGGCGGGCTTGATCGGCTCATCTCGCGTTTCTGAAAAACCGATCATCCAGCCGTCAGAAAAAGAGATAGCCGCCCGCGACGCCCACAACCGACAGGCGATGCTCAACCGGGTGCGGGACTTCTGGGTGAAGGGCGTGTTGGAGAGCTCCCTCCACGAGGAGGCGCGGATCGAGCTGGGCTTGGAGGAGCGAAGAGACGCCGTCGCCGAGCGCCCCTGGGACGTGATCCTCCGTACTCCGGACCGGCCGGACTGCGTGCTCCCGCCGGGAACGAAGATATCAGACGTCTTCGAGAGGGTCGACCGGTCTCACCTCATCCTGGGAGAGCCGGGGATGGGAAGATCCTCGTCTTCGAGCTTCTCCTCCTGGAGATCGAGGGAGAGGGCGATTTATAGTTGTGGGAAGCGATACGCTATGGGCGCAGGCGAAGGGTTTCGGCTTCGGTCCGGATGACGTCCGAGGAGCATGGACGGCAAGAATAGAAAGGACATAAAGACGGGGCCGAAGGTGGAGATCGTCCTCAAGAAGGATCAGAGGACTGGTAAGAGGACGGAAGGGTGTGGTGAAGGAGACTCTCACAAACTCCTCCTTCCACCTTCACGGGATCAAGGTCCGGCTCACCGACGGTCAGGTGGGTCGGGTGGCGAAGATCATGGGGTGAGGCTTCATTCTTCTTTTCGGCGATTGGTGAGGGATCCTTCCGAGTCTTCGGCATTTTCAGTTGTCACACAACTTGGCCCCGATTAATAAGTTTACCTGGCGCTATCTAGAGATTTAAAAGATCTTTTTGCGCATAAGTATCGATCCGTTCTCTTTAGAGACTTCACGAAATCCAAACCGCTGGTAGACGCCAATGGCGTTCAGATTTGTTTCCTGGACGGCTAGGCTTAGATACTGCATATTGCGATTCAGAGCGATCAGCTCTATCAATTTTAATACTTGAACTCCGGTTCCCTTCCCCTGATAATCTTTTTCAAGCTGAATGGAATTTATAAATACTTCGTTTTCTTTATCCCGTTCGCTGAACCAACAATATCCTACGAGTTTGTCTCCTTTGTAAATGATTTTTACAGCACCAGAAGAACGTAGATCCTTCACGTATCGTTCTTCAAAACCTTTATCCCAATCAAGCCCCCAGGCTTCTTTAATTATAGGTGCCATATTCTCCTTGGTGATCCTGGCAATAAAGGCGATATCCCCCTCGTTAAATTCCTTCAATTGGCATTGTTCGATATGTTCCATTTATGCTCATTATCGGATATTTTTATAATGTATAAAAGAGTTATGATGCTGATAGTCCGGCTAACCGACGGCCAGGTGGTGGAAGCCTCCCCCTCGGGGATCGCACCCGGTCGGCGCTGGATGGGGCAGATGTCCACGGTTGGGCGCAACGCCCCAGGGAAGGGGACAAGGCGGCCATGTGGAGGATCCTTTTGAGGAGAATGGTTTAACTGATTGGTCGCATATATTCGACCAGGTGATTGGACGTGTGGACGTTTACGGCTCTGGTCTATAGGGAAGAGGAGATGTACGTGGCCCAATGCCCAGAGGTTGGGACGGTCAGCCAGGGTGAGACGCCAGAAGAGGCCGTGGACAACCTGAAAGAGGCGACCGAGCTTTACCTGGAAGAGTTTCCTCTGGAAGAGAAGAAACGACCTTTCATAACCACCTTTGAGGTGGTTCCCGTTGTCAAAGCTTAGGACGGTCTCCGGCGAGGCGGCGGTCAAGATACTCTGTAACAAGTTCGATTTTGAGATCAGCGGACGCACCGGAAGTCACGTCAGGCTATCGAAGATGACGCCCGACGGAAAGGTCGGGACTGTGGTGCCCATGCATCGGGAGCTGAAATTGGGTACGTTGAAGGGCGTGCTGAAGCTGGCAAAGGTCGACGAGGACGAGTTTGCCAGGTATCTGTGAGCGTCCGTTCTTGGGTAGGGCTCGTTCCTGCTGAGGGCTTTGATTCATCCTGTTTTCGAGGGATAGATCTCTTCGCCTCCGCTTGAACCTCCACGATATTTCCGGAGCCTCCAGGCTCCTGGCGCTTTGCCCCTTTTTGTCCGAAACAGAAACCTTCATCACTCTCCTTTTCCCACCTGAAAAGCGTGAACTGCGACGTTCTGGTGGTGGGAGCTTCCCCCTCGGGGATCGCCGCCGCCACATCTTCTGCGAAGGCGGGAGCCGAGGTGATCCTCCTCGACAAAGACATGGGCGGCGAATTCGACCACCCTGCCAATACCTTCTTCGACGGGATGTTTTTTCGGGCGGGCCTTTCGGTCGAGCGGGAGTACGTCCTCCATGACCTCGAAGGAATGCACATAATCTCGCCCGGCGGATGCGTCCTCGAGATCCCGGCGCCGGGGAGGTTCATCGACCGGGCGAGGTTTGATGCGCTTTACCTCGAAAGGGCCGAGAGGGCGGGGGTCCGGTTTCTCCGGGGCTCGGCGAGGAGCGCGCCCCGCTCGGGCTCCTGTCGGCGGGTCGAGACCGACATTGGCGAGATTGAGGCCCGGGTGGTGATCGACGCCTCCGGGGTCGATGGGCTGATCGCGAGGCGAGAGGGCCTCTCTCCCCTGCGCCACCCCGAGGACGTCGCCTGGGCCGCTGAGGCCGTCGTCGAATTAGCGGGCCTCGGGGAGGAGAGGCGCTTTGAGTACTTCGTCGGATCGATCTCGCCGGGCTGGAAGGCGACCTTCTCCCCCGGCGGCGGAGATCGTGCCACCCTGGGCGTATTCGTCCGGGGCTACGGCCGGGACGTCCGGGGCTATCTGGACCGGTTCGTGGAGCTGTTCAAGAAATACAAGTCCTCCGACTACGACGTCGACGAGATGAAGATCGTCTCGATAAACAGGGGCGGGGACGCGATAGCGACGCTTCCGGGCGAGATAGTCTCCAATTCGCTGATGGTCACTGGAGCTGCGGCGGGGATGAGCGGCATGGCCTACGCCATCCGGTCGGGGTCTATTGCGGGCGAGGTCGCCGCAGGTGCAGTGGAATCTGGCGACGTCTCGAAGAAAGGCCTGTCTGCTTACGTCCGGCGATGGAATCGGGAGTTCGGCCTGGAGTACCGGATGGGCCGGGCGTCTCTATTGACCCTCGGCAGAATGGCCGACGAGGAGATCGACCGGCTGGCTGCGGGCCTGGCGAAACGGGATCTCGACCTTTCGGGCTCGTTCTTCAGAAAAGGCCTCTCGGCAGGGATCGCCATGGCCCGGTCCCGCCCCCGGACGATCCCCACCCTGATCCGTAGCCTCGCCGAGGGTTGATGCTCAGGCCCTCAGGCCACCTCGACGTTGCTGCTCTCCTCCCGAGCACCGCCGTCCTCCGGGAGCTTGATCTCGCCGTAGGTCGCCTCGTACCTCTTCAGGTTCGCGGAGAGCGCCCGAAGGAGCCTCTTTGCGTGCTGGGGCGTAATCGTCACAATCGCCCGCCCCTGGGCTAGGCTCGTCTCGGGTATCTTGTGCAGAAAGGTCAGGGTGACCTCATCGTCGGCGTGGCTGATCTTGATCAGGTTCGCGTAGACCGGCTCCAGGCTTTCGGGTATCCTGACGCCCAGCTGCTGGGTCCTCTTCTTCTCTGTCAAATCATTTTCACCGGTGGTCGGTTGAAGGAGGTCTGTCTTATTCTTTGCCCCACGAGAAAAAGGGAGGACGGGTGAAAAGCGAGGAAAGGAAAATCCTTTAACCGCTGAGGAGATTTTACATCCATGATAGAGCTGAGGAGTGACCCTTACGTCCTGAAGTCGAGAACCGTCCAGGAGACGGAGCTGGACTTCAGGCTCAACCTTAACCTCTCCTGGTGCCGCGGCGTCCTCTTCAACGTGGTGGCGCAGAAAAACTCCATCGCCATCGTCGAGTACGACGCCATCCTCTGGACCGATGAAGCTCTCATGTTCATAGAGTACAAGGACTCGGTCGCCGCCTACAAGAACCTCTCCACCCGGAGGATCCAGCAGATCGGAAGCTTCGCCAAGAACATCACTGCGGGCCTCGGCTACAAGGACTACACCTTCCTCGTGGTGGTGAACGGGTTGACGGAGCAGACGACCCGGGGCGGAGCCGTAGTCATCCCCCTCTTTCTCCTCGGAAGCTACGAGCCCTCCTTCAGCTCCGCCATATCGGAGCTGGAGATGATCGATAAGCTCATCGAGAAATACACCAAAGGCGGAAATTCCGAGGTCGCCGGAGACTTTGAGAAGCTGAAGACGATGATCGAGTCGGGGTTATCTTGAGGCGAAGGGGAACGGCTACGGCCCTCGGGGCGGCCACGGTCCTGAACGCCGTCGCCAACTGGAAGGGCTCGGCCTTCGGCGTGGACCTGAAGACCTCCGCCGAGGTGGTCCTCGACGACTCCCCGCGGGTCAGGGGGGACGTCCCCGGCATAGACGACCATCTGATCGTTCGATCCGTGGAGCGGGTCCTCCAGAGGTTCGGCGTTGATGCCGGTGGGATCGTCCGGACAAAAAGCGAGATACCCCTCGCCCGGGGCCTCAAGAGCAGCAGCGCCGCCGCCAACTCTGCGGTCCTCGCGACCCTCGACGCCCTCGGCGAGGATTTAGACCCCGTAGAGGCTACGAGGATCGGGGTGGCGGCGGCAAAAGACGCCGGGGTCACCATCACCGGGGCCTTCGACGACGCCTCGGCATCGATGCTGGGAGGCGTCGTCGTCACCGAGAACCGGGAGATGAAGCTTCTCAAAAGAGAGGAGCTGGAGTCGCAGGTCCTCCTCCTCGTCCCCGAGGAGAAGCTCTTCTCGAAGGACACCGACGTCGGAAGGTCGAGGCTCCTGGCGCCCGTTGCGGACCTAGTCTTCGACCTCGCCCTCGCCGGGGACTACGCCAGGGCCATGACCATCAACGGCCTCGTCTACTGCAGCGCTCTCCGCCTATCCTCAGACCCCATATTTGCGGCCCTCAATTCTGGCGCCAGGGGTGCGAGCCTCTCGGGGACGGGCCCCGCCTACGCAGCTCTCGTGGAAGACGAAAATATCGACGATGTGGAGTCGGCGTGGCTCGATCTCGGCGGAAGGGTGATAAGGACGAAGGTTAACAACGTGGGCTCATCCAAAGGATCGGGGTGACGATCATGAGCCTGGAAGACCTTCGCGCAAATGTTCAGAGAGTGGACCAAGGGATAATAAGGCTGATAGACGAACGGGTGAGGCTTGCGGAAGAGATCTTCGAGGCCAAGAAAGCCCTGGGCGTCGGGATCGAGGACAAAAACCAGGAGAAGCTAGTGATGAAGAGGGCCCTCGACATGGCGACGGAGCTAGGCCTTGACGCCGGCGCGACGAAGGAGATCTTCGCGACCCTGATCAGGATGAGCCTCGAAAAACAGCACGAGCTTCTGGGAGAGGACAACCTCCCCTAGGCCGTGACTTTAAGTCTGCCTTTGAGAGTTTGGGAAATTATGACCGAAATTGCCGTCATATCCGGATCCAAGTCGGACAGGCCCGTGGTGGAGAAGGTCCTCCGGGTTCTCGCCGAGAAGGGTTTCGATCACGATGAGAGGGTCCTCTCGGCCCACAGAAACCCCGATGAGCTGGAGCGGTACATCAAGGAGACCGACGCAAAGATCTTCATAGCCGTGGCCGGCCTCTCCGCCGCCCTCCCCGGCTTCATAGCCTCTCGGACCGAGAGGCCCGTGATAGGCGTCCCGGTGAGCGCAAAGCTGGGGGGCCTGGACGCCCTTCTGGCCATATCCCAGATGCCGCCGGGAGTTCCCGTCGCCTGCGTGGGGATCGATGCCGGCGAGAACGCCGCCCTGCTGGCTGCGAGGATGCTGCTAGCGAAAAGATAGTTTTTTATACGGACGGAGAGAAGCAACTTCTCGGCGGGATTGGATGTACAGGAAGATTCTGATCGCCACGGACGGCTCCGACAGATCGACGGAGTCCAGCAGGCACGGAGTAAAGCTCGCGAAGACCCTCGGGTCTGAAGTTCTGGTCCTCTACGTCATAAACGAGATGGCGATCTCAAAGGTCATCGCCTCCCTCGTCCTCAAGGGCTCGTCAGAGGAGGATATGAGAAGGGCCCTCAAAGCCTCCGCCGAGAAGATCGTGACGGAGGTCGTTAAGATGGGAGAGGCCTCCGGGGTCCGGGTGGAGCCCATGATCCGGGAGGGGGACCCGGCGTCCAGGATCCTCGATGCGGCGAGGATCGAGGGCGTCGACCTGATCCTGATGGGAAGCCACGGCGAAGGCGGCATCACAAAGAGGCTGATCGGCAGCGTGGCCCAGAAGGTCCTGAACTGGTCTGATACGCCGGTGATGATAGTGAGATGATGAGGTTTGTCCCAGCCCTCGATATATTCCATATATAAGGCTTCTAGATGCCGGTATCGGAAAGATACCTATTTATATCAAAGGCGTAATGGATAAACTCAAAAGGTGAAGAAGGTTGTAGGGAGATTTGAGAGGTGTGATAAAATGTACGATCGGATTTTAGTTGCTACAGACGGCTCCGCAAAGTCTAGGGTCGCGGTACAGCACGGCGTGGACCTGGCTAAGGCGATCGGCGCGAAGGTGCTCGGAGTTTACGTGGTGAACGAGGTAGTCGTGGCCAGCGCCGTGAGGCAGCTGGGCGCCGACAAGAAGGAGATCGAGGCCAAGCTCCAGGCCAGCGGTGAGAAGGCCGTGGCCGAGATCAAGAAGATGGCCGATGAATCTGGCGTGGCCGTCGAGACGATGGTCAAGTCCGGGGCGCCCGCCAACATGATCGTCGACCTCGCCAGGACCGAAGGAGTCGATCTGATCGTCATGGGAAGCCACGGTGAGAGCGGCGTCACAAAGCTCCTCATCGGAAGCGTAGTCCAGAAGGTCCTTTACTGGGCAACCTGCCCCGTCCTCGTAGTGAGATGATCAAGATGGCAGTAGAGATGATTTCCTCAGGGATCGCCTATCCCGCCTTCGCGGTGACTTTCATCGTCGGCACGCTCCTCGCTTACACGGTAATAAGCCTGATAGGCGGCAGCTAGGCCGAAATATATCGCGTCCTCCCGGAGAGGAGGACGTTCTCGTCTCTCTTTTTGAGATCGTTTATCCAAAAGGTCATCCTTTCTGATAGGGGGGCGCCAGCCCTCCTATCTCGATCGGATGGTGATATATATCTGAAAATATTTGCGATAAGTGGGGTCGACAAACCCCTGGCAAAAAGGGGCTTGTCGGCCTCCTACAGGGATAATAGTCGGCGTCACTCTTTCTTGAAGTATCTCGGCGCCGTCTCCAGGGCCCTTGCGATCAGCTCGGCGCAGGCGTCGAGGTCTTTGATGCTCAGAACCTCGACGGGAGAGTGGATGTACCGCGTGGCGACGCTGATAAGCCCCGTATGAATCCCCTCCCTCGTCAGCTGGATGGCGGTGGCGTCGGTGGTCCCGCCTCCGGAGACGTCCATCTGGACCTCGATCTCGAACTCCCGGGCCGTCTCGGCGAGCCAGTCCACCACCTTCTCCGATGCGATGAGCCCCCGGCCCGACGCGTCGGCGATGGTGATGACGGGCCCTTTCCCGATCTCTAGATTCGAGTCCTTCTTCTCGATGCCGGGATGGTCTCCGGGGATGGTGACGTCGGTGGCGAGGGCGACGTCGGGACGAAGCTCGAAGGCGCTCGTCCTCGCTCCCTTCAGCCCCACCTCCTCCTGGACCGTCCCCACGGCGTAGATCGTGGACGTCGACCTCGTCCGCTTCAGGGCCTCGATCATCATGACGACTCCGGCCCGGTTGTCGAGGGCCTTTCCCGTCACCCTGTCGCCCGCAAGAGTCGTGAAAGTCCGATCGATGCTCATGGGGGTTCCCGGCTTGATCCCCAGGGCCTTCGCCTCGTCTAGATCGGCGCATCCGGCGTCCACGAACATATCCTTGATCTCGATCGGCTTCTTTCTGTCGTCGGGCTTCATCACGTGGGGGGGCTTGGACCCGATGACCCCACAGATCGGCCCCGAATCGGCATGGATGATCACCCTCTGGTTTAAGAGGGTCTGGTCGAACCAGCCCCCGATGGTGACGAACCGAATGAACCCCTTCTCATCGACGTACTTTGTCATGAGGCCGATCTCGTCCATGTGGGCTGCCACCATCACCGAAGGCTGCTCGCCCTTTTTTGTGGCTACGAGGTTTCCGAGGTTATCGATCCGGATCTCGTCTACGAGAGGGCCGATCTCCTCGCCGATAATCTCCTGGATGGACCCCTCTCGCCCCGATATCCCATGGGCGTTGCTCAGCCGTTCAAGAAGCCTTTGAATCTCGCTCATCTATAACCATCCCGTCAATAAACATCTTTAATTAAAATTCAGGCAGACCTTAGTCTTGCCCCCGAGTTTCGGGACCGGGTGACGACGACCTCGCCTCCCACATCCCTCATCACATCCATCGCCGCAGCCTCGATATCTCTAGTCCCGGAATCGGCGACGGCGTAGACCGTGGGGCCGAAGGAACTCAGCCCCGCTCCCGCAGCGCCCGCAGATCTCATCTCCTCCATGAGGCTTCGGACGAGAGGGTGCTGGAGCCCCACCTCCACCTTCTTGAACCCCAGCTCCTGGACCCTGTTGACCGCGGTGCCGAAGCCGTCCAGATCCTCCTCCAGGACGGCGGGGATCATCCTCACCATGATCTCGCGGCATAGCTCTGCCACCTCTTCTTTTGGGACTGGACAGAAGGTCCCGAAGACGTCCAGCTCCTTCCTGCCGTGAGCCCCTTTGGGGATCTCCGGCATCGCCAGGAGGAACGTCCAGGATTCCGGCAGATCGGACTGCAAAATCACCGGCGGAGGGGCGACCCCCAATGATGCGGAGGAGGGACGAAAGTCCGTCTTCTCCTTTCCCGCTCCGAAGGAGTGGCCTCCGTCGACGATGAACCCTCCCCTCTCGAAGGCGGCGACCCCTATCCCGCTCGTCCCGCCCCGGCCCACGGCGGATGCTATCTCGCGGGCCGATGCGGCCCGGCCGTATAATTCGCATAGCGCCTTTCCCACGGCCATGGCGAGCTGAGTTCCCCCGCCGAGGCCGACGTGCTGCCTGTAGCAGTGACGAACCGTGACATCGGCGCCGCCGAGGCCGAACCGGTCGATCGCGGCCTTTGCCGCCGCCCTCGCCCGGTCGGCGTTCTCGCCCCGGACGGAGAGATCCTCGCCCATCTCCGCCTCCACTACGATGGAGGGATCTTCCAGGGTCACCCCCACGCCGCCGTCGACCCGCCCCCGGTCTCCGGCGAGGTCGGTGAGGGTCATGTGGATCCGAGATGGGGTCTCCACTATCACCCTCCTTTTGTCCTGGAAGTTGTGGTAGGGGAAGGTCTCGGTGATGGCCATCAGAGGCTGGCCGTGCCTGATGATCTTGTAGTCTCTCGATAGCATCGGCTCCCTGGAGAAGACGTTGAAGACGCCTTTCAGCTCGCCAGGGTCCGAGAGAGCCCGGACCCTCAGAAGGTCGCGCCTCGACTCGATCCGATGCTTTTTGAGGATCGTACCGATGGGGACGTCCGCCCGCATCAGGTCGCAGCGAAACCGGTCCTCAAGTCGCCTCAGGGGGGTGAAGGAGGTGGCGTGAATGAGGGTCTCTCCAGAGACGGAGTTTTTGAGCTTGACGACCCTGTAGTTCACATCGTCCCCGGCCTCGACCTCCAGCTCGCGAGATACGGCCTCGTCGGCGGCCACCACCTTCTGGACCAAAGTCTCGATCTCGACGGGGCTTCCGGTGACGACCTCCAGGAGGCAGGTCACGGAGCCGTCGGTCCCAAGAAGCATCTTCTGGACGGGGCTTAGCCTGCCCACGGCCTCTTCGAGCCGCTTTATCTCCTCTTCGATCTTCAGGGGCGATGGTTCTGACACATAAAAAGAAGTGCTGGCTGGCATAAAGTTTTTCCCCTCTGATGACGAGCTTCTCTTCTCTCTCTGGCTTTGGGGAGGTTGTTTGATTGAATACGTCGAGAATTTCCGGGTTTTACAAGCTTCCAGCTTCGGATCGGCTCAGGATGGTGGCGGAGAACGCCGGCCTCTCCGAGGAGGAGGTCGAGGCGATCGCGAAACAGGGCCTCTCCCTCGACCAGGCCGACAAGATGGTCGAGAACGTGGTGGGCCTCTTCCAGATCCCCCTGGGGGTCGCGACGAACTTTCTGATCGACGGACGGGAGGTCCTCATCCCCATGGCGACGGAGGAGCCCTCGGTGATCGCCGCCGCCAGCAACGGGGCGAGGATGGCCCTCGCCGGCGGAGGGTTTGTGACCAGCAGCACAAGGCCCGTGATGAGGGCCCTCATCCAGGTGACGGGGGTCGAAGATCCCCACGGCGCGCGGCTTGCCATCCTCGCCCGGACTGAAGAGATAGCGGCCAGGGCGAACGAGAAGGACCCGATGCTGGTCAGGTACGGTGGCGGCGTCGTGGGCGTCGAGGCGAACGTGGTCTCCACCAGGAAAGGTCCGATGGTGGTTGTTCACCTCCTCGTCGACTGCAGGGACGCCATGGGCGCCAACGCCGTCAACACCATGGCCGAGGCCCTCGCCCCCTTCATCGAGGAGATCACCGGCGGCAAAGTCTACCTGCGGATCATATCGAACCTCGCCGACCTCCGGCTGGCCCGGGCCCGGGCCGTCTTCAAGGCCGAGGAGATAGGAGGATCCGAGGTCGTCGACGCCATAGTCTTGACGAGCGCTCTAGCCGAAAGCGACCCATATCGGGCCGCCACCCACAACAAGGGGATCATGAACGGCGTGACGGCCGTGACGATGGCCAGCGGAAACGATACGAGAGCCATCGAGGCCGGAGCCCACTCTTACGCCGCTCGGGGTGGGACCTATCGATCACTATCAGTTTACGAGAAGAACAGGGACGGAGACCTGGTGGGCACCATCGAGCTTCCCGTCGCCGTCGGGACCGTCGGCGGAGCGACTCGGGTCCATCCCGTCGCTCGGGCCAACATGAAGATTTTGGGGCTTAAATCCGCCGATGACCTGGGACGGATTCTGGCTTCAGTCGGCCTCGCCCAGAACTTCGCCGCCCTCCGGGCTCTCGCCACCGAGGGGATCCAGAGGGGGCACATGTCGCTTCACGCTCGAAACGTCGCCGTCCAGGCCGGGGCCGTCGGCGACGAGATCGAGGCTGTTGCCGCCAAGATGGCTGCCGAGAAGAATATCAACGTCGACAGGGCAAAAGAGCTTTTAAGAGAGATGAAATGAGCCGATCGATCGGGGTTTTGGGGCCGGAAGGAACATTCTCGGAGAAGGCCGCAAGAAAATACAGTCCTGGTGCTGACCTTCGCTACTTCCGGGACTTCGAGGAGGTGATCGCCGCCGTCGAGGGAGGCGAGGTGGATATCGGGGTCGTCCCCCTCGAAAACAGCCTGGAGGGGTCGGTGGGGATGACCCTCGACGCCCTCCTCTGCCGCGATGTCAAGATCACGGGCGAGATCAACCTAAGGGTGAGACACTGCCTCCTGGGGGTCGGCAGGTCCGAGGAGGTGAAGGTGATCCTCTCTCACCCCCAGGCCCTGGCCCAGTGCAGAGGCTACCTCAAACGCCGATTCCCCGAGGCCGAGCTGAGGACGACCGGCTCCACCAGCCACGCCGCAAAGCTCGCCCAGGAGTTCTCGGAGATGGCGGCGATAGCCGACGCCGAGGCTGCTGGAAGGTACGGCCTTTCGGTGATCGAAAGAGACGTCCAGGACTCAGACCAGAACGTGACGCGGTTTGTGGTGGTGGGCCGGGAGGCGCCGGAGCCCACGGGCAGGGACAAGACCTCTCTCGCCGTATACCTGGAGCGGGCCGAGCCCGGCTCCCTCTGGGAGGTTTTGGGGGAGTTTGCGACGAGGGGAATCAACCTCACCAGGATCGAGTCGCGGCCCAGCAAGCGAGGCCTCGGCGACTACTACTTCTTCATCGACCTGGAGGGTCACGTAAAAGATCCCCAGGTCGAAGAGGCCCTGGCTCGGATAAGAGAGAGGGCCGCCATGACCAAGGTTCTGGGGTCCTACCCCCGGACGGACTTGGAGTCCGCTCCGCTTGCCTGAGCTTACCTTCGGATGCAGCCTCTCGGGCTTATAGGCGGTCCATGGAGAGGTGCCACCCGGGAAGGGCTCTTTTCGTTTCCCACCCTTTCCGGCTGAAATTTACAGCACCGAAGTAGATAGAAAATTGAGTTCGGACGGCCACGCGAAGGCAAATTTACCGCTTCGCGATGGCCTATAGATTTATCTAATAGAAATGTAGCATACTCGGTAGCGCGTCAAGCTTTACTACTTCAGGTGAATTTGGGAGGCGATGTGGTTGAAAAAAATAAAATTAGCAATTGCCGGTCTCGGCAACTGCGCCAGCTCTCTCATCCAAGGGATTGAATATTATAAAAATTCTGATGATGGAAATTGTATCGGCCTCATGCACCGGTCCGTCGGCGGCTACCGGCCGGGGGACATCGAGGTGGTGGCGGCCTTCGATATAGACGAACGAAAGGTGGGAAGGGATGTGAGCGACGCCATCTTCGCGCCGCCCAACTGCACTAAAGTATTCTATCCCGAAGTTCCCTACATGGGCGTGGAGGTGAAGAAGGGACCCGTCCTAGACGGCGTGGCCCCTCACATGTCCTCTTACGAAGACAACAAGACCTTCGTCGTCTCGGACGCGGAGCCCTGCGACGTGGTGGGTGAGCTGGAAGATAGCGGTGCCGAGGTTCTGATCAACTACATGCCCGTCGGCTCCGAGAAGGCCAGCCGTTTCTACGCTCAGGCCGCCCTGGACGCGGGTATCGGATACGTTAACTGCATGCCGGTCTTCATCGCCTCCGATCCGGCTTGGGCGAAGAAGTTCAAGGACGCAGGCGTCCCAATAGTAGGCGACGACGTCAAGAGCCAGATAGGCGCGACCATCGTCCACAGGACCCTCGCCAAGCTCTTCAGCGACCGGGGATGCAAGCTCGACCGAACATACCAGCTCAACACCGGCGGAAACACCGACTTTCTGAACATGCTCAACCAGGACCGTCTCAAGTCCAAGAAGATATCCAAGACCGAGGCTGTCCAGTCGGTCCTCGACGTCCCCCTCATGGCCGACGACATCCACATCGGTCCCTCAGACTACGTCCCATGGCAGAAAGACAACAAGATCTGTTTTCTGAGGATGGAAGGGAGGATCTTCGGCGACGTCCCCATAAACCTGGAGCTGAGGCTCTCGGTCGAGGACTCCCCCAACAGCGGCGGGTCCACCATCGACGCCATAAGGGTCTGCAAGCTGGCCATCGACAGGAAGATCGGAGGGCCTCTGATCGAGATATCGGCCTACACCATGAAACATCCGCCGATACAGTACCCCGATTTCCTGGCGAGAGAGCTGGTGGAGAAGTTCATCAAGGGAGAGGTATACAACGTCGCCCCCGACGCCCACCTGAGGCAAAAGATCGCCACTGCCATCCAGGACAAGGGCGAGTGAGCCCAGAAGGTCGAAGTCGAGTCGTGCGCCGGTCCGCACCACTCGTTTTCTAAAAGCTGGCTTTTCTTCTGCGGGCCGAAACTCGCGGACGGGTTCGAAGTCCCCGGGATTGAAGATCCCCGTCAAGACGGGCCGGAGTTCTCCATCCGAGGGGATTTCTTGGACAGCCCGGCTGGGATGAAGATCGCCGGATATCTGTGCTTTTTTTCAAACGAATTGAAAATTTAAAAATATGCTTTACAAACCATAGGGAAAGTGACAAATAAATCGAAAAACCTAACAAACCTTTTAGAGGATGGGACTTAAAAGAAGTCTATCGATGATCATGGCGCTTCCGGATCGGAAGTTTGAAAAAAAACGCCGGCGCAGGAGATCTCCTGAGATGACCGATCACATCATTAAAGACGAATCGAAATATTGTGAACATCTACTTATTCATATAAATCCACTGTTGAATCATTTATGGTCCTATTTTGATCTGTCCTCTGACGGACTTTTGGATAGATTCATAGGAGAATGTCCATGATCCGGGTTCTGATGGTGGACGACGACCCCCACATGCTGGAGCTTACCCGGATCTTTCTCGAAAGGTCTGGAGATATCGAGGTCGACGCAACCGAATCGGTTGCCGAGGCCCTCGAAAAGCTGAGCGAGGAAGAAAACCCTCACCAGGTCGTCATCTCCGACTACGCCATGCCCGAGATGGACGGGATTACCTTTCTCAAGGCTGTCCGAAGTCGGAAGCTCGAGATACCCTTCGTCCTCTTCACCGGAAAAAGTCGTGAAGAGGTGGTGATCGAGGCCCTGAACTTCGGTGCTGACTACTACATGCAAAAAGAGGGCGACCCGAAGGTACTCTTCACAGAGCTCTCCCATCAGATCCGGCAGGCGGCAGACCGGGAGAGGGTGAGAAGGGAGGATCGCATCCAGCGGGATCTGGCCCTCAACCTCTCCGGAGCCGCCTCTCTATCGGCGGCCCTGAAGCTCTGCGTAGATGCGGCGATCGGGGTTTCTGAAACCGACTGCGGAACCATGTACCTTCTGGACAGAAGCTCTGGAAGCTTCGTCCTCCGCCACTCGACCGGATTCTCCCCCGAGTTCGTCGAGGCGATATCCAAAAGGAGGCGAAATCCGAGCACGTCGCTGATCGCGAGGGTGAGAGCGCCGATCTACATCCAATCTCGTGATAGGGATCTGCCACTTCAGGTCGCTCGAGAGCGGGAGGGGCTGCGTGCCATGGCCGTAGTCCCGATCCACTACGAGGGGGATGTCATAGGCTACTACAGCGTCGGAACTCACACATCAGACGAGGTCCCTCTATCGGGACGGAGCGCCCTGGAGACTATAGCCGCCATGACCGGAAACGCCATCGTTCGCCTCCAGGCAGAGGAGGAGCTCAAGAGGAGCGAGGAGCAGCTTCGAGCCATCTTCACGGCTGCAGAGAACGTCTCTTTTGTCATAACCGACGTTCAGCACCCCGAACCCACCGTCTTAGAGTTCAGCCCAGGTGCCGAGAAGATCTTCGGCTACCGTCGCCAAGAGGTCGTTGGAGAGACCGTCGCAAAGCTTCATCTCTCAGAGGAGCTGGGCATGTTTCACGAAATGCACCGTCAGATGATGGAGGGAAACCGGAGATTTTCGGGGTCCGCGACCCTGGTACGAAAATCTGGCGAGAAGTTTCCTGCTCTCTTCTCAACCTATCCTCTCTCTGACGAAAAGGGAAATACGTCCTCCATCCTGGGCGTCAGCATAGACGTTACCGATCAAAAAAGGATGGAAGAGGCCCTGAAGAAGAGCGAGGAGCACTACCGCGCCATATTTGAGAACTGCGGCACGGCGATGGCGATCGTTGAGAAAGACGGCCTAGTATCAAAGGTGAACTCCGAGTCGGAGGCCCTTTTGGGATTTCCTCCCCAGGAGATTGAGGGGAAGATGAGGTGGGACGAGTTCGTCGCCGAGGAGGATCGGGAGAAGCTTGAGGTCCTCTTCCGGAAAGGGCATACTAGGCTCAAGACGACGACCGCCCAATACGGAGCCGACCTGATAGACAGATGGGGCGAAAGAAAGAGGGGCCTTTTCAGAGCCGGCATCATCCCCAGAACAAAGCAGTACGTCGTCTCGGTTATGAACGTAACTGAGCAAAAGCGAATGGAAGAGGCCCTGAAGAAGAGCGAGGAGATGTACAGGACCCTGGTGGAAGACCTGACCGACCTAATCTGTCGCTTCCTGCCCGATGGGACCCTCATCTTCGCCAACGACGCCTACTGCCGCTACTTTGGAAAGGATCGCGAGGAACTCATTGGCCAGTGCTTAATGACCCTGATCCCCGAAGAGGATCGACAGATAGTCTGGGATCACCTGGCACCCCTCAACAAAGATCAACCCGTTACGACCTGCGTCCATCGCGTGATCGCAGCGGACGGCAAGATCCGCTGGCAGCAGTGGACGGATCGAGCCATCTTTGACGGCGAGGGGGATGTCATGGAGTTTCAGGCTTCAGGACACGACATCACCGATTACAAGCTCGCCGAAGATGCCCTGAAGGAGACGAACAAAAAGCTGAACCTCCTGGGAAGCGTCTGCCGGCACGACCTTATGAACAGGATCTCAGAGATCGAGGGGCAGGCCCAGGTCCTCACTGAGATGGCGGCCTTTGATTCCGCCCTCCAGAGATGCGCATCCACCATCCTGGACCTCTCGAAATCGGCCCGACGCCAGATCTCCTTCACCCCGGATTATCAGGAAATGGGGACGGAATCTCCCCTGTGGCAGCGGGTGGAGACGTTGGCTGAAATGGCGAGATCGTCGATCTCCTCGGACGGAGTCAGCTTGAAGGTCCAAACGGGGCCGGTGGAGGTTTTCGCCGATCCGCTGATGGAGAAGGTCTTCTCCTCCCTCATGGAGAATTCGGTCAGCCACGGCGAAAAGACGACGAAGATAACGATATCGTTTCGAGATCGAGGTGACGTCGGCGTCATCGTTTTCGAGGATGACGGGGTCGGAGTTCCAACAGATCAAAAGGAGCGGATCTTCGATCAGGACTTCGGGAAAAATGCCAAAAGCGGCCTATTCCTCGCGAGAGAGATATTGGGGATCTCGGGGATCTCGATCGCCGAGACCGGCCTTGAGGGCGAGGGCGCGCGGTTCGAGATTGAGATCCCAAAAGAGCATTACCGTATCGTCTAACTGCATAGGTTCAAGGCATTCCGTCCAGAGGATCTTCAAATCCGCACAACCTTTTTATCCGGCAAGACCTCTCGGACCCTCATGACAAAACAGGTTCACGCGGCCCACATCCTCGTAAAGACCGAGAAGAAGGCGAAGGAAGTCCTCGAAAAGATCGGCAAGGGCGAAAGCTTCGCCGAGATGGCCCGAAAATACTCAGACTGCCCCTCCGCAAAGAACAAGGGCGACCTCGGATGGTTCGGCAAGGGCAAGATGGTGCCCGAGTTCGAGAGGGCGGCCTTCGAGGGAGAGAAGGGGAAGGTGGTCGGTCCGGTGAAGACCGATTTCGGCTACCACTTAATAAAGATTCTAGATAAAAAATGAGGGCCGAAATCGACGGGATGTTTTTCTAAAAATCCAGGCGGAAAAATACGAAGACGTGGACCCGACCCGGAAAGATCGGGCCCACCGCTCTGGATCCCGAGAGGCTCACATAATCTAAGATCGGTCTCGCTCCGATCGTTCATTTTTCAGCTCTGGTTCTCCAAAGTGTAGAGGCTGGCCTGGTACCCCCGGGTGTAGAGGGCGTACCAGACTATCGAGGCCTGGCCTCCACTGCTGGAGTATACCACCACCGGCTGGTCCTTGTCGAGGCCGGCAAAGGCCTGGTCCAGGGCTTGGGGGCTGGCGAGGCCGTTAGCTCCCCTGACCTTCGTGTAATCGATGTTTACAGCCCCGTCCAGGTGCCCCTCGGCATAATCTGCCGGGCTCCTCGCGTCCACCAGCTGGACGCTCTCGAGCTCCTCCTCGTCGGCGAAGATGGCGAGGTTGGGGTTGGGGTTGTAGGTCTCAGGCGCCTTCGGGGTGGGGGTCGCGACGAACTTCAGACCTGCAGCCTCGCGGCCGCCCCGGTTTCCTTCCAGGAGCGCGACGTCTTCATGGCCCAGGTATTTCATGACCCAGAAGGCGAAGGTGTCGTACCCGTTGACGAAAGAGTCGCCGTATATGACGAGAGGGTCGTCCTCCTTGATCCCGACGGCTCCGAAGAGGGCAGCGATCTCGGCTGGCGACTTCAGGGTGCCGTCGGCGTTGAAGACCTCGGGATCGAGGGGCATGTCTATCGATCCCTCGATGTACGATGAGTCCCCGGGAATTCCGACGTAAGCCATCACCAGCTTCGAGTCGCCCTCCCGGTCTTCGAAGAGCGACCGCGCGGTGATCACGGACGACTCCTCGTCTCCTGCCTGATCAGCCACGTTTTCAGAGGCCTTCGCCATCACAGAGACCGCTTCTGGAGAGGCGCCTATGAAGGCCAGGCCCGAAGACCATTCTCCTCCGCTTCCACCGCCGCAGCTGCTGCATCCAGCGTAAGCGCCGCCCGCAAGAGTTGCCGCGATAACCAAGAGCGATCCGAGCCTCCATAACAATTTACTATCATTTCGCATATGGTATGTCCTCCTTAAGATATTGTGATCTTCAGTCCGTTTGATTGTGCTTTCCGCAGCAGAACCTCCCAAATGAGGAGAGGATATGGTCCATCACCACGGATCCGGCTTCCCTAAATATCGCCTAGATCGCCTAGATCGCCTACTATCTTCTTTCGTCCGAATTTTCGGCCTCGAAGATGGATCTGCATTCTCTGCTGCAGATTTTACATCTCAAGTCGTCTATCGCCCCCGTCCCCTCTCTCAGCCCACCCATAAAGGGAGATATCGAGGACGATGGCTTTTAGATCTTTCTCTTTATCTTTGATGCGGTCGGCCTTTACAAACCCCAGCCGGTGCAAGAAGATCGTGATTCTTGCCCCATTTGCCCACTCCAGGGCTTCAGGATGGCGAAAGTTGTGCGGTTTTGCATCATGCCAAATTAGACCTTCAAATAGCACTCTTCTGAAGCGAAGGGGCCTCTTCGGTGAGCATTCAACCTCTTGCCTGAGATTTTCAGATTAACTTATTTCGATATATTGTGGTTTCAAGCGAGATCTGAACGTGCCATTCATCGAGAGGGAAAAGAAAGAACGTCGAACGCCTCGAAAGCCTTATTCTGCTTGACGAGGCCAGAAAGATGCGACAGCATTATATACGAACTTGGCTTACCTCCGCCTTGGAGTGGTTAATTCCGGAAAGGTCGTGAGACCTACAAATTCAGATAATTGGATTTGTCATGCCATCGAGGATTTCGAAAAGGCAACGTCCAGTGGCTGCGCGACCGGGCGTGAGAAACAAGGGTAAAGAAGATAAATCTCATGATAGTATGACCAGAAGTGGGAGTTGGTAAATTTTGCCGTCGATTAAAGCGAGGTACCTGGCAGCTCTGACCTTGACATTCATCCTGGCATCTGGCGTCCTTGGCCCCGTAGCATCTGCAGAGGAGAGCGCAAACCATACCATCGGGCCGGGTCTCGAGGAGTGGTGGATCACGTACCCAGATCAGCGTTCAAAGGCGGGATCTGCCGTAGATCATCCCTCTTGGGCTCTCGATCTTCTGGAAGAGAAGCCGGTGATGATATTCATCCACAGAAACAACTGTCCTGCCTGTGTAAGGCAGGAGGATGACATCGAAAAGGTACTGAAAGACCTCGGAGACGATGTCGCCTACTTAGATCTCCTGATCGACAGCGGCGACGAAGAGGCTTGGGCTGGGCTCAACGTCTATTATCCCAGCGGTGATCCCAGTATAGACCGCATATTCGTCCCCGTCACCGTCGTTCTAACTCTGGTTCCCGGGTCCGAGGGCGGCGCTGAAGTTGCCTGGCACAGCGCCGTCGGCTACGGCGGAGAGAGGTGGATTAGGTCTTACCTTAACGACGCCATCGTTCTCTACAACGAGAACTCTGTGGACTGGGACCGGTGAGATCGTTGAACCTGGCGAGCAAGACCATCCTGATCTTGGGGGTCGCATCACTTCTGGCCGTCTTCGGCCTTCTTCCAGCCTGCTCTGCAGTTTCGGAGGCTGGCGTCGCCTATGCACCGAACTTTGAGGCGGTCGACCTGGACGGAAACTCCATCAAACTCGGGGATTTCGACGGGCAACCTCTGATCCTCCACATAACCAACATAGAAACACCTCTCTGCATCGAATGTGAAGAGGCGCTCAAGGCTCAGGTCGAAGAGCTCTCGAGGCTGAAAGAGGGAAACCCCGAAACCGAGATCGTCACCATAAACGTGAGGAAGAACCCCTACTCGAAAGACGGAAGGTTGCTGGCCGAGTCTTGGTGGGGCGTTGACGTCTCTTGGCCCTGGATCGAGGACTTCGATCCCTTTCCAGTGGCGGGCAAGTACATCGATTACTGGAGCCGAGGAAGCGGCTTTGCCAACCCCACCATAGTTCTCGTGAACGATCGAGGTCAAGTATCGAGGGTGTACCACGTCTACCAGATCGGTGAGGGGATGGTGGAAGGGGTCCAGACCGCCGAATCCCTCCAAGAGGCAGTTTCGGAAATTCGGAATTCCGAAGCAGGTCGGCCGTCGGGCGGCGTCGTCTCTGCCGGCGAGATCTCCGGTCGCGAGGTCACCTTCGTTGGCATGTTCGGCCTGGGGATCGTAACGTCGCTTGCACCCTGCTCTCTTGCCCTGCTGATCGCGGTCTTCAGCTACCTGATGACGTCTCATCGAAGAAAGATCCTGATGCCGGACGAGGGGAAGTCCTCACCCAAAGAGGGGCTCTTGATCGGGGTGGCCTTCACCTTGGGGATGGCGATGGTATTCTTCGTAATAGGCCTTTTCATATCAAACCTGGGAATCTTCGTAAGAGACTCGCGGTTCTTCGACCTGGCCGCCGGGGTGCTGATGATAATGCTAGGCGTATCCAGCTTCAAGCCCCTCGGCGAGATCATCGAGCCCCTGACCTCTCGGCTCCGCCGCCAAAGAGCGGTGGAGGCGGAAGACGTGATGGCAAAGAAGAGCCTCATGGAGCAGTTCATAAACATCTCTGTCGGCCTCTTCAAGTACTCGGCCTTCATCGGGGCTTTCACCCTCGGCGTATTCTTCGCCCTGGGCTGGGCACCCTGCGCCGTATCTTTGGTCTTTCCGGTCCTGATCTGGCTGATGGCTCAGAACGTCTCCCCCATCACGGGAGGGATGATGCTCTTCGCCTTCGGCGTCGGCCACGGCGTTCCCATCATACCCATATCCACCTTCTCTCGCACCTTCTGCGGGGCCATCGGCGAAAGGTACATCGCTCTAGGAAAGTGGATTACGGGAGGTTTCGGAATTTTGATCATAGCGACGGGCGTCGTCTACGCGGCCAGGTACTTCGGCTACACCTTCTGGTGATATATCGGTAGCCTAGGCCCTCCGATATTCTGCCTTGTTGAATACGACGAGCTATGATGAGGGTCTTTTAGGCCATCATCTCCGGATAAGACGGGGACTTCGGGGACGATCAGAAATTGTCAGGCCCGCCTTTCATCAAAAGGAATAAATGGTAATAATTCAAAGATCCGGCCCATAGGAACAGGGAGGTTAGGTTATCCATGAAAATAATTTTGACGGCTCTGATGGCCACCGTGCTCCTGTTGGGTATGGCCGCAGCTGCCGAAACTCCTATTGATCTGAGCACTCTTGGCAAAAAAGCAGAGATAAAGTCCAGCATGACTCCTGTGGTCATACAGTACTCTCGAGACCTGCCAAAAACCACCGTCGATGCTGTGGACGTGAGAACCCTGGGCAGAAGCTTCGGCACCTTCGCGGGCACGTCCAGCATCGAGCCGCTGGAGTTGAGCGCCGCCGTGCCCATAACTTACACGCCCAGCTTTTCGATATCTGTAAGCAACAGAACTTCTTCAAGGGCCACCCTATATACGCCGCCTTTCTCCATAGGGAACTTGACCAGAACCACGCCGGAACAGATGATCTTCGGAGGAGCTTGAAGGCCTCTGCAAGATCCGCAAATTCCGGAGTGAGAGGATCGGGTGTTGAGAGGGGAGGTGGATAAGCCTGAAGGTCGAGCTGGTGGTGGACGGGAAGGCAATTCCCATGAACCACTTCACCCAGGAGATCATGGAGAAGGTCGTATCCGGCGTGGCTGAGTCTCTGCGAGGGGTGGACCCCCAATGGAAGAAGCTGATCGTTGAGGTGAGCCGGGACGATCTTTCAGACTGACCAGAGTCAATATTTTTTGGATTTTTTGAAGGCAGAGGAGAGGTCTATCAGGTAAGTGCCCTCTTTTATGGCCATCACCAGCTCGTCGCGCTCGAAGAGCGAGGGTAGGTTCAGCTCGTAGGTGCCTGGCTCCGACATCCTGATACTCTCCAAAGTCTTATCCTCTTTGTGCCGGGGCTTTTCAGATCCCCGATCTGGAGGGCTTTGGTCTCGGTCTTTGGTGGAATCGAGATCGATAAATCCGAGCTTGCCTGTAGCCCTCTCATTTCGTCTTTCTTTCCGGCTCGCTCCGCCTTTCCGCACCTTTTTGGGGCGGTCCGTTACTCGATCTTGGCTCGGACTCGATTTCAGTATTTTCCGGAGAGAATCGTCGCCTTCCGGCCAGGGCTCGCAGGGCCCCCCGATCTCTGAAGCCTTCAGAGCACCCCGAACATCTTTTATCTTATCTTTGGACTTCACAAAGAGAAACTTGTTCCAGCCGCAGACGGGACACCCCTCAAGGACGTCCATGCCGTCTTCGAAGATGCTGTTGCACCTGGTGCACATGTGGGGCATGCTGGTCAGTCACCGACCGAGACCTTGGTGCTGATCTGGTACTTGTCCTTCTCAACGGTACGAAGCTGGTTGGCGGGTCCGATGACGGTCATCCTGGTCTTGATCCCGGATTTGCCCAGGAGCTTGTTTATCAGTGTTCCCTCTTTCTTGACAGGATAGCTCTCGATCTCTATGCCTGAGAACTCGTCGAGGCGTATCTCGGTCATCGTCATCTCGATCAGCTTGACCTCTTCCTCAGGGGTCAGGCCCAGCTCCAGCACCACGATGTTTCCCCTCTTGACCTTGCTCAGTATGAGCCGGATCTTTTCCATGGAGGACATGGTCTCAAGCCTCTCGGCAGAGATTAGATCCATCTGTACTTCTCGCATCATCTCACCCGAAGTGCCTCGCTATGGCCACATAAAGCTCATCGATGTTCGACCCGTCCAGGGCGGAGATGGTGACCAGGGGATGCTGCGGAAAGGCCGCCTTTATCCTGGAAGGAGAAGCTTTGGGCAGATCCATTTTGTTGGCGACTATCAATAAGGGCAGCTTCCTAGCCTCCATGTTCCCCACCACCGTTACGTTCACCTGGGTGTAGGGGTCCTCGGTGGAGTCCATCACTAAAAGCACACCGTCTAGGTCCTCCAGCCATTTTATGGCCTCAATAACCCCTTCCGTCGCCTCCTTTGCCCTCCTTTTAGCTTCCTCCTCTTCCAGCCCGTAAGCCATGAACTCCCTGAAATCGATCTTGGTGGCCATCCCCGGCGTGTCGACTATATCCAGCTCGACGCTCGACCCGTTGGCGTTTATTATCACGCCGTCCGTCCTCATGGCCCTTCTCGTCTCGTGAGGTATGTGAGATATTCCGCCAGTTTCCATCCCGCTCCAGTCCTTCACGATTCTGTTCGCCAGCGTGGTCTTTCCGGCGTTGGGTGGGCCATATATGCCAATTCTGGCCCTTTTTTTACCAAAGATCCATTTTATCCAGACGGCAAAGTTCATCTTGAGACTTCTGATGACGCTCATGCCCAATCCTCTCGATGAAAGATGATCATGTATATACTAATAATTTTCCACTACTTTTTTATAGTCGCCGATGATAAGTAATTTCGGCGATTTTGCGAGATTTCGATGCCTTTCGATCTTTCGGTCCGGGATTTGGCGTTGTCGACCGAGTTCAAGGCCGATGGTCTCGACTTTTGAGATATGAAATACGATAGACACCTCATCGACCGGAGTGGCTCAAAAACCACGATGATGAGAAACTCGATAACGACGAGAAGAAGGCGGCAGAAGAAGAACCCGGGCTCGAAAGGAGAACTGTCGTCCCTCCCGACCAGGCTCATCCTCACCGGATCTCCATCGACCCCTCAGAGGAGGTGCTGGTTCTGGGCGGGACAGTCAGACCGGAAAGTATCGAAGTCGCCCGACCTTCTGATCTCCTTCCATATCTCCCTGAGAGACCGATCCCGAACGTTTCCCACGACGTCGCCGATGTAGGGACACGGTCTCACCTCGCCGTCGACGCCGACGTGAAGCCAGCGTCGTCCCGCCATGCACCCCAGCATCTCGCCCTCGAAGTAGGTGTTGGCAAAGACCCTTGGTCCTCCAGGGGTGCGGTTGACCTTCTTGTAGAACCGAATTATCGTCTCCCGGTCTATCTGGCTCAGCCGCTCTTCGGCGGATTTCGGCATCCCCTCCCAGATCGAGAACTCGTGGACCCCCAGATCTTTTGCAAACTCGTAGAGGTCGAAGATCTCTGAGACGCGATCGCCTTTTACGTGGACGGACATGGTGACGAGGAGGCCCGCATCCAGAGCCATCTTTATCGCCTCTACGGCCTTCTCGTGGGCGCCGGGGACGCCCCGGATCTGATCGTGGCCCTCTGGATCGGTGCTGTATATACCTATCAGGATGTTATAAAGGCCCGCCTCCTTCAGCTTCTTCGCATTCTCCGGCGTCATCTCAAGCCCCGGCGTGAACATGTTCACCACCGCCCGCTCCGGATCGACGTGGCGTATCAGCTCGAAGATATCCTCTCTCAGGAGGGGATCGCCCTCGGTGAAGGTGATGATGGATGCTCCCAGGTCCAGGGCCTCGTCGACGACTCTCTTGATCTCCTCGGTCCCCAGCTCCCCCTCGCCCTCTTTGATAACGCAGTGATCGCAAGAACAGCCGCAGGCCCTGGTGACCTCTATGCTGACAGTCTGGGGCACGAACCTTCCGATGGCGATCTTCGCTTCGCTTTGGACGAGCCTCTTGAAGGGGCCGCTCGGGATCGGCGGAAGCCAGGTGGAGGCCACTATATCGTCCTCTCTCACTAGGGCGGGCTTCTCCTCGGCCAGCCGTTGGTTGATCTTGTTTAGGGCCGGCTGGACCAGCATCGAGATCGCTCCTCGGGCCTGGAGCATCCTCGTATCCTGGTCGTAGTCCACCGTCAGGGCGGTGGTCTTCAGTAGAGGGGTCATCGAGGCCAATCTCGGGTCGAGAAGTTATAGAGTTATCGATCGTCGAACGTAGAGTTAAAATAACTGAGCACCGAGTAGGCCCCGGTGATCTTGAATTGTCTGAAGTTATCGTCCTCGCTTATTCTGGTGGTCTGGACACGTCCGTCTGCGTCCCGCTCCTCAGGGAGCGTTACGGCTTTGATAAGGTGATTACCGTTCTCACGGACGTCGGCCAGCCAAAGGAGGATATCGAGAGGGGAAACAAGAGGGCTGAGAAGCTGAGCGATGAGCATTACGTCATCGACGCCAAAGAGGAGTTCGTCGAAGACTACATATTTCCAGCCATCAAGGCCAACGGCTCCTACGAGGGCTACGTCCTGGGGACGGCCATCGCCCGGCCTCTGATCGCGAGGAAGACGGTGGAGATCGCAAAAAAGCTCGGCTCCGACGCCCTGGGCCACGGCTGCACCGGCAGAGGGAACGACCAGCTGAGGTTTGAGGCGGTCTTCAGGGCAACGGACCTGCGGGTGGTGGCTCCGATGAGGGACCTGGACCTGAGCCGCGAGTGGGAGATCGACTATGCGAGAGATCACGGGATCGATGTGCCCGTGACGAAGGAGAAGCCCTGGAGCATAGACGAGAACCTCTGGTCCCGGTCCATCGAGGGAGGCCTTCTCGAGGACCCCTTCTTCGAGCCCCCCGAGGAGATATACGCCTGGACCAAGTCTCCGGAGAGGGGCCTCCCGCCTCAAAAGGTGGAGATCGAGTTTTCGAAAGGAGTTCCCATCGCCCTCGACGGCCAGAGTATGGATGGTATCGAGCTGATCGAGAGGCTCAACGGGATCGCGGGCGAGCACGGCGTCGGCAGGACCGACATGGTCGAGGACCGGGTCCTCGGCCTCAAGGCGAGGGAGAACTACGAGCACCCGGCGGCGACGGTCCTCCTCAACGCCCACAGGGACCTGGAACGTCTGGTCCTGTCCAGGGCGGAGCTCAGGTTCAAGGCGATGGTGGACGAGGCCTGGTCGGAGCTCGCCTACATGGGCCTGGTGGACGATCCTCTTTACGCCGACCTCTCTGCCTTCGTCGACGAGAGCTCGAAGAGGGTGAACGGCGTCGTCAAGATGAAGCTATCTTCCGGAAGGGCCTTCGCCGTCGGAAGAAAGTCGCCGGACGCCATATACGACCAGGAGATGGTCTCCTTCGACAGCCAGACTTTGAGCCAGAGGGACGCCGAAGGGTTTGCCAAGTACCACGGCTTCCAGGCCCGGTTCCTCGCGAGGCGGTGAGGGGAGACTATATCAACAATTAGAGCCTGAAATCCAACCATGGCAGAGCTGGTAATATCGGAGAAGTCGGGGTCCTCGGACCTCGCCCCTCTCGCCCTGGCCGTAAACCAGATCCTGGGGCTCCCGGTCACCCTCAGGAGCCTTGCCGTCCCCGGAGTCCGGATCGAGGGCGGGAAGGTCCTAGATGACGAGTACTCGGGACCGGTTCTCGAAGAGGTGATGAGGTCCGGAAAGGCCGTGAGGACCGTCCCCAAAGGTGGGGTTTACAAGGGCGTTCCCGTATCCGTCGCCCCCATAAGGAACCAGGACGGAAAAGTGATCGCAGCGATCGGGGTCGTCGACGTCGTCGGCACCATCGACATCCCCGCCGTCTTCGGAGCTTACACCGAGGTCGTCAAAGAGGTATCAGAGAAGAGATGAGGATCAGGAGGGCGGAGGCTCGGGATCTGCCCTCGATCCTGGCCATTGAAAAAGCCTCTTTTTCCCGGGACCTCGCCTTCCCGGCCGAGACCGTCTCCTTCCTCCTGGATGAGGCGACGACCCTGGTGGCCGAAGACGGCGATCTGGCGGGCTTCGTCATGGGCTTTGTGAGCGGTGAGGTGGGCAAGGTGGTGACCCTGGACGTCCTCCCCGAACGTCGCGGAAAGGGTATCGGCAGAAGGCTCCTGGAGGCCCTGGAAGAGGAGTTCGAATCCTCGGGGGCGAGCTTCTCCCTCCTGGAGGTGGCGGCGGAGAGCCGGGGGGCGGTCGCCCTCTATGCGAAGCTCGGCTACGCGAAGGCCGCCATCCTGGAGGGCTACTACGAGACCGGGAAGGACGCCTTTTTGATGATGAAGAGGCTTGAATCGTCCTTTCAAACCACAAAATATATCGACGAATAGGACGATTTAATTGCACATGAAGCGCTGGCCTCTGTCAATCTTGATCTTCGTTCTGGTCTGCTCCTATCCTGTCGCAGGAGAGGATCAGCCCGGTTGGCTTGGCAAGGCCATAACCTTCTACTCCAGCGAATCTTACGAGCTGGCTCTTCTTTATGTCAACAAGTCTTTAGATATCGATCCTGCCTATCCGGACGCCTGGAATCTGAAGGGCTACATCCTGAGCGACATGGGCCGATACCATGAGGCTGCGGACTCTTTCAACCGGTCTCTCGAGATCGACCCCTCGGACCCCTATATCTGGTACAGCCAGGGCTTTGCCCTCCACAACCTGGAGAAGTACGACCAGGCCGTGGGATGCTACGACCGCGCCCTGGAGCTGAACTCCTCATACCTTGACTTCTGGCGCGCTCGGGGGCTTGCCCTATACAGCCTGGGCAGGTACGGGGAGGCCGTGGAGTCTTATGACGAGGCGCTGGTCATCGACCCCGCTCAGGGCGACGTCTGGTACAACAAGGGGCTCGCCCTTTGCGGCATGGGTGCATACGAAAAGGCGATCGAATGCTACGAATTCGCCATCAAGATCGACGAGCTGGACGTCGCCTCCTGGCACGGAAAGGGCTTTGCCCTTTACAACCTGGGAAGAAACGATGAGGCCCTCCAATGCTACGACCAGGCGATTGAGATAGATCCCTCTTATACCGACGTCTGGTACAACAAGGGCATCGTCCTCAGCAGCCTGGGAATGTACGAGGAGGCCTTCAAGTGCTACGATGCCGCCGTCGAGATCGATCCACAATACCATCCAGCCTGGTACAACAAGGGGCTCGCCCTCTACGCCCTCGGCAGGTTCGACGAGGCGATAGGGTGTTATGAAGAGGCTCTGAAGATCAATCGGTCTCTCGTCGCCGTCTGGAACAACGAGGGGAACGCCCTCTATGCCCTCGGCCGCTACAATGAGGCCTTCAGCTGTTACGAGAGGGCAGCAGAGATCGATCCCCGCTACTCAAACGCCTGGTTCAACAAGGGCGTCGTCCTCGACCGTCTCGAAAGAAGGGAAGAGGCGGTGGAAGCTTACGAGAAGGTGATCGAGATCGACCCCGCCTACGAGGACGCCTGGTACAACAAGGGGCTCGCCCTCTACAGCCTGGGCAGGTTTGAGGAGGCGATAGAGGGCTTCGACCGCGTCTTGGAGAAAAACTCCGAGAACGGGAACGCCTGGTACAACAAGGGGCTCGCCCTGGGCCACCTCGGTAGGTATGAGGAAGCCCTCGGCTGTTACGAGAAGGCCCTCGAAGAGGACCCACACCAGACGGACGTTTTGAACAACAAGTGCAACACCCTCTACAGCCTCGGCAGGTACAACGAGTCGGTCGGCTGTTACGACGACGTGATCGGGGTCGACCCCGCATACGAGAACGCCTGGTACAACAAGGGGGTCGCCCTCTACAGGCTGGAAAGGTATCGGGAGGCGGCAAACTCCTACGACGAGGCGATAGCGATCAACGCCTCTCGGATCGACGCCTGGCGTGGCAGGGGCGATGCTCTCGCCAGCATCGGTGAGTACGAGGAGGCGATCGCATCTTACGACGGGGCGATAGCCATCGACCCCGACGATCCCGACATCTGGTACAACAGGGGTTTGGTCCTCTACAACGCCAGCAAGGGCGAGGAGGCGGTCGAGAGCTACGATCGGGTCATCGAGATCGATCCTTCTTATGACGGGGTCTGGCGCCTGAAGGGCCTCGCCCTCTACGAGATGGGCAGGTTCGAGGAGGCCTTCGAATGTTATGACGAGGCCCTGGAGATCAGCCCTTCGGACGTCACCCTCTGGTACAACAAAGGGGTCGCCCTCTACAGCCTCGGCAGATACCAGGAGGCTGCGGACTCTTACGACAAGGTCATCGAGATCGATCGATACAAGAAAGGAGACGCCCTCTACAGCCTCGGCAGGTACCAGGAGGCTGCAGACTGCTATGACAAGGTGATAGAGGTGAGCCCCCTCGAGGCGAAGGCCTGGTACAACAAGGGCTTCGCCTTCCAGAGCCTAAACGATTATGAAAACGCCGCCGAGTGTTACGATCGCGTCATCGCGATCGATCCGTCTTATGAAGACGTCTGGAAGAACAAGGGCTTCGCCCTCCAGAAGCTGGGAGATTACGATGGTGCCACCGTCTGCTTCGATCGGGTCCTCCAGGACGATCCATTGGACCTTGAAGCATGGCGCGGCAAGGGCCAGGCCCTCTACCAGCTTGGGAGGTACGACGAGGCCCTGACATCCTTCGAAGAGGACCTCAAGATCGATCTCCACGATGCTGAAGCCTGGAGCGGCAAGGGCCTCACCCTTACCAGGCTCGCGAGGTACGACGAGGCACTGAGCTGCTACGACGAGGCGATCGCGATAAACTCCACCATGAAGGAGTTTTGGATCGGCAAAGGCGCCGTCTTCGAGGAGGTGGGCAAGCTTGACGATGCGATCTCGTCTTATGACCGCGCCGTCGCCATCGATTCGCAGGATGCCGGATCGTGGTCCGAGAGGGGGCTCGTCCTCTACAAGGCGGGCAGGCTTGAGGATGCGATTCAATCTTACGACGAAGCGATCGCCATCGATCCGGCCAGGAGCGAGGCCTGGCGGGGCAAAGGCGCCATCCTCGCTGGTCAGGGGAAGGCAGAGGACGCCGTAACGTGTTACGAAAAGGCGACCGAGGCCGATCCCTCGGACCCCGAGGCATGGTACGAAAAGGGCAAGGTCCTGGAGGAGACGGGACGGGGAGAAGAGGCCCTTGATTGTTACGACAGGGCCGTCGACGCCGATCCGTCCTTCGTCAAAGCCTGGCAGAGCAAGGGTCACCACCTCTACAGCATGAAAAGGTACCCTGAAGCCCTCGACTGCTACGATCGGGCGGCTGAGATCGACGCGTCCAATGAGACGGTCTGGTACGAGAGGGGCTTGGTCCTCCAGAACCTCGGGAGGCTAAAGGAGGCGGTCGAGAGCTACGATCGGGCGACGGAGATCGACCAGAGTTCCGCCGAGATCTGGTACACCAGGGGGACGGCCCTCGACGGGCTCGGCCGATACGACGAGGCGGTCGAGAGCTACGATCGGGCACTTGCCATCGATCCCAGGGACGTGAGGAGCTGGAACCGTAAGGGCGACGACTTCTACAAGCTGGGCCAGCACAGGAAGGCCGTCGAGTGCTACGACAAGTTCATCGAGCTCAGCTCGTCGTAGCCGGGATGAGTTCGAGATCGACGCCCAAAAATCTCGACCTGCTCAGCACGTCTACTCACCACAAGATATATCGACGAAGAGAAGGATCAGGCACCCCATGAGACGCAGGGCCCTTCTTTTGCTGATCCCGATCCTCGCTCTGACGGCTCCTGTTCTTGCCGAGGACCGATCGGCCGCAGACCTGCTCGATGAGGCGAACCGATCTCATGCGGAGGGCTCCTTCGACCTCGCGCTCCAATATCTCAATCGATCTCTCGACCTCGATCCTGGCCGGGCCGAAGCCTGGATCCTCAAAGGCGAGATCGCTTTTTTCAACCTCAGCGATCGCGAGCTCGCAGCCGAATCCTTCGATCGGGCCCTGAAGATAGATCCAAAGAACGCCAAGGCCTGGTACGAGATGGGAAACTCCTTGAGCTTTCTTGGGAGGATTGAAGAGGCCCTCAATGCTTACAACCGGTCCCTGGCGATAGATCCCGGAAACGCCAAGGCCTGGAACAACAAGGGTCTGATTCTGGGGGTTATTGGCAGGTACGAGGAGGCCGAGCGCTGTTTTGGTCGCGCCATCGAGGCGAACCCGAATCTCGCAGAGGCCTGGCAGAACAGGGGGAACGCCCTCAGAACCCTGGGCAGAGACGAGGATGCCCTCGACTGTTTCGATTCCGCCCTGAAGATCAACCCAGAGCTCGCAGGATCTTGGAAGGGGGCGGCCGGTGTCCTCCAGACCTTGGGCAGAAACGAAGAGGCCCTCGATTACTTCGATGGGGCTCTCGAGGTCGATCCCGAAGACGAAGTCACCTGGAACGAGAGGGGGCTTGCTCTGGGGATTATTGGCAGGTACGAGGAGGCGGTCGAGAGCTTCGATTCTGCCATCTCTATCGATCCGGGCTACCTCCTCGCCTGGAGCAACAAGGGGCTCGCCCTCCACAACTTGGGGAGGCTCGAAGAGGCCCTGGACTGCTACAACCAAACCCTCGCGATCGACCCCACCTTCGTCCTCGCCTGGTACAATAGGGGAAGGGCCCTTTACGATCTTGGAAGGCCCGATGAGGCGGTCGAGTGCTACGATTCCGCCCTGGAGGCTGCTCCGTCCTTCTCCCTCGCCTGGAACAACAGAGGGGTCGCCCTCGTCGACCTGGGGAGGATCGATGAGGCTCTGGAGGATTACGACCGAGCGACGACGATCGATCCGAACTACGAGATCGCCTGGTACAACAAGGGCTCGGCCCTCTACAGCCAGAACCGGTTCTTCGAGTCGCTCAAGTGTTACGACGAGGTGATCCGAATCGATCCCGATAACGCCGACGCCTGGCACAGCAAGGGATACGCATTATACGAGATGAAACGCCCCAGCGAAGCGGTCTGGTGCTACGACAAGGCTCTCGAGATAGATTCCGAGAGGGCCGAAACCTGGATGCACAAGGGCATCGCCCTAGCCGACATGAAAAAGCAGATGGAGGCGATCGAGGCTTTGGACCAGGCGATAACGATAGATCCGGAGTACGAGGCCGCCTGGTACAAGAAAGGCATCCTAGTCTACGGCTCGGGCCAAGCCGAGGAGGCCCTCGACCTCTTCAGCCGGGCAAAAGATCTGGACCCCGATCACGCCGAGGCCTGGAACAACAGGGGCTGGATCCTCCACACCCTAGGCCGAAATGATGAGGCCCTCGACTCATTCGACGGTGCCCTGGAGGCCGACCCCGACCTTGAAGAGGCCTGGAACAACAAAGGGGTCGTCCTATCCGCCCTGGGACGAGACGAGGAGGCCCTGGACTGCTACAACAGAACGATCGAGATCCGTCCGGATCACGCCAACGCCTGGAACAACAAGGGTGCTGCACTCTACAACCTCGGAAGGTACCATGAGGCGGCTGAATGCTACGAGAGGGCCCTCGTGATCAATCCCGCCTTCCTCGACGCCAAGGCGAACAGGGTGGCTGCCCTCCGGAAGCTGAATGAGAAATAAATGGCAGGCGGAATTGCCGTTGGTCTTCAGGTCCGTACAGTAGTTTAGCGCTCATCGCCCGACTCCAAGGCGCTCGCCTGACCACCCAGTGGGGGAGGTGAGCGGGCGTGCCCAGCACCGCTCATTCCCGAGTATTTACGTTCATTCCGCTATGCTGTGTAGTTTGTTGACGAATATCTCTGCCGGCTTGCCGTCCTGGATGTATATCAGCTCGATCTCGTCGTCGGAGATAAGAGTTCCCAGGTCGATTCCCGAGCCGAACTCGGCGATGTGGAAGGTTTGGCAATCAGCGCTGAAGACCCCGAAAAAGCTTTCGACCACATCAGTTCTGTTCACCTGGTACGTCATGTTCCCGACAAAAAGGCGATCCTTCTGCTTCTCGATGGTGAGGCTCAGGGTGACGTAATCCGCTTCTTCAACGTAACCGGTCCCCTCATGATACCCCGGTCCAGAACCGGCCCAGGTTCCCACCAGATCTGGGACCTCGGCGGCATGCCCATGGCTGAGAGTGCCAGAACCAACATCTCAAAAAGAAAAATTTTTCATATACTTTGTTAGCCCATACCTGGTATTATGGATTTTACGGTCTTAAGGGCTTAACACATGAAGTTCATGTTATATAAACACCAGAATCTTGGCAGAAGAAAAGGGATGCCCGAGCTTTGGCGAGATCCTTTTCTCCCCGTCTGCTCGGACACCCTGGGTCAGGAAGGCTGTTGTCGTCTTTGCCACCCTTTGGCGCGAGCGCGGTTCTCTTAAAGGTCACGAAACGGGTTTTCACGCACGCCGCTCAAACTGTATCTTATTTAGTAATAAACTTTTCGATTGAATTGCTACAAAGATCGAATTGGGTCAAATCGGTTCGGCCGCATACAGCGTCGACGGGATGTGGCGGTTTGGATGCGTCAAAGGACAGTTAGTTATCTCAGAAGCGATCTATCGTTGGCGGAGGCGAACGGTTTGAAGGCGAGAGGTGGAAGAAGGGTCGACTTTTCGATGTGGCTTTTTGAGCAGCGCAAAAGGGACGACCGCGTCGGGAGCGTCGCTTACGACGCCTACCAGGAATACCTGAACGGCAAGTGGCCCGATGAGGCCACCACCCTCCAGGATTATATCGACCACATGAAGGAGGCAGGGGTCAGGGGCGCTCCCCTGAAGGCCCTGGACCAGGCCTGGTGGGAGTACATAGACGTTGTGACGAAAGACGTCGCCCAGCACTACCTCCTCCAGGAGGTGGGAGCTGTGATGGAGAGGGCTCTTTTGAAGGCCGAGCATCTGGAGGATGGCGATAGGTACGTCATCGACGGGTCTTACGTCGAGCGTCTCCAGAAGCTTATGGCGAAGTTGAAGGAGATATAGAGCGCCCTGGGGAGAGTTCGCCCTCAACAAAAATCCGTACTTCAACAGCCCCCACCGGGTTCAGAACAAGTTTCATATAGTTTTCCCCCCAAAAATACAAAGAGTTAGCACGTGGTGGCTATATGGCAATCGCTTATCCGCACCCAACGGGGAATGGCAAGGTGAAGTGGGTCTCGACGGACTGGCTTGGCGAGCACCTGGATGACGATGGTCTCCTACTCCCTGGCTCGATTCGGCCACGACAACGTCCTGGACGGTGGCCTTCAGAAGTGGAAGGACGAGGGAAAAGAGGTTGATCGCGTCTTTCCCGAAAAAGAGGGGTCAAGCTTCTGGATCAGTGTCCGTGAAGAGTACGTCGTGGGGTACGGGGAGTTCAAAGCGATCAAGGATCGGGGTGACGTGATCGTCCTCGACGCAAGGCCCACAAAGTTTTACGAGGGAGAAAGCCCATGGTCGAAGCCCGGCCACATCCCCGGAGCGGTGAATCTCCCCTGAAGAGGGCTGATGGACAGGGACAACCCGACCGTCCTCCGGCCTGAGGAGGAGATCAAGGCCGCCATCGAGGAGAGGGAGACTTAACCAAGGACAAAACCGTCATCTGCACCTGCGGGACCGGCAGGGAGGCGACCAACGAGTTCATCCACTTCAAGTGGCGGCTGGGCTACCCAAAGGTCGGGCTCTACGAGGGATCCTACACCGAGTGGACCTCCCATCCCGAGAACCCCACCGTCGTCGGCAAGAACCCCCGTTAAAACGTAATCGGAAAACGCTGAAAGCTGTATTTGCCAACTAGGTCGGAGCTGTAGTTCATGCTGCTTGAAAGAGTCGAATCCAAGAGGCTCGCCCACTACTCCTACATCGTGGGCGACAGAAACGAGGCCGTGGTGATCGATCCTCGAAGAGACTGCGAGGTCTATCCGAAGATGGCGTCAAGGGAGGGGATGCGCATATCTCACGTCCTAGAGACCCACAGAAACGAGGACTACGTCGTGGGCTCGGTGGAGCTCTCCTCCCGGACGGGGGCCGAGGTCTGGCACGCCGACGGCCAGCTCGACTACAAGTACGGCGAGGCTGTCGAGGACGGGATGGTCGTGAAAGTCGGAAGGTACAAGATCGAGGCGATCTCCACCCCAGGCCACACCCTCGGCTCCATGAGCTACCTCCTCCGGGATTCGGGGGGCGATCCCTGGATCGTCTTCACCGGAGACGCCCTCTTCGCCGGGGACCTGGGGAGGGTCGACCTCCTGGGGATGGATCGGGCCGAGGAGATGGCCCGCCACCTCTACGACTCCCTCTACCGCAGGCTCCTTCCCCTGGGGGACGAGGTGATCGCCTGTCCCGCCCACGGGGCGGGATCGGTCTGTGCCGCCTCCATAGCCGATCGGAAGTGGACGACCCTGGGGATCGAGCGAAAGAAAAACCCCAAGCTCCAGGCAAAAGGAGAGGAGGAGTTCGTCGCCAAAATGGCGGTGGAGCTGGAGCGGCCACCCTACTTCAGGGAGATGGAGCGGCTGAACCTGGAGGGCGCGCCCCTCCTCAGCACCGTCCCCGACCCCGTGTCCCTCTCCCCGAAGGAGTTCGCCGCTGCAGAGGAGGACTTCGTCCTTGACACCAGGATGGAGCTCGGCTTTGGGGCGGCTCACGTCCCGGGAGCCCTCAACATTTGGCTTGATGGCGTTCCCAGTTTTGCGGGCTGGTTTTTGCCCTACGACAGAGAGGTCCTGCTGGTGGACGAGACCGGCGATCCTGATACGGCGGTCCGGCGCCTTCGGCGGCTCGGCTACGACAGCCTTGGGGGATACCTCGCCGGAGGGATGGTGGCCTGGCACATGGCAGGAAAAGAGAGCAGCTCTGTCACCACCGCCAACGTCCACGACCTCTGCGCCCGGCTGGACCGGGAGGAGAAGAGAAGGGCTTGGATCTTGGACGTCCGAAGCGACGACGAGCTGGAGGAGTCGGGGAGGATCACCGGCGCCCACCACATCCACATAACCCAGCTACCCCAGCGGATCGAGGAGGTGCCGAGGGACCGGCCCATCTACATCTTCTGTGGGAGCGGCCTTCGGTCCATGGTGGCCGCCTCGATCCTCCAGAGGGAGGGCTGGGGCGAGATGACGGTGATCCTCGGCGGCCTTGCCGGCTGGTCCTCGGCCACGTGTCCCGTGGTGAGGTAGGGGGCGGGTGGAGGCTGAAGCCGGGAACTTCACGATTTTTTAGGTCCCGTACGTCTTCGGCTCGCCCCCGTCGGCTTGGCAACCTGTAAAAATTTACGACATCTTTTGAGAGCCGGTTTTTACCCTCAACCCGAAAATATACTCAAAATTTTTTACTCGATCTCCACCTTGACCCCCTTGTCGAAGAGGGCCTTTTTGTAGGGGACGTTGACGGTGAGAAGGCCGTTGGCGTACTTGGCCACGGCGCCTTCTGGCTCCACGGGGCTGGCGAGGGCGTAGGATGCCATGTACTTCAGCCCCTTCTTCTTGGCCACCACATAAAAGCCGTTCTCGTATACGTTGAAGCTGATGTTCTTCTTCTCCATCCCCGGAAGCTCGACCTCGATGTTCATCGTCTCCGCAGTCTCATCGGGATAGACGCAGATGTTCGGGGTAACCATTGCCTCTTCCATTACAATTCAACCTCCGCAAGATAATATAAGTTGTGGATACTTAAAGGTTTTCAGAAGATTCAGCATCTCCGATGAGGTCGTCATGAAAATTATTGCTGTGATACGTTCTGGACCGCTTATCCTTCCCCGTCCAAAACGAGGGTCATCCCAATGAGGCGACCTTCTCTACGTAAGCTCCCACATCGAACTTCGACCCCGCCCCCCGTCGGCTCATGTACCTGACCTTCCCGAAGACCTCCCTCTCACCCCAGGCCCGGTCGTGGACCCCGCCGATGGACCAGGCGACCCCGACGTAGCCGTTCGGGTCCCTCCCGTCCAGCTCGTACCGGTCGTTGAGAAGGATGGCGACCCTCTGGGCCTCCTCGGGCGACGGTGTCCACTCCAGGATCTTCTTCGCCCAGTACATCCTCAGGTATCCGTGCATCTTCCCCCGGAGGACCATCTCTTTCTGGGCGGCGTTCCAGAGGTCGTCGTGAGTTGTGGCCTCCTCCAGCTCCTTCGTGTCGTAGAGGTACTCCCGCGGGTCGCTGCGATGGTCGTTTAAAGTCTTCTTCGCCCAGTCGGGAAAGGCCTCAAAGGAGTCGTAACCGGGGTTGTAGAAGCAGAAGTTGTCGGAGAGCTCCCTTCTCACCACCAGCTCCTCCAGGAAGGCGGCCTTCGACTTCGGATCGGCATCGGCTCGGGCCGCCTCCAGGGCGACCCTTTGGGCCGAGATCATGCCGAAGTGGAGGTAGGGCGATAGGTTCGACTGGCCATCGATGGAGGGGTCGTTTCTGTCCCGATCGTACGCAGAGAGCTTCTCCTCGATGAATCGACGGAGTGCTCCTCTTGCGGCCCGGGCCCCAGGGGCGATCCAGTCCACCTCGGAAACGGCGCGATCGACCTCCAGATCTCGCCTGATCCGGTCCCAGTCTGCACCGTCGCCGAGGTCCCAGGGGTGAGGATGGACCTTCAGACGTGGGAGATCATCGCAGAACTCCGGGAGGAGCCACCTGATCTTAGGCCGGAAGGTCCGGGCCGCATACTCCTGCTTCGGCGACGCCCGCCAGCAGGGGACGATGTTGTGGGCGTCCACCTCGTAGACGGGGATCGTGAGCCTCTTGACGACCCTCTCGCTCCAGAACCGCTTCGCCCTCAGGGGGGAGAAGTCGGTGACGATGGCGCTGACGCCATGCTCCTCTGCGAACTTGGAGACCGCCTCGCCCGGATCGCCTCCGAGGAGGGCGAAAGAGATGCCCTTTTTCGCGAGAACCTCCTCGACCTCTTCGAGGCCCCGTAGCATGAACCCGTACTGCCGGATGGCGGCGCCGAGAAACTCCTCGGCGAGGGAGAAGACGACCCCCAGGGGCGACCTCCTCTTCAATGCCAGCTCCTGGACGAAGGCGAGAGCCCAATTATCCTCGGCCCTCTGGTCTCTGCTCATCCAGTAGACGACCGGCCCCCCCTTATCTCGCCCCTCCTTCAGCATCCTTGCTCGATCCGGGTTCAAGCCAGTTCCCTCCTCCAAAGATGAACCGCTCGAATATATGCATAGAAACTTTAAGAAGATGACGGAGTTCAAAACTTCCTCTGCCCTTTTTCTGATCGATGATAGATTATCGAAGCATGGTACTGAGTGATGAATCTCAGCTGGGCAGCCACCTCATTTAAATAAGAGCCCTTCGGAAATAGAGCGTAAGGAGGTGAAAGTCCCATGTGTACCGTTGGAGGCGGACCGGATATAGGCGACGTTGAATCGCTGGCGTCGAAAGGCTACATATGCCAGGACTGTGGAAACAAGTTCAAGGGCATGGGCAGAAGGCCTCGATGTCCTTCCTGCCAATCCAGAAACGTAAAGACCACAGAGTGACTGGATTATGAGAATCCCTCTGGAAGACGACGAGATCGCCTACCTCTGCGGCAGGACCGGGATCCTGGCCCTGGCCAGGACCCTCGGCCACTTTTTTTATCTCGAGACCGACGCCGAGGAGATCGTTCTATTCACCGATGACGACGACCTTCTGGTGGCATCGACCTTCGAGGTCGGAGACCGGGCGAGAAGGGGCCTCGCTTGTACCCTCTTCATGATCCGAGAGATGAACTCCCCCCTGATCGTCCTTCCCAAAGGCCATCCCGCCTCGCCGAGGCTTAAGACCGTCGTCTCGGTGGGGGAGAAGACGAGGATAAAATGCGACATCCAGGCCGGGACCCACCCCGAACAGGACGTCCTCTGCGGGACTGGCGAGTTCGACGGGGTCGAGGTCCTTTCGGTCCCCCATGGGGCAGAGGTTAAAAACTTCGCCGGCGAAGTACTGAAGGAGAAGCTGGTGTGAGGTGACCATTACCATGTCAGAGGAGATCAGTGAGGGGAGCATCGTTCGGTACGGCGGGACCGGGACGGTGGGGATCGTAAAGGTCCTGAAGACCGAGGAGGACGGCGAAAAGTGGGCGCTCCTGGACTCGACGGGACTCTACTACCACCTGAGCACCCTGCAGCCGATTGATAAGTTGCCCGAGCGTAGGGGGATCGGCGCCCGGAGCCTGGAGGAGATGCAAGAGAGGATGAAGGCGGAAGAAGAGAGGATGAAATCGGTAAAGATGGAAGATGAGAGCGTCGAAAGTGGCGGATAAGATAGGGGTCGTCGTCCACGGCCCGGAGGTCGTCGACTCGGGGTGTGCCGAGAGGGCGCTGGACCTTCTCGAGGATATGGGGTCGGTCACAGCAGTCCTCGGGGGGACGATGGGAAGGGTCGCGGTCATCGACGCTGCCCTGGAGGATCGGATCGACATCACCAGAAGGGAGATGCCGAGCCGATCGGTCCAGAGGCTGGAACCGGCCGTCGAGATCGTGATCCTATTGAACTATGCCAAGTCGAGAGAGACGGGCTTCGCCTTCGGCGCGATGGTGGCATCGAGGGCAAGGCCCAAAAAACCACTACTTTTGGCGGACTTTGGGGGTGGTCTCCTTTCGGTCCTGGCGGGCGAGGCGGGTCCCGTCGCCGAAAGAATCGCCCAAGCCCTGGGGCTTGAGCTGGTGGTAGCACCAGAGTTTCAGCCGAGGACGGAGTCTTCGGAGGGGACGGTCAGAAGGAGGATCCTCGGGGCCGTCCCCGGAGAGAACGTATCCATCAACGGGACCGTCGTCGCGAAAGCCCTCGAGGATACGGTGGAGATCACAGCAATTGACGGCAAAATAGCTGAGATTTCGGGCGCTCTAGTCAAGGCCCACGGTCTGGAGAAGCTCTCGTTCGTCGATCTTGAGGCTGCGATCCTCAGGACCGGGGACATAAGAAGAACCGAGAGCGTTCCACGATCGATCTTTACCTGCGGCAGCGACGCGGCTCTGATAGACCACGCCGCAGAAGAGACCTTCGAGAACGCGAGAGGTGCTATGGTTGCGATAACCGTGGGCGACGACACCACCGCCATCGCTGGAGACGTTCTGGCGAGGCTTGGAACGCCTCTCGTCGGCATCGTCGACGGCGACGTAGACCACCTCTGCCACAGGACGGTCACCCCTGTAGGAAGCGTCGTAATCGAGGTTCGGCCCGGCTGCGACGACGTCGTAGGCCGCCGGATAAGAGAGGAGATCTTCGATGGCAAATACCGAATTTCTATGGACGGCCTCGGAATCGAAGATCTTGTCAAATGGATAAAGAAGATCGCCGGAGAAGACCTCAGGTCGGAACGGCGATTCTGAGACGGCCGGCGGGATTCTAACCGGCCAGCCCGCTATCATACCGATCTTTTCACTATCATGACGGCGGGATCGGATCTACGCGGTTGGCTCCCACCGTGGTCGATGATCGCCCTCTCCAGCTCTCTCATGATGTCCTGAGCCGACCTCTCCCTGTTCTCTTTAATGAGGGTGATGAGACTCTCGGTTCCGAACCTCTCCTTCTTCTCGTTTTCGACCTCGATAAGGCCGTCGTTGTAGATGACGAGGACGTCGCCGGGATCTATCATCCACCCCTCCATCTCCAGGTCGATGTGGTCGAGAGCTCCCATGGATATGGCGCCTCCGATCAGGGTGTCCACAAAGCCGTCGGAGCTGACGATGAAGGGCGGGACGTGGCCGGCGTTGGCGTAGTTCATGGAGTGGCTTGCGAGGTCCAGCATCCCGCAGAAGCAGGATACCATAATCCCGTTTCTAACCTCGTCGCTCAGCTGAAGGTTCGTCTCCCGGAGCGCCTTTGCCGGATCGCCGAGCCTCCTGGCGGCTGCCCTGATCAGGCTTCTCGTTAAACCTGCCACCATCGCGGCAGATAGGCCCTTGCCCGAGACCTCGGCCATTACCACCATCGCCTTGGATCCCTCCATCTCGAAGACGTCGTAGAAGTGACAGCATTCGCGACCCTCGGAGAGAGATAGAGTCGCCACCTGGTACCCCTCAACCTGGGGGATCCTCTGGGGCAGGAGGAATCGTTTGACCTCTTCGAAGACCTCCCGCCCCTTTTCAGACCTCCCCTCATCAAACGATCTCTTCTCGATCACTGAAATCTGATCTTTCAGATCTATGGTCATATGATCGAAGGCCTCGCCCAATCTTCTCGCTTCTTTCGAACCGTCTCCTTCGATCTTCGAGTCGAGGTCTCCTCTTCTTATCCCCTCAAAGGCCCTCGCGACCGCGTCGAACATCAGCACCACGCCGCTCCTGCCAGCCCGAAATCCTACCAAGCCCGCCAGAAGGGCGGAGATCCCAGCCACAGCCGCAAGAGGCCAGATTGCTGGCCACCCTGCCCCCTTCTCCTCGCCGTCCTGAAGACCCGCTGGCGTGATCATCGCTCCTCGTCCTCGATCTTTCAGGGCCTCGCCGCTTTCCAGGGCTAAAATCTCGGTCTGCCCCGATATCCGCCGGAAGAGCTGGTCATACTGAGAAGCCTTTGCAGCGACCAGTTCTTGGTCTCCTGAGGTCATTCCCAGGCTCCATCCTACGGAGGGGAGGGGGGCGTAGGCTATCACGATGCTGCCCTTGCTGAGACGAACGAACGAGCTCCCGTTCTCTCCCCGGACCATGGCCTCAGCCAGCTCGGCGAGCTCCGGGTTTTTCGAGTCGAGGAGGCTTCCAGGAGCCAGGATCTCCTCCCAGAGAAAAGCTTCGGGAACTTCGGGTTTCATCACCGCGGCCCCCTGACCGTCCAAGATGAAGGGGTAACCAGAGATGTTGGCGAGATCGGAGTCGATCTCGGCGAGGGATACGTCCATCCCCACCACTCCCGTCAGATTCCCCTCGACCGATATCGGGGTCGCGCAGGTAATGGCCAGACTTCCAGTGCTCTGGTTCATGTAAGGCTTGGTCCATATCGTCTCCTTCGCTCTCGCTGCCTCCAGGTACCAGGGCCGTTCTCGGTGGTCGAAGGGAGCGATCAATCGGAGGGTCTCGGTTACGTCCGGCCAGAGGACCAGAACACCATTGGAGGTTCCTATGTACCCGAGCTCCGAAACATCCTCTTCCTGTACCATGATCCTCAATATCCGGGCGGGCCCCGAGAGGGATATAAGGGTCTCTCTCATGCCTTCGGAGAGGTCTTCCCCTCCATCGGGCGCGACCCATACACCGGCGGCTAAAGCCTCTGCCAGACCTTCCGCCGTATCGCTGCCGTTTTCGCTGGAGATGGCGTCTTTATCCCCGATCTCAAAGATGGAGACGGCATCGGTCGGGACCAGCGACACCTGCGCCGCCAGCAAGATCAGCGCCAGAAGCCCTAAGCTCAGCCCGTTGAAGCTCGAAATCTTGGCCATTTTTCTCAGGTATCCTCATCACTTCGGCTCCAGCTGGAACCGCGTCCAAAGTCGATCTTTGGGTTTTCCCCCCACTTTCCCGTGGTTATTCTTCGGCTTTGAGACCGAGACTGCTAAGCAGGTGTTTGTCTTCAAAGGGTATAAACCTAATTTCGTTGGGTGTTTTTTTCGCTTTATACCGGATACCAGGACCTATATGAGATCTTCTAAAGATCCGATACGAGATCTTCTGCAGGTCCAGGCGGGACCGGCCATCAGAGCTGATACCGGCCTGAAACCCAAGCCTGACTACCCGGAGACGAATCCGCTCAACTCAGCGTTATTGATGACGGCATCAGACCACCAACTCGGAAACTACTTATTAGTACGGGCTCTTTTTAGGTCTCGTGGACGGTTCATACGCGTTTCTGGCGGATCTGAGACGGCTTTTGGGTGTATACAGGCGGTTTGAGCTGTCCCTATTCCTGCTCAACGCCGCCATAATCGCGAGCCTGATCTACATAGCCGCCCTCTTCTTTGGGATTCCCGCCTTCTTTCGGTTTTACTGGCAGGACTCGATCTTCGCCGCAGCTCCGGCCATCTTATCCTCAATCCTTGGCATGTTGGGCGCAAAATTCCTGAGCAGATGGTCGAAATCAGACCTCTTCGCCCACCTTGACGAAAGCCTCTCGGAGAAGACGAAGGCCGCCTACGACAACCGCGGCTCGGACTCGGTGGTGATGCAGAGCCTGGCCGAAGACGTCAAGAGGAGGCTCTCGAAGGTCGGAGCCATCGACCTGATGAACAACCGCCGTCTGAGCTTAGGCGATAGAAGCGTCCCGATCTTCCAGGCCAAGGCGGGAGCGGTGCTCCTCCTCTTCGCCTTCGCCGTGATCTTCAGCCAGAGCCAGGCCGGAGAGGAGATAACGCCTCAGCCTTTCAAGGCTCTGACCGATCTTCGAGACCGGGCCGCAGACCTCTTCGGGGAGGAAGAGCTGCCGGAGGTGGGTGCCTCATCCGCGGGGATCTCGGGTGAGATCTACGGGAAACCCTCTCTTGCGGTCCTGGAAGAGGTGAATTTGGAGCTGGTATTATATCCCGGCTCCGCGGCGGGGTTCAGGTCCAGGGAGACAGAGTCCATGGACCGATTATTCCAGACCTCCGAGGCTGGCGAGGGGGTGGCGGTGCCCACAGACCTTTACATCGAGAGCCTCCCGCCCCAGCACCGGGAGATAATCAAAAGGTATTTCGAGAACCTGGCAACAGGCTGATGAGAACGGAATGGTAACCTGAAAAAAAGAGCTTAGATCTCACCGAGGACGGACAGATGAGAGACGATCTGATTAACGTTTATAAGGACGCGCCGGCCATCTTTGAGACGATCAAGGGCGAGATCGGCAAAGTGGTAGTGGGCCAGAAGTCGGTGGTGGAGCAGATTCTGGTGGGAATTCTGGCCGGAGGCCATACCCTCCTGGAGAGTAACCCGGGCCTCGGAAAGACCCTTCTCGTCAAGACGATAGCCAGCACCACCGGCCTCAACTTCAGCAGGATTCAGTGTACTCCGGACCTGATGCCCGCAGATATCACCGGAACCACTCTGATCGAGGAGGTGGAGGGGAGCAAGGTTTTCAGGTTTGAGGAGGGACCGATCTTCGCTAACATCGTTCTGGCCGACGAGATCAACAGGGCCTCGCCCAGGACCCAGAGCGCGATGCTGGAGGCGATGCAGGAGAAGCAGGTCACTGTGGGCAAGAACACCTACAGGCTGGAGGAGCCCTTCTTCGTCCTCGCGACCCAAAACCCCATCGAGATGGAGGGGACGTTTCCCCTGCCCGAGGCCCAGCTCGACCGTTTCCTCTTGAAGGTCTTCATCGACTACCCTAACCAGGAGGAGGAGTACGAGATCATGGAGAGGTACACGGGCCATGCAGAGCCGAAGGTGGAGAGGGTGATCACCCGAAGGGAGCTATTGTCCCTCCAGCAGCTGACCAGGGACGTTCCCATATCCGACGACCTGAAGAGGGCGGCGATAAAGGCCGTCATCTCCACTCGGAGCTGGGAGGGGGTCGAGTACGGCGTGAGCCCACGGGCCTCCATCGGCCTTATCCTCGCCTCCAAGGCCCGGGCGCTCCTCAACGGCAGAGACTACGTCAGCCGTGAAGACCTGGAGACGATGGCCCGCCCCATCTTGAGGCACAGGATCATCCTCACCTTCGACTCCGAGAGAAGGGGCGTCACCACCGACCAGGTGATATCAGACATTCTGAAGTCGATCTGAGGCCCGCAGATGGATACCGAGTTTCTCGCTGAGCTTGACCGTTTCACCCTTCTTGTAAGAAAGAGGGTATCGACCGCCTACACCGGGGCTCGGAGGTCGGTGAAGGTGGGCCGAGGGATCAGCCCCGTCGGCTACCGGGAGTACCGGAAAGGGGACGACTTCAAGTTCGTCGACTGGAAGGTCTACGCAAGGACCGAGAAGCTCTACGTCCGGGAGCACGAGGAGGAGAGGAGCCTTGCCGTCCACCTGCTTTTAGACGCAAGCTCCAGCATGGCCTTCGGCGAGAAGTTCGCCTTCGCCTCGATGGTCTCGATGGGGTTCGCCTACATGGCGATAAAAGAGAACGAGAAGTTCTCGATATCCAAGTTCGGGGAGATGCTGGAGCCCGGTGAGACGAGAGGTGGGAGGAGAAATCTATTCCGGGCGATGGAGGACCTCGACCGGACGGCTCCCTCAGGGGGGACGGACTTCAAAAGGACGGCGGAGCAGTTCGACCTCACCATCAGGTCGACGAGCCTGGTGGTGGTGATCTCGGACTTTCTCGACGACGTTGAGAGCCTCGTCGCCGGTATCTACAAGCTCTCGGTCCACGACCTGATCCTGATCCAGGTCCTGGACCCAGCGGAGGCGGACCTCGACTTCGAGGGGGACCTTCGGTTCATCGACATGGAGTCGAAGGAAGCGGTGATGACGAGGGTTACGCCGAAGGTGAGAGACGAGTACAGATCAAAGATGAAAGAGCACGACGGGAGGATCAGAGAGACCTGCAACGCCGTCGGAGCCGACTTCTTCACCTACACCACTGCAAAGCCCATCTTCGAGGTATTCAGCGACGTCAACAGCCGGGCCAAGGTCTGGAGGGCCTGATCGAAATGAAGCTCGGATACGGCGCAGGTTCCGTAAACCTGGAAGTCGAGGGGGACGAGAGGTTCGAGCTGGTTTTGCCAAACGAGCTATCCGGAGCCGAAGACGAGGCGGCCGAGATCGAGAAGTCTCTCGACGATCCCATCGGCCCCGCCCTCCAGGATTTCGATGGACGGAAAAGGGCTGCCATCATGGCAAGCGACGTAACCCGGCCTGCGCCCACCTCCAAGATGCTGCCGCCCCTGGTGAAAAGGCTCGAAGAGATCGGTGTATCCGAGATCCTCGTCGTCTTCGGCCTGGGGACCCATCGGAGGATGACCTCCGAGGAAGAGAAAAGGCTCCTCGGAGGCTCTGCTGACCTCCCCCACATCCAGCACGACAAAGATCGGTGCGTCGGCCTTGGCGAGACGAGCCGGGGAACTCCCGTCGAGATACTGGAGGAGGTGGCGGCCAGCGACCTCAAGATCGGGACCGGAAACATCGAGTACCACTACTACGCCGGCTACAGCGGCGGCGCCAAGGCGATCCTTCCCGGCGTCAGCTCGGAAAATTCGGTCAACAAAAACCACGCCATGATGGTCGACCCCCGGTCGAAGTCCGGGCGGCTCGACGGCCCCGTCCGGCTGGACATGGAGGAGGCGGCAAAGATCGCGGGCCTCGACTTCATTTTAAACGTAGTCCTCAACAGCCGAAAGGAGATCGTCCGGGCCGTGGCAGGAGACCACGTCAAAGCCCATAGGGTCGGCGCCAAGGTCGTCGACGAGATGTACCGCAAAGTCGTCAAGCCGGCCGAGATCGTCGTCACCTGCGCCGGGGGCCGTCCCAAAGACATCAACCTCTTCCAGGCTCAGAAGGCGATGGAAAACGCCAAGGAGGCGGTCCTCCCCGGTGGCAGCCTTATCCTTCTCGCCGAGTGCGCCGAGGGGCTCGGTCATCCCGTCTTCGAGCGGTGGGCTAGGGAGGCAAAATGCGCCGAGGATTGCGTCGAGCGGTTCGGAAGGGAGTACGAGTTCGGCGGCCACAAGGCAGCCCTGATCGCGAGGGAGTCCCTTGAAAAGGACCTGATCCTCGTCTCCTCCATGAGGCCCGAGCTGGCGGAGATGTGCTTCTTCCGGCATGCAAAAAGCCTCGAAGAGGCTCTCGCCATGGCGCGAAAGAGGCAGGGGCAGGACGCGAGGACGATCGTGATGCCCCACGGGAATTTGACGCTGGCGACGAGACGGTAAACTCGATGTTTTTCATCAGAAGTTAAACAGCGCGGCAAGCTGCGAGGTGTGCTGTTTCTCATGAAAAAAAAATCAAAAATAATATATCAATCTACCTTACGTCCCCCCATATCCATCCCATCGACGGGCAATATCTACTTTTCCAATGACTCACATACACCTTAACCTGGTCAAACTGGCAGCGGCGCACCCCACAGCAGAGCTGCGGGGTATTCGATAAAAAATTATCCGTATCGTGAAAGGCTTTCGAATATCTTCATTGATTCCCCCAACGAGTTCGAGTTCACTGCCGATGGGGTATTTCGTAGGTCACTACCACCATTGTGTCCCGACTGGGGGACGCATATGGTTCACAACGGCTTCAACACTCGCCGTAAAGATAATCTTGGAATGGTCAGAGTAGGTCGCCATCTCTGTCCTGCTTGCCGAAAAACCGTCACTGTGGACAGCGGCTTCTGGGATAATCTCACTGGTCAGCTCTTCGTTCTCTCAGAGATTCCACCAAGATAAAAGCCTCTTTTTTCATGCCTTGGCGTCGATAAAATAGAAGAGGGGGAGATCCGCCGGCGAATCTCGCCGGCTAAGAGATCTCCTCACAGCTCATCCCAGAGATGCAGCCGTAGCTGTAGTATTCGAGGTCCCAGTCCGGTGGCACCCATCCCGGCGGCACCTCCGGCACCTCTCCCTCGAAGGGGCCGATCGACACCACAGAGCTGACAGTGACCTGGTCAAGCTCCTGGCCGTCGATGGTGTAGGGATCTACCCTCGCCACGTTTACGTAACGACCGTCGTACCTCGCCTCCACCAGGTAGTCGATGCTCCTCAGCTCGCCGGGCGCAAGGTCGGTGACTACCCAGGATATATGGCCGGTCGACTCGTCGTATTCAGACGGCATCGCCGACGACCCTAGGAGCTTCATCCCGCCGGGGATCTCGTCGTCGATCCGGGCCACCACGGGCTTTTCTGCCTGGTTCTGGACCGAGAGCTTGTAGGTGACGACGTTCTGCAGGACAGGATCAACGGCAGCGGTCTTGCTGGCGAAGATCTCGCTCGGGCAGCAGGAAAGCCAGCTTGGGTCCAGGATCGAGAAGTTGGTGGCGGAAAGGGTCAGGTTCTCGCCGTGTTGGGCGGTCGCCTTCACCACGTTCACCAGGTGGCCTTGGTAATCGGTGACGTTGAGGACGAGGTCGATGGTGAGGACGTCTCCCACCGGCAGGCTCAGTATATCCCACATGACCCTCTCAGAGGTTGTCTCGGCTGGGTTTGGCCTCAGGGAGGCGCTCAGAAACTCCGTCCCCTGGGGGAGGGTGTCCTCGATCGATATGGTGTCCAATACTACGTTGCCGTCGTTGGTGACGGTGATGGTGTAATCTACGAGGCTCGAATCAGTGCGGGCGCTGCCGGTCTTGGCCACCGAGAGGTGGGGCCGATCGTACTTGGGAACGCCGGTCAGGACCAGCTTTCTCGCCACGGAGTAGTCGCCGGAGTAGATATCGTCGAAGTCGATCATCGCCTCTGTGCCGGTACCGTTATCGGAGGCGTCGGCGAGGATAATCCGATACCGGGCCGTCCCCGAGAAGTCCGCCTCGGTGGAGAGGTCGTTCAACCCCCTGAAGATCGACTCCTTATCCAGCCGGTCGATGGAGGTGTACTCCTCGCCGATGTAGCTGACCCCCTTGTTCTTGGAATACATCCCCTCCTTCCACTTCAGCGATGAGTTGACCGAAACGTCGTCGGTGAGCCCCTGGCTCGTGGGACCGCTGACGAGGCTTATGTCTTTGGCCATGTAGTTTGTAATGGCACTGATCTGTCCCTCGTAGTCGTAGGAGCCGGAGCCATGCTCGTAGCTTCGCTGGCTATCGCCGACCCGCCGGTCGGAGGCGACAAACCCATCGCCTGAGGATGAGGCCTCGTACTCGACGTTCTCGCCATACTCGTCCACCTTATCGTATACTCTAAAGGTTCCGACGTAGTTCTCGTCCAGCTCGAAGATCGGCGTATCCCGGGCGGTGTCGTTGGGGTCGGACTTCTTGAGGGCGCCCACGTGGCCCATCCCCGAGAACTCCGTCTCAAACTCCATGACCGAGCCGTTCTCGTCCAGGTCGAACCTGCTCACCCGGTCGATGTAGTCGGCGTACCGGTAGGACTCGGTCAACGAGGCCCCTGTGGCCCGGTTCTTCGCCTTAGCCTCCTCAGTCCATTTCGAGGAGTAGGTCACAGTCCTGTTGTTGTAGAGGCCTAGGGTCGTCGTCTTGTAGGTGGCGGCCATGTCTTTCTCCATGGAGATCGACTTGTTCTCGGTCCTCATGTGGACAACCTCCTCGCTCTCGTAGCTGCCGCTGCCGTGCTCCCGGGTCGCAAGCTCAGTTCCGAGGTCGCGGACGAGCACGGTCTCGGTTGCACCGTTCAAAAATGACCCGGTTTTATTAGTGACTTCGACGCTGTTGACTAGGAGATAGTCGGGCGGTGCCGTGTTGTAGTCGTTGGCCACGTTGACGAACCCCTCGCCCTCAACGCCATGTTCCATGTCGAAGGTGAAGTCCTGCTTTGGTATCCTCACTACCAGGGTGATGTAGAGACAGTTGTTATTGGCCGGAATGGTCAAGCCGTCCCAACTCTGCCAGCGATCGCCCAGAGATGTGGGCCAGGGATCGGCACTGACGAGCTCGACGTCTCTGTTGAAGGTATCGTTGACGGTAAATATCTCACTCGAGTTACAGACCTTGATGGTATAGGCCACCTCCTCGCCGCGCCCGACGACCGTCCTGTTGGCGACCTTTTCCACCGTCGTTACGTTCTCGCTTATGTCCACCGAGGCGTCGTCCTCGGCTGAGATGGGTGCGTCCATCTCGTCCGTACCCTCGACGGTGGCGTTGTTGAGGATCGGTCCCGGCAGGTCTGAAGATTGGGCGGTGTATTCTCCCGTCGCCGTGGCGGTCTCGTTCGGAGCGAGGACGGTCTTGCTGAGGTTGAGGTACCGGTCGATCTTGTCGTCGAAGAGGGTCAGGTTGCTGATGGTGGTGGTGCCGACGTTCGTCACGACGTAGGTGTAGGTGACGACGTCTCCCACGCCGACGACGGTCTTGTCGGGGGTCTTGACCAGGACGATCTCCGAGTAGTAGAGGGGTACCGTGGCGGTGTCGATGTCCTTCACCTCGCCGCCCTGGGGGTCGGTTCCTGTCACCGTGGCGTTGTTGAGGATCGGTCCCGGCAGATCTCCGGAGAGGACGGTGTACAGCGCCGTCCCCTCGGCAAACTCGCCGGGTTTGAGGACGGTCCTGTTCAGGCTCACGAACTTGTTGATCTTGTCGTCGAAGAGGGTCAGGTTGGTTATAGTGGTGGCCCCGGTGTTCTCCACGAGGTAGGTGTAGAGGACGTTCGTTCCGACGGTCGCCATCGTCGGCGATGGCGTCTTCGTCAGCTTGAGGTCCGACCGATAGGTGATGGTCACGTCGGCGCAGTCAGAGTCCGAGACTTGGCCCGCCTCATAGGTGCCGATGGCGGTGACGCAGTTTTGGACCGTGAAGACGACCTCCCTGGCTATCCCTGGGGTTCTCCTGTACTCTCTGTTGACGAGGTTGCCCCTGGGGTCGAAGGTATCGATCAGGGTATCGCCGGTCTCGTAGCTTGTCACCGTATAGACCTTGTAGCCTGCAGAGGGCAAATTATAGTCTATCCTGAGCCCTTCCATCCCGTCTCTGGAGAGGTAGCTGTCGGAGACGAGAACGCCACCGGGCCCGTACTCCGATGTGAGGACCGCGTTCAGTTCCGGGTTGATGTACTCCGAGAACTCCAGGTTCCCCTCGCCGTCCTCGAAGAGAACAAGGCTCTCTCCTGTGATGGGGTTGGTGTAGTTGAGGATCGAATAGCCCGCGCCCACAGCAACCAGTGGAGTCTCGACCTTCAGATCCGCAGCGTCTTTGTCGAAGCGACTCCTCAGCTCGATCATCTTCTTCAGCTCGACCTCTAGCCGGACCCTCATCCATTCGAGCTCCTGAAGCTTCTCCGGCGTAACCGAGCCAGCCTGCTGGATCCGGAGCACCTCATCTTCTGAAGATCCGAGGACCGTCAGCATGCCATCTGTCGAGCTGGGGGCCACGATGTCCTCGTCTATGTGGGCGACGAGGAGGATCTGAGTGGAGTTGCCGGGGCCCAAAACGGTCAGATGGCTCTCCCAGACGACGGTCCAGGTACCATTGGCGTTCTCGACGACGCTGTCGGGCGCCGGATTGGCTGAGACGTAGCTCATGCCGGTGGGGATTGTGTCGATCACCTCGAGGTCCAGGGGGACCTTGCCAGTGTTCGTCACCGTGATGGTGAAGGTCACGTTGGTACACGGACCTCCTGCCTTCGGAGAGGCGGTCTTGGTGACCATTATATCCGGCACCACCTCTGTGACGTTGACGCTGTCGCTGTCATAGCAGCCGTTCTCGTCGGTGACGGCGATCACGTAGGTGCCGGGGGAGCTGACGGACAAGTTCTCATCTCCGTCCTTGTTGATAATTATGCCCTGGTCCGTCCAGGTGTAGGAGTATTTCGGAGTTCCACCGGTGACGGTGGGGCTCAGATCCACCGAGGCGTCGAAGCCGTAAAGGTACCTGTCAGGACCGGCGTCGACCGTCGGGCTCTGATGGACTGTGACCTCTTTGTAGCAGATGTCGGTGCAACCGCCCGCGCCGGTCACCGAAACGCTGAAATTGACCGTTCCCGGCCCCCCGGCATTCCATGTTATGGCACTGGTGGCCGATCCCGATGTGATGGTGGCCGGACCGCTGACGACAGACCATGAGTAGCTGACGTATCCCGAAGTCGTATTGGCACCGTTCTCCTCAGAATAAGAACAGACACCCGGTAAAGCGGTTATGGTGCAGTCGGGAAGGCTGTAAACCTCAACCGTCCTGTAACAGGTGTTGGAGCAACCGTTGCCGTCGGTCACCGAAACGCTGAAGTTGACCGATCCTGGCCCTCCGGCATTCCATGTGATGGCACTGGTGGCCGATCCCGATATGATGGTGGCCGGACCGCTGACGACAGACCACGAATAGTCGGAGTAGCCCGAAGT
>ERZ795048.48-NODE-48-length-123139-cov-8.961181_pt1 | contig 123139 bp, 102 predicted proteins | sample MGYA00375132_ERZ795048 | MGnify/ENA primary metagenome ERZ795048 (study PRJEB30177, sample SAMN05720225) | activated sludge metagenome | isolation source: Anaerobic digester | place: Hong Kong | collected 2014-12-17 ...
AGATGGTACGAAGTGACTGGAGTTCAGACGTGTGCTCTTCCGATCTGCGCGGCGCAAGGCCGAACAGGCCCTCTCCCTCCGGGAAGAGGCGACGGGGCTGGCCATCCGCTCGGCGTTCTTCGACCTGGCCGCCTCCCTTACCGCCTGGAACCTGGAGCGGGAACGGCGGGAGCTGGCCCGTCAAACCCTGGACCTGGTGGAGGACAAGTATCGACGGGGCGCTCTGCCCATCATCGATCTGCTCGACGCCCAGACCGAATACGTCTCTTCTCAATCGACGGAAGTGTCTTCCTTCTACGCCGCGGTTTCGGACCTGGTGCGGATGGAGCGCAGCATCGGCTTCATCCGGTACGCCGCCGAACCGGAGGAGGCGGAAGTCATCATCGGAGATCTGATCGCTTATCTGGAATCCCACCCCGGAACGGCCCCATGAGGAGCGCACGCCGAGAAAGGAGGCGATGGTGAGAGGAACAAACAGACTGATCGCCCGAAAGGGAAGCCGGCTCCTGGCCCTGGCCGCCGGCCTCAGCCTGGGGACGATGGGATGCGGGGAAAAGCAAGAACAGCCCCCGGAGATCGTCAGGCCGGTGAAATCGCTGGTGGTCGCCCCCGCGGCCGAAGGCGTGAAACGTTCCTTCAGCGGCGTGGCCCGTCCGGGGCGGGAAGCCACGCTGGCCTTCCGGGTGGGCGGGAAGATCCGGGAGATCCTGGTCGAAGCCGGGGACGAGGTCGGCGAGGGGACCGTCCTCGCCCGGCTTGACGACACCGACTACCGTCTCGACGTCCGCAATCTGGAACATAACCTGGAAAGCGCGGGGGCCGCCGCCCGCAACTCCGAGAACAGCTACCGGCGGGCCATGGGGCTCTACGAAAACAACAACATCAGCCGCGACACGCTCGATCAGGCCGAAGCTCAGCGCAATTCCGACCGGGCCCAGACGCAAGCCCTGGAAGCCCAGCTGGAGCAGGCCCGCAACCAGCTTTCCTACGCCGAACTCAGGGCCCCGTTCGCCGGTTCCGTATCCGGGAAGGAAGTGGAGGAGTACGAGACGGTCACCGCCGGTCAGCCGGTGCTGCGGATCCTCGATCCTCGCTCCATAAAGATCAGGCTGGGAGTCCCGGAAAGCCTGGCCGCCCGAATCGAGCCCGGGCGCCGGGCGGAAGTCGCCCTGGAAAGCTTTCCCGGGAAAACCTTCCGCGGCAGCGTCAGCGAAGTGGAAATCGCCCTCGACAACATGACGGGCACCTACCCGGTCACCGTGGTTCTCCTCGATCCCCCGGCCGGGGCGCGGCCGGGAATGGCGGCCGAGGTTTCCTTCTTCTTCGAGTTCCCGGAAGGGGAGGGAATCGTGGTCCCCACCTCGGCCGTTTTCTCCGACCTGGAAACCGGCGCCGATTACGTCTGGGTGGTGGAGGGCGGAAAAGTGAACAAGCGCAGGGTCGCGCTGGGGACGCTCTGCACCGAGGGAGTCGAAGTGACTTCCGGGCTCGAAGGAGGGGAACGGGTGGTAACCGCCGGGGTATCCCGGCTGGAGGAAGGACGGCGCGTGCGTCTCGGCGACGGGCTCGAACCCTGACCGGCCCCGACCGCACACGCCGGCAAGACGATGAACCTTACCGAATTCGCCCTGCAACGCAACCGCCTGACCGTGGTCGTGCTTTTTGTCCTCCTGATCGGGGGGGTGTCGGCCTATTTCTCCCTTCCCCAGTCGGAGGATCCGGATTTCGTCATACGAACGGCCCTGGTCGCGACCTACTTTCCCGGAGCGTCCCCGCAGCGGGTGGAGCAACTCGTCACCGACAAGATCGAACAGCAGATCCAGGAGATCCCCGAACTGGACAACGTATCGTCCCAGTCCCGGACGGGGGTTTCGCTGATCTTCGTCAACATCAAGGAAAAGTACGACGATATGCGCCCGATCTGGCGCAAGCTCCGGGACAAAGTGGACGACTCCCGCGCCTCCCTTCCCGAGGGGATCGACGGCCCCTACGTCAAAGACGATTTCGGCGACGTCTTCGGAATCATGGTCGCCCTGACCGGCGAGGGGTTCTCCCAGGCCGAGATCGACGAAACCGCCAAAAACATGCGCAAGGAGCTTCTCCAGATCAAAGACGTGGCTCGGGTCGAGATCGTGGGGGAACAGGACGAGAGAATCTTCGTCGAGTTTTCCAACGCCCGGCTGGCCGAACTGGGATTCAGCCCGCTCCAGCTGGCCGAGAGCCTCCAGACCGAAAACATCGTCCTCCCGGGGGGCTACGTCAACATCGGGCCGGACAAGATCGTGGTCGAACCGACCGGCAACTACGAGAACGTGGACGCTCTGCGCGATACCGTCATCCGCCTCGCCCACGGAGGGGGAGGGGACAGCCTCATCGCCCTCAAGGATATCGCTTCGGTGACCCGCGGCTACGTGGAACCGCCGGATACCATCGTTCATTTCAACGGGGTCCCGGCGGTGCTTCTGGCCGTGAACATGACCAAGGAAGGCAATATCGTCGATTTGGGGCGCCGGATCGACGAATTCCTGCGGCGGGCGGAGGCGGACCTTCCCGTGGGCATGGAATTCGGCTACGCCGCCTTCCAACCCCGATACGTGACCGAGGCCATCAACGATTTCATGATCAACCTCATCGAGGGGGTGGCGGCGGTGGTGCTGGTCATGCTGCTCTTCCTGGGCCTGCGCACCGGCCTGGTGGTCGGAACCCTGATCCCCATGACGATGGTGGTGACGTTCCTGCTCATGTCGGTCTTCGGGATCGGCCTTCAGCAGGTATCGATCGCCTCGCTGATCATCGCCTTGGGGATGCTGGTGGACAACGCCATCGTCATGAGCGAAGACATCATGGTCCGCATCCGGTCCGGCCAGGAGCGTTTTGCGGCCGCCGTAGCGTCCGGAAGGGAACTGGCGATCCCCCTTCTTACCTCCACGCTGACCACCGCCGCCGCCTTTCTGGCGATTTATCTGGCCGAATCCGCGGTGGGAGAGTACTGCGCCAGCCTCTTCGAAGTGGTGACCATGTCCCTGGTCTCCTCGTGGGTCCTGGCCCTGACCATGATCCCCCTCTTCTGCCTCTGGTTCCTGAAACCGGCGACGGCGGGTTCGGCCCGCGGTTTCGGGGAAGGGTTCTACCGGCGTTATCGGGGTTTCCTGCTCTGGCTCCTCACCCACCGGGCCGTAGCCGTAGCCGTTCTCCTGGCCGTGTTCGCGGGGAGCCTGCAGCTTTTCGGAGCGATTCCCCAGATATTCTTCCCCCCGTCGATCCGCCCCCAGTTCGTCGTCGATTTCTGGCTGCCGGAAGGAACCCACCTCGCGGAGACGTACCGGGAGATGCTCCCGGTCGAAGAATATTTGAGCGGGCGCAAGGAAGTGGAAAATTTCTCCATGTACGTGGGCGAATCGAGCCCCCGTTTCTACCTGGCCCTCAACCAGGAACAGAGCAACGAGAACTACGGTTTCTTCCTGGTCAACTGCGTCTCGACCGAGGGCATGGACGAGCTCATGGACGGAGTCTACCGGATGATGATCGAAACCATCCCCTCCGTCAATCCGGTGGTTAAAAAACTGGAAACCGGAGCGATGGTGGGAGCCCCGATCCAGATCAGAATCAGCGGAAACGACGTCAGCGACCGGGGGATCAGGACCCTCTATCGCCTGGCGGGAGAAGTCAAGAGCGCCTTGCGTGAAACTCCCGGCGCCGTCTCGGTGCGCGACAGCTGGGGTTCCGCCATTAAAAAGCTCTACGTCCGGATCGACCAGGCCCGGGCCCGGAGGGCGGGGCTGACCAGCCAGGATATCGCGGTCTCGCTCCAGGCCCAGCTGGCCGGTTACCGCGCCACCGAATACCGGGAAGCCGACCAGGTCATCCCGGTGGAACTGCGTTCGACCCGGGCCAACCGCACCGACCTGGGGAAGATCGAGGGGCTCAACGTTTATTCCCTGGCCGGAGGCCAGAGCATCCCCCTGCTTCAAATCGCCCTGCCCGAATTCCGTTCCGAAGTCTCCACCATCGAGAGGCGCGACCGCAAAAGAACCCTGACCGTCAAATGCGACGTTTCCGGCCGGACCGCCGCCGACGTGCTCAAAGAGGTCAGGCCCGCAATCGACGAGCTGGCCGCCGGCTGGCCCGCGGGCTACGACGTCGAGTACGGAGGAGAGTTCGAAGAGAACGAGAAAGCCTCGCAATCGATCTTCGCGCAGCTGCCGATCTCGTCTTTCATCATCCTCATGCTCCTGGTCTGGCAGTTCAACTCCTTCCGCAAGACCCTGATCATTTTCTGCACCATCCCCATGGGTCTGATCGGGGCCGTCCTCGGTCTCTTCCTGACCGGCAGCGAATTCGGGTTCATGTCCATGCTGGGGATGGTGAGCCTGGCCGGGATCGTGATCAACAACGCCATCGTACTCATCGACCGGATCAACCTCGAAATCGAAGCGGGGAGGGCTCCCCAGGACGCCATCGTCCTCTCCGGCCAGAAACGGCTGCGCCCCATTCTGCTCACCACCATCACCACGCTGGGAGGCCTCCTGCCGCTGGCGCTTCAGGGAGGGCCGCTCTGGGAATCGATGGCCTGGACCATCATCGGCGGCCTCCTTTTCGCCACCGTTCTCACCCTCGGTTTCGTGCCGATCCTCTACTCGGCGTTTTTCGGGATCCGATTCCGAAAGGGAGTGGAGTACGGAAGCGAGGATGGCCCCACCGAGGCGGCGTTTGAAGCCGGCGCCTGACCCGCGCTGCCGGGCCCTGCCGAAGGGGGGACTCGAACCCCCATGGAGTTACCCCCACATGGTCCTGAACCATGCGCGTCTGCCAATTCCGCCACTTCGGCTCAACCGGCGCAAAGACTACGAAAACGGGCGGGTGCTGTCAAGGCCCAATCGGGCGGCCGCGGCGCTCCTTGCGAAAATGCCGCTTGTTCCCGCCGCTTCCGCTTCGGTATGCTTATTAAAGAACAAGTCATCTCAGCCCGAACTCGGGCGGCAGCACAACCCCGGGAGGCGTGCCATGAAAACCCTGGTTTGCGCGTTCGCGCTCCTGACGGCGGCGGCGGCGGCGGCTCAACCGGTCGTCGATCCCGCGGCCCTGAGGAGCGACCCCTGGCCTTACCGAAACGCCACCATCACCGTGAAAGACATCTTCACCGCCCGCAAAACCCCGGTGCCGACGGCCATGGCCGAAGCGGGATATTCCGCCCGGGACTACCTTCATTTTACCGCCGGACGGTCGGGGATGCCCTGCTACGTGCGCAAGAGTTCCCCGGTGGCGGCCTTGCTCCCAAGCCTTCAGCCGGGGGATCAGGTCACCATAGTGGGGAGAGTGGTCCAGCCCAAGATCACGGTCAAGCGCAAAGGCTGGAACCAGGAAAGGATCAAGCTGGAGCGGTTCATCCTCGTCGTCACCAGCCTGGAGAAGGGCTGGGGGCCTCCGCCCTGAGCCCCGGAAGGACCGGGACGTGAAGGGACGAGTCCTGATCACCAACCGCAAGGCCCGTCGCGACTACCTGATCCTGGAAACGTCGGAGGCCGGCATCGTCCTTGAGGGCTCGGAGGTGAAATCCCTGCGCGCCGGGCGCGGGAGCCTGGCCGAAAGTTACGCCCGCGTCGAGAACGAGGAAGTGTTCCTGGAAGGGATGCATATCACCCCCTACGACCATGGGAGCGTCTTCAACCCCCCGGAACTGCGCCCGCGCAAACTCCTTCTGCATAAGCGGGAAATCAGGAAACTGATCGGCCAGACCGCGATCAAGGGACACACGCTGATCCCCCTTTCCCTCTATCTCAGCCGGGGCCGGGTCAAGGTGGAATTGGCTGTGGCCCGGGGGAAGAAAGCCTACGACAAGCGGGAGACGATCAGGGAACGGGAAGGGGCCCGGGAGATGGCGGCGGCCGTCAAACGGGCTCGGAACTGAAAAACCCGGCTTTCAGAAAATAAGGTATTTGGCCAGGAAAAGTCCGGCCACCGGATAGAGCGGCCAATGCACCTCCCGTCCCCGGCCGGCCAGGAGCTTGATCGCGGGGTAGGAGACGAACCCCCAGGCGATCCCGTCGGCGATGCTGTAGCAGAGGGGGATACCCACCATGACCAGAAAAGCGGGGAGCCCCTCGGTCAGGTCGTCCCATTGCACTTTGCGGACGTTGCGGATCATCATCGCCCCCACCACGATCAAGGCCGGAGCGGTGAGGGCGTGATCCTGGGTGACCATGCCCACCACCGGGCTGAAAAAAAGCGCGGCGAGAAAACAACCGGCCGTGACCACGCTGGTAAAACCCGTCCTCCCTCCGTAAGCCACCCCGGTAATGCTTTCGATGAAGGAGGTGACCGTGCTGGTTCCCATCGCCGCCCCCACCACGGTCCCGACCGCGTCCGAGACCAGGGCCCGGTCGGCGCGAGGCAGACGGTTATCCTTGATGAACCCGGCCTGTTCGCTGACGCCGATCAGGGTCCCCAGCGTATCGAACACGTCCATGAACAGGAAGATGACGATGAAGGACCACATGTGGGGGCTGAGGGCGTGAACGAGGTCGAACTTCAGAAAGGTGGGGGAGAGGGAAGGGGGAGGGGCGACCACGGCCCCGCTGAACCGGGTGCGGCCCAAAATCAGGGACAGGGCCAGGCCGGAGAGAATCCCCCAGAGGATGGCTCCCCGCACTCGGCGCGTCATCAGCGCCAGCGTGACCAGGAAAACGAAACCGAAGACCAGCATCTGCAGAGAGTGGAGGCGGGGGTTGAGACCGATCAGGGTTCCGGGGTCGGCGACCACGATCTTGGCGTTCTGCAGTCCGATGAATGCGATGAAGATTCCGATCCCCACGGCGATCCCGTTGCGGAGACTGGGGCTGACCGCCTCGATGACGACGCGGCGCACCCGGCAGAGCGAGAGGATGAGGAAGATGACGCCGGAGATGAACACCACCCCCAGAGCGACCTGCCAGGCCGTGGTTTCTCCGGCGCGGACCGCCGCCAGCGTGCCCGCCTCGGCCACCACGGTGAGAACGAAGAAAAAATTCTCCCCCATCCCCGGGGCCTGGGCGATCGGGTAGTTGGCCAGAACCCCCATGAGGAGGGTGGCCAGGGCCCCGGAAAGACAGGTGGCGGTCATGACCGCCCCGAAATCCAACCCCGAATCGAAGCCGAACATTTTCCCCGAAAGCACCGCCGGCTGCACGAAGATGATGTAGGCCAACGTGGTGAAGGTGGTGATGCCGGCCCCGATTTCGGTACGGAGATCGGTGCGGCGTTCTGCGAAACCGAAGTATGTCGAAAGGAAATGCCTGTTCATGGCCCGGCCGCCGGTCGCGGTTGTTTCCCCGAAGGCGGCTATGATAGCATACCGTTCGTCCATGTAAAGAGGGAGAGAACCATGAGCGCCCCCATCACCCTGGTTACCTGCGGGATCATCTGGAAGGGAAACCGTTTTCTGATCGCCCAGCGCAAGCCCGATTCGCGACTCGAACCCCTGAAGTGGGAATTCCCGGGAGGAAAGATCGAGTTCACCGAGGATCCGCCCACCGCCCTGCGCCGGGAGATCCGCGAAGAGCTCGGCTTCGAGATCGACGTCGGGGATATCTTCTGCGTCAGTTCCCACACCTACAGCCGGCCCGACGGGACGGCCAAGCATATCATGATGCTGGCCTACAACTGCGCCTATCGGCGCGGGGAACCCTCGGCGATCGACGTGCACGGGTTCCGTTGGGTCGAAACCCGGGAACTGGACGCCTACGACCTGGCGGCCGCCGACCTCGTCATCCGCGACCGGCTCCAGAGACGCCACGGTCTCCCTCCCTCCGATGCGCCGGCACCGGACGAAACCCCCGACCTCCATGACCGGGATACGACCGTGGCCGATCTGCGGAAGGTGGTTTCGCAATTCGTGGAAGAACGCGACTGGGGACAGTTTCATTCCCCCAAGAACCTGAGCATGTCCATCGCCATCGAAGCGGCCGAGCTCATGGAGCTTTTTCAGTGGAACACGGTCGAGGAATCCCGGTTGATCGGCCAGACCCCCGAACGCTACGAGGAAGTCTGCCGGGAAGTGGCGGACATAGCCGCCTACGTTCTCAGCCTGGCCAATTCCCTCGACATCGATCTCAGCCGGGCGGTCACCCGGAAGATGAGGCTGAACCGGCTGAAGTACCCCCGGGAAAAATTCTATGGGAAATTCTGAGGGGCCGACCGCGGCGGGCGCCGGCGGGGTCCGGCAATGAAGTCCTCGGGGGAAACCCGGATCCGGATCCTGGTGCGGGGGCGGGTCCAGGGGGTGTTTTTCCGGGCTTCCACCGTCGAGGTGGGAACCGGGTTGGGGCTGGCCGGCCGGGTCCGCAACCTCCCCGACGGCGGCGTGGAGGTTCTGGCCGAAGGCCCCCGCCCGGCCCTGGAAGAGCTCGCGGCCTGGGCCCGGCGGGGGCCGGCCGGCGCCCGCGTGGACTCGGTCGAAGTGGAGTGGGGCGCGGGTCCGGGCGGATACGCCGGGTTCGGCATCGCCGGGAGGTGGGATCGATGATCCGGACCCTGGCGGCGGCCCTGCTTTTTCTTCAGGCGGCCGGAACCGGCCCGGAGCCGGCCGGCGCCCCGGCCTGGAGGCAACAGGGGGGAGGGTCCGACCACGGCGGAGGGGAGGGGGGGGTTCCCACCGACCCGGTTCTGGCGTGGCGCTATTCGGGGCGCTACGCTTTTTTCACCCCTCCCTCGGTTCTCGGCGACCGGCTGGTGGTGGGGGACGAGCATGGACGGCTGACCTGTTTTTCGGCCGAAGACGGTCACCGGATCTGGGACCGGAAGTCCTCCGGGTACTACGCCGCGGCCCCGGTGGCGGCGGAGGGCCGGATCTACGCCGCCTGCTCCCGCCGCGAACAGTGGACGGAAACCGTTAAAAGCGGGGGGATGTTTTCCGGCGGCGCCGACCAGATCGTGTCCATGGTCGAGGAGCGGGGGACCATCGCCTGTTACGCCCTGGAGAACGGGCGCAAGCTGTGGAGCCGGCGGTTTCCCAAGGTCATCCACGCCACACCCGCCCTGGAAGGAGACCGCCTGGTCGCGGGCAGCGGCGATTTCAAGATCTACTGCCTGGAAGCTCAGCGGGGGAAACACCTGTGGGAAGTCAAAACGGAGGGACCGGTGGAAGCTTCCCCGGTCATCACCGCGGGGAGGGTCCTGGCCGGATCCAGCGACGCCAACCTTTACTGCCTCGACCTCGGCGACGGCTCCCTGCTCTGGCGTTTCAAGGCATCGGGCGCGATCCGGGTCGCCCCGGCGGCGGCGCGGGGCGGGGTTTTTTTCGGGACCGTGACGGGGACCATGTACTGCCTGACCGTTTCCGCGGGAACGAAGGTTTGGGAGAAGGACCTCAAAGCGCTCCTGGTTTCTCCGCCGATGATCGTTCACAACGATCTCGTCCTCGCCTGCAGCGACCACACCATCCGCTGTCTCCGGGGGGGGGACGGCGAAGAGAAATGGCGGCTCGAGACCCGGGGCATGGCCCGGAGCCTGGCCGCCGGCGCTGACGCGGGGTTGGCCGGCTGCGACGACGGAACCCTGGTCGCCTTCGGCCTGGAAGACGGCCGGGGGAGGTGGGAGCAGACGCTGGCCCGCAAGGAACCGCTCCTGGTCTCCATCGGGGGAGGGAAAATCTTTGCTTCTTCTCCCGACAAATCTATATATTGTCTGCGTCAGAACCGGGGCCGTTAGGGCGGCCCAAGCCTAAACCCGGAGAGGGAAATGAAAAGATTGGGTTCAGGGGCGTTGTTGCTGTTGTTGATGTCCGCGGTCGGAACGGTCCGGGCCGAACCGGCCGCCCCCGAAGACGGGTACCGGCTCCTGCGGGAAGCGACCGCCGCCGAAGCGGCGGGCCGCGCGGACCAGGCCGCGGCTCTGAACCGGCAGGCCCTGGACGTCTTCCGCGCCCTGGCCGGCGCCTCCGTCCCGGAAACGGACCCGGAACTGGATTCTTCCCGGCTGCGGATAGAAGAGGATCTCCCCTCGAAGCCCACCGACCTGGAACTGAAGCTGTTGCGCCAACAGGAGCTGATCCTCAACCAGCAGCAGCTGATCCTGCAGAAACTGGCTCAGGTCGCGGAGTCCAACGCCGCTTTCACCGAGGAGATCAAGGGGGTACGCGCGGACACCTCGGAGATACCCAATCTGTCCGACGAGATCGACGACATCCGTTCGAATTCGGAGACGATTCTCGACTTCGAGGGGCTCCTGGCCCGTATCGAGGACAACACCCAGGACATTCCCGAGATGCTCAACACCGTCGACGAGATCGACAACAACACCAGCGATATCGGCAATATCGACGACTCCCTCCAGGACATCCGGGACAACCGCGATCTGCTCGATCAGGTCATCAGCATCGTCGAGGACATCAAAAACGACACCGACCGCATCGGGGACGTGGAGTCGGCGGTGGAAGACGTCAAGGACGAGATCAGCTCCGGCGGCAATTAAGGAACCGGGCCGCCGGGGCCGGGCGTGGGCGGCGGCAGGGCCAGGAGCTGAGTTTTCAGTTTCGTCTCGCCGGGGTTGAGCCGCAGTCCGCGCCGCAAGGTGCTTCGGGCTTCGGCGAACAACCCCCGGCCGACATAGAGGCGGGCCAGGACCGCGAACCCGGTCGGATGCCGGGGCGCGCGGCGCAACGCTTCTTCGGCGGCCGCCAGCGCTTCGGGAAACCGACCCCGTTCCTGAAGCAACAGGGCCAGATTGCGCAGAGGCACCGCGTACTCGCGGTTGATCTCCCCCGCCTTCCGGTAGGCTTCGGCGGCTTCGGGAAACCGCGCTTCCCGCTCCAACGCAATGCCCAGGGCGTTATAGGCTTCGGGGACCCAGGGGTTGGCGGCGACGACCGAACGGATGATCGTCTCCGCCTCTTCGATCCGGCCCATGCGCAGGTAGGTTTCGGCCAGATTGAGGGAGGCGACGTGGTAGAGAGGGTCCGCGGAAAGACTTTGCTCGAAATGGCGGACGGCTTTCTTCAACGCCCCCCGGTTGCGATAAAACACGCCCAGGTTGTTGTGGGCCTCGCAGTGCCGGGGGTTGATGGTCAGGGCTTCCCGCAGGGCGCCGATCGCGGCCCGGTCGTCCCCCCGGACATGGTACGCGATGGCCAGGTTGTTGTAGGCCAGGGAAGCCCGGGGCGAATAGATGCTGGCGCGAAGCCAGAGATTGAATTCGCTTTTCCAGGCCCAGAGATAGTCGACGCTCCCCAAAGTCAACGCGACCAGCACGATTCCCAGGACCGTCCCGGCCCAACGCCGGCGCCGGCACGTCCCCCCGGAAAGAAGCGGAGCCAGGAAAAGGCCCGCCAGAATGCATCCGAAGACCGAGGGAAAATACAGCCGCTGTTCGGCCACGGTCCGCCCGGCCTGGGCCACCTTGCTCAAGGCCGGCAGCAGGCTGATCGTCAACCCGGCCCCCGCCCAGAAAATGCCGCGGCGGCGGCGGACCCGGCCCAGCGCCAGCAGGAAGGCGACCGCACCCAACAACGGCAGCAACCAGAGCCAGCCCCCCCAGTAAACCGGCAGCCTGAAGCTGTAGAGCGTCTTCAGGCGGACCGGAAAAATCAACAGCTGCAGATAGCGCGCCCAGAGCCGGACCATGTCCGGAGGGTAATCGACCAGATTTCCCGGCCGGGGCAGGCCCGCGGATTTAAGCATTACCGCCTTCCACGCCCCCGAGACCAGGGCGAGGCCCCAGAAGGGGAGACTGAGGCGCCAGGCGCGCTTCCAACCGGCGCGGAGAAGGACCGTGAACACGACCAGGGGGGGGAGGATCAGGGCCGTCTCCTTGGTCAGCAGCGCGGCGGCATAGATCAGCGAGAGACCGGCGATCCGCAACGCCCCGGGCGGTCGGGCGGAAAGCAGGCCGGCCAGCACCAGAGTCATGAACAGCGAGGGCAGCAGCTCGGAAATGTTGCGGGGGTTGACCACGGCTTCCACGTGGGCGGGATGAACGGCGTAGAGGGCGGCGGCGACCAGGGCGGCGACGGCGCTCCCCCCCACGCGGAAGGCGAGCAGAAACACGGCAACGGTGGCCAGAGCGTTGACGAGGATGTTGGCGCACCGGTAGGGAGCCGGATCGGCCCCCCCCCACCACGCGGGGACGCTGAGCGCAAGCATCTGGAGCGGGCGGTAGTCGTTGCGGGAGATCGGCACGCGCCAGCGCCAGAAGTCCGGTTGAAAGTAGAGCAGGGGAGATTCCGCTCCGCGCAGCAGGCTGTTGTCCCGGACCACCCGCACGTCGTCCCAGAGCAGCGGGTAGCGGAGGGCCGGAAGATAGATCGACCCGCCGGCCACCACGATCAGGGCGAGGGCGGCGGCGGCGGGGACGGAGAGTCGGGAGTGCTTAATCGTTTTCTCCGGTCAGATTTTATGTTGACCATGACGCTGGCCGGAAATACTATAGGGGCTGAATCTACCTGTCAATCATCCAAGAAGGAGGTTGCTCATGACCAGAGCCAGGAGCATTTCGCTGGCCTCGGGTGTATTCACGGCGGGTGTTCTCGTCTTCCTCTTGTTCGCCTTGGGCGGTTTCACTTCCCCGCTCCCCTCGACCTGGGAGATGAAGTATACCAACCTCAAGGACGACCTCCGGGCCCTGGCCGTCAACCCCCTCGATCCCCAGATACTCTACGTCGGCACGGATCAGGCCGTGCTCGGCAGCACCGACGGCGGCCAGACCTGGAACCAGCTCTACAGCTTCCGCGACGACAAGATCGATATCTCCGACGTGCTTTCGGATGAAGCCATCCAGGTTTTGACCGACATCGGAGCGGACGCCGCCCAGGCGTCCGCCCCCGCCGGCCAGGCGGAGGAAAGCGCTCCGAAGGAAGCCGAAAGAGCCCCGCGCGGCCGCGAAAGCGCTCCTTCCGGAACGGGAGGGTCGGGCACTAGCTCGACGGCCGAACTGGCCGGCCAGGTGGAGACGGCGCTGCAGAAAATGACGGAAACCCAGGACGCCCTCGCCCAGGCCGAGGACGCCTACATGGAATGGACCCCGGACGAGCTCACCATCTCCGAGGTGGACGGGATTCCCGAAGACGACAGCGGCTTCGTGGAACAGCCCATGTACGACGAACTGGCCAACTGGCTCTCCGAACGTTCCCTGAGCGTCCCCGACAACGGGGCCGAGCGCAAAGACACCCTGGTCGATTACCTCAAGACCCACGAGGCCGAAGGCGAAACCCTGTCCAAGGCGGTGGACTCGGCCAAGTCGCAATACACCAACGCCGAGGGGGAATACAACAACCTCAAGGCGCAGCTGGAACAGGCCGAGGCCGCCCAGGGGCAGGCCGAGGACCAGGAGGAGATGGCGGCGACGGAAGAATTCCAGTCCGAAGAGGCCGGCGCCTCCGCCCCGGAACCGGGAGCCCAGTCCACCCCCGCGATCGAAGGCGGGTATCTCACCGGGGTAACCGACCTGGCCGTCAACCCCGCCAATCCGGACCATGTCTTCGCCACCACCTTCGACGGGGTCTACCGGTCGCCGGACGGGGGACAGACCTGGGAATCGATCTACACCGGCGCCAACCCCCGCCAGGGATGCAGTCTCTGCATCACCATCGACCCCTCCAACCCCGACATCATCCTGCTGGGGACCCTGGTCGGGGTCGGAATATCCAAAGACGGAGGCGTCAGCTGGACCCGGGCGCTGGGCAGCCTCAGCAACGACGTCGTCACCGCCGTCGCCGTGCATCCCTTCGACTCCAGCGTCATCCTCGCCGGGACCCAGGGGGACGGCATCTTCAAGAGCACGGACGGGGGCGACAGCTGGGAAAAGGTCTTCAACAACCCCTCGTCCGGAGCCCAGAACATCGGGGCCGTCGCCTTCGCCCCCGCCAACCCCAACATCGTCTATGCCGGAACCCAGAACGGCATCTACGTCAGCCACGACGCCGGTTCCACCTGGGACACCGCCTCGGGCATGGGCCTGGGAAGCTACGGCGCCCGCGACCTGGCCATCGACCCCACCGATTCCAACACTGTCCTCATGGCCAGCTGGGACGGTGTCTTCGGCACCATGAATGGCGGCAGCCAATGGCGGCGCCTGACCTACGGGCTCAAGTACCGGGGGGCGGACCGCGTCCTCTTCGACCCGCTCGCCCCGGAAACGATCTGGATGCTGACCGACGACCATGTCTTCCGGGGAGAAAGCCCCGCCACGGTCGACGTCGAAGGCGACGGCAAAGCCTACCTTACCGGCAACTGCGAGTTCAGTTTCGGGGGCACCGAGCGCCACACCCTGACCATCCTCAACGTCGATCCGCAGGCCAAGACGGTCAAGATCGAACTGCGCTCCGAACCCCAGGACCTGACCCTCGAAGTGGGCGTGCCCACGGAGGTCGATCTGAACGGGGACGGGACCAAGGACGCTCTCATCACCCTGGAGAAGATCGACCAGGGCGAACCCAAGATCTCCATCTACAAGGTGCTGCGTATATCCGCCCGGGAAGAGTCCATCCAGCTGAAATCGGCCGAAGAGGTCAGGGGGCTCGAGGACCTGGAACCGTACTTCGCCGCCGAGCCCAGCTGCGTCGAGGTCCAGGATGCCGCCTCCCGCTGGGGAGAAGTTCACCCCGAGATGATCGAGGACTGGCGGGAAGGCGCCCGCTTCCGCGCGTTTCTCCCCGAGGTCCAGGTCCAGTACACCTACCGGGTGGATAACGATACGGCCACCGACAGCTATGATTCCTATTCCCGGGAATACGACTTCTACACCGCCTACGGCGGCAACTCCGAAGTCAGCAGCAGCCGGGGAGACGAGTACACGGAGGGTTTCTACCCCTCCACCAGCCTGGGATGGCCCGATACCTACGAATGGTTCGACTCCTACTCCACCTACGACGAGTCCTCGGCGTATCAGTCCTACCAGGATTACGAGGGCACCTCCTCCCGCGACGAGCACCGCACCCGCGACGGAGCCCGGGACCGCAACTCCAAGGCCTGGAAGTTCCAGCTCGACTGGTACCTGGGCGATTTCCTCTTCGAGAGGCAGCAACTCTACATCAGCCGGGAAGCCCGCGACCTGGTGGAACTGCGCCAGGACATCCTGGAGCAGGTGACCATGTACTACTTCGACCGCAAGGCCGCCCGGATCGACATGATCATGAACCCGCCGGCCGACTCCTACTCCAAGCTGGACATGCTCCTGCGCCTGCAGCAGCTCGACGCCAGCCTCGACGCCCTCACCGGGGGATTCTTCACGGCCACGATCAAGGAGAGACGTGCTCAGTACCCGGAACTCCCGGTCTATTGAGAAACAATTAACCCAATGCGGCATTTTCAAATAGCGAGAAGGAGGGTGCCATGACCCCAAGAAGCGCACTGCCGATCACGGCGGGAGTCGTGCTCTTGACGATCCTCTTGAGCCTCAGCATCAGCCAGGAGATCGTGACCCAGCCGCCTCCGGTGGAGACTCTGGACGACCTCAACGCCCTGTTCGCCGACGAGCCCACCTACAACGAGATCCAGGAAGCGGCCATGAGGTTCGCCGAGGTCCATCCGGACAAGATCGAAAGCTGGAGACAGGGGGCAAAATTCCGCGCCTTTCTTCCCCGGGTGAGCTACCGGTACAACGTCTACGACGATTGGACCGACGAAATCTCGACCGGTAGCGAGGACAGCATCTCCTTCGAGTACTCCTACGACTACGAGGTCATGAGCTCTTCCGAGCAGGGGACCAACGACGGCTACGGCCAGGCCGGCAGCAGCGGCTGGCCGGTCCCGGAATGGTCCATGACCCAGGAGTACACCAACCGCAGCGGCCAGGCGGCGTCGACCCGGGACGCCTACGGAGAGTCGGGAGGGACCCGCGACTACATCGGCACCTACGAGGAGGACGGCAACACCAAGGAGTGGGGGGTCATGCTGGAATGGGACCTGCGCGACTTCCTCTACAGCGAGGAGCAGACCCGGATCAGCAAGGAGGCGCGGGAACTGGTCGAGCTTCGCCAGGACGTGATGGAGGAAGTCAACACCTACTTCTTCGACCGGCGCCGGTCCCAGATCGATATGCTCTTTTCCCCTCCGACCGACACCGCCAGCCGGATCGACATGCAGCTGCAGATCGCCCGTCTGACCGCCAACATCGATGCCCTGACCGGTGGCTTTCTGAGCAAGCGCCTGGCGGAGACCAAAACCGCCGTGCAGTAATCCCGCGCGCCGCGGACAGGCCCGGGCGGAGTCATGGCCGCCGCGGGATGGGGACCGGAACGGCGGGTTCGGCGGAAACGGGAGGGGAGGCGAACGGGGGTGAACGGCTTCACCTCGAGTTTCTTTCTGGTCAATTTTCTCCTGCAGCTGCTGGGGTTCAGCTCGGGCCAGTACCTGGAACGCCGGGTGGACATGGACGTGGCGGTGTTCTGGCGCAATCAGGCCCTGGCCGCCCCCCGATGCTCCTATACCCGGATAGACTGCTATAACAAGGCGCTGGCGAGGGACTCCGGGTACCTGGCCGCCCGGTGCGAGCTGGCCGACGTTTACTACGAGCTGGGCATAACCTACGGGCACCGCGACCTTTTTCGGGCCGCGGCCGATTGCCTGGAGGCGGCCGCCGCCCTGGAGCCGGACGACCCGGAAATCCACCGCCGGTTGGGCCGCGTGTACTTTCTCCTGCGCGATTTCGACGGCAGCCGCCGCGAGTTGGAACGAACCCGGGCCCTTTCTCCGCAAGCGAACCCGGTCCCGGGACCATGAAGGGGAGGGGACCGGGACGAACGTTCCTCGTCCTGGTCATCGCGTTTACGGCCGCAGCGGCGTGGGCCAAGGTCAACATCAACACCGCCACCCAGGCCGAACTGGAAAGCCTTCCGGGGATCGGGAAGGTCAAGGCCGAACGCATCATCCAGTACCGGGAAAAGCACAGCGGTTTCCGGCGGCTGGAAGAACTGATGGACGTTTACGGCATCGGCCCCAAAACGTTCGAAGCACTCGAACCCCTCTGTTGCCTTTATGACGAAATCGGAACCGGGGCCCGGGCAGAGGCCGGGTCCCCGGGTTCCGGACAGGGCCCGCGCTCGACCGAACCCCTGCCGGGGAGCATGGAGGTTAAATGCTGGAAGTGCGGCAAGGTCTTCGAAGTGCCCAGAGCCGCCCGGGAAGGAACCTGCCCGTACTGTTCGGCCAAATTCAAGGTTTCCCGGTGAAACGAACCGTCGGCACTCTGGAGTACCGTACGAAAACCGGCGCCGGAGACCTGACTATTTTCGAAGTAAGGGAGGGGGAATCCGACCTGCGGGTGGCGGCGGAGCGCGATTATTCCCGGGAAGCGGCGGCGGCTCTGTCCCGGATCCGGAGAGGGCTCAAGGAGTTCACGGCCCGGGAGCCCCGGTTCGGATCCACCTTTCTCCCCTGGTTCCCGGCCGGAGCCGTCCCCGCCCCCTTGCGGCGCATGGCCGAGGCCGCGGCCCGGTTCAACCTGGGCCCCATGGCGGCGGTGGCGGGCGCCGTGGCCGAAGCGGTGGGACAAGCCCTGCCGGGAACGGAAGCGATCGTCGAAAACGGCGGCGACCTCTTCATCCGCTCCGCCCGCGGGCGTTTCGTGGAGATTCTTCCCGGCCCGGGCCACCCCCTGGCGGGGAAACTGACGTTGGCGGTGCCCCCGGCCCCCGGAGGAATCGGCATAGCCACTTCCTCGGGACGCTGGGGCCGCTCGATCAGCTTCGGGAACGCCGATTCGGTCACGGTGGTGGCCGACGACCCCATCTGGGCCGACGCCGGCGCCACGTCGCTGGCCAACCGCGTCGCCCGGGAAGATCGGGCCCGCAACCCCCGAACGGGCGACTACCTGCTGGAAGCGGGCGGGGTGCGCGGCTTCCTGATCGTCTGCGGCGGAACCGTTCACCTCCGGGGGCGGATTTCCCTGGCCTAGGGCCTAAATTTTGTTGCTCGGGAGCCCCTGGGAATGGTACTATAATTTGACGACTAAAAGCTCCATACCGCCACAGGGGGGTTAGATGACAACCTTGGTCAGGAAGCCTGTATTCATGCTGGTTTGCGCCTTCGCGATCTTTGCCGTATCCGCCCCGTTGCCGCGAGCGGAGGCGGCGGGGCCCACCCCGGAGGACCAGGCGCTTTTGGAAGAAATGCGCCAGGAGATCGCGGCGCAGGGCTACGGATTCACCGTGGACTGGGATCCTCACCTCAACTCCGACGCCTGGTTCACCCCGGACCGCTCGGCCAAGGACAGACTGCCCCGGGCCCTTCCTCCCCGTACCGCCGCTCCCTTGCCGACCGCCTTCAGCTGGGCGGACTACGACGCCCTGACCCCGGTCCGGGACCAGGGGTACGTCTGCGCCGGCGGCTGGGCCTTCGCCATGGGGGGGGTGGTCGAATCTCTCTTCAAGATGAGCTACGGCCTCGATCTGGATATCTCCGAACAGTGGATCATCGAGTGCAACACCCTGGGGTACGACTGCATCCCCAGCCACGACGCCTACTTCTGCTACCAGTTTCTCTGCGACCAGCCGGCCCTCGACGGCGAAGCCGGGATCGTCCCCGAATCCGAGTTTTTCTACGCCGACACCGACGTCCTTCCCTGTTCCACCAACTACCCTTACCTCAAGGTCGGCCGGCTGGACAGTTTTCTCCTGGTGGGAGACGACGGCGACCTCAGCGACCCCGAGCCCCGGGTCGAGGATATCAAGCGCGCCATCTACGAAACCGGCCCGGTCTCGGTCATGCTGGGCGCCGATATTTATTTCAGCGGCTATTCGGGGGGGATTTTCGACTACGACATCCGTGAACCGGAAGCGGTCCAGGCCGTGGTCCTGTACGGCTGGGACGATTCCCAGGGCGACCACGGGGTCTGGTTCCTCCGCAACAGCTTCGGAACCGGCTGGGGCGAGCCCATGAGCTACAGCACCGGAATCTCCCCCGGTCCCGACCGGGGCTACATGCGCATCGCCTACGGCGCCAGCCGGGTGGGGATCGACGCTCAATACGCCGAATTCCAGCCCTCGACCCAGCGGCGCTCCTACAGTGTGAGGCGGTTCGAGAACGATTTTACGGGAGGGGGCACCGCCCAAAACTGGAAAGCGGACGAGGCGCTCTGGCAGTACGCGCTGCCCTTCACCTTCCCCTTCTACCGGCGCCCCTACAACAATATCTGGGTGTCTTCCAACGGCTACATATCCTTCTCCGCCGGGACCTGTCTCTGGAACGCCGATATCGACACCCTGCGCTCCACCCGCATGATCGCTCCCTTCTGGATCGACCTTTCCACGGCCGACACGGGCCGGGACATCTACATCGACGAGCAGACCGACAACGTCACCATCCGCTGGAACGCCATCCAGCCCGGGCTTCCCACCATCGCCATCCAGGCCGAACTCATTCTCAACCGCGACGGCAGTTTCCAGATCAACTACGGCGACGGCAACATCTTCGCCGGTTTCTACCCGGTCGTCGGCTTCTCCGACGGCAACGGTATCGACTTTCAGCTTACCGACTGCAACGGGCGCTGGAACCTCCAGTCCGATTTCCCCGAAACCAACAATTACACCGGGGCTTTCTGCCCCGGGGTGCTCAAATCCCGCCGGGTGCTCTCCCGCACCTTTACCCCGATCAGCTCCGCCGCCGGAATCGTCGACGGCGACTACAGCGGCAACGGGAAATCCGATATCGCGGTGCTGCGGTCCTACCGGGGCAAGTGGAGCATCCGGGGATTTTCGAACGTATACTACGGCGCGGCCGGCGACCTCCCGGTCTCCGGCGACTACGACGGCGACGGCACCGCCGACATCGCCGTTTTCCGGCCCTCCACCGGCCTCTGGGCCGTCCGCGGCGTCACCGCCGCCTACTACGGAATTCTGGGCGACAAGGCCGTTCCCGCCGATTACAACGGGGACGGCAAAACCGACATCGCCGTTTTCCGGCCCGATACCGCCGCCTGGAGCGTCCGGAACCTCAGCCACTTCTACCACGGCAAACGCATGGACGTCCCTCTCCCGGGGGATTACAACGGCGACGGCAGAGCCGAAGCCGCCGTCTACCGGCCCTTGACCGGCGGCTGGATGATCCGGGGGATGGGTTCCCGGTGGCTGGGCACCTACGGGGACATTCCCGTCCCCGGAGATTACTCCGGGGACGGCAGCACCTACCCGGCGATCTTCCGGCCTTCCTCCGGGCTCTGGGTGATCCAGGGCCTTTCCCGGCTCTACTTCGGGGCTCCCGGAGATTCGCCGGTGCCGCTCGACTATTCGGGGGTGGACGCCCTGCGCTTGGGCATATTCCGTCCCTCCAGCGGCCTCTGGGTCGTCCGGCAAGTCACCCGCGCCTACTTCGGAGCCACCGGGGATACCCCCGTCACCAAATAATGAACGTACTGGTCACAAGCAACAAATACCTGCCGAGGTTGTCGATGAGAGTTTTTGTACGCACCGTTTTCAGCGCAGCCGCCGCCCTGGCGTTGTTTCTGCCCCCGGCGTTTTCCCAGGCCCAGTGGGGGTCGGGAGTGATCAAGGGGCGGGTGACCGACGCCGCCACCGGAGCGGGCATCGCCGGAGTGAGGATGCTGGCCATGTCTTCCGGGGGAGGCCGGGCCGGAGTTACCGACGCCGGCGGCTACTACACCCTGAGCAACCTCATCCCCGGACTCTACCGGCTTCAAGCCTACACCGACCTGGAGTTCCCCGGCATCGGCTACGCCACCCAATACTACTCGCAGAAGTACTACTTCGAGACCGCGGATCCGATCAAGGCCGAAAACGGGGTGGAGACGACCGGAGTGGATATGCAGCTGGACCGGGGGGCGGTCATCACCGGGCAACTGACCGACGCCCACACCGGGGAAGTGGTCGTCGGGCTCAAGATCGCCGCCTACACCCTGGGCGAGAAAGCCGCTTTCTGGAACAACTCCGACGAGAACGGCATCTTCGAACTCCAGCCCCTGCGTGACGGCTACTACCGGCTTCTGGCCTACACCCAGCCCTACAACTACACCAACCCCGAGGGGAAATGTTTCCAGCAGGAGTGGTACCTGCACAGCGAATTCGGGTCCGCGACCGTTTTTCAGGTCGCCAAGGGAGAAGTGCGGACCCTGAGCGGGCCCTGGGAACTGGATTACTGCAAGACCCCCACGCCCGAGCCCGAGCCCACTCCAACTCCGGAACCGCCCCCGCTGCAGATCTACCAGGTCTGGCCCGGCTACCCCTCCGACCCGGGCGACGGCATCGGCCAGGCCACCGTGGTCATCGCCCCCAACGACAAGGTCTGGCTCTTCGACTGCGGCGACCGCTACTGGGCCGGGGAGCTGGATAAGGACTGTCCCCGGGAAGTTCTCTACCTCCTCGATTCCCTCGGCTACAGTTCGATCGACTACGCCGTGGTCAGCCACTACGACGCCGACCACTGTTACGGATTCATCACCATCGCCAACGGCACCGGCGACCCCGGCGACCCGCCCCTGGTCCGGGACGGGGTGGGACAGATCCCGGTGGCGTACGACCGAGGCGGCACCACCGACGTCGACGGGGATCCCCTCTCGGTCTTCTACACCGCTGGGATCTCCCAGCGCAAGACCCCGGTCCTGGGGACCGACATTCCCCTGGGCAGCGGGGCGGTCCTGCGCTGGCTGGCTTTCGGGAACCCCAACTACGGGGCTCCGGGAGAGACCAACGAAGTCTACGTCCTCGACCACGCCCCCCTGACCACGGCCGACGGCAACATCGACGAAAACTCCAAGAGCATCGTCGTTTCCCTGCTCTACGGGGGCTTCGACTACTACATCGGCGGCGATTCGACCTGCAGCTCCCTCAGCTCCTTCGTGGGGGTGGAGGAGGCCGTAAGCGAAGTGTACCGGACCACGTTCAACCGCTCCTTCGACATCATCCTCCTCGACCACCACGGGTCCAGTTACCACACCCCCACCTACTTCCTCATGCGCACCCTCCCCGAGGCGGCCATGGTGGCCTGCTGGGACAACAATTACGGCCACCCCACCTGCGCCACGCTGGACCGGGTGGTGCAGTACACCGAAACCGGCCCCGGGCGCCAGTCGGTCTTCCAGGTCGACGAGGGGAGCAGCTCCTACCCCTGCAACGCCTACGCCCTCTCCGCCAACGCCCCCATCCGGATCTTCACCGACGGCTACTACTACTCGATCGAACCCCGTTCCGACCTGGCCCCGGCCTACTACACCACCGCCTCCCCGCTCCCGATCTCCCGGTATACCTCCCTGGACCCGATCACCGACACCGCCTGGGACAACCACCCGGTCGACGACATCGGCATCCCCACGCCCACTCCGGCACCCACCCCCCCGGTGGAGCGTTCGGTCGTCATCAACGAAGTCTGCTGGGCCGGGACCCAGGCCAGTTATTATGACGAGTGGATCGAGTTCTACAACCGTACCGACACCGCCGTCGACATCAGCTCCTGGTCGATCATCAGCCCCCGCTACTCCTTCAACTTCTCCGAAGCCGAGGGTTCTCTGGTGATTCCGGCCCACGGCTACTGGGTCTTCGCCGACAAGCAGATCTTCTCTTCGGGAGCGACGGTCAATATCACCGGGTCCATCGCCCTCTACAACGACAACCAGGGTCAGTTCCGGCTTTACAACCAGCCCGACGGCGCCGGGGTCCTGGTCGACGCCGTCAACCCCGACGGAGCCACCGTCTGGTGCGGAGGGTCCAGCGGGGGAGAGGCCGACCGCCGCAGCATGGAGCGCAGGAACTGGGGCCTGGACGGCGCCGTCTGCGCCAACTGGTGCACCTACGGGGGCGTACCCGTCGTCGAGGACAGCAGCGGGTACCCGGTCCTGGGCAGCCCGGGCTACGAAAACAGCTGTTTCTTCACCACCCCCTCGCCGTCGCCCTCTCCCATCGCCTCCCCGACCCCGACGACGACTCCGATCGGCTTCAAAACCCCCAGCCCCTCGACCACCCCCACTCCGCTGCCGCCGGTGGTCATCGTCAACGAGATCGCCTGGTCCGGCACCGCCGCCGGCGGGAGCTACGAGTGGATCGAGCTCTACAACGCCACCGGGAGCACGGTCGACCTCACCAACTGGTTCCTCGAAATCGGCGGCGTCAGCATCGACCTGACCGGGTCCATCGACCCCATGGGATACTACCTGCTGGAACGCTACCAGGCGGCCGTCAGCGACATCCCCGGCGACATGGTCTACGACTTCGGTTCCATCAGCAACCTGGGGGAGACGGTCGCCCTGCTCAACACCGGAATAACCGTGGACTTCATCGACTGCCTGAGCGGCTGGTTCGCCGGTTCGGCCAGCCCCGGGTATTACTCGATGGAAAGAATCTACCCCGGCTACTCCGGTTCCAACCCCTCAAACTGGCAGAACAACAACGGCGTCCAGACCAACGGCCACGACGCCGACGGGAACCCCCTCAACGCCACCGCCCGGGCCCAGAACAGCGCCTACCTGCCCACGCCTCCGCCGACGCCGAGAGTCATCACTCCCACCCCCACCATATCCCCCATCACGCCGACCCCGACCGTGACCCCGTTCGGCTACAAGACTCCCCCCCCGACGCCGCCGCCGCCGGCGGTCGTCATCAACGAAGTCGCCTGGGCCGGGACCGCGGCCTCCACCAGCGACGAGTGGATGGAGCTCTACAACAACACCGGCAGCGCCGTCAGCCTGGCCGGCTGGGTTCTGGCCTCCACCGACGGCAACCCCAACATCTCTCTCGCGGGGTCGATCGGTGCCCACTCCTACTACCTGATCGAGCGCACCGACGACAACGTCATCAGCGACATCCCCGGCGACCTGGTGGTCAGTTTCGGCACCGGCCTCTCCAACACCGGGGAGCACCTGCAGCTCAAGAACGGGGCGGCCGAAGTGGTGGACGAACTCGACTGTTCCGGGGGCTGGTGGGGCGGCGACAACACCACCAAGGCCACCATGGAACGGATCGATCCCGAGGAATACGGCAACCTCTCCTCCAACTGGAGCTCCTGGGCGGGACCGTCCTGGAACGGCCGAGACGCCAACAACAACCCGGTCAAGGGTACCGCCCGGGCCCAGAACAGCATCTACGCGCCCGGATCCGCGTTCCTGCGCCTGGACAACGGCGATTACAACGGCGACGGCATCGCCGATATCGCCGTCTTCCGTCCCTCCTCGGGGCTCTGGGTGATCCGGCTGTTGAGCAGCTTCCACTTCGGACGCCCCGGCGACCTGCCCGTCTCCGGGGATTACGACGGCGACGGGACTTCCGACGCCGCCGTGTACCGCCCCGAAAAAGGCCTCTGGCTCTCCGCCTCGGGTCTCAGGCTCTACCTGGGCCGCGGCGGTGACGTTCCCGTTCCCCGCGACTACAACGGCGACGGCATCACCGATCCCGCCGTCTTCCGTCCCGCATCGGCCCTCTGGGTCGTCGACGGACAGGAGCGCTTCTACTACGGCGCTCCCGGCGATCTGGCCGTTCCGGCGGACTACCTCGGAACCGGCGCCGTGCCCGCCGTCTTCCGGGAAGGTTCCGGACTCTGGGCCGTCCGGGGCGGTTTCAAGACCTGGCTGGGCCGAAGCGGAGATATTCCCGTCCCCGCCGATTACGACGGCGACGGGCGGGCCGACGTGGCCGTCTATCGTCCTTCCTCCGGGCTCTGGGCCGGAGAAGCGGGCCTTTCCTACTTCGGCGCTCCGGGCGACCTGCCGCTTCCCGCCGATTACAACGGCGACGGCACCGCTCAGTCCGCGGTCTACCGCCCGTCCAAATCGCTCTGGGCGATCGAGGAAGGCGAGGGAAAAACCGGAGCGATAATCTACTTCGGGACCGCGGAAGACATCCCGGCCACCCGGTAACGCTTCCGCCGTTCGGAGAAAGCGTCCGCCGCCGGCGGGCGCTTTCTCCGGGCGGCAACGGTGGGCGGATGGCAAAGACGATAGCCGAAATCAACGAGAAAATCCGTTCCGGAACGGCGGTGGTCCGCACCGCCGAGGAGATCATCGGGATCGTCGAGGAACGGGGCGCGGACGCCGCCGCCGCCGCCGTGGACGTGGTCACCACCGGCACCTTCGGGGCCATGTGCTCTTCGGGGGTCTTTCTCAACCTGGGCCATACGCGTCCCAAGATGAAGATCTCCCGGGCCTGGATCAACGACGTCGAGGCCTACAGCGGTATCGCCGCCGTGGACGTCTACCTGGGCGCGGCCCAGGTGGCCACGAACGATCCCTTGAACATGGTCTTCCCCGGAGAGTTCCGCTACGGGGGAGGGCATGTCATTCAGGATCTGGTGGCGGGTAAATCCGTGCGCCTGGCCGCCGAGGCCTACGGAACCGACTGCTACCCCCGGAAACACCTGGAAACCTCGATCTCTCTGGCCGAAATCAACGAAGCCACCCTGTTCAATCCGCGCAACTGTTATCAGAACTACAACGTCGCGGTCAACGCCGGCGCCGGGAGAACCATCTACACCTACCTGGGAGTGCTCAAACCCCACTGCGGAAACGCCAATTATTCCAGCGCCGGTCAGCTCAGCCCCCTGCTCAACGATCCTTTCCTGCGGACCATCGGGATCGGGACCAGGATTTTCCTGGGAGGCGGGGTGGGCTATATCGCCTGGCAGGGCACCCAGCACAACCCGGGGGCGCCCCGGGACGAGGGGGGGATTCCCACCGAAGGAGCCGCCACACTCTCCCTGATCGGGGACCTGAAGCAGATGAACCCCCGTTGGCTGGTGGGGCTGAGCCTGCTCGGATACGGCGTATCCCTGATGGTCGGCGTCGGCGTTCCCATTCCCCTTCTCGACGGAGAGGTCGCCCACCGGACGGCGGTGCGGGATCGGGATATCCTGGCCCCGATCGTGGATTATTCCTCCGACTACCCCGAACGCTCCCCCCGGATATTGGGCCGAGTCTCCTACGAAGAGCTGCGTTCGGGATCGATCGGAATCGAGGGGAAGCGAGTGCCGACCGTTCCTCTCTCCAGTTACGCCGGCGCCCGGGAGATAGCCTCCCTGCTCAAATCCTGGATCGAGAAGGGGACATTCTCCCTCACCGAGCCGGCGGCCCGGCTGCCGGGACCGGAATCGGCCGTAACCCTCAAACCCCTGGAAATCCGGAGGCGGGACATCTGAGCCCGGAAATTCATGCCCCGGCACAGAATCGTCGTTAAGTTTCCGCCTTTCAAAATCGATCAACCCATCATCTACCGCCTGGCCAAGGATTTCAGCCTGATCTTCAACATCCTCCAGGCGCGGGTCAACCCGGAACAGGAATCGATACTGGTACTGGAAATCACGGGGGAAAACGATCAATGCCAGGCGGGAATGGCCTACCTGGCCAAGGCGGGGCTGGAAGTCCAACCCCTCAGCAGCGACATCAACAAAAACGAAGACAAATGCACGCACTGCGGGGCTTGTCTCGCCGTCTGCCCGACCGGGGCCCTGGCGGTGGACCCGGAAACGTACAAGGTCGTTTTCGACAACACCCGCTGCATCGCTTGCGAAGCCTGCGTTCCGGCCTGCCCGGCCCGAGCCATGGAAATCCACTTTTAACGGCGCTGCCCGCGCCCACGACAAGGAGACCTCCGTGAACACCGGCGCCGATTACGTTCCGTCGCACCCGCACCGTTTCCGGGCGGCTCTGTTCGCGGCCGCCTTCTGCGCCCTGGCGGCCGCGGCGTCCGCGGGGAGCCAGACCAGGTGGATGCGGGAACATCCCGATGTTTCCTGGAATTACCTGCGGTCCTGGGAAGCTCGGCATCAGTGGCTGACTCCCCGCCGCGAGGGGAGACTGCTCTTCCAAAAAGAGCGGCCGGAAGAAGCCCGCCGGGCCCTGGAGGAAGCCGTGCGCCAGGGTGCGGAGGACGGAGAAACCCTCTACGAACTGGGCTACTGCCGCCGGGTGCTGGACGGCGTCGGCGAGGGGTCCCTGGAGTGTTTCAGTCGGGCGGCATCCTGGTTCGAAGTCAACGATCCGGCCCATCCCTATTTTTTCAACTCCCTCTACCTGGCCGGCGACACCTTGTCCGGCCAGGGGAACAACCGGGAAGCCCTGGCCCGGTTCGAAAAGGCGGCGGAGCTCGATCCCGGGAATGGGACCGTCCTTTTGAGGATCGCTCTCTGCCGGCGCCGGGCGGGAGATCCGGCCGGGGCGCTTCGGGCGCTGGAGAATATCGCTCCCGAAGACGAAGCGGCCGGCCCCGCCGCCGTCCTGGGCGCGGTCATGTCGATCGAGACCGGCCGACCGGAACTGGCCGAGCGGTTCCTCTCCCGGGTGCCGGCGGATGCGGAAACCCTTTACCTCCGGGGACGTCTGCTCCAGGACCGAGGCGACAGAACCGAGGCCCGGCGATGCTACGAACAGGCGCTGGAAGTCGACAACGGGTACCGTGAAGCCCTGATCTCTTCGGCCAACCTCGCCTACGCCGAAGGCGACCTCGCGCTGGCCCGCGACCGGTTCCGGAAACTTACGGAGATCGAACCGGAGACCCCCCGCTGGCATTTCAATCTCGGCGTCGTCTTCTCCGAGATGGGGAAGCCGGAGGAAGCGGCGGAGGAATGGGCCCGAGCCGGAGGATTCGATCCGGAGCAGAGGGAGGCGTCTCGCGACGCCGGTATCTTCGAAGAGGCGCGCCGTTTGCAGGAGACCGGTCAGGCCGAAGCCGCGGCCGAGCTGTACCGGCGCATCCTGGACGACGAGCCCTTTTTCATCGCCGCCCGCTATAATCTGGCCATTTCCCTGGCGGCGGAGGGCGACGCCGGGGCGGCCTTGCGCGAATACGAACGCCTGCTGCGCATCGACGAGGACTATGCGCCCGCCCACCTCAACTTCGCGATTCTGGCCGAAGCCAAGGGCATGAACCGCGACGCCGCCTATCATTTCCGGCGCTATCTCGCCCTGGAGCCGGAGAGCCCTCAGGCGGAACTGGTCAAGCGGCGCCTGCGGCAGCTTCGGGGATGGTGAGGTTTCTCCCCCGGCCGTTTCGAACGGCGGTTACTCGTACTCTTCGGGAACGGGAGCGTCCGCGGCGTATTCGGCGTCGCTCAACTCGCTGTCCCCCATGATATCCGCCCGAAGAGCGCAGGTTTCGAGGTGGTCGCAGGTTTTGCAGTAGCGGTTTTTCCGGGGGGGGAAGAATTCGCTCTCTTCGCTGGCCCCGGCCGCCTGGTAGCTCTTGATCTTGTCTTTGATCTCGCCGGCGGTGGCGTCGATCCCGGCCAGAACCTCGGGGAGGTTTTCCCGCCGGCGATGTGTCACTATCTCTTCGTCGTGAGCCAGCATCTGCAGGGCCAACCGGGAAATCTTCAGCCGGAAAAGCGACTCGCACGCCAGGAAATAAATCGTAAGCTGATCGTCTTCGTCGACCTGCCGCTGGGTCCGGCGGCTGGGCTCGGTCTTGTAATCGACGATCCCGTACGTGCCGTCCTCGAGAAGATCGATGCGGTCGATAAAGCCGGTCATAACCGCGTTTTCCCCTACCGGGAGTTCGAAATACTCCTCCACCCTGAAAGCGGGACGGTACTTATCCCCCTCGACGTAACGGGCGAAGTAACGTTTAAGCATCTCCACCCCCTGATCGTGATACCGCCTGGCTTCTTCGGGATCGGCGTAACCTTCCTGGTACGAAGAAAAAGAGCGCTCCCAGAGTTCCAGAAGCGCGGCCGCGGTGGTCTTGCCCCGGTATTCCGGGTTATAAAACCGTTCCAGGGCGTCATGGACCGCGGTCCCGTAGGAGAAGAAGGGGCGCGACCTGGTTCCGCAACCGTCCAGGTACACCTTTTTCCAGGCCCGGGGGCATCGCTGGTAGGAACTGAGCTTGGAGTAACTGAGCCGCAGACGTTCGGAAAACCGTTCCGGCGCATCCCCGCTCAGCGTCAGGGGAGTGACCGGCCAGGCCGGGCAGGCGGCGAGGTATTCGCAGGTGCTGCAGAGCGGGCCTTTCTCCGCCAGCGATTCCGGGTGTTCCAGGGGACTGTGCCGGCGCAGGGCCTTGTCCAGCAGGGTAGGGGGCCGAGTCATGCGGGCGATGCTGGTGACGGTTTGATCGATCAGGGCGTTGGCCGCCTTCAGATCGTCCGCGGTCGGGGTGACGCTTACCTTGCGGTTCGCTCTTAAAAAATAAAAACCGACTTTCGAAACGCGCCCATGGAGATGCTTGTCGGCGTTGGCCCCCTGGAAAAGAACCGCCGCTTGAAGATCGCGAGCCAGTTCGTCGGGTTCGAGAGTGTTCTTGCCGGTCTTGTAGTTGATGACTTCATACGTGCCGTCTTCGAGAAGATCGACCCGGTCGGCCCGGGACGAAACCGAGGCGGCGCGGGTCTGGAAAGACACGGTGACGTCGACATAACGAACCTTGGGAGGAGCGGCGGAGAAGTCCTGGTAGAACCTGCGCAGAATCTCCTGCGCCTGGGTCTTGAACTGATTTTCCTCGAGTTGGTCCCGATATCCTTCCGAAGCCCAGTTGCGATCGAGCAGTTGCATGAGATCGTCGAGGGAGGGGAGCTGGGATGTCCCGCGCTTGTGAAAATACTGGAGCGCTCCATGGAGGGATTTATAGAAGCTCAGCGCGGCTCCGGGCTTTTTGTCCCCTTCGACTTGATCGATATAGGCCAGCTTGTACTTGAGCGGGCAAGCTATGAACGTCTTGATCCTGCCCAGGGAAAGTTTAACCGTTTCCATACCGCCCTCCTTGTGCTGTCGCCGGAACAGTACGAGCGCCCCGGTTCGAGGTTTTACTCTAAACCGTTCGAATTGTGAGCGCAAGAAAAAGCGATCTGGGGGCGGGCGGGAAAAAAACCGCGTTCGGCCTCCCTTCTTTGCGTATAATAATAAGCCATGAAAGCAGGGGGGCCGATAGCGCTGCCGGGGATGGGGCCGAGAGCCAATCCGCCTCGGATGATAGTCCTTTCGTTCCTGGGGATAATCCTGGCGGGGACCATCGTACTCATTCTTCCCCTGTCGACGGTTCAGCCGGGGTGCATGAACCCGATCGACGCTCTGTTTACCGCCGCGTCCGCAACCTGCGTCACCGGTTTGATCGTGGTCGATACCGGGACCTTTTTCTCCCCCTTCGGGAAAGCGGTCATTCTGATCCTTATTCAGATCGGCGGATTGGGCCTGATGACCATGTCCACTTTTTTCCTGGTGCTACTGGGGAAACGACTGAGCCTCCGGGAACGCCTGGTCCTGGAGGATACCATGGGGAACGTCCGGATCCGGGGCCTGAAGGGGCTGTTGCGGATGGTGGTCATGACCACGCTGCTGCTGGAAACCGCGGGAGCGGCGATTCTGACCTGGCGTTTTCACCTTTTTCACGGCATGGAGTTGAAGGAAGCCCTCGTCAAAGGGGTATTCCACTCGGTTTCCGGGTTCTGCAACGCCGGCTTTTCCCTGTTTTCCGACAACCTCATGGCCTTCGGCGAGGACTGGTGGGTCACCGGAACCGTCAGCGGCCTGATCTTCCTCGGCGGGATCGGCTTTCTGGTTCTGTTCAACCTGATCAACATCCGTTTCTGGAAGAGGGACCGGACCCGGAGGGGCAGGCTGCGCCTTCATTCCCGTCTGGCACTGCTGATGAGCCTCTACCTCTTCCTGGGGATGTTCGTTCCTCTCCTGCTCGGAGAATGGGACAACACCCTGTCGGGGATGCCCGTCAGCGAGAAGTTCAGCCGCACGGTGCTGCAGGCGCTGACGCCTCGAACCGCAGGGTTCAACACGGTTCCGGTCGACGAACTCAGGCCCTTCAACCTGTGGATAACTCTTTTCATGATGTTCGTCGGAGCTTCTCCCGGGGGAACGGGCGGGGGGATCAAGACCGTGACGTTCGTCGTTCTGGCCGCCGCCGTTTACGCCCTGGTGGCCCAAAAGAAGGAAGTGGTCATCTTCAGGCGGACCATTCCCCAGAAAGTGGTGCTGGAATCCCTGGGGATAGCCGTTATCGGGGTCATGGTCATTTTTATCGGGTGCGCCGCCCTGCTGCTGACGGAATTTCCCAACCAGACGGTGGTCAGCTCCGCGGGGCACGCCACCGACCTGCTCTTCGAGACCGTTTCAGCCTTCGGAACCGTGGGGCTGTCGGTGGGGCTGACTCCGCATCTGACGGCATTGGGAAAATTGATCGTCGCTTCCATCATCTTTCTGGGACGGGTCGGGCCCCTGGCGGTCGTGCTCATGATCGGCCGGGTGGCGGCGACGCCGGGCGGCAAGATCAAATACCCCGAAGAAATGGTGGTCGTCGGATAACCTGTGCTATGATCCCTGAACCTAAAAAGCGGAAAACGAGGGAGTTTCGGACATGAGGCAATTCGTGGTCATCGGCGCCGGGAGGTTCGGACGGTCGGTGGCGACCACCCTGGCCGAAAACGGGTGTCAGGTTCTCTTGCTGGATTCCGACGAGAACCGGGTCCAACAGATGGCGGAAACGGTCACCCAGGCGATTCAACTGGATGTAACCGATGAAAAAGCCTTGCAGAGCCTCGATTTGGGGGAGATGGACGTGGGGGTGGTGGCCATCGGCAGCAAACTCGAAGCCAGCATTCTGGCGACCATGAAACTCAAGGAGATGGGGGTAAAAACGGTGGTCTCCAAAGCCGGTAGCATGCCCCACAAGAAAATACTGGCCCGGGTCGGGGCCGACATCATCGTCTTTCCGGAACGGGACATGGGCGTGCGCACGGCCAACCGCCTCCTCTCGCCCGACATCACCGACTATATAAATATCTCCTCCGGCTACAGCCTGGTCGAGATCAGGGTACCCGAACACCTGGTCGGGCAAACGCTGGCCGAAGCCAATATCCGGGCGCAATACGGCGTGGATGTGGTGGCGATCAAACGCCAGAAACCTCAAATCGAAAAAGACGGGCAGACCGGGCTCAGCGAAGAGATGGAAATAGCGCCGTCGGCCTCGGAAGTATTCGCCGAGGGCGACGTACTGGTCGTGATCGGCAAGGTCAAGGATATCGAAACCTTCAGGATGGTTTGAGCATGGGCGCAGAGGGAACCGGAGCCAGGAAGGAACGCAAGCTGCGTAAAGCGTTCGAAGCGAACCCCGCCGGGGCGGAAGCATGTCTGGATCTGGGGAAATACTACTTTCTCAAGGAAGAGTTCGCCCGCGCCGGAGAGGTATATCGCCAAGGACTGGAGCATAACCCCGACTCCGTCGGCATCCTTCTCAACCTGGCCGTCACCCGGGAAGCACAGGGACGCTGCGAGGACGCCAAGAAACTCTATCTCAAAGTCCTGGAAGTGGACGCCAACAATCAATCCGCCCAAGAACGGTTGGAGCGCCTGACGTCCTTCTAGTCCCGGATGGAAAGAACCTTCCGGCAAACGATGAGAGCGTTGATATGGGCAAGCCTGCTGCTGGCGGTTCCCGGCGAGCCGGCGGCCGCTTCCGGGCAAGCCGAACGGACGTGGTGGGCCCTGGCCGAAGAGGCCGCCGGAGCGGGGGATTACGGCCGGGCCTTGGAGTATATCTCCCGTCTGGAGGCCGTCGGCCGGCGCGACCCGGGCCTCGACCGGGCTAAAAACGATCTTCTCTGCGCCGAAGGACACCGCCTGCTCCGACGTAAGAATTACGATGGAGCCCGAAGCCTGTTTCTGGAGGCGCTCGACCGGGACCCGACGCTGGTCGGGGCCTGGAAGGGATTGGGCGTCTCCGCCTATTTCCGGCAGGAGATGACGGACTCCCTCCGGGCCTGGGAAAAGGTTCTGGCTCTGGCCCCCGGGGACCGGGACGCCGCGGAATGGTCGAAACGGGTGAGAAAGGAAAGCCGGCTGGAGGGGGATCTTGATTCTTCGCGGATGGGGAACTTCATCTTCCGCTACGAAACGGAAATGCCCGCGGATACGGTCGGCGATCTGGAAACCTTCCTGCATCAGGCTTACCGGGAAGTCGGTTACGACTTCAACTACTACCCCGATCGGCCCGTCGTGGTCATTCTCTATCCTCCCGATCGGTTCCGGCGCCTCCACGGCACGCCCGGATGGGTGGCGGGACTCTACGACGGCAAGATCCGTTTGCCCTCTCCCGGGGGGGAGGGGGAAGGGGAGGATTTCAAACGGATTCTATGGCATGAATATACTCACGTCGCGGTTCACGACCTCTCGGGGGGAAAAGCTCCGATCTGGCTCCAGGAAGGGCTGGCCCAATATGAGGAGAACAAAGTGATTCCGGTCGAGGGAGAGGCCGGCGCAACACCGGCCGACCCCATCCCCTGGGACCGCCTGGACGCGTCCTTTTCGTTCGCCGGCAGCGCCGCCACGGTCAGATCGGCTTACCGGCAGGCATGGTCCCTGGTTTCGTTTTTGATCGACGAATACGGTTTCTGGAGAATCAACTCCTTCCTGGAACGGCTGCAGAGCTCGAAAACCTGGAAAGAGGCGTTCGCCGATGAATTTCTGATCAGCGCCGAGGATTTTGAGGATGATTGGGAGCGTTCCCGTTAGCATCGCCGGAGCGGCTCTGTCCGTTTTTTTCCTGATCGGCTGCGGATCCGGCGAGACCGACCGCGACGGGGACCGCAGACTTCTGAGGCGCCTCACCTGCCAGCTGCGCTCCGATAAGATCGAAGAAGTGCGCGCCGCGACCCTGTCCGTCACCGAGGAGGGGATCGAGCCCCTGTTTCCGGTACTGTTCGACAACGCTTTTCACCGAGATCCCCGGATACGTTTCATCACCGTTTCCGCCGCCGCGGCGGCCGGAGATCGGGCCTTCGCTCCGGTGTTTCTCAATGCCCTCGCCGACTCCAACAGCCTGATCCGCACCCGGGCCCTCAAAGGATTGGCCGAATCCGAATATCTGGAAGCGGCGCTTCCGATCTCGGACTGTCTGAAAGACCCCAGCCGCCAGGTGCGCCTGGGCGCCACCGCCGCCCTGGGGCGCCTGAAGGCACTGGAAGGCATCCCGCCGCTTCTGGAGCGGTGGAGGGCGAGCGGGAATACCCTGGAAGAAGCCACCGCCTGGAAGTCGTTACGGGAGATCTCGGGGATCGATCTTCCCCGTGAAATTTCTCTCTGGACGCGCTGGTGGGAACCGGTACGGGAGCCCTAGCATGGAAGCCGCCCTGATCGTCAACCCCACTTCGGGCCGGATCCGCTATCCCGCCGACATCGAGAAAGTCGAACACTGCTTCCGAAGAGCGGGCGAAGACATTACGGTCTTGGAGACCGAAGGCCCTCTTCACGCCCGGGAACTGGCCGCGCGGGCGTCCGAGCGCGGGTTGAACCCCGTCATCTCCATGGGCGGCGACGGAACCCTCAACGAAGTCATCAACGGGATCGCCGGCGGAAAAACGGCTCTCGGCGTCATTCCCACGGGCATCAGCAACGTATTGGCCCTGGAACTGGGCATTCCTTCGGAAATCCGCGCCGCCGCCGACGTCATCGTCGCCGGGGAGACCAGAACCATCGACCTGGCGGAAATCAACGGCCGCTTCTTCTCGCTCATGGCCAGCATCGGCCTCGACGCCGAAGCCTGCAGAACCGTCAACCCCGTTCTCAAACGACGCCTGAAACGCTACGCTTTTCATCTTTCCGGGCTCCGGGCCCTGTTCTCGTTCCGCCCCGGTCTTTTCCGGATCGAAATCGACGGAGGGGAAGTTCTGACCGGCGCCTCGGCGATAATTTCCAACGCCCGCTTTTACGGCGGCCGGCATGTCGTTACTCCCGAAGCCCGTGTCGATGACGGTTTTCTCGATATCTGCGTCTTCTCCCGAAAGGGGGCCGCCGCTTCCCTGCGTTACTTTCTGGGCGTCCTCAGGAAGCGAGTCCATGAATACCCCGACGTCTCCGTCCGCCGGGCCACGTCGGTCCGGATCGCAGACCCCGGACTCCCCATCCAGATCGACGGCGATTTCATCGGATTCACCCCCGCCGAGATCCGCATCCATCCCCGGGCCCTGACGGTTTTTTGCCCGGGGGTGAATAAATCACATGACTGATCGTCTAAAAGGTACCGAGGAACAGGATCAGGAAAGCGACGCCGAGGTCATCGCCGCCTGCCTGGGCGGCGAGGTCGACCGCTATCGAGTTCTGGTCTCCAGGTACAAGGGCAGGGTATACGGTATGGTCTACGGGATCGTATTCGACCACGGTCACGCCGAGGATATCGTCCAGGAGGCGTTTATCCGGGCCTTCCGTTCGCTCGGGGGCTTCAGAAAGCAGTCCGGGTTCTATACCTGGATCTACCGGATCGCCCGCAATCTGGCGATAGACTCGCTGAGGCGCCGGCGCCCGGAATTCTCCCTGGAGGAGAACCTGGAGATCTTCTCCTCCGCCGCCGGAGGGGGCCTGGGGCCGGCGGGTCGGGAGGCCGAGCGGGAAGAATTGCACGAACAGGTGAGGAAAGCCATGACCCTCCTGAAACCCGAACATCGAGAGATCCTTTTCTTGAGGGAGTGGGAGGGCATGTCGTACCGTGAGATATCGGAAAACATGCATTGCTCCCTGGGAACCGTAATGTCCCGGCTCCATTACGCCCGCCGCAGGCTGTCCGAACTTCTGGAACGGAGGCCGGCCGGGGCGAAGGGGAAGGGCAGGGGAGGGCGGTGAGACGTATGCCCGTCTGTAAAGAAGAATTGATCGACCTCTATCTCGACGGCGAACTCGATCCCGGCGCTTGCGGAGAGGTCGAGGAACACCTTCGCGGCTGCGCCCGTTGCCGGGACCTGCTGGCGGCGCGAAAGCGTCAGGCGGATGCCTACCGCGGCCTCATCGCCGCCGCGGTCGAAGCCGCGGAAGAGGACGCTGATTCCGTCTGGGATGCCGTGGCGGAGGCCATATGCCGCCCCCGCCGGATCCGGATCATCCGCCTGCGCGTCGCCGCCTGGGCGGGCGCGGCGGCGGCGGCGGCCGCCGCCGCCGTTCTCCTTCTTCACCCCGGAGCGGGAACGCCCCCCGCCTCATCCAGCAAGATACTCTCCCTCAACAGCCCGGGACACGATATAACCATCTATCAACCGCAGACCGGTTTCACGGTCGTTTGGCTGCAGGAGCAATCATGAGAAGATATCTGTCGGCAGGGGCCCTGGGTCTGGCTCTGATTTTATCCCGGACCGCGGCGGCCGAGGATCTCCCCGTCATGGTCGATGTCTTCACCGCCTCGGAAGAACCCGGAGGAATATCTCCCGAACTCGAGTATCTTTCCGCTCGGCTTCAGGCGACGCCTTTCCGTTTCAACAGTTACCGAGCCCTGGGCACCGCTTCCACGGAGATCCCCGTCGGGTCCGAAGCGGTCCTGACCTTCGATATCGGGGAACCCCTCCGGGTCGCTATCCGGGTCCGTTCCATCGGCAACGACGCTTCCGCCATTTCGGTGGGCCTTACCCGGGGCGATATCCGGCTCCTGGATTCGGAACTGGAACTGGGTCGCAACGGTACGGTCCTCGTCGGAGGGCCTCCTTTTGGATCCGGTTACCTCATGATAGCCATCTCCGAGCGTTGGTAACAAAACGCCTGCGGTCGGAGATCTCCCAACCTACGAGTTTTCATTTCCTCGCGCCCGCCGGCTCCATTGCCGCGCCCATGACGCCTTAGACTAGGGGCGCTTTCGCCCCCGAAGTTATTCAACCGACTATCCACAAATTACTCACAAGTTATTCACATGGAGCCTATCATCATCGCTGGCATAGCGTTATGGCGTTTTTGGCAGGATTTTGCTCCATGCTTAGTTTTACATAAGGTACATTATACGAAGTAGTGTCAGATCGACAAAATCGGCTTCCGCAGTTCTATCGACTGCTGTCTCGGAGTCAGGCGGATGCGCCCCGGCGGCGGAGCCACTCGATGACCAGATCCACTTTCTCGTCTCGAGGCAACGCCCTGCGGTTAAGCCAGCGGTATACGGTATCCCGGGATACGCCGCAGTGCGCCGCCAGGCTTTTCATGTTGGCATCGAGTCCCCGATGGAGTTTCCAGAAATCGATGAGCAGATCGGTTGTTCTGGCGGCGGGGTCCGGGTTCATGGCTCCGCAGTGGGCAGCGTGAAGATGAACGTGGAACCGGACCCGAGGCGGCTCTCGACGTGGATATCGCACCCATGCTGGTCGATGATCTTTTTCACCAGAGAAAGCCCGAGGCCGATACCCGAGAAACGCTGACCGACGCCGCGGGCCGACTGGTAGAATTTATCGAATATCCGGTCCAGGTCCTCGGGAGGGATACCCCGGCCGTGGTCCCTGATGAGAATCTCGATCCGGTGCAGCTTTTCCGGGGATTCCTGGAAGGGTTTGCGGGCCTTGATTTCGATGGAACTGCCGTCGGGACTGAATTTGACGGCGTTGTCCAGAAGGTTGATGAATACCTGAATAATCCGATCTTCGTCGATCCTGACCGGGGGAAGACTGGGCTCGACGCCGACCCTGATTTCGATATCGCGCTGCCGCGCCCTGCCCTGTTCCATTTTGACACAGTGGTCGATGACCCGTCCGATGTCGACCAGCGAAAAGGCCAGTTCGTCATGAGCGTGCGTGGAAGAAAACGAAAGCATCTGCTCGATCAACGCCGTCAGGCGCTGCAGGCTTTTGCTGCAGACTTCCAGCCCTTCCCGCTGAAGATCGGTCAGAACCCCGAGTTTGGAGTCGAGCATCATCTGCACATAGCCGCTGATCGCCATCAGGGGCGACCGCAATTCATGGCTGACTCCTGAGATAAATTCGGTTTTGAGGTCGTCCAGGGACTTCAATTCCTGATGCGCGCGCTTAAGCTGATCCAGGTTGAACTTGAGGTCCTCGACCAGGTAGATGTTGTCGATGGTGGAGGAGAGGTCGTCGGCGATATTTTGCAGTATCCCCTGGAACTCGGGCGAGCGGGCGGTTTCGTCTTGAAAACCGGCATAGACCGCCCCCAGCAAAGTTCCCCTCACGGTGAGGGGAATGGCCAGATCCGTGGTCATCTTTCTGGCTACGATAAACCGTCCGAAATCGGTCTCGGCGCTGACCGTGCGGGCGTCGCCCGTAGCCATGATCTCATCCCGGAGGCAGACACCAACGGTGGCCCCCACCGGGTAGAACTTCTCCTCGTCCCCCGGAGGGAGCATGGGAATATAACGAAAAAACTTATCGGGGATATTCCTTCCCACCAGCGCCAGACCGACCAGGTGCCAGGGCCACAGGGGATAGTGTTCGATTCTGGCTTTGAGAATTTCGACGGCTTCGGCGATGCCGGAAGCGGTGTTCAGTTCGTGGGCGACATGACCGAGAAACCCTATCTTCTCGATATTGCGGTAGATGTTGATCCGCATCTCGTCGATGCTGCGGGCCAGCATCCCGACTTCATCGGACGCCTGGCTGTAGATGGGCTCTGAAAGATTTCCTTCCCCGATTTTTTTGGTCTGTTCCGCCAGAATGCTGAGCGGCCGGGTTATGGAAAACACTACCAGCCAGAGCACGATCAGGGTGAAGAAGAAGACCAGACCGGCGACTTTGAGCTGGGTGCCGATAATGCGGTTTTCGGCGGCGTTCAGGCGCATTTTTGAGAGTCCGATGACGATGGTGCCCAGCTTCCCGATGGGGGCGTCGAGAACGATGTCCTCCCGGGTTTGATACACTTCTTCGGAGGGAACCGGCAGTTCGCCGGTTTCCAATGCCTGGCGCTCGTCGCGGTTGAGCCCGCGGGCGGTGATGATCCTTCCCGACCGGTCCAGGATGGCCGCGTATTCTATGTCTCGGAGACTGGCGGCGGATTCGACGTACTGGTTGAGCTTGCGGTTATCGACGTCGAAGAAGCCCTGATAGGCGGAAGCCAGTCCGACCACCTTGCCCAAACCGTCGGCCATCTCCTGCATCCCCAGACTGAGGGAGGAGCGGAGCTGTTTGATCGAGAACACGCTGGTGATGACGATCAGAAATACAAAAGCGCCGACCAGGAGAATGGTGAGTTTGACCCCCAGGCCCAGGTAATGCCCGTGGCCGGTTTTTGTTCGTGCTTTGACCGTGTCGAGAGCTTCGGTCATTGTCGCGCCTTTATCTGGGGAAACCCCACCGGGAAGGAGGCCAGTAGATCATGAAAACACTCCCCACCAGGTTGCGCTCGGGGACGAAACCCCAGAAACGGCTGTCCCTGCTGTTGTCGCTGTGGTCGCCGAGCATAAAATAGTAATCGCCTTCGACGGTGTATTCCCGGGCGCCGGTGCCGTCGATCAGCACCTCCCCTCCCCTCTCCTGCACCCGGTGCCCTTCGGAAGCGATCAAGCGCCGCCAGTAACCGGGAAGAGGAACGCTCAACGGCACCCTCATTCCCGCGTAGGGAACCGTGACCTTGCGGCCGGCGGCCCCCAACGGTCCGTCGTTGGTATAGTATACCTTGGAAAACGGTTTCGCCGCCAGGGGGCGCCCGTCTACATAGACCTTGCCTTCCGAAATTTCGAGGGTTTCGCCGGGGAAACCGATCAGTCGTTTGACGTAATCCTGGCGCTCGTCCTCTGGGTAATGAAAGACCACGATATCCCCCCGGCGGGGCGAACGCAGTGCCGGAAGCTGCAGGTAAGGAAGGAGCGTAGACGTGAACGGAATCCGGTCCGGAGTTTTGGCCCCGTAGAGGAACTTGTTGACCAGGATCCGGTCGCCCATCCGGCTGTTCCGGAGCTCCACCTTGTCCCGCGGACAGATTTCGTCGTAGTACCCTCCGTGGTAACCGCACACCGGACAAACGCGCTCCACCCCCAGCAAGGTCGGCTCCATGGACCCGGTCGGGATCTTGAACGGTTCCACCACGAAGGTCCGGAGCAAGAAAACCACGAAGAGGGCCCAGAATATGCTTTCGGCGTACTCTCTGACCTTGCTCTTGCGGTAACCCTTGAACTCTCCGTCGAGCAGATTCACGACCCGGTTGAGCGCTTGGCGGGTTTCCTCGGGTTTTCCCCGGCGCAGCGACTCCCTCAGGTTCCCGGCGGCTTTTTCCAGAAGCTGAATCTGGCGGTCGGAGAGGTCCGGGCGGCGTCGCCTCAGTATCCAGCGGCACGAGCGCAGCGCGTCCCGCGAAGCCTTTTTGACCCGATATCGCGCGATAATGGTCATGGCTAGGTAGGCAGCAGTTCATCCGGCGTCAGGCCGGCGCTCTCCGGCGGACCGATCAGAGCGGCGCAGGAGCGCCCGGGGCGGAACACCCGGTTGGCGACCCTGACGATGTCCTCGGACGTGACCCGGTTGATATTTCGGAAAACCTGCTCCGGAGTCATCACCTTGTCCGCGCAACAGAGGTTCCCCCCCAGCCAGAGCATCCGCGAGGAGGTCCCTTCCATCGAAAGGGCTTTCTGGCCCAGATAATATTCCCGTGCCCTCGTCAATTCGCGGGCGGAAATCCGCCGCTCCCCGATCCCGGCCAGTATCCGGCGGATCACCTTGACCGTGGGACCGACTTTTTCGGGGGGGAGACCGGCGGTGAACACCAGGGCGCCGCCGTCGCGGTAGGTATCGGTTTCGGAACGGATCGAATAGACCCATCCCCGTTTTTCCCTGACTTCCTGAAACAGCCGGGAACTCATGTTTCCCCCGAGGATGATCGAAAGCAGAATCAGGGCCTGGCGGTCGGGGTGGCCGCGGGAATAGCCGGGGAAGCCGAAAGCCAGGTTCACCTGCTCGACCTGCCGGGTATCGACCGCCACCCGATCCCGGGTCCGGTTGAAGACCGCCCGGACCGGTCCGCGGAGGCGCCGCGGAGAACCCTCCCCCATGCGCTCGCCGACCAAACGTACGACCTCGCCGGGCTGGAGAGCTCCGCAGGCCACCACCGATATCCGGGAAGGCGCGTAACTGCGGCGGTGGTAGGCCGCGATGTCCTCCCGCTTCATGGCGGCGATGGTGCCGGGCGTTCCCAACAGCGACCGGCCCAGAGGCTGGCCGGCCCACATTACCGATTGGATCATCTCATGAATATGGTATGCGGGGTTGTCCCGGTACATCCTCAATTCCTCGAGGATGACCCCTTTTTCCTTGTCGATTTCGGCAGGATCGAGGCGCGGAGCGGTCACCATCTCCAACAGCACGTCGATGGCGTCTTCAAGGTGGGTTTTTCTTACCCGGGCGAGGAAACACGTACACTCCTCCGAGGTGAACCCGTTCAGGGTACCCCCGATGCCCTCGATGGCTTCCGAAATCTGCCGGGCGCTTCTGCGGCCCGTCCCCTTGAAGAGCATATGCTCCAGAAAATGGGAAACCCCCTGCAGTCGCCCGGGCTCGTGCCTTCCACCGGAAGGAACCCAGACGCCGACCGCCACCGACTCCATGCCCTCCATCCGATCGCAGAGAACAGCGGTCCCGCAGGAAAGTCGTTCGAGTACGGCTCTAGACACGACGTCTCCATTCCAGGTAGGAAGCGAGAATGAGTGCCGCCGCCAGGCGATCGGCGGTACGACGGCGGCGGTCCCGGGAAAGTCCGGCCTCGATCAACACCCGTTCGGAGGCGACCGAGGTCAGCCGCTCGTCCCAGTAGTCGACGGGGCGCCCGGTGCGGCCCTGGAGCCGGGCGCCGAACTTCCGGGCCCGGGCGGCCATGGCCCCCTCGCTTCCGTCCATGTTCAGGGGGAGGCCGATCACGACCCGCTCCACTTCCTTTTCGCCGAGCAGCGCCTCCAAGCTCTTCAATGTTTTTCCCAAGCTCTCCACTTCCAGGGTTTCCAGGGGCTGGGCGGTGATTCCCAGGGGGTCGCTCAACGCTAATCCCATGCGTTTTTCCCCATAGTCGATTCCCAAAATCCTTGTGGCCGGAGGGGGCATGCTCCTACAGCAGGTCCGTCTTCCCCGCCTTTTTCAGGCCCGCTACGATCTCCCTGACTTCCTGGCTCCGGCCCCGGGGACAGACCAGGACCGCGTCCCCGGTGGCGACGACGACCAGGTCCCTCACCCCCTCCAGAGCCACCAGCGGGCCGGTGCTGAAAGAAAGGCAGCCGGCGGCGTCATGACCGAGGAACGATCCCCGGCACCGGTTGCCCCCCGGCCCGGGGGCGGCGGGGAGGTGGGCGGCGAGCGCGTCCCAGGAGCCGACGTCGTCCCAGGAAAAAGAGGCGCCCGTCACCAGGACTCCCCGCGCCTTTTCCATAAGCCCGTAATCCACGGAAACCGACGGCAGGCGGGGATATACTTCCCGGAGAAACGATCCGAGCCGGCGGGCGGGAAGATTCCGGTAGGGGGCCAACCCCTTGACGATGGCGGGGAGGTGCTCTTCCGCCGAGGAGAGAAATGCGGCGACGGTCCACACGAACATACCGCTGTTCCAGGTATAGCGGGGACTGCGCACCAAGCGCCGGGCTCGGGCGAGATCGGGCTTTTCGATAAACCGTTCCACCTGCCAGAATTGCCGGGGCCCGGAAATAACGGGCTTGATCCCCCGCTTGATATATCCGTATCCCGTGGCGGGCCCACGGGGCGAGATGCCGATGGTGACCAGGCGCCCGGTCTTTTCGGCGACGGCGGCGCAGGAGCGCAAGGTGTTGCGGAACTCCGAGGCCGGCGAGATGACATGGTCGGCGGGAAGGACGAGCATGGTCGCGGACGGGTCCACCCGGGCGATGGCCAGAGCCGCCAGAACGATGCAGGGAGCGGTGTTCCGCCCCACGGGCTCGCTGATTATCTGCTCACCGGGAACCTCGGGGAGCAGCGCCCCGACAGCGGGGGCCTGGTCTCCGGCGGTGGCAATCCATATCCGCGACGGAGGGACCAGGGGGGAAAGCCGGGAAACGGTGGCCTCGATCATGGTTTTTGCCCCCACGATCCGCAAAAGCTGCTTCGGGGTTTTTTCCCGGCTCAACGGCCAGAAACGTTCCCCCTTCCCTCCCGCCATAATCACCGCGTGTATCATTCTTCCCTCCCCTCCCCTTCCGCCCGGTCCCGGGAAAAGGCGCCCGAAACCCAGAAAACCAGAACCGCTCCCAGAAGAAAAAGACCGATCTGAAGAAAAAAACCCAGCCAGTTCCGGGCGGTCCACCCTCCGGGACCGACCGGGGCATGGTCCTGACCGAAAACCATACCGGCGGCATTATCCAATACCGCGATCCCGGCAATTGTCAGCGCCAGCGCTCGCATAAGTTGTTCAGTATAGACCAAACCCACGCCGGCGCAAACCGCAATCGAGAAGGCGGTGGAAATGCGAAGAGGGGTCGGACCGCTCCATCCCCGAAGCCCCCCCCTCCCCTACAACCAGAGTTCCCCCTTGGCCACGGCCCGGTCGAGTGCCTGCTTCGGAGTAAGCTTGAGCAGCAGCGCTTCCTTGACGGCGTCCCCCAGATATTCCCTCACCCGGAGCCATTGCGCCATGCGCGGTTCGAAAAACCCATACTCGAGGGCGCGGATGGGAACCGCCGTCGAAGGTTTTTCCGCGATGGCGCTTTTCATCACCGGAAGATCGAGCGCGGAGCGCCGGACGGGAACGTAGTTGGTGCGGATCGACCATCGGGCGGTCTGCTCCGGAGAGGTAAACCATTTGATGAAACGCCAGGCCGCTTCCTGTTTCCGGCGGGAGGAACGGGAGAAAATCACGATGTTGGTTCCGTAGACCAGCGAACCCGGGCGTTCTTTTTCCAGAAGCGGGGCCATGCCCCAGTCGAAGTTGAGCTGCTTGGTCATGAAGGAACGGGACACGCAGGAAGCGACGATCATTCCCACGTTCTGGGCGGCGAAATCCACCTGGTGCTGATATCCCCCCAGATAGAAATCGGCGGCTTCGTAGGTGCGGACCAGGTCGACGAGGAAAGAAAGCGCCTCCACCCCCCGTTCGGAATTGAAAGCCATCCTGCCGCTTTCGGGGTCGATGATGCTGCCTCCGTTCTGAACCAACAGGCACTCGAAATAGGTGGCGTGGTCGGTAAACTTGTGCCCCCATTGATCCGGTTTCCCGTCGCCGTCCAGGTCGCGGGTCAGTTTCCGCGAAACCTCGACGAACTCGTCCCAGGTCCGGGGAGGAAGGTCGGGGTCGAGGCCGGCCCGGCGGAACATGTCCCGGTTGTAGTAGATGACGGGAACGCTCTTGTTGAAGGGGAGCGAGTAGAGTTTGTCCAGGTAGAGGCTGTCGTCGATGAAGACGGGGTAGAAATCGTCCAGGTCCTCCTCGCGGAATTCGGGGTCGAGTTCCCCGAGATCGACCAACGCCTCGCCCCCGAGGAGCGTCGAGATCCAGGCTTCGTAGGCCTGAGCCATGTCGGGCTGGTTCCCGGCGATGATCGAGGCCAGCAGTTTCTGCTTCAGGGCCTCGTAACTGCCCATGCTCTCGGCGCGTATGAACGATTCGGGATGGGCTCGGTTGAACTCGTCGATCATCTCGCCCAGAACTTCCCCCAGCGGCCCCCCCATGGCGTGCCAGAAGCGGATTTCTACCTTTCCTTCCTCCGGTCCTCCTTCCCGTGACGCTCCCGAACAGCCGCAGCAGAGAAGGAGAACCGCCAGCAGGGTGCCTATCGCCGGTCGAATATTCACCGCCCGATCAGTCCTTCATCCCCGAGCGGGTGATTCCTTCGATGAACTGCTTCTGCGCCAGGAAAAAGATGGCCAGAAGCGGAAGGATCGAAAACGTCGAGGCCGCCATCAACAGCTCCCATTCGGTCCCGCTTTCCTGGTTGAAAACCGCCAGACCGACCTGCAGCGGGCGCATTTCCGGCGTGTTGGTCATGACCAGGGGCCAGAGCAGGGAATTCCAGGTCATGATGAAGGTGAAGAGGGACACCGTGATCAGAACCCCCTTGGAAAGAGGGAGCACGATCTGAAAAAGCGTGCGCAGCTGCGAGCACCCGTCGATGCTGGCGGCGTCGAAAAGATCCTGGGGGAGCGTTTCGAAATGCTGGCGCAGAAAATAAATCCCGAAAACCGCGGCGATGAAAGGAACGATGAGGACGTAGTAGGTGTTGATCCAGTGCAGGGAGGAAAGAATGGCGTAATCGGGAATGAGAATAACCTGCTTGGGAACCATCATCGTCGCCAGCAGGATCATGAAAAGCCCCTCCTTGAACCTGAAACGCATCCGCGCGAAGGCGTAGGCGGCCAACGCCGAGGTCAGGATCTGCCCGGCGGTCACCCCCAGCGACATGACGATGCTGTTGAGAAAGTACCGGCCGAACGGCGCGGACAGCCAAGCCCGGACGTAATTGGACCAAAGCAGACGGCGATAGATGATTTTTTCGGGGGCGACCTCGAACCGACGCCCGCGGAATTCCCCGCCGATGACCACCACCTCCACCTCCCGCTGGCGGTAACGTGCCGAAGCCCCGACCTCGTCCAGGGTTCGCTTGAGGGCCGCCAACGACTCCGCGGCGGGCCCGCCGACGGCCGCTTTTCCCAGGGTTTCGTTCCAGAGCGCGTCCAGTCCGGCCCCGGCGGCGACGCGGGAATCGAACTCCAGAAAAACATCGGGCAGGCCTTCCAGGTATCGCTTGAAAGCTCCGGCCAAGACCGCGGCCTCCCCGGATGCGGGGCCGAGGGAAGCGACGATGCCGCCCTCCCCCAGCGAAAGCTCCCGGCGCAGGTCCGCCTCCCAGGCGAACTCCACCTGTTCCTCGCTCCCGCCGTACTCGACATACTTTTTCAGGGAAGGAACGAGGCGGATCTGGGAGGAGAGCACTTCCAACGGCGATTTCAGGGAGGTCGACACCATCCAGAGAAAGGGGGCGACCATCGCCAAAGCCCCCCCCGCCAGCAGCAGATACTTGATCGGTTTTCCGAAACCTATCTTCATCGCCGCGCCTTTCCGGCCCCGGCGCTTTGCGCCGCGGGGTCCTCGAAATCGTGTCTTCTCACCGCCTCATTCCCCGGTATTCCCCGTTCCCAGAATCCGGCGTTGGAGCAGGGTGAGGATGAGGATGATAAAGAAAAGGGCGTAGGCGATGGCGCAGGCGTACCCGAAAAGGTTGCTGGAGAAGGCGGTTTTATAGAGATAAAAAACGGTGGTGGTGGTGCTTTTCAGGGGTCCTCCGTCGGGCGTGAGGATGTAGACGGGGATAAACATCTGAAAAGCGAAGATGGTGGAGATGGAGAGCAGGAAAAGCGTGGTCGGCATCAGTTGGGGCCAGGTGATGAAACGGAACTTGCCCAGAGAGTTGGCGCCGTCGATTTCCGCCGCCTCGTAGTAGGAGGGGTTGATCTCCAGCAAGCGGGTAAGGAAGATGAGGATGTTGAACCCCATGGTCTTCCAGACCACGAAAATGACGATGGCCAGGCGCGCCCAGCCCGGTTCCTGGAGCCAGCGGATTTCGGTAAGCGAGGCCGGGATCAGCCCGGGGAGAAGATCCGCCGCCTGTTTGATCACGGCGTTGATCAGGCCGCGTGGCTGAAAAATCCCTCTCCAGACGATGGCGATGGCCGTCATCGAAGCCACGTATGGTATGAAGTAGGCCGTCCTGAACCCCCCCAGGAAGCGGATGCCTTTGCTCAGGAGGATCGCCACCGCCAGAGACGCCCCCAGTCCCAGCACGATCGAGCCCAGGGCGAAGATGGAGGTATTGAGCAGGGAGAGCCAGAAGTCACCGTCCTGAAAAAGGATGATGTAATTGCGCAGCCCCACGAATTGGGGGCCGGCCCGGTTGATCATGTCCCAGCGGAAAAAACTCAGGAAAAAAGCGTAGACCATGGGCAGAAGCTGAAAGACGAGGATGACGACGAAGGCGGGGAGAATGTACAGATACGGAGCTAAACGGCGGTGCTGGCGGCTGGTATCGGTCAAGATGTTCAGCCCTCCCGGTCCGGTCTTTCCGGACCGGGAGGGCTCTCGTTCCCGGCTATTCTTCCAGCTTCTCGACGGCGGTCCCGCCGATCTTGAGCCTGATGCTCTTGAGCTCGTCCGCCACCCGGAAGAAGACGATGATCAGCTCCAGGTAAATGCGGGCGATCAGCATCAGAAGCAGATAGATGATCGGGGAGAGGATCAGGATCACGATCCCCGCCAAAACCCCGGTCTTGAAGCCCATGACGATGATGGCGATCGTCCAGATAGCGTTGAAGATCATGGCCAGGATCAGGAGCGCTTTGATGACTCTGACCGTGACGAAGTTCTCGAACGAGAGATCGAAGATCATCCCGATCAAGCCTTGCTTCTCCTCCATGGTATCCTCCTTGGTTAGCTGCCGGCGCCGCCCGTCGGCGCTTAGGCGTTGATAATTTCCAACTTCAATGTTTCGGGGTCGATCCGCCGGTAATAGCAGTTTCTGGGTTCTCCGGCCGCGTTGCGGGTGTGGCAGATGCCTCCCCGGCGGGGGCGCACCCGATAGACCAGGGAATTCTGCTCGCAGTTCACCAGGGCGTCCACCAGGGCGAAGGTTTCTCCCGAGGTTTTTCCCTTTTCCCAGAGCTCGTTGCGCGACGTGCTCCAGAGCACCAGGTTTCCGCTCCGGCAGGTTTCGTGAAAAGCTTGCTCGTTGGTGTAAGCCACCAGGATGATCTCGCCGGTGTCGGCGTTCTGCACCGCGACCGGAATTACATCCGGACAGGCGGACGCCACCTTGGCGATTTTGCTCCAGTCGAGCGTCAGCTCGGTTCCTTCTTCACGCTCGTTCATTTCTTACTCCTGTAAAATTTCAGTTTACTCCGGGAAAGCCCGAATCGCCATCAAAAAATGACAATTCCGCCTTCCGACGATTTTCCCGGAGCTCTTTCCCGTCAGCCGACGGCCAGGGCGGCCCGGAGGTCGAGGGTCCCGTCGTAGATCGCCTTCCCGGTGATGACCCCCTCCAACCCCTTGCTTTCCAGGCATTTCAGGTTGCGGATGTCTTCCAGGCTCGATACCCCGCCGGCGGCGATGACCTTGAGACCGGTAGCCTCGAGGAAACGCTCGATCCCGGGCAGATCCGGCCCGGCCAGGGTTCCGTCGCCGGAGACGTCGGTGAGCACGGTCGATGCGTATCCCATCTTCCGGAACTCGATCCCCACGGTTTCGGCCCCCGCCCCGGCCCGTTCCGACCAACCTTGCAGCAGCACTTCCCCGTCGCGGGAATCGATGGAGGGTATCACCCTCTTCCCGAACTCGCGGACCGCGGCTTGGGCGAAATCGGGGTCCCGGACCGCCCGGCTGCCGACGATAACCCGGGATATCCCCGCTTCCAGGAGGGTTTCGATCGTCTCCATCTTCCTCACACCGCCGCCGGCCTGGACCCGAACGCCGCTGGCGGCGGCGATGTTCCCGATCAGGCGGTGGTTGACCGGAAAACCCGCGAAAGCTCCGTCCAGGTCGACGACATGAAGCCAGGAAGCGCCCGCGGCCGCCCACCGCGCGGCCGCCGCCAGGGGATCGTCTTCATAGACCGTCTCCCGATCGGGACGGCCCTGGTAGAGCCGCACGCATCGGCCGCCTTTGATGTCGACCGCGGGATAAACGATCATGGAATCGCCCCCCTTGCCCCGCGTCCGTCAGGGGCGCTGTTTCCGGGTTTCTTCCTTGAGCCGCTGGATATGGCCCCGCCCCAAAGCCTTGACTTCGCAGCCGCTGCGGAAATAGCGCCTGACGTCGTCATCGGAGAGGATGCCGAAGCAGTCGATAACGGCGATCGGGCCGCCGGCCCAGGCCACGACCTCGTCCGGATCGAGACCGAGGTACTGGGAATGGGGAACCGCCAGGATCAGGGCCTCCACCCCGGACAGGGCGGCGGGAAGATCCTTGCTCACGCGCAGGTTCTGCAGTCCTTCCTGGTTACGGAAAAACCGCGACCAGGAGTGTCCGGGCGCCGGGTAGACGTCCTGCTTCTCGAATTCGTACCAGTGTTCCAGGTAGGGGTCGTGAACGCGGATCTCGGCCCCCATCTCGGTCAGTTTCCTTACCACCATCTCGCTCCCGCTGTAGCGGCTGTCGCCGACGTCCTGCCGGTAACTGGCGCCGCAGAGGAGCACTTCGGACCCCGCGATGTAGCGCCCCATGTTCCGCAGAGCGTCGCGGGTGAGTTCGGCCACATGCAAGGCCCGGGTGTCGTTGATATCGATGGCGGCCGGGGTGATCTTGAAAAGGCTGTCTCCGTCTTCGAAACCGAGAAGGTGACGATAAGCCCAATAGCCCAACCCTCCGTCCTTGGGCAGACAGTAACCGCCGATGCCGGGACCGGGGAAAATGATGTTGCTATGGGTGGGTCGCATCCGTACGGCCCGGATCACCTTGATCAGATCGACTCCGTTGCGTTCGGCGAAGACGCTCCATTCGTTGAGAAATGCCAGGATTACGGCCCGGTAGGAATTTTCGACGATCTTGGTCGTCTCCGATTCTATCGGTCTGTCCATGACCGTGAGCGGATAGTCGGCGGTGTTGAGGACCTCCCTGAGGAATTTCTCCACCCGGTCGCGGGCGGCGGGAGAGCACCCCGCACAGACCCGCCAGAAATCGCGGATGCTGGCGACGTAATTTCTTCCCGGCATCACCCGCTCGAAACTGTGGGCGAGAAGAGGTTCGGTGTCGATCCCCCGTTGGGAGAAGGCTTTCTTCAAGATGGGCCAGGCCACGAACTCGGTGGTTCCGGGAGCGACCGTAGTCTCGATCAACACCAGGCATTCGGGACGTATCCTCTCGCCGATGGTCCGGATCGTTGCTTCCAGGGCGGCCATATCCGCCTCTCCGGTCTTCATCCGCCCCAGGTCCTTTTTGACGAAATCGCACTGCACGTCGACCACAACGCAATCGGCCAACCGCAGACAATCGCTGTTATAGGTGGCGATGAGAGTCTTCTCCTCCAGCACGCAGCGGGAGATGAGTTCGTTCACCTCCGGATCTTCGGCCTTGACCGGAGACTCCCCCCGGTTGAGCAGGGGAATTTTCCAGTAGCTGCGCACGCTCGGGCGCTGGCAGCCGATGACGAACTTGCTGCGCTCTCCCCCCGGGCCGCGGGCATCGGCGATAATCGCGGCCATCACCGCGCCGACGAAGCCGACCCCCATCACCACCACCACTTCCTTCCCCTCTTTACGGGCCGCCGCCGCCAGAGATTCGAGTTGCCGGTATTCAGCGTCGTAATCTTCGGGGGCGGGAAGGGGGAAGCTCTCCCCCGAGGGACTGATCGAACAGCTTCGAGAATTGCGGGACGTCATTTTAACCGTCTCCTTTCCGGGTGGAATTTGGTTAAGTGTATCCGCTTAACCGCGCCATTGCTTCAAATTTTTCCCGATACGGGTGGCGCGGTCCCGGCGGGAAAATCCACGGTCCCGCCCCGGCCGGAGGAGGGAAAGAAAAAGAGAAATTCAGGCGGTTTTCAGGGATCGGGAGGGGAGAGCGGCGGCTCCCCCAACGTCCGCTTGATCGCCCGAATCAGGTCCGCGGTCGCGAAAGGCTTGGTCACCAATTCCCCCTCCGGCCACCGGTCGCCGCCGGACCACCCGGAGATGAAGACGCATTTCAAATCGGGGCGGACCTCCCGTATGCGTTCCCAGACTTCCCGGCCCCCGATTCCCGGAAGCACCATATCCATCACCGTCACATCGAACTCTCCCGGACCGCGCTCGAACGCCGCCAGGGCTTCCTCCCCGCTTCGGCAGGAAGTCACCCGATAGCCGGAACGCTCGAGGCTTTCCGCCAGGCCTTCCCTGACGATATCTTCGTCATCGACCAGAAGAACGCGTTCGCCGCCCTCCTCCCGGGTCTCGGCCGGCGGAACCGAGCCCTTCCGGTCCGGGCCGGGAACGCTGGGGAGCAGGATCGTGAAGACGCTCCCCTCCCCCATGGTGCTGGAAGCGAAGATCGAGCCTCCGTGGCTTTTCACCGTGCCGTAAGCCGCGGACAAACCCAGGCCGGTCCCCTTGTTCTTCTCCTTGGTGGTGAAGAACGGTTCGAAGATCCGTCCCAGGTCCCGGGGGGGAATGCCGGTTCCGGTGTCCGAAATTTCCAGAACCAGGTACTGACCCGGAGCCAGGTCGGGGTCGGGACAACGGCGCTTTTCCTCGCTCCAGGCCGAATCCCGGGTCGCGAACCGGATCGTCCCCCCGCGGGTCATGGCGTCGCGGGCATTGAAGGCGAGATTAAAGAGGACGTTCTGCAGATGGGAAAAACTCCCCCTGATGCAGGGGGATTTCGCCTCCAGACGCCGGTCGATGGCGATGGCCTTGTCCAGCGTCCTCTCCAGTATGGCGACCGTTTCCGAGATCAGCCGGTTGACGTCCACGACCTCCATCCGCAGGCGCTCGCGGCGGGCGAACGCCAGCAGCTGGGAGGTGAGGGTCGCCGAATGACGAACGCTCTCCACGATTTTCCCGGCGTAGGCTTCCAGGCGGGGACGGTCGGCCACGCCCCGGCGGAGGAGGTCGGCGAAGCAGAGTATGCCGCCCAGCTGGTTGTTGAAGTCGTGGGCGATCCCTCCCGCCATCTGCCCGATCGCCTGGGTCTTTTCATAATGCCGCAGCTGTTCCTCCATCCGCCGGCGTTCGTCGATGTCTTCGCAGACAACCACCGTATAGCGCTGGTCCCATTCGTCCTCCGGAATCAGCGAGACGCTCAGCCTCCCCCAGACCACCGTTCCGTCCTTGCGCAGGTAGCGCTTGTCGACGCTGTAACTGTCCCGTTCGCCCCGAAGCAGTTCCTGGTAAAGATCGCGGTCGATGGCGATATCGTCGGGATGTATGAACCGGGAGGCCCGCATGCCTATCAGCTCTCCGCGCCCGTACCCGAGAAAACGGCAATCGGCTTCGTTGGCCTCCACCACCCGCCCCTGGGGATCGACCAGGGCCATGCCCACGGAGGCGTTGTTGAAGAGGGAACGGAACCGGGCTTCGCTGTGCCGCAGAAGCGCCTCCCGGCGCTGGCTCTCGGTAACGTCCCGGACGATTCCGCAGATCCCGCTCACGGCTCCGTCGGCGCTCAGGATGGGAGTCTGGATGGTGTGGAAGGTCCGGGTCGCGCCCTGGATTTCCAGCGTTCGGACCGCGCTCACCGTTTCCCCCCGGGCGCAGGCGGCGTCGACTTCGGAGATGATCACCCCCATCGCTTCTCCGAAAACTTCGACGGGGGTCCTTCCCACGATCTCGCCGGCGGGACGGCCGACGAGTTCCGCCATCGCTCTGCTGACGAAGGTGTAGCGGTATTCGAGGTTCTTGCAGAAAATGGAGTCGAGCGCATGTTCCGAAACCGCCATAAGCAGGGCCTGGTTGCGCTGCAGGTTCTTTTCCGTCTCCCGCAGTTCGGAGATGTCGATCATGATTCCGCGCAAACCCGGCTTTCCTTCGGCGGTGGTGAAAGGATTGGAATAGATCAGGGCGGGGAACTCGCTCCCGTCCCGGCGCCGGATGGTGTATTCGTAAGGGGGCAGCTGCTCGCCGGCGAGGATACGGCCGATCCGGGAGGCGGCTACATCCCGCTGCTGAGGGGCCAGCAGCTCGAGTATGGAAACGCCCCGTTCCAGATCGCGGGGAGTGTAACCGGTAACCTGGAACCCGCTGGGATTGGTATAGGTAATGGCGCCGGAGCCGTCGGCCTCATAGACCGGCTGCGGGATCCAATCGGTTCCTTTGCTCGGTTCCTTCACAGGAATTATCCCCGCTCCGCCGGCCCCGGCCTCCCCCGGTTCGAGCCCGGGAAGGCCGCCTCAAAGGCGCCCCTTGGTCGAGGGGACCCCCGCGGACCGGGGGTCTTTTTCCACCGCGGACCGCAGGGCCCTTCCGCAGGCCTTGAAGACCGCTTCCAGGCAATGGTGGGGATCGTCTCCATAGGAGAGGTCGAGGTGAACGACCGCGAAGGCATGATCGGCCACGGCCCGGAAAAATTCCCGGGCCAGAGCCGTGTTGAAATCCCCGATCTTGATCCTGCGCATCTTGACCCGGTAGACCAGCAGGCCCCTTCCGCAGAGATCGATCGCCGCGGAGGCCAGAGCTTCGTCCATCGGAATCCAGGCCGACCCGAAGCGGCGGATTCCCTTCTTCTCTCCCAGCGCCGCCTTCAGTGCCTCCCCGAAACAGATTCCGATATCCTCCACGGTGTGGTGGTAATCGACGTCCAGGTCCCCGGAAGCCCCGACTTCGAGATCGATCGAAGCGTGGCGGGCCAGCAGTTCGAGCATGTGGTCGAAAAAAGCGATGCCGGTGGATATCCGGGTGCGGCCGGTCCCGTCCAGGCCCAGTTTGAGCTTGATCGAGGTTTCCGTGGTTCGGCGGTTGACGACGGCGGTTCTGTTTTTCATTTTTCTTCTCCTCCAGGGTGCGCCCCGGCGATCTCCCGCAGGGCGCCGATCAGGCGGTCCATGGCTTCCGGGGTCCCGACGGTGATGCGCAGGCAATCGTCCAGGCGGGGCTGGGCGAAATATCGGACCAGGATCCGCCGTTCCCGCAACTCCTCGAAAATCCGGCGCGCGGACGCGGGGGTGCCGGCGCGGACAAGCACGAAATTGCTGGAGGACGGAAAAACTTCGAACCCCAAGGCCTCCAGTTCCCGGCTCAGGCGCCCGCGCTCCCGGCGGATGGCGGCGACCGTGCGGCGCAGGTAATCCTGATCGGAGAGCGCGGCTTCGGCGATCGCCGCGCTGAGCCGGTTGACGTTGTAGGAATCCTTCACCTTCAACATCCCCGCGATCAGTTCCTCGGATGCCAGGGCGAACCCCACCCTCAACCCGGCCAGTCCGTAGGACTTGGAGAACGTGCGGAGAATGATCAGATTGGGGTGCCGGGCCAGCAGACCGAAACAGTTCTCATCGGCGAAGTCGGCATACGCTTCGTCGATCAACACCACTCCGGAAGACTCCTTCAGGACCCGTTCCACCAGTTCGAGCGGATAGGCCGTGCCCGTGGGCGAGTTGGGAAACGCCAGAAACTTGAGGCGGGCGGGAACGGAAACGAACTCGTCGGGCAGACCGAAGTCCGGGCCCAGGGGAACGCCCAGAGGAACCCCTCCCTGTATACGGGCCAGGACCGGGTAGAGACTGTATGACGGTTCGGGAAAGACCACCGTTTCCCCCGGTTCCACGAAAGACCTGGTAACGATGGTCAGGACTTCGTCCGACCCGTTGCCGATCAGGACGTTTTCCCGGGCGACGCCGAAGTTCGAGGCGATGCGCTCCCTCAGGCTGTTGAGGACGGGATCGGGGTACAGGCGCAGCAGACCGGGATCGATGGAGCGCAAGACGCTGAATACTCCCGGAGCGGGAGGATAGGGGTTCTCGTTGGTGTTGAGCTTCAGGTACTCGTCCCCCACCGGCTGGTAGCCGGGGACGTAGCCCTGCATCTCCTTCACCGCCGTCCGGAAGTAATTCATCGCCCCCCTTCCTCCAATCTCAGCTCGATCGAGCGCGCATGCGCCTCCAGTCCCTCCAGCCGGGCCAGCAGCGCCACCGATTCGGCCTCCTTGCGCAGCGCCTCCCGGCTGTAGCCGACGACGCTGCTTTTCTTGAGAAAATCGTTGGCGGACAGCGGGGAAAACGCGGCCGCGGCGCCCCCGGTGGGAAGGACATGGCTGGGCCCGGCGATATAATCCCCGACGGCCACCGGGCTGCTTTCCCCCAAAAAGACGGCGCCGGCGTTTTCGATGTTCTGCAGCACCGCTTCCGGTTTTCCGGTCACGATTTCGAGGTGTTCGGGAGCGAGCCGGTTGGCCAGTTCTACCGCCCGGGCGATGCTCGGAACCTTGACGAGAAACGCTCCCCGCTTCAAGTTCGCGGCGGCGATGCGCCGGCGAGGCAGCTCCTGCTCGGCCCGGCTCAGCTCGCGCGCGACCTCGCGCAGGAGCTTCCGGGAAGTCGAGATCAGTACGCAACTCCCACCGGGGCCGTGCTCGGCCTGGGCCAGCATGTCGGCGGCCAGCACCCGGGGACGGGCGGAGCCGTCGGCGATAATCGCTATTTCGCTGGGCCCGGCGGGCATGTCGATCCGGACAAACCCGCAAACCTCCATCTTGGCCAGGGTGACGTAGCTGTTCCCCGGGCCCGCGATCATCTCCGTCCGAGGGACGCTTTCGGTTCCGAAAGCGAGGGCGGCTATGCCCTGCGCGCCCCCGGCCCGGTAGACCTCGTCCACCCCCAGGAAGTCGGCCGCCGCCAGAATCCAGGGGTTCACCTTCCCCCCTGGCCCCGGGGGGGTGGCCAGGGCGATCCTGGGAACGCCGGCCACCTGAGCGGGAACGACCGTCATGAAAACGGTGGAAACCAGCGGGGCCGTGCCCCCGGGGATGTACAGGCCCGCCGAAGCCACCGGCGAAACCTTCTCTCCGAGCATGGCGCCGTCGGAACGTACGGCGGTCCAGTCGCGGGCCATGGCGGCCTCCTGGTAGCCGCGGATGTTGTCCCGGACCCGCCGGAAGACTCTTTTCACGGGTTCGGCCGCAAGCCCGCGCGCGGCGGTAAATTCGGCGCGCGCCACGCGCAGGCGACCGACCTCGACCCGGTCGAAGCGGCGCGTGTAGTCCCGCACGGCCGCGTCCCCCCGGTCCCGGACATCGGCCACGATCTTGCGGACCCCGGCGACCGCCTCCGGGGGAAAGGCGTCGACCCCGGATCGTTCCAGCGCCGCGGGCGGCTTCCCTCCCCTGTATTCCCGGATGTTCACGCTCCTCCCGCGATCTCCCGGTAGTGATCGAGAACCGCCATCTTGAGCATGTGGGTGACGGCGACGATGACGTCCTCGACTTCTTCGTAGGAATCGTTTTTGACGAGAATGAGATGATCGACCAGACCGGCGGCCTTGCCTCCTCCCTTTCCGGCCACGGCGGCGGTAACTCCCCCCCGTTCCCGGCCGTAGGCGAGCGCGTTGACCACGTTGGGAGAATTGCCCGAAGCGCTGAGCCCGATCACCAGATCCCCGCGCTCCAGATAGTTGGCCAGCGGCTGCCGGAAAATCTCCGCGTAATCGGCGTCGTTGGCCCAGGCGGTGAGGAGGGGAACGCAGTCGTTCAGCGCCAGGGCCTTGACCCGGGGGATGTCGGGATCGGCGGTCAGGCCCTTGGCCAGATCGCAGACGAAATGGGAAGCCGCGGCGGCGCAGGCGCCGTTTCCGAAAACGAATATTCTCCGTCCGTCGCGGACGGTTTCTCCCAGAACCCGGGACAAGCCGGCCAGCGCCCCCCAATCCAGGGCACAGATGGCCTGGCAGACCCGGGCCGCGTATTGCTGCAGATACTGCTCCATGTTCTTCGTCCTCTCGTGCCCCCGGGCAAACCGGGGGAAACCGGCACAAGTCTATGGGATCGGGAGCCCCCGAGTAAACGCCTTATTCGTCCCGGAAACCGCGCCGTCGGCGCGCCCCCGGTCAGGGAGGCGAACCCGCCCAGCGCCATTCCGGGCGGTCGAGCGCAGCGGTGCGGGCGTAGAGCACGGCGGTGATGCCGAGGCCGGGAAACGTCCTCCGGGAATACTCGCGGATCAGGCCCAGATCCCGCAGAGTCCGGTAATAATCGTTCCAGCTCTCGGCTCCCCGAACCAGGTGCATGTTGCCCAACCGCCGGTAAGGCGATTCTTCCCCGACCTCGAGCCCGAGGAAAAAGGCGCAGCGCGGATCCCAGCCGGTGGCGACCGGAAACGGTTCGGCGAAGGTTTTCCAGTGCCAGAGGTGGGGAGAGAGCGTTCCCAGGTGAGCGGGAGCGCAGAGAGCGTAGCGGGGATCGACGGTCCCGCGGACGTAGAGGTACACGGATTCGGTCCCCTCGGGGGGAGCCGAACGCGGGGCCCGGGGGTTGAAGTGCTCACGGGGGAAGCGCAGCCAGCGCGGGTAGGAGGCCAGCCCGAAAAATACCGAGTAATCCTGGTAGAGCGTGTCGAGCTGGAGGTTGACCGCGAGGGCGGTGTTGATCGTCTGCTTGCACAGGGAAGGGAAATGAACGGCATCGCCGGCCAGAAGCACCGTCGCCGCCGCGCCCGCGACCAGGCGCGGCTTTCCGGACAGCCTCCGCCAGGCCCAGAGGACCGCGGCGGCCGACAGCAGCAGCAGGGCCGGGAACTGCACGTAGATGAACCGTTCCTGGCTGTTGACGATCAGGGACATGGGAACGAACGACGAGAGAAACAGCAGGAGCAGAAACCTGCTCCGGAGCCCCCGCCAGCCGAGGACGCCGTACACGATACCCCCCAGGTACGCCAGGTAGACGACGGACGAAAAACTGTAGGCGTAGAGCAGGGCCCGGACGAAGAAGAGGTGGGTCTCCCAGAACGTCAAACCCATGGGGTTCCAGGCGCCGGTATCCCCGATCCGGTAGAAGAGCATCCCCAGCTTGGCGTCGCGCGGGGGGAAGGCGATCCAGAGACCCCAGGGGAGAAGGAAACCCAGGGCCGTCCAGGGTATCCCTTTCAGTATTCTTCGGCGGTCTTCCCGCTCCCCGCCGGGGAGCAGGCAGCTGAGCCAGAACGCGGCCAAGGCCACGCCCGTGAAAATTCCGTAGATATACTTGGTGAAATAAAGGGCCGCCAGCAGAACACCGACCAGGACAGCACGGCGGCGGCCAGGGCCGCGCCACGATCCCAGAAACACCGCGCACAGAAGACACGTCAGCAGCAGCCCCAGGTTCTCGAACATGGCGGTGGAGGACATGGTGTAGAACATGGGCGAAAGGGCGAGACCCGCCGCCGCCAGCATCCCCGGCGCCAGGGTTCTTCCCCCCGTGAAAGCGCGGCCGGCGGCGAAGACGGCCATGATCGCCCCGGCCCCCAGGACCGCGCTCGCCGACCGGGCCGCGGCGTAGGAATATCCGAAGACCAGGAGAAAGGGCGCTGAAACCCAGGAATGGAAAAACGGCCAATAGATCTGCATGTTCGTGCAGCGCCCGAATTCACGGAGATCCGCGCCCCCCAGGCTCCGGGCGATCAAGGCGCTCAGGGTGGAGTGGTGGGCCTCGTCCCAGCAGAACGGCCCCTGGGAGCGGATGAGGAAGAACCAGGTGAAGAGAAAGCTTCCCAGCGCCAGGACCGCGACCGCCGGCAGCGCGAACTTCTCCGGCCTTTTCGGATTGGCCGCCCCTTTCACTCCCCTCCCCTCCCCTTCAAGCCGAGTTTTTTTTCAAGAGCGCCGGTCAAAAGCCGGCCGCTGCGCTCCCAGGAGTAGGCCTCGGGATCGAATTCCCTCCGGGGCGGCGGCGTCCCGGAGAGAATCTCCATTATTTTCCCGGCCAGGCCCGGGACGGTGGGGGGACAGGCATGAAGATAGGGCGAAAAAATATCGGCGGTCTCCCCCACCACCGCCCCGACGACGGGCTTGCCCATCGCCAGGTACTCCCCCACCTTCAGCGAGGTCTTCATCCGGTTGGCGAGGTTGTCCCGCATCAAGACCAGGGCCACGTCGGCCAGGGCCAGGTAGGAGGGGATTTCCTCCTGGGGAAGCAGGCCGGTGGTGACGCAGCGCTCGAGCCCCGGCGCTTCCATCCTCGCCCGGCACTCGGCGAACAGCGGCCCCCCTCCGATCACCAGCAGGTTTGCGTCGTGGCGCCGTTTCATGACCTCGCCGGCCGCGCCCAGGATAAGGTCGATGTCCAAAACGCCGCCGGTGGTAAAAGAGGCCAGGAAGACCAGGACCGGGCCGGAGCCGAGCCCCAACCGCGCCCGCAGCTCGGGGTCGGGCGGCCGGGGCCGGAAAAGCTCCCGATCGATGCCGTGGGGAACCAGCGCCGGACTGCCCAGGCCCCGGCGCTCGGACCATTCCCGGATGTGGCGCGAGGGGGTCGTCACGCAGTCGGCGAAGCGGGGGAAAACGCGTTCGCACATCCAAACCAGAACCGAACGGAGACGCCCGGCTTGAAGAGGATACCCGAGATCGTCCCAATCCACCGCCACCGCCTTTCCCCTGAGTTTGGCCGCTACCAGCAAAGGAACGGTCAGGGGGGTGAACGTCTGCAGCAGCAGCACCCGGTACCCGCCGCGGAGAACGATCCTCATCCGTTTCCACGAAGCCCGGACAAGACCGGCCGGACTCGGGTCCTGGGCAACGGAAATGACGCCGGGATCGTCTCCCCGGTAATTGGACTCGACGTACGCCACCTTGAAACCGGCCCGGAGGAGGGCGCGGCGGAGGTGGCGGAAACGGTGGGTGGAGCCGTAACCGTCATCCATGGCGTTGACGGCCAGGACATCCGCGGGGAAGAGGCCCGGCGCGGCGGAGGCCTTCAGGGGCGGCCGGTCAGGACGGTTCGTTCTCATGGACGGAAAAATCGACGCTCCCGCGGTTGCGGGCGCTGCGGATCAATTCCCGCATCTTGAGCAGGTAGTAGCGCCAGAGGACGGTGTCGCCCCGGACCAGAAAGCGGCCGAGGTATCCCGCCTTGCGGAGCAGGCGGCGCGGGCTACGCAGGGTTCCTCTCAGAAAAGCCCGGACGGCGCGGCTCTCCGCTCCGGCCAGGAACTCGCCCGGAGTCTCGCCGGCGGGGGCGTAACGTCGTTTGCCGTCGAATTCGCTCCAGGCAACCGAACGTCCGGTGTCTTTGCGGAGCCGGTCATAGGCGGGAGTTCCGGGGAAAGGGGTCCGGTAGCTGATCTGGACCGAGTCCAGGGGGACGGTTCCGAGGAATGCAACGGTCTCGTCGACGGTCTCGGGAGTCTCGCCCTCCAGGCCGAACATGAACGAGGCATGGGTCCGGATGCCCAGATCGAAACAGGTCTTTACGATCTCTCTCACCTTGCCCAGGTCCACGGGTTTTTCCAGATGGGCGAGCACGGCCGGAGCGGCGCTCTCCACGCCGAACTTCACCCCCACGCATCCGGCCCGGGCCATCCGTTCCAGCAGGGGTCCGTCCAGGCCGACGGCGTCGGCCATGCAGGACCAGGAGACCCCGAGGCCCCGGGTTTCGATCTCCCCCAGGATACCCTCGACGTGGGAGCGGTTGATGCTGAAGGTATCGTCGTCGAAATATATCTCCCGGGCTCCGAAGCGTTCGACCGCTTCCTCCATCTCCCCGACCACGTAGCCGGGGGTGAACATCCGGTAACGGCCCGAGGCGTACATCACGTTCACCCAGAGGCAGTAGGAACAGCGGAAGGGGCACCCCCGGCTTGAATGAAGCTGGACGGCGGGCTTGCGGCGGTTGATGATGTCGAAATACGCTCCGGCATCGCTCCTGCGGTTGGAGGGAAAGAGGTGGCGGGCGGGATGCGGCAGCCGGTCGAGAGGCTCGACCAGGCCCGGAGACGGAACGACCGCCGGAACCCCGTCCCGCCGGTGGGCCACGCCCCCCACGGAAGCGGGGTCGGCGCCGGCCGCCAGGGCCCGCGCCAATTCCAGGAAATTCGTTTCGTACTCCCCCAGGAGAATAAAATCGATCTCGGGGTTGGCGGCGAGCACATCGGCGGCGAAGACGGTGACATGGGGCCCGGCCAGGGCCGTCCGGCAGCCGCTTTGTTGCCTCAGTCTCTTCGCCGTCTCCAGGTCGTAGTCGATGGTGGGCGTCGAGGTTTCGATCAGGACCAGGTCCGGGGAGAGGGCGGCCGCCTCCCGCAAGAATTCGGCCGGGGTCTGGTTGAGGGCGACCGAGTCCAGGACTTCGACCTCGAACCCGTCCGCTTCCAGGAGCCCGGCGGCGTACCCGAGAAAAAACGGGAACGGCAGATACGGCGAGGCCATCGAGCGTTTTTTGAAGATGGTGTGCGGCCAGCGCGACCCGGCTTTGATGAAGTAAAGTTCCTCGTCCCCCTTCTGGGGGAGGAGAATCGGGGGGTTGGCCAACAGTATTTTCATGGTTCGCCGCCAGACGTCTTCCAGTTGCCGCCGACCGGGTGGCGGCGGAAGAGGTAATCATACCAGATAAGGACGATGACGCCCTGCATCAACGTCATGTAGACGGTGAAGTTTCCGCCCGCGGCGAAAGCCGCGATCCAGACCGCCACCGCCGCCACCAGAGCCGCCCAGGGCCCCGCCGACAGTGCCAGCGAACCCAGGAACACCGCCAGCAGCAGCGGGAAAAAAAAGGGAAGCAGCCGCCGGACGAGAAAGGTCAAGGCGAAGAAACCGTACCGGGGGCGGAGCAGGCGGAGGTGGCGGACGACCACCTCCAGGGTGCAGCTCCCCCGTCGGCGTTTCTGCCTCAGCAGTTCCCCAACGGTGGGCGGCGCCGTCTCCTCCACCTCCGCCGACGGTTCCTGAACGACCCTGAACCCGCCCCCGACGATCTCCAGCGCCAGCTCGATATCGTCGACCGCGCTGGCGGGGTTGATACGCTCCACCAGGGCGCGGCGGAAACCGCAGAGCTGGCCGTACATAAACGGAACCGAGGAAAAAGCGCTTTCCATCGCCTGCAGGCGGTTCTCCTCGGCCAGGTATGCCCGTTCGTAGCCGGCGCTGCGTCCCCCCGGCCGCGCCCGCAGCCTCCCGCTGACCGCTCCGATTTCCGGGTCCCGGAACCGCCCCGCCAGGCCCCGCAGCGACCCCGGGCCGATGTCGGTGTCGGCGTCGGTCAGGACCACGACCTCGCCGCGAGCCCGTTCCAGGCCCCGGTTGAGGGCGCCGATTTTGCCCGAGGGCCGGGAAAGCCTGAGCAGCGTCGCCTCGGCGCCCGCGGCGGCGGCCGCGGTCCCGTCGTCGGAGGCGTCGTCGACGACGATGATTTCCCTCAGGGCCGCGGGGTAGTCCGATTCCGCCAGCTGCCGGAGTTTTTTTCCGATAACCGCCTCCTCGTTTCGAGCCGCCACGATCACGGAGATAAAGGGAGTGACCCCGTCCCCGGCGTCGGAACCGGCCCCGGACGCGGCCGCGGCCCGAAAGGACAGAACCGCCCGGTAGACGACAGGGAGAAGACAGATGCTCCCCGAAAGGGCGCATGCAACAAGCCAAACAACGTTCACATCATTCCCGTCCGGATCGAGCCCGGGACGGCCGGACCGCAAAACCCGGTTGCACCGCCGGCCCGGACCTACCCCCGGTCCCGGGAAAACAGATACGAAAGAAAATTTTTTGCGCCCCGGACCTTGCGGTAAAGATCGGAGAACGAGCGCGTATCCAGGAGGAAATGTAGCATAAAGCCGGGGCGCAGATAAAAGGATTTGAGCCCGCGGTCCACGTACGCCTGAATCTGCTCCTTGCTCAGCTCGGGGTACTCCACCACCGTGGCCTGTTCCCCGCCGTCCAGCCAATCCTCCCACGACCGCGCCCGGATCAGGTTGTTCTCCCGGCAGTACCGGTAATACTCGGTCCCCGGAAAAGGGATGGCCGCGGAGAATTGAAGGGTGTCGAGTTTGAGGGACCCGGCGAAGGCCAGGGTCCGTTCCATGCTGGCGACGGTTTCGCCCGGCAGGCCCAGGACGAAGCAGCCGTGCACCGACAGCCCCGCCCGGTGCGCGGCGCGGACGAACTCTTCGGACTGGGAGAGGGTGATGCCCTTCTTCATCCGGTTTAAAACCTCCTGGTCGCCGGATTCGAACCCGACCAGGAGTTCGCGGCATCCCGCTTCCTTCATCTCCCGGAAAAGATCGGCGTCTGCGGTATCGGACCGGGCGTTGACCGACCAGGCGACGCCGAGACCGCGGGACCGGATTTCCCGGCAGATTTCCCGGGCGCGGCGGCGGTCGACGGTGAAGGTGTCGTCCTCGAAAAAGATCTCCCCCCGGCGAAGCCGGGGCCAGAGGCGCAGGTCGTTCTCCATCTCGTCGACCACGTTTCCGGGCGAGCGCAGGCGATAACGCCGGCCGTGCATCACCTGGGGCCAGAGGCAGAAGCTGCACCGGAACGGGCATCCCCGGCCGGAGATGAGATCGAAGTAAGGGTATAGCTTGCCTCCGTCGAAGTAGGACATGACCTCCAGTTGGTGCCAGGCCGGAAAAGGAAGCCGGTCGAGGTCCTCGATCAGGGGGCGGGGGCCGGTATGTACGACTTGCTCCCCGCGCCGATACGCTATCCCCGGAACCCCGGCCAGGTCTTCCCCGGCGTCCAGGCAGGCGATGACGTCCCGCACCGCGTAGTCGTATTCGCCCCGGACGACGACGTCCACGGCGCCGGCGGCATCTTTCAGGGTTTCTTCAGGGAGCGCGCTGGCGTGCGGCCCCACCATGATCACCGCCGACCCCGCTTCCTCCTTGACGATCCGGGCGCAGTCGATGTCCGAATAGATCGAGGGGGTGGTAGAGTCCAGCACCGCGTACCCGGGGCGCTTCTCCCGGATCAGGCAACGCAGTTCCTCCTTTCCCCAGCGCCTCGCCGGGAAATCGTAGAGTTCCACGTCCATTCCGGAATTTTCCAGCACCGCGGTGGCGTAGGCGAGCCAATCCGGCGGGCGCAGAACCCTTCCCCGGGTCCGGGCCGCCCAGCGCTGGGTGCGGCAGAAATCGGGGACGAAGGGCTCGTTGATCACCGTTACTTTCATGGGAAATCCCCCGGGACCTTCAGAGACCGCGGCCGGAGAGCTTGCGCAGGTGCTTGTCTTCCTCCCGGTGAGCGATATTGATGGCATGGAGGACGATTCCGATCCCCAGCGAGATCAAGCCGACCAGGGAGAGGAACAGAGCCGAACCGAAAACGAAAAGGTTCCGGTCCGCGAGGCCGGCCGCGAGGAGCGCGGCGGCGGCCAGGTTCGCGCCCAGGAAGACGCAGCCCCCCACCGTCATCGGCTGGTGTTCCCGCAGGAGCATGAAGATGTTGAAAAGTATCCGGTAGCCGTCGCTGATCGTCTTCAGCTTCGAGCTGCTCCCCTCCGGCCGTTTCCGGTACTCGATGTCCCGGGAACGGATCCGGAACCCGTGCCAGACGCTTTTGATGTTGATCTCGGTCTCGATTTCGAAGCCTCCGGAGATCAGGTTCAACTCGTCGACGAGGGAGCGGCTCATGACCCGGTACCCGCTGAGCATATCGGGGATGTTGACCTTGTGGAGGCGGTAGGTGATGGAGCGGATGACCTTGTTCCCGAAAAGATGAAAGCCGGAAAAGGAGCCCGCCTGATAGATCTTGAGCCGGTTGCCGATGCACATCTCGCATTCGCCGGCGGCCACCGGCTCGATCAGGGCGCGAACGTCTTCGGCCGAGTAGGTGTCGTCGCCGTCGACCATCACGTAGATGTCGGCCCGGCAGCGCTCGAGCATGGTCTGCACCATGTTCCCCTTCCCCACCCGGGGATCGCGGATCACCGTGGCGCCGGCGGCGGCGGCCAGCTCGGCGGTGCGGTCGGCGGAGTTGTTGTCGCCCACGTAAATTTCGGCCTCGGGGAGCTCCCGGCGGAAATCCCCGATCACCCGGGCGATCGTCGCTTCCTCGTTGTAGCAGGGTATGAGCACGGCGATGTTCATTATCGTTTCCTGTTCGGTTCCGGTTGCGGCCCGGGAACCGGACGGGCCGCCTCCCAGTACGCCAGAGCGCAATAATATACCATGAGCGGGATGACCGTGAGCATTGCTCTGTTGATGGTCGTCCCCACCAGCAGCCATTCGAAAAAGGGTGTAAACACGAAGACCCCGAGAGAAACGGCCAGGGCCAGGAACAGGGCCAGGGCCGGCCAGCGCAGACGGTACGCCCGGTCCCGGATCAGGGCCGGAACGGAAACGGCGACGGCCAGAAGGAAATAGGGCCAGAGGAGGTTGTAGTTGCCGGTGTGGAAAAAATAGCGCTCCAGCAGGGCGAACGCCTGGGAGTGGTATTCCAGCACCCGGGCCTGGGCTGAAAGCCCCAGCTGAAGGTTGTAGGAGGCCTTGACCAGGAACCAAGGCAGGTTGGGGAGAAGGGCCAGGGCCAGGAAACCCAGGAAAAGGGCCAGCTTCCGCCGCCAGGCGATCCCGGCGGCGATCAGGACCAGCGCCAGCACCGGAACCGCGCTGCCGCCGAAGAGGGCCACCATTTCGTCCTTGGTGGACAGGCCGGCGGCGAAAGCCAGGGCGGAGACGGCCAGGAGCCGCCGGTCCCGCTCCACCGCGGCGCGGACCAGGTAGGCGATGCCGGCGAAGAAATACAACCCCACCGCCGCGTCGTAGTAGGCGAAACCGGCGTGAAAGGCGAGCAGGGGCACGCTCATGAGCAGGTACGAGAACACGGCGCCGAGGTGGGGCGGCAGCGAGCGGGAGAGGACCCCGAAAAACAGCGCGCCCAGGCAGAGATACAAGACGAGGGCGTCGAGGTTGACCAGTTTGTCGTTCCATTCCCCCGCCCAGACGGCCACCCAGGCTTTGAAGAGCGGGATCCCGTTGGGATAATGGGGGTTGGCCTGGCCCAGCAGATCGGGGTCGTCCCGGCCCAGGACGATTCCGCGGTGTTCGAAGTAAACCTTCCCCTTCATGTTCCAGAACGAGACGCTGTCGTCGAAATAACTGGGGCTGACGGCGACAAGATCCGCCGCCACCGCCGCGTGGACGCCCACCAGCACCAGGGCCGCCGCCGCCAGCAGGCGCCTTCCCCGCGAACGGTCAGGGGGAAGGAAAGGCGCCGCCGCCGCCCACAACGCCCGCCAACCGCGCCGCCGCCCCAGCGCCCAGACGACCGCCGCCGTCGGCAACAACACGGCGGCGGCGACCGGCCGGGAGAAGCCGACGCCCAGCACCCCCAGGTAGAACAGGTAAAACCCTACGGCCCCCATGCCCAGGACGACGGCGAGCGGCAGTTTTTCCCAGAGCGTCAGCCGGGGTCGGCGTCCTTCGGCCGCGGCGAGCAGAACCCAGCCGACCAGTCCGGGCACGAGGTAGGCGGCGGCGGTTTTGAGGAGCAGAGCCATACCGCTGTTCAATCCTTATTCGTCATCTTCGCGGAAGACATAGGTGTTTTCGTCCATCCTGGCCACGACGCGGCCCGGACCGGAAATAAAGACGGGCGCTCCCGGTCCGACCAGCCGGAGCCGGCGTGAGACCGGGTCCGGGACGATCTCGGGGTTGTCGTACATCAGGTGATAACGGATGTTCTCCCCGGGAACGATATTGGCGGCGGTATCGCAGTTGAGGCGGCGCGGGTAGAGGTAGTAGATCAACCGGCAATCGTAGGGCCATCCCTGGTAAAAATGGTACGAGGCGTCCCGGGGGATATGCTCCCGGGCGAAGTCGACCAGGCGGTAAAAATCCCCCAGCCCCGGATAGTTTTTTTCCCGCGCGGGGGGAGCCGCGAACTGCCGGTTCACCTCCCCGGCCAGTTCGACCATGCCGTACATCTCCCGGAGGTCGTAGAGCACCCAGACCGCGCCCAGAACGGCCGCGGTCCGAATGACGACGGCACGGACGCCCGCGCCGGACCGGACGCGGGCGATGGAGCACAGGATACCGATAAGAACGGCAAGGGCGGCAGCGGCCAGCGCCCAATCGATCAGGGGCAGGCCGTAGAGGACGGGACTGTTGAGGGAATTGACGGTCCCGGGGTGCAGGGGCCGGGGGGCCATGAATTCCCGCCACCCGTCGGAGAGGTAGGCGGGGAGGGAGAACGGCCGGATTTCCACGGAATCCAGTTCCACCCACCCCGGCGCGCCGTTGAAGAACAGCCCCAAACGGCCTGGAACCCCTTCGGCGGCGCCCGGCGGCAAAGGAAACCAGACCGTGTGGAAGCGGCGGTCGCGGACGGCCGTGCCCTCGCCCAGAACTTCGGGAGGGCGACCCGGTCCCTGGAAAAAAGCGCCCGCCAGGCGGGGGGAGAAGGCCCGGAAACGGATCCGCAGGTACCGGTCTTCCGGTCCCGCGCGCCCCGGAAGGAACACCACCGCCTGGTTCTGAGCCCAGAACCGGAAGCTTCCCCCCACGACCCCGGCGCCGGCGATCCCATCCCCGCTCCAGGCCCGCCCGTCGTCGGGGCGGTCGAACTCCCAGGAGGAGGCGCGGGCGGATGCGGGAAGAACGGCGCAGAACAGAGCCAGGCAGATTCCACGAGCCACTCTGGGGGGGAGACCGTCCATGTTATCCGTCTTCTCCTGACCTCATGCCTGACCCGGTACCCGTCCCGGGACCGCGGTTCCGTCACTCTAGGGGCTCGGCGCCGTTTTGGCAAGGAGCATCCCCGCCCCGGGACGACGGGCCGCGGGCTAGTCCGGTTTCAGGGCCCCGGGGCGCGAATAGAGCGGCAGTTCCACAAGCAGTTCCGCCGGCGCGATCCCCTGTCGGGGGAGGTAGTTGAGGATCATGGCCGTATCCAGGGCCGGGTTCAACCCGGTCCCGGACCGCCGGGCCAGGGCCAGGAGCCGGAGGTCGTAGCTGCCGGACGCCCCCGGGGGAAGCAGGATATTGGCCCGCAGGCGCACCCGCTCCCCGGCCCGCCAGCGGTAGGAGGGGTAAATGCGGTACGGGGCCATCAGCGCCTGCTGAACCAGAGGAGCGGAGCCGGAGGGGCCGGTCAGAAGAACGACCGGCAGCAAATCCGGCAGCGGGGCGCGGCGGACCATGAATTCGGCGCTGAGGCGGGCGACGGGGAAACCCAGTTCCTCCCCCCGATCGAGTTTCACCGCGCCGATTTCCAGCCCGGGCAGCCCCGGCACCGGCCGGAATTCCTCCCCGGCCGCCGGCGCCGGCGCCTCGACCACCCCGGGCTCGTAAGTCTCCCCCCGCCGGAAAAGAGCCAGGGAATTGACCGACGCCGCCAGGCGCCACCGTCCTTCCCGGAGAAATTCGCGGACCGATTCGTCCCCCCCGGGGGTGTAGAAGTCGTAAAAAGTGAGCCAGTCGTCGAAATCAACCAGGATCCACTCGGCTTTTTCCCGCGCGGGCGGGATTTCCGGACGAAAGTCGGGGTGGGTGGTAAAGGCGTAGAGGTGGTAGAAGTAGAACAACCAGGGACGGCTGGAGAGCTTGGGGGTGAAGGCGAAGCTGGCGATGACCGGCGCTGCGGCCGGGACCGCATCCACCATCCGGTCCCGAACCGCGTCTTCCCGGGTATATGCCCACGTTCTCCAACCTTGGGGAAGCTCGAAAAGCGGACCGAAAAACCAGGCGGAAAGAACCGAGGCGATTATCACCGCTCCCGCCAGGACCCGGCGACCGGTAGGAAGGGACAAGACCCGGAGAAGGTTCCTGGCCCCGAAGATCGAACCCAGAAAGACCAGGGGGGTGATGATGGAGGAGTATTGGTAATGAATCGAGTAGTGGGAAAATCTCTGAGAGAGCAGCCCCTCGGCCAGGCTGACGAGCAGAGCGGCCATGCCGGCGGGCGAGAAAACGGCGAGAAAAGCGACCGGAACCAAAAGATGCAGCAGATAGAGAAGCTTGGGCCCGGTGAAGACGGCCGAAACCACTTCGAGAGGATGGGTCAGGAGGTTGACGGCGATCTCTTGAGGAGAATTTCCCAACCAGCTGAAAAAGGCCATGCCCGCTTGAGAAGCGCTGGTCTGATCGATCACCGCCGGACGAAACGCCGGCTGAATCGCTTTCAGGCAGACGGCGAACCAGACGGCGGCGACGGCGATGGTCCCCAGTCCGACCCACGCCTGTCGACCGGCCCCGAGGGAACGGAGTTCGCGGGCCTGGATCACCGCGAAAATTCCCAGCGCCGCCACGGGAATAGCCGCGTCCTCACGGCAACTCAAGGCCAGCCCCACTAAAAGCCAATAGCCCCAGCGACGTCCTGAAACCAGGGCCCAGGCGGCTCCGAGCAACAGCGGGGTGGTCAGGGCTATGGGATGGAATTCGTAAAGACAGACGAAGTTCATGGCCGGAAACACCAGGTAGGCGAGGCCGAAGATCAGCCCGAAGGGATCTCCCAGGATTTTACGTGCCAGCAGGTACACCGGCCACGCCCCCAGCCCCAGGGCCAGCGCCTGGAGAGTGAGCAAAAAGAGGGGAGAACCCATAAGGGCGTACGTCGGCGCCAGCAGAATCAGGACGATAAAGACATGACCGCCGTTAAAGACCGTGGCGTGGCCGGGAGCCCCCCCCGCCAGGAAGCCGTGGGCGGCGTTCCAGGCGGTCTGATTAAGCAGGGCCAGATCGATGTCGCCGAAGGAGAAAGAACCGTATTTGCGCCAGGCAACGGCGGAAAATACCGCGAAAAAGACCAGTATCCCCGCCCCAACCGCGGGGAGATGCCACCGCTGTCTACTCCGTTGCCGGCTCCGAGTTTTCTTTTCTTTTCCGCCCAACCGCTACAACCTCCCTATCTTCGCCGCCGCAGGGGAAAGCCGATAAAAACCGCAGGAGATGATTTTCATAAAGAGTCTTGAAAAAAGTATACAGGTTCTTTTCCTGCAGGGGAGTCCGATAATTAAAATCGCGCCAGGCTTGGCTCGATACCAGCCGGCTCCTCAGTCGTGAGTTGGCCAGATCGGCCCAGCTGTTTCTTCCCTCCACTCCGACCTCCGCGGAAAATCCGGCGGCGCCCAAAGCCCGGGTCAGGGTCTCGGGAGTGAAATAACTGAGATGCTCCCGCGGCTTGAGATGGCCCAATAAAGCGGTGCGGCCGCGGTTCACCAGACGGGACGCCAGGTTGGGAACCCGGATATAAACAATGCCGGCGGGTTCGAGCAGAGTGCTGACGAATTTGAGCATCTCCACCGGCCGGGGCAGATGTTCGAGGACATGGATCATAACCACGGCGTCGAAGGTCTCCCCGGGGGGAAAATCCTCGATCCGGAGACACCGGCACGAAAGCCCGCGGCCTCGGGCATAGGATACGGCATTGGCGCTGACGTCCACTCCCTGGGCCCGCCATCCCCGCTCGACCAGGTATTCTACGAAAAAACCGTAGGAGCAACCCACCTCCAACACCCGCGAACCCGGGGCCGCTTTCAACCGCGATTCCCAGATGCCGAAGCGGCGGCGGAGACCGCGGCGGGGGCGGCCGCTCGAAGGCGATCGGGGATAAATGTTGTCGTAACCGACATCCGTTTCCCCCTGCCCCTCAAGAACTTCAAAAACCAACCCGCAGACCGGACAGCGGACGACGAGCAGCCCGGGAATGTCGAGAACGCTTCGAAAACCGGCGGAAGCGCCACAGACTCGGCAGGCGGGAAGCGAAAGATCGTTCATGCGCACACCATACCCCATTTCCCGCTCCCGGAAAAGTTTTCCGCTTCCGTCCGTTATGCTATGCTTTCGCCCAAGAGCATGAGAGTCCTTTTCATACATCCGCCTTCAACCCGCAACCTTAACTATATATCGCATGCCGGAATCGTTCTCCCTTCCGGAATCGCGGCGTTGAGCGCCTGGCTGCGCCGGGAGTTCGGGCCCGCGAATATCGAAATCGGCGTGATCGAAGGTCATGCCCGCAATCTCGGGGTCGAAGAGATCGTCCGGGAAGCGACCCGGAAAGACTGGGATGCCTACCTCTTATCGTACTGGACCGCTTTCGCCATGCAGGCTTACGCCGTTTCCGATCGGCTTAAACGCCTGCGCCCGAACACCCCGATCGTCCACGGCGGCGTCCATGCCAGCCTGGTTCCGGAGGACGCCCTGCCCCATGCCGACTACGTCGTGCTCGGCGAGGGGGAAATCACTCTTGCCGAACTCCTCCGGGCACTGGGAGGGGAAGGCGACCCTCGCCGGGTCCGGGGTATCGCTTATCGTGAAAACGGGTCAGTGCGCCTCACCGAAACGCGGCCTCTTCTGGAAAATCTCGACGACACCCCCTTCCCCGCCTACGATCTTCTGGATCTGGAACCTTATTTCCGGCAGGTGGGCGAAAATATCATGCATGTGGTGGGGGGGCCGCGTTTTCCGCTGTACCCCTCCCGGGGCTGCCCGTTCGACTGCGCCTATTGCTGCTCCCCCGCCATGTGGCGAAGAAAGGTCCGCTGGCGCAGCCCCGCCGGCGTCATCGCCGAAATGCGCCGCTGTATCGAAGAGTACGGAATCTCCAGCTTCCATTTCTGGGACGACAACTCCATGCTGGGGGGAACGTGGATGGAGCATTTCTGCCGGGAACTGCTGGATTCCGGGCTCAAGACCAACTGGGTGGCCCTGACCCGGGCGGAGACCATCATCAAACACCGGGAAATTCTCCCCCTCATGCGCCGGGCGGGATGCCTGGGTTTGGAAATCGGCATCGAGAGCACCAGCGAGAAAGCCCTGGAAGCGATGGACAAGGGCCAGACCCTGGTGGAGATCGAGGAGGCTCTGCGGCTTCAGCGCCAGGCCGGACTCCATGCCCTGTACACCCTGATGGCTTTCTCGCCGGGAGAGGACCTGACCAGTTTCTGGGTCCAAAACCGGACGATGGACAGATACTTCAACGGGTCCCGCTTCCCCGCCCTTTACTTGGGGCAGTTCGCCACCACCTACCCCGGCACCCGCTTTTTCCGGGAAGCGCCCCGGGAAGGAATGGTTCTGGCCCGGGACTGGAACGACCACCACCACGATACCGTGAACTTCGCCCCCTTTTCCCTCCTCCGGGACGTGCCGGTGCGCACCCGGCGCATCCTGCCCTGGTCCGGCGCCGCGATCTGCTTGGCGGCCATGTTCAGGATACGTTACGAAGTCTTCGATCTGGAACAGCCTCCGAGCCGGCTGCGGCGGAACCTGGCCGGGCACTGGAAACGGTTGCGCTGGTTTTACCGGCGCTGCGACGGAACCAAGACGATCGCCGACCTGGGAGAAGAGATGCAGCGGATTTTTCCCATCGAAGACCGCTTCGAGGGCATCCGCTTCTGTTGCGTCGCCGCTTTGCTGCTGGCTTGCCTGGGGTTGATCAAATCGGCGAACAACCCCCACTCCATCCGGGCGATTCATCGGGGAGTCTTCCTCTACTACCTGGCCAACCTCTTTAACCCTCACTATCTGAAAACGCTCGGACGACTGGGACGACGGGCCTTTTCTCCCCGGACGGAAACCGGAGAGACCCGATGCTGAACATCGCCCTCGCCGCCAGCGGAGCGGGGCACATACGCCGGGGCATCGAAATCTGGATCGAATCGCTCCACCGCCGCCTGAGCGGACGTTGCCGGGCCGTGCTCTTCAAGGGGGGAGGAACGGAAGCCGGGGGGGAGCGGGTACTCCCCTGCCTGCGCCGGGACGCCCGGATCTGGGGAGGGGTCTCGTCCCCCATCCCCTGGACGGCGAGGATGTACGCCGAACGGCTCAGCTTCGCCCCCGCCCTGTTGGGGCGCCTCAAGGAATTCGATATCCTCCATACCGCCGACCCCTTCCTGGCCGCCCTGGCGGTGTACTTCCGGAAAGCCGGGTACTGGAAGGGAGCAACCCTCCTTTCCTACCAGGGGCCCGGCCCGGTATGGGGCTGGTACGCCAACCGGGTCGGCCACGTCCAGTTCCTCGACGAGAGCTATCTGACGGGGCCCGGGGCCCGGCTGCGGGACCGCGGCCGGGCCCACGTCGTCCCCAACTTCGTGGACACCGATGTGTTCCGCCCCGGAGACCCCGGCGCCGCGCGGCGCGCTCTGGAGATCGACGTTCCCGGCCCCCTGGTCGTCTCGGTGGGAGCGATCACGGGGATGAAGGGGATCGACCTCCTCACCCGGGGAATGGAACGGCTGCGCCGGGACGCGGGCGTACCCGCGGAGCTGCTGCTGGTGGGGCAGGAACAGAGCGAGTCCGCCGCTATCGTCGCCCGGGCCCGCACCCGGCTGGGCGGGGCGCTGCACGTGCGCGCGAACCTTCCCCACCGGCTCATGCCCGAAGTCTACCGCGCCGCCGATGCCTTCGCCCTCTGCAGCCCCTTCGAGCCTTTCGGGATAGCCTTCATCGAAGCCATGGCCAGCGGGGTCCCGGTACTGGGCAACCGGGTTCACCCGACCGTTTCCATCATCGGCGGCGGCGGACTGGCCGCGGACGTCCTTTCTCCGGCGCGGACGGCGGCGGCGCTGGAACGCCTGCTGGCGCCGGACGCCCGCGAGGTTTTCGGGAAACCCGGACGCCGCCGGGCCCTGGAAACGTATTCGGCGGCGGTGGTGGTGGGGCAGATCGTCGATCTCTACGCCGAGCTGGCCGGCGGCGGCCGGACCTGACCCTGTTCAGGCAAGGGAATCGAGGCCGAGGGGAGCGAGCCCCCGGGAGAAATTACGCGCCCAGGTGTTTGCCCGGGCCAGCCTGAGGGCGTTTTCCCGGCAACGGCGCCGGAGCGGCGGATCATCGAGGAGGGAAAGCGCCGCCGCCGCGAAATCCCCGGGGTCGGCGCGGCTCACCGCACCCGCCGGTTCTTCCGCGATCGCGCGGGCGACGGGAGGAACCGCGGTCGTGACCACGGGAAGGCCGCAGGCCAGGTAATCGCGGATCTTCATCACGTCGCCGTAGCGCTTGGTCGACTGGGGGTAGTCCGGGTAGGGGGCCAGGGCCACGGCGCTGCGGGCCAATATCCCCGTCAGCTCCGCCGGGTCGGAGACCATCCCCAACACCCGCACCGACCCGGCCAGTTCCGGGTCGCGGGCCCATTCCCTCACCCGCTCCAGTTGCCTCCCCCCGCCCAGTATCCACAGAACCGCGGCCGGCGCCCGGCGGCGGATAAGGGGGAAGGCCTGCATAAGAATTTCGATCCCGTTTTCGAAGTTGACGGTGCCGGCGAAAACCAGACGGTCGGGATCGATCTCGTCTTCGGCGGGAAGGTCGATCTTTTCCACGTCCACGCCGTAGTTGACCGTGACCTGGGGGGCGAGAAGGCGGGGATCGTAACCGAGTTCGTCGATGCGGGCCCGGGCGTAAGCTTCGGAGATGTTCCAGACCAGGTCGCAGCGTCGGCAGCACCACCGGTCCAGCGCCAGGTATGCCCGATTCATCAGGGGGGCGCCATAGCGCCGGGGGGTGAAATCGAAGAGGTAGTAGACGACCTTCCGGGCGCGCCCCGCCCGCCGGAGCCAGACCCCGAGGGCGGCGTTGACCGATTCCATCCCCACCAGAAGGTCGATCGGGCGCCCGGAGGCCGTCGAAGACGCCCAGAGCAACGAGAGGATGTCCCGGAATTTAAGCCGGAGGATGGTGCCGCTCCGGGCCTGGCGTCGCCGGGAGACATGCCACCAGGGCCGCAGCCACCGCGGCAGGGTCCTCCGCTCCGCCAGGGTCCCGTTCCGATAGGTTTCCAGGGTGGGGAGAAGATCTTCGGATTCGGGGAGGGGCTGCTCCAGGATGTGGACCTCGGGAAACCGCGGGACGAAGAAATCGATGAACGGCTGCACCGGACCCGAGGTCCGCAGGCGCACCCCCCCCTTCTTCACCGTGTAGGTGGCGAAGAGAACCACGTTGACGTCCGTTCTAGACATCGCGGTTCGAAGCTTCCCGGCGGAAGCCGAGCAGCCATCGGCGCCAGGCTTCGATCAAAAAGAGTTTCCAGAGGAGAAACTCCTTCTCCTTCTCCAGGGGGGAGTAGCGGCGGGGGCGGAAATCGGCCAGGGCTTCGATCCTTTCCCGGGAGTAATGTTCCCGGGCGAAACTGTCCGGCGCCAGCAGATAGTCGAGCACCTTCCGGCGGTTGCTTTTGAGCACCTCCGCCATGGAGAGGGGAAATCCCAGTTTGGGGCGGGAGGCGATCCGGGGGGGGAGAAGTCCCTCGGCCAGGGCGCGGAGAAAGGCCTTCTCCCCACCGCTCCCCGGGCTCATCTTCCAGGAGGGCGGCAGTCCGAAGGCGAACTCGACCAGCCGGTGGTCGAGGTAGGGGACGCGGGCCTCGACCGAATGCGCCATGGTGGCGTGATCCACCTTCATCAGGTAGTTGCTGGGAAGCTGTTCCTCGATCTCCCAGCGCGAAATCTGCCGGAAGATGTCGGGATCGCGGTAGGCCTCGATCTTCGCCCTCATCCTCCCCGCGCTGGCGGCCGCGCCCCGGAACATGCGGGAGACGGCGTAGTGGTGGAGCCGGGAACGCAGCGGCAACGGCAGGATGGAGAACGGCGGCCGGGAAAGCCGGAACCAGGAGTAGCCGCCGAAAACCTCGTCGGCCCCCTCCCCCACCAGCATCACCTTGACCCGGTGCTCCTTGAGCTTTTCCAGGATGAACCAGATGGTGAAAATCCCGGCGTCCAGGCTGGTGAGGGCGTCGAACGCCGGAATGACTTCCTCGATCCGGCGGCAGAGTTCCCCGGGGTCGAGCACCACTTCGTGGTGCTCCGAACCGATCGTTTCCGCGACCGCGCGGGCATAGGGGCGCTCGTCGAGGCGGTGAAGGAAGCCGGCGGTGAAGGTTTTGATTTTTCCCGGATGCCCCCGGGCGGCCAGAGCGGCCACCAAGGAGGAGTCGAGCCCCCCCGAGAGGAGGATGCCCACGGGGACGTCGGAGCGCAGCCGCAGGTTTACCGACGATTCCAGCAACTCCCGCCCGGCCGCGAGCGCTGAAGGTCGGTCCCCGGGCGCCCGGGGCTCGGACTCCAACCGGTAATACCGGCGCAGCCGGCACGTTCCGGCGGACGGGTCGTATTCGAGAAAATGCCCCGGGGGGAGGCGGGAAAGATTTTCCAGAACCGTCCCCCCCGGACTGTCCAGGAACTGAAAGGCGAGCAGGGACGCCAGCGCCTCCGGGTCCTCCCGGGGCTCCCAGACCTCGCCGGGGAGACGGTAGAACGCCTTGGCTTCGGAGGCAAAGTACAGGCGTCCGGAAGCGAGATGATACAAGCAGGGCTTGATCCCGAAACGGTCCCGCACCAGGTACCCGCGGCCGGAAGAGCGGTCGAGGACGAAAAAAGCGAACATGCCGTTGAAGCGCTCCAGCGCCGCTTCGCCCCAACGCTCCCAGGCCTTCAGCACCACCTCGGTGTCGGTGCCGGATACGAACTCAACGCCGGACGCCTCCAGTTCCGCCCGCAGTTCGCGGTAGTTGTAGACCTCGCCGTTGTAGGCCACGACCAGGGACCCGTCCGGCGTCGCCATCGGCTGATGGCCGGCCGGGGACAGGTCGAGGATGCTGAGCCGGCAGGTTCCCAGGACCGCCGTCCCGGCGGGATCGCTCCATACCCCGCGATCGTCCGGACCGCGGTGCCCGAGCGCCCCCAGCATCCGCCGCACCAGCTCCGGAGCCCGGGCGTCCGGCTCGGCGCCCACTATCCCGGCTATGCCGCACACGGCCCGTCTCCCTCCAACGGCAACAGTTTCTCCAGTATCCGGCCCTTATCCATCTCCCGGGCCCAGGCGAGGGCTTTCCCGGCGACTTCGGCGTAGAGAGCGCGGTCGGCGCACAACCGTTCCACGGCGGCGGCCAGTTCCGCGGAGTCGGCAACGATCCAACAGGCTCCCCGCTCGGCTCCCTCCCGGGCGGTCGGAGTGGCGCCGTCGCAGAGCACGGGCAGGCCCGCGGCCGCGTATTCGCGGATCTTGATGGAATCCCGGTAGCGGTCGAGGTCGGGGTCGCCCCCGTAAAATGCCAGCCCCAGCCCTCCCCCGGCCATTGCCGCCAGGGCCTCGGACCGCGGGAGCATCCCCAGGTTCCTGACCGGCCCCTCCGAAGGGAAAGCGAAGCTCCTCGCCCCCGAGCCGATGACGGTCAGACGGGCGGGGATGCCGCGGGAGCCGAGGATGCGTAGGGCTCCCGAAACAATATCCCGGTCGAGTGAAGCGGAGAGGTGCCCGATCAGAACCAGTTCCCCCGGGTCTCTCTCCGCGGGCGGAATCCTGGGAATCTCGTCGTAAAAGGGGGAGTTGGGCAGCCACGCCACCTTCCCTCCCCCCCCGGCCGCGCGGCAGAGTTCGGCCACCGGTTCCGAAGCGGCCCACACCCCGGCGGCGCGCCGTACCGCCCGGAAAAAGAATTTCCGGTAGGCGGCGTTGAGTATCCGGCCGGGGAAACGGCGCGGGGAATAGTCGACCGCGAGAAAGATACCGGGGCGCCCCGGCCGCAGCAAGGGGACGACCGCGGCGAAATTGAGGGGATCGGCGCAGACGACGGTGAAATCGCCCTGCAGATGCCGGTTGGCCAGATTGGGCGTGGCCAGCATCTCCGCCAGCCAGCGGACGGGTCCGGAGAAAGGGACCCGGGTACGGCCCAGTTCCCTCCAGCCTTCTCCGGCCGCCAGGCTCAGGACGGCGGGCCCCCTGCCCCCCAGGGGATTTTCGATCAGCGCCGCCGAACGGCCTTTGCGGACGACGTATTCGATGATCCGGTCGACCCCCCCCTGCTTGGGACGCCCCACCTCACCCAGGCGGTGGGCGACGAAAAGAAAGTCGCAGCGCTCCCGGGCACGGCTCATCGCCCTCTCCCCCCCCGCAGTATCCGCCCCAGGCAGGATAAACCCACGGCGAACCGCAGGCAGTACATCCCCGCCGCCAGCCCGGGGTGGGCGGCGAGGCGCCGCCACTTGCCGTTCTCGAAAAAAACCCCGCAATACCGGTAATACGGCCCGAACTGCCTGCGGATCTCCGGATCCCCCCGACCCCATTTGGCGATATAGGCGTCGAAGCCCCGGGCGTAATAACGCTTTTTCGCCAGGTAACGCCTCACTCCGAAATTCCCCTCGTCATGGTAGAGGACGGCGGAGGTGATACCGACCGGACCGGCGGCGCGCATTCTCCGATCGAAGTCCCAGTCCTCGGGGCCGTTGAGGGACTCGTCGAACCCCCCCGCGGCCAGGGCCGCCGCCCGGCGGACGAAGCGGACGGCGTCGACGACGGTACCGTCGTAAAACCCCCGCTCGAAATTCCGCACCCTTGCCCACCACCCGCTTCCGACCACCTTTTCCGGAACATAGAGGGCGGCCGCGCCGTCGTGCTCGAACCGGCTCAGGCCCTCCGCGATCACGCCGGCGCCCAGGCGCATGTCGGCGTCGAGGATCAGCACGAACTCCCCCCGGGCCTCCGCCAGCCCCAGGTTGCGCTGGGCCGAGCGTTCGGGACCCCGCTCCAGCACCCGGGCTCCTCCGGAGCGCGCGATCTCCGCCGTCCGATCGTTCGAGGAGTTGTCGACCACCAGAATTTCCAGTTCTCCGGGCGACAGCCCCTGGGCCCGGACGGAGGCCAGGCAGGGGCCGATGTTCTTCTCCTCGTTGCGAGTCGTGATCAGAACCGTCGCCGCCGGGCTCACACGCTCGTCTCCCGTTCCTCTCCCCAGGCGAATCCGACGCAGACAAGCATGGTCAAAAAACCGCCGACGGCCAGGATCGAAACCACGGACGGAAGCCCGGGGTGGTGCAGCGCTATGGCCGCGGCCTGAAGGACGGCCAGAAGAAATATCGCGGGAACGAACCGCATCCGGTGCAGGGAAAGGTTATAGAACCCGGCGGTCCAGGCCAGGGAATAAAAGAACATGGCCAGGGCGAAGGCGAAAACCAGCTCGACGCTGGCCGGGTTGTCCTTGCCCGTAAGCAGTCTCAGAAGAAAACGGGGAGCGGCGGCGGCGGCGGCGACCCCGATCAGGCCCAGGGCGCCCGCCGTCCCCAGACCCTTCACCAAGAGGTGGCGGCTGGCCCGTTTCCCGGCCTGGGCGGCGGCGGCCTTGGGGAAGACGACCACGGCGATGCCTCCGGGAAGATAGAAGACGATTTTCCCCACCATCTGCGCGACCGAATAGTACCCGGCTTCTTCGGGCGAAAAGAATTTCTTGACCAGGTTGACGTCGAAGTTGGTCAGGAGCGCGAAAGAGACCAGGAAAAGAGCGGTCGGCAGGTAATGGCGGCAGATCGGAGCCAGGGGTACCGGCGGAGAATCCTTGGCGGCGACTCCCTCCCGGCGCCCCCATCGGGCGATCAGCCAGTAACCGGCCCCGGCCAGCAGCAGAGGGCCCGAAATATAACCGGCCATCCCCCCGGCCGCGCCCGCGCCCAGGGCGATGCTCCCGGCCCCCACCAGCAATTTCCCGGCGGCGGCGGCCACGGTCAGCCCGGCCAGGGCCGAAAACATCTGGCTCCCCTGGAGAAACGCCTGGGGGACGACCCCGAAGATGGCCACCGCGACCAGCGCGCCGGCCAGCACCATGTATCCGGGATCGTTCAGGTTCTGCTGCCGGGCCAGAAAACCGGCTCCGAAGAGGAAGAAAAGAAAAATCGCCAGGGATGCCGTTCCCAGCATCAAGCTTACCGAGCGCACTCCGCGAAGGATCCGAGCGGGATCCCCCAGTTCGCGACAGCGGGCGAAAAAACGGGCCAGGACCGGCTGGAACGGCAGGGTGAGCTGGCCGAAATACAGGGTGAGAGCCACCACCGAGTTGAGAACCCCGTAGGTTTCGACGTCGAGCAGGCGGACCACGAGGAGATGGTAGGCGAGGTTGAGGGCGTTGACGACCTGGGACCCGCCCACCACCACTCCCGCGTGGCGCAGAAACTCGCTTTTCAGCAATTTTTTCACCGTCCGTATCCCCGGAGGATAGCACATGAATCCCGCCTTGGGGATTTCCAAAGATCCCCCGGGCGGAGCCTTCGTACCGGTCTTCAGAGGACTTCGCGGTCGAGGTCGGCGACGGTGGCCCGGGATCGTGATAAGACCAGCGAAAGCGCCAGCAGGCAGCCGCCCATGACGTTCATGACATGAAGGATGGAGAGGAGCGTGGGGTGGCGGAAATAGATGATCGCGGTCTGAACCGCCGCGCCCGCGACCAGGGGGGCGATGAAGCGGGTGTTGTGGATGGAGAGGTTATAGTAAACAGTCAACCACAGCAGCGCGTAAAGGCTCATGGCCGTGGCGAACGGCACGACCAGCGCCACCGCTTCGGGGGCGGTCTTTCCGGTGAGGAGAAAGAGAACCAGCGAAGGCGAAACCAGGCAGACCCCCACCCCCGCGCCGCAGAAGAGGGCGGTGAGCCCCAGCCCCTTGAGCAGGTAGGGGAAACTGGAACGGGCTTCCACGGCGGCGGTGGTCGCCTTGGGGAAAACCACCATCGACACCGCCCAGGGCAGGAAGAGGATGATCTTGCCGATCATCTGCGCCACCGAGTAGTACCCCGCCTCCAGGGGGGAAAAGAACCGTTTGACCAGGGTTACGTCCATGTTGGTCAGGACCGTAAACGAAACCAGGACCAGGCCGGTGGGAAGATAGTAACGGTAGACGGGAAGCATCGAGGTCTTTTCCGGGGCCCAGGCGCCGGGCCGGAGCCGGAAGCGGCGGGCGATGAGTACGGTTCCCGCGGCCAGGATGAATGCGGGAGTGGCGATGAACCCTCCCACTCCCGCCGCCACCCTGAAACCCGCGGCCAGCAACCCGAAACCGACCGCTACCTTGACCAGGGCCGAGGCGGCGTTGACGGCGGCGAAGGCTCCGAACAACTGGGCCCCCTGCAGGAAGGCGAAGGGGGCCGAGATCATGATGTTGACCGCGATCAGGACCCCGGCCGCCGCCACCCACCCCGCCCCGGGCAGGTTCTGCCAGCGCGCCAGGGGAGCGGATAACACCGCGGAGAGCGCGACCAGGACAATGGAAACGACCCCGAGGTCGAGCAAGCCGCGGCGGTAGACGTATCGAGCCTTGCCCGGCTCGTGGCGGGCGATGAACCGGGCGATGAACCGGGTGAGAGCGGGTTGGAACGGGGGGGTGAACTGGCAGAAGTAAAAGCTGAGGATGACCAGGGCGTTGAAGGCCCCGTACTCCTCGCAGGTCAGTTTCCGGACCATGACCCAGTGGAAGAGAAAGTTGAGCAGGTTGACCAGCTGCAGACCCGCCACCATAACCGCGGTATGGCGGATGAAATCGTCTTCCCACAGCTTGAGAACGCGTCCTTTCATAACCGCCGGACCGAAGTCAGTCTTTCTTTGCGGGGCCGCGGCGAAGGTGGAGGCTCCGGAAATCGGTCAGATGTCCGAGGACCTTCCTGCCCGCCCGGCCCAGAAATCTCAGGTCGTCGACGCTCCTGATCCCCAGAAGCTTGCGGGCGACGAAGACCGGATCGAATGCCACCGTGTACATGCTCCGGACCAGCTTGAGCAGCTCTTCCTCCGGATAGGGCACCTTCATCACCGGGCGTTTCATGTCGTAGCGGTCCCAGTCCTCGGTGGCGAGCCAGCCTCGCTCCCGGCATTCCCGGAAAAGCTCCGTTCCCGGATAGGGGATGACGATGGTCGCCTGCATGGTCCAGGCATACCCGCGGCGCAGCAGGTATTTTCCCAGTTCCAGGGTGCGGCGGGCGTCTTCATAGCTTTCCCAGGGGTATCCGAACATGATGGTGATATGGGGGTAGAGCCCGGCGGCGCGGGCCGCCCGGCACGATTCGACGACCGTCTCCACCTTGAGGTTCTTGTTCAACCGGTCCAGGGTGTGCTGGTTGGCCGATTCCAGGCCGAAGAGGAGAAAGCGGAAACCGGCGGATTTCATCAACCGGTATTCCCGGGGCCCGGCGGCGCCGAAACGGAAATTGCAGTCGAATCCGACCCTGCGGTCGAAACCTCGCTCCACCGCGCCCCGGCAGAAATCCCTCAGCCAGGCGCCGGCGGGGAAGCTGCCGGTGTCGTCCATGATCTCGCGGACCGGCAGCCGACGGCAGATATCACCGATTTCATCCAGGACATTGCCGACCGTTCTCACCCGGAAGGAGGGGTAGAGCCCGGTCCAGGAACAGAACGTGCATTTACCCCACCAGCAGTCGCGGCCGCTCATCAGGTAGGTTCCGGGCGTGCGCCGGTAATTGCCGTTGCGGTAGGCGTAGAGCTCCCATCGGGTCAGGTCCCGGTCGATCGGCGGCGCGGCGTCGAGGTCCGCCGCCGGAAGGAAAGCGCCGGTGGTGGCGATCCCGTCCCCCTCGCGGTACCAGCATCCGGCGGGCGGGGGCAGCGACGGATCCTCGAGGTGCCGGCAGAGCCCGACCAACTGGAAATCGTAATCGCCTCCGGTGACGACGAAATCGACCCGCGAGCGACGCAGCGATTCCTCGGGAAGAGCGGTGACGTGATCGCCCATCAGCACGATCAGCGGCGGTTTTTCGCCGGGGGCGCGGGGCGCGGCCTTGATCTCGCCGATGAGCCGCCAATGCTCCTTGACCACGGGGGTCTTGGTTTCGAAGACGATCAGGTCGGGGCCGAATTCCCGGCTGCGGCGGAAAAATTCTTCCCGGCCCAGCCCTTCGGCCAGGCAGTCCTGCCAGAGTACGTCGTGGCCGAGGTTTTTCAGCCAGGTGGCGGCAACGGCCGGAACCACCGGGTAGATGAAGGTGGGGTCGGCGAAGTACTGGAACTGGCGGTTCTGCCCCAGGGTGGCGTACCCTTCCCCCCCGTCCAGGGGCGGATATGAAAACAGGATCTTCACCCTTCCTCCTCCGGCATCCGGGAAGCCAGCAACCCCCGGAGGAAAGCCCATCCGTATACCGCGTGCGTGGTGACGATCCCGGCCAGGACCATGGCGGCGGTCGGGGGATCGAAAAGATAGCGGGCCGCGCTGAGAAAAGCCGCCCCCAGGTAAAGGGCCGCCGGAACCGCCCAGACGAACTTCCACCAGGGAACGATCAGAGCCGGGAGCCATCCTCCGGCCAGGAACAACAGCCAGATCGAAGGGAGGAAATAGTTGAGACGGCGGGAAGTGGCCGGGAACTTTCTGACGAAATAGCCCCGGTGGAGCCCGTAGCTGGCGAACTGCCTCCAGTGGGGCCGGAAGAGGGGGCGCCGGTGGTGCCGGACCTCGACGTCGGGGTCATAGACGATCCTTCCCCCGCTTTCCCGTATTTTCAGACAGAGAACCGTATCTTCGCCGGGCCACCAGGGGCAATCGAAACCCCCGATTTCTTCCAGAACCGTCTTCTTCACCAGGAGATTGAAGGTGGGGTAATCGTCGACGTCCCGCGGGATTCGGGGGATGACCCGGAAGGCATGGACCCCGCCCACCAGGAGGCTGGCCAGAACCCGGCCGCCCGCCTTCCGGTTCCGGGAATCGTTTTCGGGAGTGGTCCCCGGGCCGCCGACCGCGGCCACGCCGGGTTCGGCGAACCGGCGGACGGCGTTGCGGAGCCACTCTTCGTCGGGGAAGGCGTCGTCGTCGATGAAAGCGACGATCTCCCCCCGGGCGCTTTTCCAGCCGAGGTCGCGTTTGCGGGGAGGGGAGACGGGCCCGGTGGGTATTACCCGCCACGGCCCGGGAAAGCTCTCCCGTTCGTCGGGAAGGAGGATAACCTCGAAATCGGGGTAGTTCAGCTTCTCCAGGTGACGCAGGCACTCTTCCAGGTAGGGGTTGCGGCGGCGGTAGGCGACGACCACCGAAACGGGGGGGTAAGAAGCTGGAACGAACAAGGTGCGGCCGTAATACCCCAGTATCCGCAGCCGGTAAAAAACCGCCAGGGTGTCGATGAGCATCGTCCAGATCGCGTGCGCTCCCACCCTCCCGAACTTTCCCTTGAGATCCACCACCACCGGAGCTTCGGCGATGGCGAAGCCGCAGACGTGGGCCGCGACCAGCAGCTCCAGGTCGAAGGCGTATTTTTTGACCATCACCCGGGGCAGAACGCTCTCCAGGGCCCGGCGCCGGAAAAGCTTGATCCCGGTCTGGGTATCGCGGAGCGGAAGGCCGAAAAGCAATTTGACCAAAAAGAAGTATCCCGCGCTGATCGCCCGGCGCGCCGGGGGGTAGTTGACGGTGGAGGCGGGATGGCGCTTGGCCCCGATGACGATATCGACCCGGTCGTTCTCCAGGATATCCAGGAGGGAGCGGAACTGGCGCGGATGGATATCCAGGTCGGAATCGAGGAAGAAAACCAGTTCGCCCCGGCAGCGGGAAAAACCCCGCCTCACCGCCCAGCCCTTGCCCCGGTTCCCGGAAGAGCCGACTACTTTGATCTCCGGAAACCGCCGGGCGGCGCGCTGGGCTTCTTCCCAGGTTTCGTCGGTCGAGCCGTCGTCGACGACGACGATCTCCCAGGATTTCCCCAGGGCGCGGAGCGCGGCGACGGTTTCCTCCAGGTTGCGGCAGATGTGCCGCCCTTCGTTGAAGGCCGGCATCAGGACAGATATGACCGGATCGCCCTTCGTCACCGGGGTCTACCGCCGCGCCAGGATTTCCCCCAGGGTTTCGACAATTCCCGGGACGGCGGCCACGGCCTCGTTGAGTTTTTCGGGAGATTTTCCCCCGGCCTGGGCCAGGTCGGGTCGGCCGCCGCCGGAACCGTCGACCAAACGGGCGGTTTCGCGGACGATGTCGCCGGCCCGCCAGCCTTCCTTTACCAGATCAGGAGTCACCACCGCCACCAGATGGGCTTTGTCCCGGGAAGCGGCGCCGAGAACGGCGATCCCGGATACCAGCTTCTGAACCAGCATATCCGCCGCCGCCCGCAGTGCCCCCATATCGACCGATCCCAGGTTCGCCGCCACCAGGCGCACGCCCGCCACTTCCCGGGCCCGGTCCAGAAGCGACGCCGATTCTTCGCGGGCCCGGGAGCGGGCGAGATCGTCTCTTTCTTTCTCCAGTTCCCTGACCCGGGCGCCGAGTTTCTCCAGCCGGGAGAGGAGCTGCTCCGGCGAAGTTTTCAACCAGGCGCAGACGGACGCCAGAACCTCGCGGTCGCGCTCGGCGTCGGCCCGGGCGTTGGGACCGCACACCGCCTCGATCCGCCGTACCCCGGAGGCGACGGAACTGTCCGCCCGGAGCCGGAACATACCGATCTCCCCGGTGCGGGCTACGTGCGTTCCCCCGCAGAGTTCGCGGCTGTAGCCGCCCACGTCCACCATCCGGACCCGGTCGGCGTATTTTTCCCCGAAGAATGCCAGCGCCCCCTGGGCTTTGGCCTCGGCCAGGGGCATTTCCCAGATCCGCACCTCGGAATCGTCGGTCACCATTTCGTTGACCCGTTCCTCCAGTTTCCGGATCTGGACGGGGGTCAGCCCCTCGAAATGAGTGAAATCGAACCGGAAATAGTCGGGCCCCACGAAGGACCCGGCCTGGGCGACGTGGTCGCCCACGATCTCCCGCAACGCGTGTTGGAGCAGGTGGGTGGCGGTGTGGTGAGCCTGAATGCGGCGGCGGCGGGACTGATCCACCAGGGCCGAAGCGGCTTCCCCGCAGGAGAGACTGCCTTTGCCGACCCTTACCCGGTGAACGGTCAGGCCTTCCAGGGGACGGACGGTGCCGAGAACTTCGGCCTCGCCGGAGGCCGTTTCGATCGTCCCGGTATCGCCGACCTGTCCTCCGGCTTCGGCGTAAAACGGGGTCCGATCCAGGACGACGTCGGCCTCTTCCCCCGCCTCCGCGCTCTCGACTCTTTCGCCGTTTCGCACCAGGGCCGCGACCGTCCCCCGGGAAGCCAGGTGCTCGTAGCCGGTAAACGGCACGGCCTCCAGCTCCTCGGCCAGGGCCCGGTAGACCGGAGGAACTTCCGCTTCCGCCATCCCTTTCCAGGCTTCCCGGCCCCGGCGGCGCTGTTCCTCCAGCGCCCGGCGGAACCCGTCCCAATCGACCTCCAGTCCTTTTTCGGCCGCGACCTCCTCGGTAAGTTCGGGGGGGAACCCGTACGTATCCGAAAGTCGAAATACCTCGGCCCCCGGGACCGCTCCCCGCCCCGCCGCCGCCAGCTCGGCGGCGAGCCCGTCGATGATCTCCAGGCCCTGGCTGAGAGTGGCGCCGAACCGTTCCTCCTCGGCCTTGACGATGCGGGCGACGTGTTCGCGGCGTTCCAGGAGGTTGGGATAGGCCTCTTCCATCACCCCCACCACCGAGGGGACCAATCGATACAGGAAAGGCTTCTCCAGCCCGAGGGAGCGGCCGAAGCGGGCCGCCCGCCGCAGAAGACGGCGGACGATATAACCCCGGCCTTCGTTGGCGGGGAGAATATTTTCGGCGATGGTGAACGTCAGCGCCCGGGCATGGTCGGCGATGGCGTGGTAGGGGGTCTGCGTCTCCTCGCCGTAGGGACGCCCGGCCAGGCTCGAGATCTCCTTGACGATGGGGATAAAGAGGTCGGTGCCGTAATTGCTCGCCGCTCCCTGCGCGACGAGAGCCAGGCGTTCCAGCCCCATCCCGGTGTCGATTCCGCGACGGGGCAGCACCGAGCGGGTCCCGTCGCCGTTCTGGTAGTACTGGGGAAACACCAGGTTCCAGAATTCGATGTAGCGTTCGCAGTCGCAGCCGGGGGCACATTCGGCGCGGCCGCACCCCCAGGACTCTCCGCGGTCGAAGTAGATTTCCGAGCAGGGGCCGCAGGGACCCTCGCTCCCCGCCGGCCCCCAGAAATTATCCTTCTCCCCCAGGCGCACGATCTTGCGGGCGGCGATGCCGGTCCGCCGGCGCCAGAGATCGAAGGCTTCCTGATCGTCCTGGAAGACGGAAACCCAAAGCCGCTCCCGGTCGAAACCCATGACTTCGGTGACGAACTCCCAGGCCCAGTCCACGGCTTCGCGCTTGAAATAATCGCCGAAGGAAAAATTTCCCAGCATCTCGAAGAAAGTATGGTGCCGCAGGGTCTTGCCCACGTTTTCCAGGTCGCTCTGTTTCCCCCCGACCCGGAGACACTTCTGCACGGAAGCGGCCCGGGCATACGAGAGGGGGGCGTCCACCCACAACGGCTTGAACTGGACCATCCCGGCGGAGGTGAAGAGGAGGGTCGGGTCCGAAGCCGGGACAAGGTCGTCTCCGGGAACGACGGTATGCCCTCTCTCCCGGAAAAACCCGAGAAAGGCGTCTCTGATCTCTTGTGCCTTCATTCCTCCCCCATCTCCTCCAAAATCCGGCCGATCAGGTCCGGGGCGAAGCCGCGGCGGGCAAGCCACGCCCCCAGCTTCCGGCGACGGCGGAGCGGATCGTCGCCGCGGTAGAAGCGGGCGCGGCCGGCGGCCAGCGACCGGGCCAGTTCCTCCTCCCCGTCCTCGGGCATGAGCGCGTCGAGAACGGACCGGATACTATCCCGGGAAATGCCCCGGCGCGCAAGCTCAATTCCGATCAAGCGCCGGGACCGGGGGCGTGCCCGCAGGCGGGAAGTTACCCAGAGCCGGGCGAAGCGTTCGTCGTCGACCAGCCCCGACTTTCTCAAACCGTCCAGGACAAAGCGCGCGGCGGCCTCCCCGAACCCTTTCTCCATAAGCCGCCGCGCCAGTTCCCCGGAACTGCGTTCACGGTAGTCGAGCAGGCGCAGGGCGTATTCCCGGGCCGCTCGGCGTTCCTGTTCTTCGGGATCAGGCATGACCAGGGAAAAGCTTGGCCCTGATCTCCTTTTCGATCTTGGCGGCCAGTTGCGGATCTTCCCTGAGAACGGTCCGGGCCTGTTCCCGGCCCCTCCCCAGGCTGGAATCGCCGAAGTTTATGAACGTGCCCTTCTTCTCCAGAACGCCGGTGGTCAACCCCAGGTCGAGCAGCGATCCCGAGGGGGATATCCCTTCATCGTACATGATGTCGAATTCGGAGGTACGAAAGGGAGGGGCCATCTTGTTCTTAACCACCTTGGCCCGGGTCCTGGAACCGATGACCTCCCCGGCGCTGTTTTTGACATACCCGATCCTCGTCATGTTGATCCGGACCGAGGAATAGAACTTGAGCGCCCGGCCGCCGGGGGTGGTCTCCGGGTTCCCGAACATGACCCCGATCTTCATTCTGATCTGGTTGATGAAGATACAGCAGGTCTTCGACTTGCTGATGGCCGCCGTCAGTTTGCGCAGCGCCTGGGACATCATCCTCGCCTGGAGCCCCACGTGCGTATCCCCGATCTCCCCCTCGATCTCGGCGCGGGGAACCAGGGCGGCCACGGAATCGATGACGATCACGTCCACGGCGTTGCTGCGGACCAGGGTTTCGGCGATATTGAGGGCGTCCTCGCCGGAATCCGGCTGGGAGATCAGCAGATCGTCGAGGTTGACTCCGATGGTCCGCGCGTAGGCGGGGTCGACGGCATGCTCGATGTCGATGAAGGCGGCCACCCCCCCGTTTTTCTGAGCGTTGGCCACGATCTGGAGCGCCAACGTGGTTTTCCCGGACGCTTCGGCCCCGTAGATCTCGACCACGCGCCCGCGGGGCACTCCCCCGATGCCCAAGGCGGAGTCCAGGGCCAGCGTTCCCGTCGAAATCGTCTCGACCTTGACGTCCGCGGCCTTCTTCCCCAGCTGCATGATGGTACCCTTGCCGAACTGTTTTTCAACCTGCTCCAGAGCGAGGTTGAGGGCCTTCATCTTTCCGTCGGCGGCTTCTTTCGCCATGGTCAAACTCCTTCCGCGGGGAGGCTCCCCCCCGGTAATGCATGTTCCGAAAACGGTCGATACACCGCCCCCCGGGGCGTGATCGTGCTTCTGAAAAAAGTTATCAGATCGACCCGGAAGCGGCCAGCAGTTTCGGGCTCCAGGGATTCGAGTTCCCGGGAAAGCCGTGCCGGCGACGCGCCCGGGCGGGGCCGCAGGAGGGTGAGGTGCGGCAGAAACTCCCGGTCGCGGGCGGGGAAGCCCGCTTCCGCCAGGCCGCGGTCCAACGCCGAGGCCAGAGCCTCGAACTCGGCGCCGCCACGGACCAGGGCCGCCCAAACCACCCGGGGACGCCCCCGGGACGGGAAAAACCCGCAGCGGCCGAACTCCGCGGAAAAAGAGGACCCGATCCCGGCGGCGGCGGCGACGACCGCGTCGATTTCATCCACCCGGGCGGCGGGGACTTCGCCCAGAAAGCGGAGCGTGATGTGCAGGTTTTCCGGGGGTACCGGCCGCGCGCCGCCGCCGGAGACGGCCAAACGCCGGGAGAACCCGGAAAATCGAGCGGCCACATCCGGCGGCAGGGGGGCGGCCACGAACACCCGGAAAGCGGAGGGGCCGAGACCTGGGGTCGCCGCCAGGGCCAGCGCCTCCTCCACGGCCCGGACCCTGATCTCCTCCCGGGAACCGGCGAACCGAAAGCGGCGGCATTCGACTCGGGAGCCGGCGACGGCGATATACACCAGTCCCACCGGTTTCCGGTCCGTCCCGCCGCCGGGGCCGGCGATGCCGGTGACCGCAACGCCGATGTCGGTTCCCATCAGTGTTTTCACTCCCGAGGCCATCAGCTCCGCCACCGGCCGGGAGACCGCACCCTCCCGGGAGACGATCTCTTCGGGGACCCCCAGCAACCCGGATTTGACCCGGTTTTCGTAGGCGATCACTCCGCCCGCAAAATACCGGGAACTGCCGGGAAGAGCGCTCAGCGCCGCGCCCAGCATGCCTCCGGTGCAGGATTCCGCGACCGCGATCGTGAGCGCCCGCTCACGAAGCCGGGCCGCCAGTTCGAGGATGTGGCCGCGCGGGTCCATGGTTCCTCCCTTCCGGGCGCCCGAGCGCCGGAACCTTTTGTGGGTTCGGCGCCCGATTCGCGTTATTATACCCGACAAGATGGGCAAGAGACAGAACATCCCCCGGCCCGGCGCGGGCGCTCTCTGCCTGAGCGTCGTCATCCTGGCCGCTTTTTTCTTCCGGCTGGTGTTCTTTCTCCAGTTCGACTCCAGCCCCATCGCCGGAATGCTGGTCGAAGATTCCCGGGTTTACCATCAATGGGCCCTGGACATCGCCGGCGGCGACTGGCTGGGCAGGGAGGTTTTTTTCGCCCTCCCCTTCTACCCCTATTTTCTGGGAGCCGTTTACACGGTCTTCGGCCCCCACCTGGAGGCGGCCAAAATCGTCCAACTGCTCCTGGGCACCCTCAACTGCTGGCTGATCTTCCTGGTGGGAAAACGGTTCTTCTCCGCCGTCACCGGCGTGATCGGGGCGGCGATCATGGCCGTCTACGGGTGGCTGGTGGTGTACGATTCCTCGGTCCTGTCCCCGACGGTGGTCGTCACGCTTTCCGCCCTGCTCCTCCTCCTGCTGGGCGCCCTCAAACCGCGGGGAAACCTTTGGGGATGGGCGGGCGCCGGGTTGGTGGGGGGCATAACGGGCACCGCCGGCGCCCATGTTCTTCTTTTCCTGCCCGCGGCCGCCCTGCTTACGGCTTTCGGGCCCGGGCCGGAGAGCCGGGGGAGAAAGACGGCCGCGGCCGGGGCGTTCCTTCTCGGCGTCGGCCTGGTTCTCGGCGCGGTCACCTGGAGAAACTACGCGGTCGGCGGCGAATTCGTCCCCCTCACAGCGCACGGTGGAATCAATTTCTACATCGGCAACAACCCCGGGTCCCGGGGCGTGTTCGAACCCCCTCCCATCCTGCGCACGGGAGGGGCCACCCTGCAGGAAGATTCCCGCCGGGTGGCCGAGAAGGAGACGGGGCGGCGCCTCACTCCTTCCGAGGTCTCCTCGTTCTGGTTCGATAAGAGCCTCTCGTTTTTCCGTTCCTCCCCGGGGGCCGCGCTGCTGCTGATGGGGAAAAAAGCGCTCATCTTCTGGGACGGCCTGGAGATCGCCGACGTCATCCACCCCTTCTTCTACCGGGAGTTCGCCCCCATCCTCTCCTTTCCCTTCCTGGTATTCTCGGCGGTGGCTCCCCTCTGCCTTCTGGGGTTGTTCGTCGCGCTGCCCGGCAGCCGGAAGCGGAGGCTGCTTTACGCCTTCGTTCTCGCCTATTATCTCTCGGCCGTGCTCTATTTCATCAACTCCCGCTACCGCCTTCCCCTGGTTCCTTTTCTTCTTCTCTTCGCCGGCTTCGCCCTCGAGCGGGGCTGGACGAACCTCAGGCGCGGCCGGTTCGTTCCCGTCCTGCTTTCTCTTCCCGTCCTGGCCTTCCTGACCTGGGTGGTCAACCCGCAGGTGCTGGGAATCTCCTCCCCGCGGTTTTACCTGAACATGGGCGCGGGCCACAACCACCTGGGATCGTGGTATACCCAGCAGGGAGATCTGGAACGGGCTTTGAAGGAATTTACCGAAGCCCGGCGGCTGGAACCGTACCGGGCCGAAGCCAACTTCAACCTGGGGTCGACCCTGCTGAGAATGAAACGCTATCGGGAAGCGGAAGCGTATTTCCGGGAGGCGGTCAGAATCAACCCCTTCTACGAATCCGCCCACCTGTCCCTGGGATACATTTTCGAAGTCTCCGGAGATACGGCGGCGGCGGAAGCGAAGTACCGCGAGATCATCGCCAACCTCCCGGGCAGCCCCTCGGCCTGGCTGCAACTGGCCCGGCTCCTGATCCGGGAAGGAGAACCGGGGAAGGCGGGGGCGCTGCTTGAAGAAGGCTTGGTACGCCACGGCGGCAACGAGCTGTTTTTCCTCTACCTGGCTCTGGCCCGGGAGGGGGAGGGGAATCTCCCCGGCGCCCTGGCCGCGGTCGAACGGGGAACGGCGGCCCTCCCCGATTCCGGCCTGCTCCAGGGGGAAACCGGGAGGTTGATCCTGAAAACCGGCGGGGATCCCAACCTGGCGGCCCGTTATCTGGAGCGGGCGGTGCGGTTGCGGCCCGCAGACCCCCTCCCCCGCCTCTGGCTGGGAGACCTCCTGGCCGCGTCCGGCCGGGCCGTACGAGCCCGGGCTCTTTGGGAAGAAGGGGCCGCGCTCGCTCCCGACGACCCCCGTTTCCGCGAACGACTCGACCGCCCGGAAGCCGCCCTCCCCTGACCTTCCCGGCTCCCGCCCGCTCCCGCTCCCTTTTCCAGGCGGCCGCGGATAAAGGCTCCCAGGTCCGACTCGGGCCGGACGATATCCAGGATCAGGAGCAGGTCCCGGCGGGCGGCGGCTTCCCGGGCGTCGAGCAGCGCCAGAAGCTCGGCGGCGGCGGCGTAGTCGGCCGCCCGGGCCAGACGCCGGGACCGGAGCAACGCCGCCGGCAAGCCGGCGGAACCGCGGAGACGGCTCGAATGGAGCCCCGCGATGGCGAGCATGGCCCGCCGGTCGCCGGGGGGGAAGGCGGCGTCGGGAGCGCGCTTCAGATGAAACCGGGCGCCCCGCCAGTCCGCCTGATGGAAAAGAATCAATCCCAGACCGGCATGGGCGCCGGCCGCGACCGGGTCCCTCGCCAGGATCTCCCGGAAAATCCCCGCCGCTTCTTCCCACCCTCCCCGGCTCAGCAAGCGCAGGGCCCGCGCGCAGCGGTCGGCTTCGCCCCCCTTCATTGTTTCTCCCTGATGAAGACGGAGATCTCGGGCCGGTTGTATTTGAGGTCGTGGGGAGGGAACCCCGTCCCGAATACCAGCGGCCCCAGCGCCGGGGTGGCCCGGAACCGCCGCAGCAGCCGGTAACCCTCTTTTTCGCCCAGAAACGAGGTCCAGAGAGCGCAACGCTTGTCGTCGTAGAGCTCGTCCAGGCGCAGGATCTGCCGGTAATCGAAGTCCGTCACCACCAGATAACGGGGCCGGGCCCCCGGAGCCAGGGCCCGGATCAGGCGATCGTACCGCCGGAGGCGGAAGCGGGTGTCGCCGGGCTCCAGGGGGGGGTCATCCAGGTAAACCAGCCCGGTTTCGGTCTTGATGAAGCCGATATCGGCTCCGGCGGGGAGGTTCTTCAACATCCATTCGAGAGCGGCCTCGCGGGGATCGGGGCCGGCCAGCATCCGCGCGTAGGCGGCGGAGATGAGCAGCATCCAGGCCCCCACCCCCAGCACGGCAGCGGTCCAAACCCGGCCGAAGCGACGGTTCCGGGGGAAGGAGGAGGCCACGCCGCCGGCGGCGACGCAGAGCGCGGGGACAAGGGGGAGCAGGAACCGAATGAATTTGACGGTGGGGATCGATATCAGGACCAGGTAGGGAACGACGAACGCCAGCAACACCAGGTCGGAACGCCGCCGGCGGATGGCCGCCGCCGTCACCCCGGCAACGACCAGAAGCCACCAGCCGGTCCCGCCCGCGTAGTAGAAATTGTAGAAAACCTGGTAGGCGATGCCGGGAGATGTGTCGATAAAGATAGGGCCGTGGCCCTTGCTGATCAGATAAGCGGACTGGCCCGCCAGGTCGCGCCAGAACACCGGAAGATCGCCGACGAGAAAAGGAGTGGAGAGAAGAAAAACGCCGGCGGCGGCGCCCAGGGCGAAGACCAGACGACGGGGGCGCCCCGGCGCCGGCGGCGCCAGGAAATGGGCGGCGATCACGGGCAGCAGCACGAAGCCGGCGTTGTATTTGGTCCCTGCGGCCAGGCCCGCCGCCGCCCCCGCCGCCAGATACCACCCTCCCCCCCCGCCGGTCAGGATCGCGGCCGCGCCCCAGAGAGAAAACGCCACCATACACGTCGCGGGGACGTCCACGGTGGCGTAGTGGGAAAGCAGCACGTGCAGCGGCACAGTCGCCAGCAGCACCGCCGCCAGCAGACCGCAGCGGCGCCCGTAGAGGCGCCGGCCGGCGGCGTAAACCGGAAATAGGGTAAGGGTCCCCAGCGCCGCCGCCCAGATCCGGCCGAGCAGGTGCAGTCCCTGGGGCCCGGCGGGCAGAAACTTCTCCGCCGGGATCCGGGAAAAGTAGAGAAGGTAAAGATAGAACGAGGGCATGCTGAACCAATGGGGGTTGAGATCGCCGCGCTGCATGACGAGCACGCGGCGGATGGCGGTGGCCTCGTCGGGGTGAAAAAAATAGGGAAACCCGAAACCGAGTCCGGTTACGCGAAGAACCCCGGCGGCGGCGGCCAGGAGCGCGATGAGAAGGAGGAACCGGCGGGGACTCATTCCCGGCAATCAGTAGCCTTCGGCCCGGGCGACCCCGTCCCCCGAGACCAGTTCCACCGAGCGGCTGGTTCCGATCCGGTTGGCCCCGGCCCGGATCAGCTCGTAGGCGAATTCGCGGGTCTTGACCCCGCCGCTGGCCTTGATCAGGAGTTCGTCCCCGACGATCTCCCGGATCAGGCGCACGTCTTCGACCGTCGCCCCTCCCTCGACCATGCCGGTCGAGGTCTTGATGAATTTGGCTCCCGCGGCCTTGGCCAGGCAGCAGCCGCAGATTTTTTCGTTTCGGGTCAACAAGCCGGTTTCGAGAATGACTTTGACCGGTTTCCCTTCACAGGCGCCTACCACCTGCTTGATGTCCTCCAGGACCATGACGTAGTACTTGGATTTAAGCGAACTGATATTGATCACCATATCGATTTCCTGGGCGCCGCGGCTGACGATGGCGTCATGGGCTTCAAAGGCCTTGGCGACGGGAGTCATCTGGCCGTGGGGGAAACCCACCACCGCTATGGGGATCACGTCGGAGCCTTCCAGGAGCCTGGCGACGTATTCGACGTTGCTGGAATGGACGCAGACCGAGCGGAAATGATATTTCTTCGCCTCCTCGACCAGACGGTCGAAATCCTCCTTGGTCGCCTCCGGTTTGAGCAGGGTATGATCGATGATCGACGCCAGCTTGCGGTCATAGGCGGCTTCGTTCATGGGCACCTCCTCGGGTTCCGCCCGGTTCGCCTGCATACTAACGGTTGGGCGGCCGCCCGGCAACGGCTTTTAACTCCGTTTCCGCCCCTCCCCCGGTCCCGGCGGGCGCGGCGGTATTGATGTCGAAAACCGCGATCTCGGGCCGGGAGAGGAAACGTATCTTGGGAGCGAAGCGCCCGTCCATCCCCAACCCCCGGTTGATATAGAGGCGGCATCCCCCTACGTCGTGCCAACCCCTGGTGAAGCGGCTTCCCAACCGGGTCCCGGTCATCACCGCTCCCACGAGGGGGAAACGGACCTGGCCTCCGTGGGTGTGGCCGGTGAGCAGGAGATCGACGCCCCGGGCCTTAAGCCGGGGATTGGGGGGCGGGGGCGGAGAAAAGAGACGGGGCAGGGCTTCGGTCCAACCGTGAGGCCCTCCCCGGGGGTCGAACCCGAAAGCCGGGCTGTGATACAGAAGGACGATGGGAAGATCGGTAGAGACCCCCGCGAGCGCGCGGTCCAGATCGGGAGCGACGTAATCCAGGCCCGCCACCACCAGCTTCCCTCCGTCCCGGTTCACGACCGCCGACCGGTTGGAAAGATACTCGACGCCGGTACCTCGAAGCAGCTCCGGATCCTCGGCGGCGGGGTTGCTGCTGCCGGAAACGGCGTAGACTCCCAGCGGGGCCCGCAGAGAAGCCAACAGCCTCCGGGCGGCGGCGGCGCCGGGGGCCTGGTAACTGAGGAGACCGGTATAATAGTCGCCGGTGACGACGATCAGGTCGGGAGAGAGACCCGATACGATCTCGACTGCCGCCTCCTCCCGCCCGGTCCAGCGCTCGGCCTGGATATCCGAGATCTGGACCAGGCGCAGGGCCGGAGCGCCGGGCAGAACCAGGCGGTGGAACGTCACCTCGATGCGGTAGGGCTCGACGAAAAAGGAATACGCGGCGAGGGCGAGCAGACAGATATTGAAAACGGCACCGAGGCGGCGCCCGCGCGGACCGCGGCGGCGGAACGCGAGGACAAGATCGAGAACCGGGTTCATGACCATGAGCCCGTAAAAGATCAGAGCCACCAGGAAAAGCGTCCCGGTGCTGAGATCGTCGAGCGAAGCCATCCCCAGGGAAAAAACCACGGCCAGAGGCAGATAGACCGACCAAGCGGCGGCCAACCTCCCCGGATAGGCACGGGCGACCCGGGCGGCCACCCTCCGGGACAGGGCCAGCAGCAACGCCGCGGTGACGAGCGGAAGGATATAGTACCAGGGAAGGCCGTAGAGCCAGGCCCCCTCGAAGTTAAGGCCGCCTTCGATCACCGTGAACCCATCCGAATCCGTTCTCCCCGGCGGACGCAGGAACCGTGCGCTTCCGCCGACCGGAGACGATGGAGCGCGGCCGGCCCGGGCGCCGGCGCTCCGTCATCTCAGGAATCTGCCTATCCCCTTCAAGGCGGCCATCAGATAACTTTGTTTCGCGGCCGACACCGCGGCGCCGTCTTCCAGGGACCGGTCGGACCGGTCGGTTACCCCGCCCTCGAAAAAGTTATAGGCCTCCAACGCCATCCTCATTTTGACGTGGGGCGTGAAAAGACAGCAATCGTCCCAGCCGGCGAGGACCATGAAATCCTCGCCTCCGTCCGCCAGCAGGTTTTTGCCGTTGCTGTACAACTCCGGAGGGTTGTCGTCGCCCAAGACCCCCAGGAGGGTGGGAACGATATCGAAGTGGTTCGTGGGCTCGGAGAAGACGCCGGGCGCCCGGCCGGGAATCCGGATAACCATGGGAACCTTGGTCTGGTAGTCGGTATAGGCCGAATTATGGCCGAAATAACCGGTTTCCCAGAATTCCTCCCCGTGGTCGCCGGTCACGACCACGACGGTGTCTTCGAGCAGGTTCTCGGCGCGCAGGGCTTCCAGCATCTCTCCCAGCGACCCGTCGGCGCAGCGGACGGCGTTCCGGTAGCGGTTGAATATTTCCTCCCGCTGGTCCCTGAGGTCGGTCTTGACGTAGCTTACCTCGCGGCAGAAGGGAGTGAAGTGGGCCGAATCTTCGGGGAAGGAGTAGGGGGCGTGGGGGGCGTCCAGGAAAGCGAAGCAGAAAAAAGGCCGGGCGCCGGACCGGTTCTTCAGCCACTCCCGAAATCGTGAAACCAGCACCCGGTCGCGGTCCTTGGCCTTTTTGGGGCCCATCCGGTCTTCGATCGCCTCGGGAACGTCCACGAAAAGGGTCTGGCGGAATTCGGGGTAATCCATATCCGTGCTGGAATAGGCCTTGAAGTCGTACCCGTTTTCCTGCAGGAGCTTGACCAGGACCGGGCCCTGGCGGCTGGCCAGAGCCGGGTGCCAGTAGGTTCCGTAAAGCCCGTAGACAAGGGCGAACCCCCCGAAACGGCTGGTGTTTCCTCCGGAATAATGATCGGTCAGAACCAGGGCGTCGGAGGCGAAAGCGCAGAGGTTGGGGGTGGTCTCGGGGGCGAACATATCGAACCGCATGCTCTCCACCATGATAATGACGACATTCAGAGGCCGCGGCAGCCGGCCGTAGCGGAATCCCGGAAGCGGGTAATCGAGGCTGGAGTACTCGAGAGACACGCGCGGCAGGGTTTCCTGGGCGGGACGGTCGAGGAACGTTTCCAGAAACCGCTTGAAGGTCAGGGGTTGGTAGAGGGGAAGGACTTTCCGGTAGCGGATGACGGGCACGTACGAGTAAAAATCGGCCAACCCGAACGCCGTTTTTTCCGCCAGAAAAGCGAGCAGGAAGACCGCGAAGAAACCCGCGACCGGAAGGGGGCGGGTCAGCCCGGCGCGCCTCCCCCCCCGGAAGAGGACCCCGGCCAGGAGCCAGAGGAGCAGGCCCTGGACGGCTACCACCCCCCCCAGGCCCAGCAGGGCGACGGCGCGATCCGAGGAATCGAAGCGGACCGAGTCCCAGTATCCGGGGGTGAGCATGGCTTCGATCGCCAGGCTGTTGAGGTGAAAATGATGAAAGAGGAACACGCGCACGTCCACGAAGACGTACACCTGGATGAGCGTGAAGAACAGGACCCCTGCGGCCGCCGACGCCGCCCGGGAGCGGAAGACCAGGAGAACCAGCATCGCCGCCCCGGACGCGGCCAGCCCCATGAAGAGAAAATTGGAGAAAAAAGCGCAGTATTTATAGACGGTCACCCACCCCTGCGACGGAGCCGTGGAGAGGTAGGGCATTCCGCTGAGCATGAGAAAGCCGGCGTTGAGCACGCCGGCGACGAACAGCGCCCGGTAGAGCGCGCGCTTTTTGTCCCGTTTCGCGGTCATCGGTCACCGGAGAGACAATCTACCGGCTTCGGAGCCCGGAATCAAGCCCCGGCCTCGTTCGCCGCCGCATCAGCTCCCGGTAGTAGGACTCGTGGCCGGCGAGGGTGCGGTCGATGCCGAATTCGTTCAGCGCGCGTCGACGGGCGGCGGCGACCAGGCCGGCGCGCCGGCGCCGATCCCGTATGACCAGGGCGATTTTTTCCGACAACCCGGCCTCGTCGCCCGGCGCATAGAGAAAACCTTCGCGGCCGTCGCGGATCAATTCCCGGTTTCCCGGGATATCGGTGGCTATGACCGGAACTTCCAGGGCCATGGCCTCGAGAAGCGCCTGGGGAAACCCCTCCCGGGCGGAAGGCAGCACGTTGACGGTGAAAATCCGGTAATAATCGAGGACGTCGTCCATGGGAACGCGGCCGGCGTAGATCACCCTCCGTCCCGGAGGAAGCCCGGCCCGGAGCCGGGCCAGCTCCGGGTTTTCCTCCAAACCGCAAAAAACCAGGGTCAGTTTTTTCTCGGGGAGCCGGGCGGCGGCCCGGAGGACGTCGGCCTGCAGCTTGAGACGGGATATGCACCCGATCACGGTCTCTTCCGCTCCGATCCCCCACCGGGCGCGCAGACGGGCCGGGGCGTCCGCAGCCAGATTCCGATACCGTTCGGGCGGAGTCCCGTTATGGATCGTCCTGATGTGCCCCGGGGGGATCCCCATCCCCGCCAGGGCCTCGGCCACGCCGGAACTGACCGCGACGATGCCGTCGGTCCCGCGGGTGTAGAAGCGCACCTGCAGAAAATTTCCGGAGCTGCTGGGCATCGTCCGGCGGGTGTGAACCACGACAACGGGAAGCCGGTAGCGCCAGCGGGCCAGCACCGAGGTATAGCGGTCTCTTCCCGCCTGGGCGTTGATCAGTTCGATCCCCCGCTCCCTCACCGCGGCGGCGATCTGCCCCATGTTGCGCCGGTCGAACTTGCCCCGGAAGGTCATGGGAATAGGTTCGACCGGTCCCGAGCCGAGCCGGGAATAGAGTGCGGATTCCTTCCGGCAGCCCACGCACACCCGGTGGCCGCGGCCGGCCAGGCCCTCGGCCAGCCACCCGATCGAGTTGGTGGCTCCGGCCATGTCCCCCTGGCATGTGAGCAGCAATATCTTCATTCCCGGCGGCCGAACTCCTCTTGGGCGGGTTCGAGACCCGTCCGGCCGGGGGCCGACTTCCCGGCATGGCATCATACCGGCGGCGGCGAGACGGGAACGGCTTCTCCCGCGCTCCGGATCACTCCGGCGCGCCCGGAAACCGCCGGGTAGAATTTTCCAGCTCCCAGAGCCTCGCGTATTTTTCCGCCACATAGCAGGAAGACAGGACGGCGCTGATCAGGCCATGCGCGCCGTCGAGAAACCCGCGGCGGAAAACGTAGTTTTTTAAAAAATTGAAAACCGGATTGGCCGCGATCCGGGCCGCCGCGGCGCCGCGGCGGCCTCGAGCATAGGCTTCGGCCTGAAGGGCGGCGTAGCGACTGGACTTCCGGACGAACTCGTCGATCGAACGGTGGGTGTAATGGATCAGACGATTTTTCAACACTCCCGCCGGTTCTTCCGGCACCAGCCGGGCATGGACCCGGGCTCCGTCGAACCGGTAGCGGTCTTTGCGGAAGAGGATATTGTTCAAATCCCGGTTCCAACCGCCGTAGCGCATTTCGCGCCCGAGAAAAATTCCCCGGCGGAAGACGAAATAACGCCCGTAAAGCGGGTCGCGCACCGTCTCGAGCAGCTCGTCCCGGAGCGCTTCCGGCATTACTTCGTCGGAATCGATGATGACGATCCAGGCGTGCGTGGCTTGATCGATGGCCCAGTTGCGCTGCTCCGATTCCGAGGTGTATTCCCTTCGAAAAAAGCGGTGGGCGTAGCGGCGGGCCACTTCATCGGTCCGGTCGCGGCTGCCGGAATCCACCACGATCAATTCATCCGCCCAGCACAGGGAGCGAAGACAGCTCTCGATGTAGGGCATATTGTCGCAGCAGGTAACGATGGCGCTGATATCGACCATTGTTATTATCTCATTGTTCTTATCTACGAGGAGGAGTTCATATGCCGTACGGCGGCAGTCTTGCCAACGCCCGCTCGATATGGATAATAGTTTACTATGGCAAATGAAAATGACAAGCCATTATCCGGCGCCCCCGCGGCGGGGGGGAGCCGTCGCCCCGATGAACGGACTCCGCTGCTTCCTCTGAACATCTTCCTTCCCGAGATCGGGCCACGGAAGGTCGCCGGACTGATCGCGTTCTTCGTCGTCCTGGCCGTAACCGCCAGAAGCATCCGCTATCTTCTCTGTTTCCCCCTCTGGCCCGACGAAGGATTCCTCGCCGCCAATTTCATCTGCGCCCGCTTCGACGGGTTGCTCGGCCCCCTGGCCTACCATCAGGTTGCACCCCTCTTCTTTCTCTGGACGGAGGCGGCCGCGGTCAAGCTTCTCGGCTTCAACGAGTACGCGCTCCGCGTGTTCCCTTTCCTCTGCGGCATCGGCGCCGTGTTTCTGTTCGTCCGGGTGGCCCGAAATCTTTTGGGAGGGCTGCCCGCCCTGCTGGCCGTTGCCCTTTTCGCCGTTTCCTACTACCCCATCCGTCACGCGGTGGAAATCAAACCCTATTCCGTCGACCTCGCCGTATCCCTGCTCCTCACCCTCGGGGCGGTCGCGTGGCTGCGGAACCCGGAGAAAACCGCCCCGTTGTGGGCTCTGGTCGTTTTTGCCCCGATCGCGGTCGGCCTCTCCTTTCCCGCCGCTTTCACCGGGGGGGGGATTGTCGTCGCCCTGTTGCCCGCGGCCTGGGGCCGGCTCCGCTCCCGGATCGCCTGGTGCTGCCTGCCGTTGACGTTGATTGCCGGCTTTCTCGTCGTCTATGCCGTTTCCACCGGCCCCCAGTTGGAGCGCGAGAGCTGGCTGCGGAAGGAAGACCCCGCCACCAGCTCCTTCAACCAGGACCAGGCCTGGACAAGAACCTTCCCGCCCCTGGGGCACCCCGGGCGCCTGGCGGCGTGGCTCCTGCGCACGCACACCGGCCTGCTTTTCGCCTACCCCAACGGGGGCCACAACGGAGGATCCGCGGCGACGTTCGTCCTCTTCGCGGTCGGGGCGGCGGTATTCTTCCGGCGGGGACGGCGCCTGCCCCTCGCCCTGCTTCTCTCACCCTTTCTCTTCACCTTCATCGCCGCCATCCTCCACCGCTACCCCTACGGCTACAGCGCGCGTTTCAACCTCTATCTGGCCCCCGCCATCTGTTTGCTCGCCGGCCTGGGGGGAGCCAGGCTCATCGCTTTGATCTCCTCGCCACGGCTGCGGAAACCCGTCACCGGAGCCGCTCTCGGCTTGCTGGCTCTAACCGGAACGGCGACGGCGGCTGTCGACCTTTTCCACCCCTACAAGAACATCGAAGACGTCCGCGCCCGCGATTTCGCCCGGAAGTTCTGGCGGGGACAACCGCGGGACGTTCAAACGGTGTGCGTCTATCGCGACCTGGGGATCGAATTTTTCCCACGCCTGTTTCAGTGGGGCCACTCTTCCCGCTACCTCTGCCACCAGGAAATCTTCCGCGACGACCCGGGCGGAGGTGGGGCGACGCGGTCCCTGCGCCCCTTGCGCGTCGTGGTATTCAGCGTGCCCGACCGGTTCGAGCCCTACGCCGCCCTCGACGAAGTGCGTTGGCGGAACTGGCTGGAAACGACGACCGAGGAGTATGAATTCGTCTCGCATCGACGTTATCAAGTCAACGCCGGGATCGACTCCCATCACGAAACCTACGATATCTACGAGTTCGTCCCCCGTCCCCCGGAAACGGAGAAAACGGCGTCCCCGGAACCGCCGCCGCTCCCGGGGAAGCCGATTGATTCCGCCGTTCCGGCGGGATACCATGCTGTTTCCGAACACCGGTGAACATGAAAAAAACCGCTTCGTTTATCGCCCTGCTCCTGGCGGCCGCGGCCGCGCCCTACGGGGTGCGGGCGATCTTCGGCCTCGCTTACTCCCTCCCCTATCTCGACCTCGTCACCGGCAGTCGCATCTGGTCGATCTCCATCTACCGGGGACCCGATCCTTTCCGGCTCTCCCCCCTCACCGATGCCGACATCCCCGTTCTGACCGCGAACGACGTCGACGATATCCCCGCGACCATGGTCGCGGATCCCTTCCTGGCCCGCGACGGAGGCCGCTGGTTCCTCTTTTTCGAGGTCATCGACCGCCGTTCGGATCAGGGAGATATCGCCGTGGCTTCCAGCAGCGACGGTCTGTCCTGGAATTACGAACGCGTGGTTCTGAACGAGCCTTTTCACCTCTCCTATCCTTACGTCTTCTCCGACGGCGGCGAGTGGTTCATGATCCCGGAAAGCGCCGAAGCCGGCGCCGTTTTCCTTTATCGGGCCCTGGATTTTCCCGGAGGCTGGGTGCGGGATACGGTTCTGATCCCGCGTCCCCTCAAGGACTCGTCGATCATCCGCCACGACGGGACCTGGTATATCTTCGCCCGGGGCTCGAACAAGGATCTACTGCTCTATACCGCACCGGCGCCGCGGGGTCCGTGGCGCGAGCACCCGAAAAGCCCCCTGATCGCGGGCGACGACGACATCACCCGGCCGGGAGGAAGAATGATCCATTACCGGGGACGCGTTATCCGGTTCGCCCAGGACGGCGACCCCGTCTACGGGAACTCGGTGAGGGTCTTCATCGTCGACCGGCTCACTCCGGACGAGTACCGGGAACACGAATCGGCCTTGAGCCCCGTCGTCCGCGGGACCGGGCACGGTTGGAACCAGGAAGGCATGCATCAGGTCGACGCCGTCGAAACCGAACCGGGCCGGTGGCTGGCGGCGGTGGACGGATACCCCCGGCGGACCAAAACGATCGTAGCGGGTTTCGGCCCAGGTCTCCGGGCCCCGCGGCTTGAGCGGTAATCGCCGGAAATTAGCCCTTGCTTTGAAAATCCGCCGAGGTCTATGTTCCTTTTACGGCCCGGGCCGGGATGCCAAAGGCCCTGAAACGGAATTTTCGGTGCTGATGCCATGAACGCCAAGAAAAAAACCGCCGCCCTCTCCACCCTCTTCAACGTGGTCCTCACCGTTCTCAAGTTTGCCATCTACTTCCTGACCGGCAGCCTGGCGGTTCTGGCCGAAGCCTGGCACAGTCTCTCCGACATCGTCACCTCGCTGCTGGTGCTGTTCTCGCTGGGGTCGGGCCCCGCCCCGGAAGGGCCGGAAGGGCGCCGACGCGGTTGGAGCCGCCTGCCCCTGGAAGCCAGAATCTCCTTCGTCATCGGCCTTTTCATCCTGGCCGCGGCCGTCATGGTGGTTAAAAAGATCGTCGGCAGCTCCGCCGCGTCCGTGACCTATCCGTTGATCTCCGGGCTCTTCTTCATCCTCTTTGCCCTCGGCTCCTTCTTCGTCTACCAGTTCGAAACCAGGGTGGGAAAGCAGACGAGGTCGCCGGGTCTGGTCTCGGACGGACTTCACTCCAAGGCCGACATGCTCGGTTCTCTGATCGCCGGGTTCGCCCTCATCCTTCTGCAGTTGGGCGTGAACGCGGACAAACCGGCGGCGATCGTGATCTGCGTCTTTCTTGTCTCCTTCGCGCTCGATACCTTCGTCAACTTCGTGCGGGCGCTGCGCGGGGAAACGGAGTGGACCGATCGGGCCTCCCTGAGACTGATCGAGAACATCTTCCAGGGCGTAGCCCGCGGCCGCCCCGAAGCCGAAGGCGGAACCGGTTGGCGGAGCTGGCTGGAGCCAAGGCGCAGGGCGGTAAAAAGAACCGCCGGCGCCGTTCTCGCCGCCGTCGCCGCCGTCGGGCTCTTCTCCCTGTGCTTCTTCACCGTGGGACCGCGCGAACGTGCCGTCCGGGAGCGCCTGGGAACCCCGCTGGATGTCGACGCGCCCCTGGGACCGGGGTTTTACCTAAAACTCCCCCCGCCCCTGGAAAGAGTGCTCAAGGTCGACACCACCGGCATCAGGACCATGGACGTGGGCAACGTCAGCAACCCCCAGGTGCCGGCGCTGATCTGGACCAGGGAGCACGGCGTCGATCAGGCCTTTCTTTCCGGAGACAACAACTTTTTTTACCCGTACCTGACCGTCCACTACCGGGTCAAAAACGTCCGTGATTACCTCTACCGCCAAGCCGCGCCGGAAGAATGCCTGGCGCTCCTGACCGACTCCCTGATCACGGAGATCTACGCCGGGCGGACGTTCTACGACATCGCCACCGTTTCCCGGCGCCCGATCGAAGAAGAGATCCGGGGCCGGCTTCAGCGGCACCTCGACCGGTTCGGAACCGGCCTGGAGGTGGTGGAAGTCAACACCAAGGATATCCACCCCCCCATTTCGATCGCGGGCGCGTTCGAGGAAGTCATCGCCGCCATGCAGGAGAAGGTGCAGAGCGTCAACCAGGCGATCGGCTACCGGAACACGGTGCTTCCCCAGGCCCGGGGCGAATCTTCCCGGACCCGGGCCGAGGCCCAATCCTATGTGCGTTCCCAGGTCGATACCGCCGACGGCGATGCCGGAAAATTCCGGGAGATCAGCCTGGCCGCTTCCATGCGGCCGGCCCTTTCCCGGACCCTGCTCTACCTGAGAACCGTGCGCGAAACCCTGGGGGGAAAACGCCTGATCCTGGTTTCGCCCGAAGTCGAACCCCCGGATATCTGGCTGGGAGCGACGGGCCGGCCGCCGCTCGTCGGCGCTACTTTGGAGAACATGTATCCATGAGAAAAACCCTTGTCGTTCTGATCGTCATCGCTCTGGCGGTCTGGTTGGTCAGCCTCTGCATCTTCACCGTCAGCGAACGCGAAATCGTCATCATCACCCGCTTCGGCCGACCGATCGGCCAACCCGTTTCGGAAGCCGGACCGCACCTCAAACTGCCCGGATTCATCGATACGGTCAACCGACTCGACCGGAGGATTCAGGTGTTCAAGACCCTGCCCATCCAGCTCCTCCTCGGAGACAAAAACCCGATCATCATGACCTGCTACGTCACCTGGAGGATCGCCTCCCCCCTGAAATTCTTTCAATCGGTAACCACCGCGGAAACCGCCCGCCAGAAACTCGAAGACATGATCAACGCCCGTTTGGGAAGCGTCCTCGGCGATTTCACCCTTTCCCAGATCATCAACGTCGACCCCGAGAAAGTGGAGTTGGGCGAGATCGAGCGACTGATTCTGACCGAAGCCGGCGGCCAGGCCGCCCGGGAATACGGTCTGGAAATCGTCGACGTCGGCATCTGCCGTCTCTCCTACCCCAGCATCGTCACCAACGCCGTCTACAACCGGATGAAGGCGGAGCGGGAAAAGGAGGCGAAAAAATACCGGGCGGAAGGCCTGGAAGAAGCGGCCGCGATCGAAGCCGACGCGGATAAACAGGCGGCGGAGGTCCGGGCCCAGGCGTACAAGGAGGCGGAGATCGTCAAGGGGGAGGGAGACGCCGAAGCCATCCGCATCTACGCCGAAGCCTACGGACGCGATCCGGACTTTTACCGGTTTCTCGACACCATGGAGACGTATAAGAAAATATTGGGCAAGGAGACCACTCTTATTTTATCCACCGGTTCGGAACTCTTCCGCTACTTGGCCCCTCTCCCCTCCCCCGCGCCCCCAGAAGCCTCCCCGACGCCATGAGCACTTCCCTGGGACAAGAACTGCGCGATGCCTGGCGGCACGCCCGGCGGTTCTCCGCCCTGGTGGCGGGAGCCCTGGCGGCGCTGCTGCTTCTCTACGAACTTTCCACCATGCTGTATTCGATCAAACCCAACCAGCTGGGGCTGGTGGAGTTCATGGGGACCGTCGCCAACCGCCGGGTTCTCCCCGGACTGCATCTGACTTGGCCCTGGCCGCTGAGCCGGGTGCACCGGGTTCCGGCCAAGGAAGTGCAGCGGATGATGGTGGACACGTTTTTCCAGGATTCCGGCGAGGAATCGCGTTCCTACCTTTTCTACCGTCTCACCGGCTTGGAATCGTATTGCCTCTCCGGGGATAATAACGCGGTCGAGATCGCCGCCGTGATTCAGTACACCATCAGCGATCCTTACGCCTATCTCTACGGTTGCGCGGACAAAGAGGAACTCCTGCGCAGCATCGTCTGCCGCCGGATGATCGGACTCCTGGCGGAACGACCCATCGACGAGATTCTGACTTACGGCAAAAAGGAAATCGGGCAGAAGCTCAGAGCGGGAGCGCAGCAGGACCTCGACCGAAACCTGACCGGCATCTCCGTGGCTCTGGTGGAAATCAAGGAGATCAGGCCGCCGCTGACGGTGCAGCCTTACTTCGACGACGTCATCAATTCTCAGGTGGACAAACGCAAGATGATCAGCCGCGCGGAATCCTACCGGAACGAGCAAATCCCCGGCGCCCGGGCGGAACGGGAGCGGCTCCTGCGCTCGGCCGAGGCCTATCGCGACACCACCGTCAAATCGGCCCAGGGAGAAACGGAACGGTTCGCCGCCAGGCTGGCCGAGTATTCCAAGGCCCCCGACATCAGCCGGCGGCGGCTGTATCTTCGGGCCGCGCGCGAAATCCTGGCCCGGATCGGTTCCCTGTGCGTGGTCGACGGGGAGGAAGGGCGCCCCGCCGCCAAGCTCAGGATTCTTTCCCCGCCCTGAGTTCCGGTTCCGCTCCCCCGGGGGGGGATGGATGGGCGAGATTTTCACCAGCGCCTTCTCCCCCGTTTCCGGCGCCGTCGGGAAACCGGCAATGGTCCAACTCCCAGAGCCTGGCGTATTTTTCGGCTACGTATGCCGAGGAAAGAACCGCGCTGACCAGGCCCCGGGCTCCGTCCAGAAAACCGGCTCGCAGCAGGTATATTTTGACGAAATTGTAGAACGGGTGGGTGAAGATCTTCCCGAACGCCCCCCGGCGCCCCCGGCGCCGGTACTTGCGGGCGGCCCAACCGGCATAGGTGTGGGATTTGGAGACGAACTCGTCGATCGAGCGGTGGGTGTAATGGATCAGCCGGTTGGTGAAGCAGCCGCATGCGCCTTCCGGCAGCAGCAGGGGATGAACCTCGTCGTCGTTGAAGCGATACACGCTCTTGCGGAAAAGGATGTTGTTGGTATCGCGGGGCCAGCCGCCGTGGCGCATCTCTTTACCCAGGAATATCCCCCGCCTGAACACCCGGTAACGGTCGTAACGCGGCGCCGCCATCTCTTCCCGGATCTCGTCCCGAAGTTCGGGAGGCATGACTTCGTCGGAATCGATGATCAGGGTCCAATCGTGAGACGTGCGCTCCATCGCCCAATTCCTCTGGGCGGCGGCGGAACGGTATTCATGCCGGAGGAGGACGTCGGCGTAGCGGCCGGCGATCTCCGCGGTCCGGTCGGTGCTGAAGGAATCGACCACCACCAGTTCGTCGACCCAGTCCACGCTGGCCAGGCAGTCCGCAATTTCGTTTTCGCGGTTGAAGCAGGTGACGATGCCGCTGATCTTCTCCATAGAGAGGGTTCCCGCGTTGCAATTGATTTTTAAACACGATACTCTATCCCCGATCGTTTCCGACCTCAACCTGTTTTAGAAAGCGCGCCGGGGAGTGAAGCCGAACGAAGAAACCTTGCCGTGGAGAATCGCGGTCTACACCGCGGTTCCGGCCGCCTTGGGAGCCTTCACGATCTTCGGCTATTTTTTCGGAGGCGCCGCCCTCTCCGCGGTTATCGCCCCGCCCTTCAACCGGGAATACGGGCTGCTGGAAAACCTCCAGGCCCTCTTTCTGGCGGGGATCGCGGTAACGGCGGCCGTAGGCTGGAAACTCCAGTCCACGCGGATCAGAAAAGCCACGGTCGCCGCGATCTTTCTAGGGGCACTCTTCGTCCTCCTCGAAGAACTGGATTACGGGACCCATTATTTTTATTTCTTCTTCCGGGCTCCTCTTCAAGACGCCGTTGCCGGACCCGCACTCAACCTGCACAACATCGGAGATAACACCTCGCGCTTCAAGCATGTCGGAGACACCCTGATGGTCGTCCTCTTCGTCGTCTTCCCGCTGTTTTTCTTCCGGAGCCGGAACCGGATCGTCGCCTTTCTCCGCCCCGACCGGATGATCGTGGCCGGCATGGCGCTCATGTTCGTGTTCTCCAAGGGCGCCCATTGGCTCAACAACCATTTTCCCCCCCACCCCAACCCCCTGGAATACCGGATATCCGAATTCCGGGAGCTTTTGATCTACTACCTGTTCCTGGCGTATTTCTACGTTTTCATCTTCAAGACTCCGCCGAGGCCCGGCGACCCGGTGGCGGTGCCGGTCGAAGGGTCTTCCCATCCGAGCGGAGATCCAGGGGCAACCGACGGCGGCGGGGATGGAGCCGGTCAGCGCTCCGGCAGGAGTTCGACCACCCGCTCGTAGACTTCCCGGGGGGATATATCCCGCAAACAAGCGGTATCTTCGGGACAGACCTGACGGAGACAGGGCGAGCAGGACAAGCCCCGGAACATAACCGTCACCCGCTCGCCGCGGGGAGCGGTGGCGGCCGGATCCGAGGAACCGAAGAGTGCGACCACCGGCGTTCCCACCGCCGCCGCCAGATGCAGGGGCCCGGTATCGTTGGCGACGACGACGTCGCAGGCGGCGAGAAGCGCCGCCAGTTCGCCCAGGGAGGTTTTGCCGGCGTAACTCCTCACCCGGTCGCCGCCGGCAGCGACGACCCGCTCCACCAGTTCATTCTCCACCGCGGTGCCGAAAACCGCGATCCGCGCCCCCCGCTCCCGGGCCAGGCGCCCGCCCAACTCCTGAAAATGCTCCAGGGGCCAGCATTTAGCGGGGCCATGGCTGGCGCGCGGGTGGAAGCCGATCAACGGCGAGCCGTCGGGGGGACCGAATTCCTCCTGCAGCAACTTCCCGGCCCGGGCGCTCAAGGCGCCGGGGATCGACAGGATCTCCCGGGGAGCGGGGGTCTCGCCGCGGCCTCCGTCCAGAAGGCGGTAGTAATAATCGATGCGGTGGGTATGCCGGTAGCCCCGGGGACACCGGGCCCGGCGCGTGAGCAGCGGCGAACGCCCTTCCTCGGCGTAGCCCCAGCGTTCGCGAGCCCCCGCCAGCCGGGCCAGCAGCGCCGATTCGAAAGAACGGGGGAAAACGACCGCCAGATCGAAACGCTCCCGGCGCAGTTTCCTGATCAACCGCAGTTTTCCGGAAAGATCGCGCAGGCCGCCGCGCTCGGGAGCGGAAAAGATCCGGTCGACCTCCGGAACCAGCTGCCAGAACGGGACGATCCCGGGCCGGGTGACGATCGAAATGGCCGCTGCCGGGAAACGTTTTTTTAACTCCCGAACCGCCGGGAGCGTGAAGATGTTGTCCCCCACCCAGTTGGGCTCCCTCACCAGGATCGCGCGCACCGGCTTTTTTGCTCCCCGCTTCACGCTTCTCTCCAGCGCCGGTGCGCCCACAGCCAGTGTTCCGGACGGCTCCGGATCTCTTCTTCCAAAATGCCGTTGATCCGGGAGGTGACGGCCAGAACCGCTTCCTTGAATCCCCCGCCGGCCTCCGTTTCCACCGCCTCCCGGATCCGGACGAGGAACCGGCCCTTTCCGGATTCGATGAAGACGGGAATCAGGGGGGCGCCGCTTCTCAGCGCCAGCACTGCGGGGGCGGCGGTGGTGGCGGTTTTCTTTCCGAAGAAGGGAACGGAGACGCTCATGGTCCGAGCCCGCTGATCGGCCAGAATCGCGACCGCGCCGCCGGAGGCGAGATAATCGATGATGGCCTGAGCCACTTCATACTTGGGGAAAAGCTCCAGACCCAGCGCTTCCCTGGTATCTTTCACCATGCCGTCCAAAGCCGGGTTCTTGATGTCCTGGCCGATCGCGGCCGTACGCACGCCGAGCAGGCGCGCGCCCAGCGCCAGGTATTCCCAGGCGTCCAGATGGGCCAGGACAAGAATGGCCCCCTTCCCCTCCGCCAGGGACTCGCGGAGGATATCGGCTCCCGCCACATCGAAACGGTCGCGCCATCTCCCCTTTAAAAACACCCGGAGCCTCAGCGACTCCACCAGCGATACCCCCAGATTTCCGAACGATTTCCGGGCCAGTCGATGGAGGCGGCGCGGGCCTTGCTTGGGAAACGCGATCTTCAGATTTTTCAGGGCTATCCGCCGATGGCGACCGAGAATGAAATACGCTCCTTCGCCCGCCAACCGCCCCGACTCCCGTACCAGCGCCCCGGGGAGAACGCAGGCCAGGGCGCGAAGAACCAGGATTCCCCAATAGGCCGCCATACCTCCTCCGCGCTCACCCCGGCTGACGGCGTCGCTGGCGGTCTCGCTGGCGCAGGGAATCCAGCAGCTGGCGGTCGAACTCGGGCTCTCCCTCCAGCCCCTCGATGCGGACGCGCAGGGAATAGACGGGAAGCCCTCCCCGAGGGAGCCGCGGAAGCCGGGCCGCGTCTTTTTCGGTGGTGATCAGCAACTGGGCCCCGGACGCCGCGGCGCCGCCGAGAATATCGATGATCTCCTGGGGCCGGTAAAAATAGTGGTCGGCGAAACGGTATCTCCTGGTGATCTCGACTCCCAGTTTCTCGATGGTTTTTTCGAACCCGTCGGGGCGGGCGATGCCGGCGAGAGTCGCCACCCGGCTTTCCCGAATGAAGTCGAGGGAGGCCCGGATCGAGGTTCTGACGTCCCTGAGAAAAACGGGCTGGTGCCGGCATTCGATCAGCTCGGCCGAGGGATTTATGGCCTCCAACTGCTTCCGCAACCTCGGGAGGTCGGCTTCGTCGGCCTTGGTGATCATGATCAGATCGGCGCGGGCGAGGTTGCCCCGGGGTTCGCGCAAAATCCCCCGGGGGAAAATGTGGCCGTTGCCGAAGGGATTCCCCCCGTCGACCAGAACGATATCCAGGTCCCTTTTTACCCCGATATGCTGAAAACCGTCGTCGAGAATTATGGTATCGGCTTTGAACCGCTTGATCGCGTACTGGACGGCCTTGTAGCGTTTTCGATTGATAAGCACCGGAATCCCTTCCAGGTTTCCGGCCAGCATGTAGGGCTCGTCCCCCGCCACCCGCGCCGGCAGCAGCACCCGCTCCCCGTCCGAGACCACCCGCGTGGTCGGAGCCCCGGCGATTTTCTCCTTGACCCTCCGTAGCAACGGCCCGGTTTTGCGCCGGTAGCCGCGGCTGACGATGGCCACCTTGCGCCCCCGTTCATGCAGCAGCGCCGCCACCCGTTCCACCACCGGGGTCTTACCGGTCCCCCCCAGGGTTATATTCCCCACGCTGATCACCCAGGCCGTGGCCTGGCGGCTCTTGAATATCCGGAGGCGATAGAACAGAAACCTGGCTTGAACCACGATCCGGTAGATCCAGGATAATATCCGGAAAAATGCTCTCCCGGCGGCGGCGGCCGGCCCCTGGCGGCTGCCCTCGACCACCTCGACGAAAAACTGTTCGACCTTGTCTCTCATAGTTTCCTTCAGCCCTCGAGCAGTTCCCGCACCGCCTGCAGGTTCCGCTCCGAGGCTCCGCGGCAGCTTTCCACCGCCAGGCGGGCGGCGCGGCCCATCGCTTCCAGCCGCTCCGGGGCGTTCAGAAGCGCTTCCACCTCCTCGGCAAAATCTTCGGGCCGTTCGACCACGGCCGCGGCGCCGGCGCTCACCAGCAACTCGGCCTCGGCCTTGAAGTTCTTCATCCCCGAACCGAATACCACCGGCCGCCCCAACGATGCGGGCTCGATCGGATTCTGCCCTCCCCCTCCCCGCAGGCTGCGGCCGACGAAGACCAGATCCGCCAGGCCATAGGCTTGGTATAGTATACCGAAACGATCGAGGACGACAACCGGCGGATGCGGCCGGGCGTCGCCGAGCGCGGAATAAAGGACCGGTTCCAGCCCCGCCAGCCTCAGTTTTTTCACGACTTCGTCGACCCGCTCGAGGTGGCGCGGGGCCACGATCAGCCGCAGCCGGGGATGGCGTTTCCTCAATCCGGAAAAAGCTTCCCCGACGATCTCTTCCTCTCCCGAAAAAGTGCTCCCGGCCACGAGGAAGCGGTCGCCGGGCTCGATACGGAGGTTCAGGCCAGGGGCCGGCCCTCCGTTTCCGGCCGCACGGTCAAGCACGTCGTACTTGAGGTTCCCGGTCACCCGGATCCGCTCATGGGGAACCCCCATTGCCCGCGCCCGGCGCGCATCCTCCTCCCCGCGCATGCAGAAACGGTCGATCCGGCGCAGAAAGGGACGGAGAAAAAACCTCCCGCGCCGGTACCAGGCAAAGGCGGATTCGGAAACCCGGCCGTTACAGACGCAGATGGGAATACCTCTCCGGGAGGTCTCGGCGATCAGGGCCGGCCAGATCTCGGTCTCGATCAGAATCAACAGGGAAGGTCGGAACCGGTCGACAAATTTTTTCACGAAAAACCACAGGTCCAGCGGGCAGAGCAGGCAGAGCGCCCCCTGCCCGATTTTTTCCCGGGCGGTGTCCCGGCCGGCGGCCGTCTGGGTGGTGACCACCAGCTCGGCTTCGGGAAGGTCGCGGCGAATGGCGGCGACCAGGGGAAGCGCGGCGTTGACCTCTCCTACCGAGGCCGCCTGTATCCAGATCCGGGGCGCCCGCGCCGGGGGGGGCAAGGGGCCGATCCGATAGCGGCCCAGCCGTTCGCCCAATCCGCGGCGGAACCGGACCGTGGTGGCCATTTTCAGGGCCAGTACCGGCAAGGCCAAAAGCAGGCCGCACAACCCGAGCAGGTTATAGAAAACGACGATCATCTCATACCAGTTCCAAGGCTTTTTCGAGCCCGTCGAGCATCTGTTCCATGGAATAGCGCTCCGCGACCCGCTCCCGGGCGAGGCGGCCGCGGGCAGAGCGCTCGACGGCGGAAGCGAACGCTGCTTGCAGGGCGCCGGCCAGGGAGCCGGGATCGCCGGGGTCGGCCAGCCAGCCCGCCCCCTCCCCCAGGAGTTCCTCGACCCCGCCCACCCGGAAAGCGACCGTCGGCTTCGCCTCCGCCATCGCCTCCATGAGGATATGGGGCATCCCTTCGTGCCGGGAAGGCAACACCACCAGGTCGGCGGCCGCGATCCAGGGGCGGACATCTTCCTGAAATCCCGCCAGCCGAAGTTTCTTTCCCAGGTTCAAGTCCGAGGCCGCCCGCCGGATCCGTTCTTCTTCCGGGCCCTCGCCGGCCAGGATCACGGTAAAAGGCGGATCTGATCCGAGACGGGCGGCGGCGGAGACGAGGAGGTCGAACCCTTTCTCGAAGGAAAGCCTTCCCGCCGCCAGGATCAGCAGATGGCTTTCGGGAATCGAAAACTTCTCCCGGAGCGGCGCCGCGGGGGACGGAGGAGCCGGATCGATTCCGTTGGGGAGATGAATAACCGGTTTCCCCCGAAGCCAGGGGTAGCGGGAGTACTCGTCGCGCAGCGCCAGGTTGTTGACGATGATCCGGTCGACGAAACGAGCGCTGAAACGGTCCTTCCAGCGGTCGGAGAACACCCTGGCCCCATGCCGGCATGCGACCAGGGGCACCCTCTCCCGGCGCGCGGCCACGCCGAACGTCCGGAGGTCCTTGTTGACGTTGAGCAGCACCCGCTCGATCCCTTCCCGACGGATGATCCGCCGGACCCGCCGAATGCTCCCCCAGCCGTAATCCAACCGGATCCGGATTCCTTCGACCCTGTGGCCGGCGGCGCCCATCCGGGCCAGGAAAAGAGAGCCCCGACGCCCGGCCGCGGTGATCTCGTGCCCGCGGCGGCGCAGGCCGGCGGCGGCGGTCAAAAACCATTTTTCTCCCCCGCCCCATACCTCGGGGCGGATCGAATTGGCCATGAGAATCTTCATACGGACGTCTCGGGAGTCTCCGCCGGGACATTATGGCGTTTAGGGGATTTTCTGGAAACCGGTAAATCTCCCCGGCGCCCCGAAAGAGGGGAAATACGTAACCGCGGATGCTATACTAAATAAGATGGGTAAGCTTTTTGCCAGGTTCGCGGTTCTCCTCTGCGCGGCCGCGCTCTGCGTGGCGGTGCTGGAAGGGGCGGCCGGCGCGCTCTTCCCGGCGGCGCCCGGTTTTTTCATCTGGCCCCCGTTTCTGGAGGAAACTTTTTTCCCCGACCAGAAGATCATGCCCGGAACCTCTGCGCAGGCCTGGTTCCGGACCAATTCCCTGGGGTTGCGTTCCTACGAACCGGCTCCCAACGACGATTATCGTGTCCTGGTTCTGGGTGGGAGCGCGGCCGAATGTCTTTACCTGACCCAGCGCGACACCTGGCCGCGGCGCATGGTGACCCTGCTCCATCAGGCCAGACCCGGAATCCGGACCTGGGTCGGCAACGGGGGAAGGTCGGGCCAGACCACCAGAGACCACATCTTCCACGTGGAATACCTTCCCCTCAAGGAGATGGACATCGACGCCATCGTCATCATGGCGGGGGTCAACGACCTGCTCCTGCGTCTGCGCCGCGGAGAGTATTACGACCCGGATTATCTGCGCGACCCCGATTCGGCCGAGACCCAGATCGACCACGCTTTTCTGATGGTGCCCCCCAGTTATTCCATCCCTCCCCCCCCGTTCTGGAGGAGAACGGCGCTCTGGCGGGCGGCCAAACGGATCCGCAACCGGATCTTTCAACCGCCGCCCCAGGACCCCCACGGCGAAGTGGTCCGGTTCTGGAGGGAGCGGCGGGCACAAGCCGGAGAATACCTCGACGCGCTCCCGCCGATGGAGGAAGCCCATCGCGAGTTCATCGCCAACCTCGACCGGATCGTGCACTACGCCGCCCGCAAGGATTACCGGCTCATCCTCGTCACCCAGCCCGCCCTATGGAAAGCGAATATGCCCGCGGAGGAAACGGCTTCCCTCTGGATGGGGGGCGTCGGCAACTTCAAACAGTCGCCGGGGCAGCCTTACTATACACCCGCCGCCCTGGCCCGGGGGCTGGACGGCTACAACCGTCTTCTCAGGGATTACTGTCTCTGGAGGGGGGTCGAATGCATCGATCTGGCTCAGGGCTTTCCCCGCGATCTCGGCCATTTTTACGACGACTGTCATTTCACCGTCGAGGGAGCCGACCTGGTGGCCCGGATCGTCGCCGGGTATCTTCTCCAGGGACCCCCGTGGAGACGTAGAGCCGAGGGCCTGTAAAGATGCTTGCCAGAGGAGAGGGGAACGGGTACATACTTTTCCCGGAACTTTTTCCGGCTGCTCGCGCAGCGGGTTCAACCGTCCGACAGGAGGAAACGAGATGATCGCACTCTGGGTGATCGTGGGGTTGATCGTAGTAATCGCTATCTGGGTGGTGGGCGCCTACAACGGCCTGGTCCGCCTCCGCCAGCGGGTCAGAAACGCCTGGAGCCAGATCGACGTCCAGCTTAAACGCCGTTTCGACCTCATCCCCAACCTGGTGGAGACGGTCAAGGGGTATGCCGCCCACGAAAAGGAGGTTTTTACCCGGGTGACCGAGGCCCGGGCCGCCATTCAGCAGGCCGGTTCGGTGGACGAGCGGGCGCGGGCCGAAAACATGCTCACCCAGACCTTGAAAAGCCTTTTCGCCGTGGCCGAGAACTATCCCCAGCTCAAGGCCAACCAGAATTTCCTCAGCCTCCAGGAGGAACTCACCTCCACCGAAAACCGGATCTCGTTCGCCCGACAGCACTACAACGACCAGGTCATGATCCTCAACACCAGAATTGAAACGTTCCCCAGCAACCTCGTGGCCGGAAAATTCGGTTTCACCAGGGAGCCTTTCTTCGAAACCGAGGCCGCCGCCGAAAAAGAACCGGTGAAGGTCTCTTTTTAATTCAATCGAGCTCGGGCAAACATCGAAAGACAACGTTCATGTACGAGGAAATTTCCCGGAATAAGCGTAATTCCCTGCTCCTGATCGCCGTTTTCTGCCTGGTGGTGATGGGCATCGGCTACCTGGTGAGCGCCGCCACGGGTTCGCCCGCGTTTCTGGCGGCGGCGTTCGTCTTCGCGGTGGTTTTCTCCCTCAACGGCTACTATTTCGGAGACCGGATGGTTCTCCTGGCCAGCCGCGCCCGCGAGGCCGATCCCGTACAGTACCGCCAGCTCTACAACGTGGTGGAGGAACTGACCCTGGCCTCGGGGCTGCCGATGCCCAAACTCTACATTATCGCGGACGACGACGCCCCCAACGCCTTCGCCACCGGCCGGGATCCGGAGCACGCTTCCATCGCGGTCACCACCGCTCTGCTGGAGCGGCTCAACCGCGAGGAACTCCAGGGCGTCCTGGCTCACGAACTCAGCCATGTCGGAAACCGCGACATTCTTTTCGCCACCCTGGTCGGCGTTCTGGTGGGAATCATCGCCCTGCTCTGCGATTTTTTCCTGCGCTATACCTTCTGGGGCGGCGGCGGCCGGAGGAACCGATCCGGGGGCGGAGGCGGAGGCAACACCCTCATTCTCGTCGCCGCCCTGGTCCTGGCGGTCCTGGCCCCGATCGCGGCCAAGCTGATCCAGCTGGCGATATCGCGGCAGCGTGAGTATCTGGCCGACGCCGCGGGGGCGAAAATGACCCGCAACCCCGAAGGGCTGGCGCGGGCGCTGGAAAAGATTGCCCTTTCGCCCGGAAAGCTGGAGGCGGCCAACCGGGCCACTCAGCACCTTTACTTCGTCAACCCGATGATGGGGCTGAAGGGAAAACAACTGTCGGGCCTTTTCAGCACCCACCCCCCGGTAGAGGAAAGGATCAAGCGGCTCCGCGGACTCTAAGCCCGAAATGAACGAAGAACTCAAGCGGACGCTGGGCACCCTCGATATCTTCAGCATCGCCGCCGGCGCCATGATATCTTCGGGGCTTTTCGTCCTGCCCGGCTTCGCCTACGAGCGGTGCGGGCCGGCGGTCATCCTGGCTTATTTCGCCGCCGGCCTGATGGTAATCCCCGCCCTTCTGGCCCAGACCGAACTGGCCACGGCCATGCCCCGTTCCGGGGGGACGTATTTCTTCGTGGACCGCAGCCTCGGCTCCCTGACCGGAACCCTGGCCGGACTGGCCAACTGGTTTTCCATCGCCTTCAAGGGGGCCTTCGCCCTGACCGGCATCGGCGCCTTCGCCGGCCTGATTTTCCCCGGGCTGGGCTCCTTCGAGACCCGCCTGATCGCGGCGGGGGCCTGCCTGGTTTTCGCCGTCCTCAACCTTGTCTCCGTCCGGCACACCGGCCGGATGCAGACCATACTGGTCGGGCTGCTTCTCGCCGTTCTCCTCTTCTTCGTCGTCGGCGGCATGGAAGAAATATCCCTGGACCACTACCGGGGCTTCCTGGCCAAGGGTTGGAAGAGCGTTTTCGCCACCGCCGGCCTGATATTCGTCTCTTTCGGGGGTTTGACCAAGGCCGCCAGCGTCGGCGCCGAGACCAGGAACCCGACCAGGAACCTCCCCCGGGGCATGGTGTCGGCTTTCGTCGTCGTTATCCTCCTCTATGTTCTCGCGGTGACGGTGGCGGTCGGAGTTCTTCCCCCCGGCGAATTGAGCGGTTCGCTGGCTCCGCTTTCGGAAACCGGCAGACTCATCTGGGGGACTCCGGGCCTGGCCGCGGTCTCGGCCGCCGCCATGATCGCTTTCATCACCACCGCCAACGCCGCCATCCTCTCCGCCTCCCGGGCCCCGATGCAGATGAGCCGCGACGGGCTCCTGCCCCGGGTTTTCCGCCGGGTCACCCGCCGGCAGCGGACCCCGTCAGCTTCGATCCTGGTCACGACCGTCTTCATGCTCGGCGTCGTTCTTTTCCTGGGCCTGGAAGACCTGGTCAAGACCGCTTCGACCATGATGCTCCTGCTCTTCATCAGCGTGAACCTCTCCATCATCATCATGCGGGAGAGCCGCATCCACAGCTACCGCCCCACCTTCCGCTCCCCCCTGTATCCCTGGTTCCAGATCGCCGGAATCGTCGTCTATATTTTCCTGATCCTGGAGATGGGGGCCGTCCCCCTCTTCATCACGGGCGGTTTTCTCCTCCTGGGAACGGCCTGGTACCTGGTCTTCGCCCGACGCCGGGTGCGGCGCAGCAGCGCGCTCATGCACGTCGTGGAGCGGGTCACGGCCCGGGAACTGAAGACCCCCACCCTGGAAGCGGAGTTGAAGGAAATCCTGGTCGACCGCGACCGGATCGTCGAGGACCGTTTCGATCTTCTGGTCAAGGACTGCCCGGTTCTGGACATCCGGGAACGGGTGTCTTCGGGGAACCTGCTGGAACTGGCGGCGCGGGAACTGGCGGGGCGGCTCCTGGTCCCGCCGGAAACGCTCAGGGAAAAATTCACGGAGCGGGAGCGGCAGTCCTGCACGGCCATCGCGCCGGGAATCGCCCTGCCCCATATCCTGGTGGAGGGAAACGGCATTTTTCAGGTGATGCTGGCCCGGGGCCGCGAGGGGATCGTCTTCCCCTGCGTCGACGACCCGGTCTACGCCGTCTTCATCCTGGCGGGATCCCCCGACGAGCGCAACTTCCACCTTCGGGCCCTGATGGCGATCGCCCAAGTCGTCCAGGACCCGGGTTTCTTCGCCCGCTGGAGGGAAGCCCGCAACCCCGAAGAACTGCGCAACATCGTCCTGCTGGCTCCCCGCCAGCGAATTTGAGGAGAGAACCCGGGATTTCAGTTCCCGGAGATGAGATGGAACATCCGGCGCGGGCCTTTCCGGGCCCGGGCGAGGGTTTTCCAAGGCGGCGGGTCCGGGTTTTCCTCCTCGAACTCTTCCATCCGGGGCACGACGATCAGCTCGAATTCCGGATCTTCTCCGGAAAGGATCCGGGCGATTCTCTCCGGTTCCCCGACGCCGGGAAGGACAATGCCGCCGTATACGAAAAATACGCCTTGGGACGCCTCGTCTTCGCCCCAGACGCAGACCCGCCCGCGCGCTTCCGGAGGAACGGCCGCGGCCAGCTTTTCCACCATGGGCCGGTAGCTCCAGACCCGGTTGAGAACGGGCGCGGCGGTCAGCACCGCGGCCAGGAGGAAAAGCGCCGCCGCCGCCCCGGTCTGGGCGGCGATGTTCCCCCGTAAACGGCGGTATGAGTAAATCCCGACGGCGGCCGCGGCCATGGCCGCGAAGTTGACGCCCAAGCCCACGCTGACGGTTCCGTCCTTTTCCCCCACCAACAGAAAGGAAGACACCGCCAGGGCGCCGACCAGCACCGCGGCGATGGCCCGCAGGGCGACCCGGCTCCAGGGGGCCAGCCTCCCCATTTCCCAGGCCATGACGGCGGCGAAAGCCGGAAGGAGCGGATAGAGGTAGACTTCGCGCTTGGTCCCGGAAACCGAAAGGACGATCAGCCCCCCCAGCCCCCAGGCCAAGGCCACCAGCAGCCAGTTCCCGCCCATTTCGTTTTCGAATTCACGGGCGCGGCGGCGGATTCCACCGAACAGGGCCGGGGTCCAGGGCAGCAGCAGCAGCGGCAGCAACCACAGGTAATATAAGGGGCCCTTGACGTGTCCCAGATGGGCTGCCGTGCCGGTAAACCGGCCGACCTGATTGTCGAGAAACCACTCTTTCCACAGTTCCGCTCCTGCCTCCAGGTAAAACAACCGCATCCAGGCCAGGGGAATGCCCAGGGCCAGGAACCCTGCTCCCAGGAGATGCAGCCGGCGACGACGCCACGCCTGCCGCCGGTAGAGAAAAAAGCTGGCCCCCCAGGGGAAAACCAGGAGGGCCCAGGCGACGGTCCCTTTGACGAGAAAGGCGGACCCCGCCGCCAGGTACGCCCCCAGGATCAAGCCGGGACGGTCGCCGGCCAGCCCCAGGAAAAGGGAGACGACCGCCGCGGCGACCAGGAACATCAGGAGGGGGTCGATGATGATCCAGTGCCCGGCGCGGAAGAAGCTGATGGTGGTGGCCAGGATCAGGACTGCGGCTTTCCCCCGTTCCTTGCCCCAGCATGCGCGCACGCCCAGCCAGGTCGCGAGCAGGGTCAAGGCGGCGGCGAGAGCCGAAAGGGCACGGACCGCGGTGGCGGTTCCGACCAAGGCGCCCAGAGACCGGTTCATCACCCACCCCGCCCAATAGTAGAGGGGCGGTTTTTCCACGAAGGGGCGTCCGCCCAAGCTCGGTACGAGCCATGAACCGCCCTCGCCCATGCCCTGAACCAGCGCCGCTTCCCGAGGTTCGTCCGGGGTCCAGAGGTCGCGCCCTCCCACCCCGACCGTCAGGGTGAGCAGGGCCAGGATAAGAACCCAGGCGGGGATTCCTGCCGAGGACTTCGGCCTCATCTCCATTCCGGCACCACCGGGCGCAGAGCCTCCCCCAGCGCGGCGGCGAAGACCTCGGAGGAAAGCCGTTCCACGGCGAACCGGCGCGCGGCCTCGCCCATGCGCCGGGCGAGATCCGGATCGGCGAGAACCCGGCCGATCGCCGCCGCCATCTCCTGGGGGCGGTGCGGGGGCACCAGAAAACCCGTGACTCCTGGCTCCAGCAATTCCGGGATCACGCCCACCGTGGTCCCCACCGCCGGGCGCCCCGCCGCCAGATACTCCTCGATCGCCCGGGAATTTTCCTCGCTTCCGATCGAGGCCTGGGCGCAGACGGTGGCGATGGAGAGGAAACGGTTTATGTCGTTCCGGGGCCCGAGGCAGAACAGGGATTGCCCGAAGCCCAGCCGGCGCGCCTGGGCCTGGAGCCGTCCGGGCTGGCCTTCCCACGGGCACCCGACCAGGACCAAGACCGCCTCGGGGAACCGGCGCCGGACCAGGCCCATGGCCTCGACCAGGCAGTCGTGGCCCTTGACCGGCGCCAGGCGGGCGACGCAGAGAACGACGGGTGCCCCGGGAGGAATTCCCAGTTCCCGCTTCAGGTCCTCGTCCGGGGGCAGCGGCCGGAATCGCCGGCAGTCGACCGGGGCCAGTATCCGATGGACGCGCCGGGGGTCCATCCCCGTCCGTTTCACGAGCCGGTCGCGCACCGCCGTGGAAGAAACGATTACGGCGGCGGTCATCTTCCTATAGAGCCAGCGGTCGAGGGCGGACGCGCCGGGCTCCTTGGTCCCGCTGCGGAGGTGGACCAGCGGAGCCCGCCCCCGGAGCGCCAGGGCCGTCTGGAGGTGAGCCGTCTCCCGGAGGGAATGGACCAGATGGAACCGTTCGCAACCGAGCAGACCCTGGAGCCAGAGGGCTTCGGATCCGGGCCAGCGACGGCGCGGGAACTCGACGACACGGGCGTGGCGGGCGGCGGCCTCGGCGAAGGCGCACTCCCCGGGAGTGACCACGGTAACGTCGAAACCCAGCGCGGCCTCGGCCCGGAGCACGCCGTCGGCGTATTCCGTTTCTCCGTTCCAGCGCCGGCGCATACTGACGATCAGGGATCGGACCATAGGCTGACTATACGGAGGGGAAAAAGCAAAGTCAAAGGCCCTCGGCGGGGCGGGACACGGAGGCGCCGGCAAAGGGCTCCGAGCTCCCCGCGACGTCGAGGAGCACCCGGAAGCCGGACCCGTTGGTGGCGTCGTGCCGGCGATGGGCGCTGCGCCACGCCGGCCGCACGTCGTCCGGCTCGAAGTACCACGAGCCTCCCTTGAGAACGCGTCGGTCGGTCCCTTCTCCGGGCCACGGCTCCTGGCCGACGGGGTCACCGGCCCCGCCCCGGTGCCAGCCGTCCCCGCACCATTCCCAGGCGTTGCCGGCCAGGTCGTAGAAGCCCAGGGAGTTCGGGGGGTACGACCCGACCGGAGCGGTCCAGACGAATCCGTCGCCGACCGTTTGCTCCTTCCAGGAAGGAAACCGTTTCCAGGCTACGGCGTCGGCGACGTTGGCCCGGGAACAGATGCCGGCGGCGCCGGTTTCACCGGAAAAGGCGGAAGCATTCCCGGCCGCGGCCGCGTATTCCCACTCCGCCTCGGAAGGAAGACGGTACCCCGGGCCCAACCAGGCGCAGAAGGCCCGGGCATCGGCGAAACTGATCGCCACCGCCGGGTGGTCGCTTCCCTGCGAAAACCCCGGGGTTTTCCAGTTCACCCCCCGCCGCTTGCCCCAGCGGTCGCCGTGCCAACCCGAAGCGAACCCCTTGCGTTCGGCGTCGGTGACGTACCCGGTGGCGGCGACGAAACGGCGGAACTGGTCCACGGTCACCTCGAACTCTCCCAGGTAGTAGGGGCGCACGATCTCCACCCGGTGCCGGGGGAGTTCGGCGCCGTCCGGCCCGGTCTCTTCACCACCCATCGTAAACTCCCCCCTTCCGATCAGGATCAGGGGGATCCCGGTCTTCGGTTCCCGGATCTGGGAGGGGAGTTCCTCCCCGCCGGATACGGCCCGCGCCCGGGAGGCGAACGCCGCCGCGAAAACCGCCGCGGCCCAGAGGGCGGCCGTGCTATAGTTCACACGTCTTTTCACTGCGACTCCATACCCGAGGGAGAAAAACATGAAGATAAGCCAGGCTCAACAGGCGATCAAGGATTTGCTGGGGGAGATGGAGCATCCCCGTCTCGGCTCCTACATCGCCCTCAGCGAGGAAGTAGGGGAAGTGGCCGATGAGATCATGAACCTGGAGATCTACGGCCGGAAGCACGATACCGCCGACCTCGCCTCCGAAATGGGGGATGTCATGGTCGCTCTCTGCGAACTCGCCAATGTCTACGGGATCGACCTGGAATCCGTCTTTACCGCCAAGGTCGAGGAACTCAAGCCGCGGGTGTCGGAGTGGGAGCGGACGCTGGCGGAAACGCTGCGGCTCAACCGCGAGCGTCTGGATTGACCTCCCCCGAGCAGAAGGTCCCGACCGCCCCCGACGGTGGGCCGCCGGCGGCGGAGCGTCCCCTGCCCCCCCGCCGGAAGGGAACCCAGACCAGAAAATGGCCGAAGGCCAGGCCGATCAAGGCCAGAGCGGCGACATAGGCCCCGACCTGCCCCATGGTCCCCGCCACCCGGAGGTTCATGGTCACGGCCGAAGTCAGCGAGGCCATCCCGAACAGCACCACCGCCACCATCGCCGAGGCGGGACCGGCCACGGGCTTGAAACGGGAGAGTATGGAGGCGTTGGCGATCGGCGAGACCAGACCGGCACCGAAACCGTAAGCGCTCATCAAAACCACGATCCACGCCGCCCCCGAAACCCCCAGGAGATTCAGTGCTCCTCCCAGGGCGGCGGAACCCACCGCCAGGAACATCCCCAGGCGGAACACCTCCTCCAACTCCTTCTTTCGAATCAGGAAGCGGGCCGCGTTTAAACCGGCGATATAGAGGCCCACCGTGGGCAGCGCCAGGAAAGAAAACAGGTGCGCGGGGATTCCCAGCTGCACGTGGTACCAGAAGGGCATGCCGGAGTAGTATCCGACCAAGCCCCCGGTCAGAGACCCGTAAGCCAGGGCGAACCCCCAGAAAACCGGGGTTTTCAGGATGGAGAGGTAGGTCCGGCCCAGGCGGCGAGGCAAACCGGGAGACGGATCTCCGGGGCAGGTTTCCGGAAGCCGCCGAAAGGCCGTCACCGCAAAGGCGGCGAGAACGATGAGAAAAAAACCGAAAATCGCCCGCCAGCCCAGGCCGGCCATCAGAAATCCGCCGAGGATGGGGGCGAGGGCGGGCATCGCCGCCGCGCTGCTGCTGACCAGGCCTATCCTGCCGACCAGTTCCCGTCGGTCGAAGACCTCGGCCAAAACCGTCCGGCAGAGGGGCGAGGCCGCGCCCATTCCCATCCCCTCCAGCGAACGGCCGACGATATAGAGCGGAAGGCTCCCGGCGCAGAGAACGGTCGTCGTCCCCAGGGCGGTGACCATAAGGCTGCACCAGAGCGTCCGCCGAACCCCCCACCCCTGGATGAAACCGCCCCAGACCGGCTGGGAGCAGGCGAAGAAAATCAAGAAGAGCGAAACCGACAACTTGATCCCGGCGCTGCCGGTCTTCAGCTCCGCCGGCAACCGCGGCAGGGCGGGCAGGACCATTTTGATCGAACCCCAGCTGATGAGGATGAGGGCGAATACCAGCCAGAAGATCCAGCGTCGATCGATTGTCTCGGGGCGTTCCATGGCGTATACCGTTCGAAAGAGAGAGTATCGCCAGGAATTCACGGATTGCACAGATCAAAAACTAAGATTTCGCAGATTGGGACCATCTGACCCGGTAGATTTTTGCACCTGTGAAAAGCATAGGGCATAGGGCATAGGGCATAGAGCACGTCGCTGAAGCTCCTCGCAATGACATATAATTCTCCGAACCCGGACCCCGAACCCTAAACCCCAAAGGGTCCGGAGCGGAGGGGGTTTTCTCTATGCTCTATGCCCTATGCTCTATGCTCTATGCCCTATGCTCTATGCTCTAGGCTCTATGCTCTCTGCTTCCCCCCCTCAGGGATTGGTGACGGGCAGGTCGGTGGAAGCGCCGTAATAGGGAGAGGTCACCCCCCGCACCAGCCACTTGCCCGAGGCCGAGCGGAAGACGGCGAAGTCCCAGGTCCCGTCCCCGTCGTAGTCCG